>Ga0081538_10001416_pt1 | contig 24648 bp, 22 predicted proteins | sample TabmetS5T2R1_FD_71022 | JGI IMG/M metagenome (GOLD analysis project Ga0081538, IMG submission 71022) | Tabebuia heterophylla rhizosphere microbial communities from the University of Puerto Rico - S5T2R1 | ecosystem: Host-associated > Plants > Roots > Rhizosphere ... | reverse complement strand
ACCGCCGGGTAGGGGAACGGCCCCGAGCGGGGCGGCTCGGTGGGGTCCTCGCCCGCCTCGCCGTGCACCAGATAGAGGCGCTCGGCCTGAGCGTAGTATGGCTCCAGATCGGAGTAGTCAATCGGCCAGGCCGGCGAGACGCCGCCGTAGTGGTGGACCTCGCCGAAGTCCCGCTCGCGCATGCGGAAGAGGATCGCCCCGTAGAACTTCGTGTTGCCGCCCACGAAGTACTGGGCGTGCGGGCGGAAGCGCAGGCCGTTCCCCGCGACCCACTCGTCGGTGGTGACGTAGCGCTCCTTGCCGAAGACCTCCTTCGAGTCCCAGTTCTCCTGCTCGCGGGGCAGGTAGCCACCGCGCTCGAGCAACAGGATGCGCTTCCCGGAGGGGGCGAGCTTGTGGGCGAGAGTGGCGCCACCGGCGCCGGTGCCGACGATGATGACGTCGTAGTGGTCAGCCATACTGAGTAGTGCGGCGAGGCGGCGTGCCCGTTACACGAGCGCGATCGGCGAGGTCCATGCGCCCGTGGCGCCGCGCAGCTTGGGGTGGGTCAGGATCAGCGCGAACTCGCGGACGCCGTCGCCCGCCAGCTCCGACAGGTCGAGGTTCTCGACGACGAACACCCCGTGCCTGGCGTTGAGGATCTGCGGCACCTCGAAGGGCCGGCTTGGGTCCTCGGCCGGGACGGGCCCGCAGCTCCAGGTGTCACAGCCGGTGAGCGCAACCTGGTGCTCCGCCAGCCAGGCAGCGAGCTCGCAGCCCGGTCCGGGCTCCCCACTCACATAAGTCTCGGGGTCGCCCCAATTCGCCCCCCAGCCCGTGTGGAACAGCACCGCGTCGCCGGGCTCCGGGTCGATGTCGCTCACCGCGTCCGGGGCGATCACGTCGCCCGGCCCCAGCCCCGCGACGTCGACGAGCCAGCCGCGGGTCACGATCTGCGGCACCGTCTCCACGCCCAGCTTCGTCACGCCGGCGGTGCCGGCGAGCTCCGCCACGTGCACGCCGTTGTAGGCGCGTTCGCCGATCTGGAGGTGGCTGAGCGCGTCGAGGTGGGTGCCGAGCTGCATCGTTGCCGACACCTGCTCGGTGATCCAGTTGACCTGGTTCTTGCCCACCGGCATGGCGGCGTTCTGGTGGTGCGCGGTGGTCACGAGCGTCTGCTTGAAGAAGCGGCCGGGGAAGACGGGGATGTCCTCGTGCAGCTCCCGTCCCAAGTCGTACAGGCGGCCGCGGCGGACGAGGCCGAGCGCCCGGACGCGCTTTGCATCGTCCACGTGGTTGAGCATCCCGAGCTGGTCCCCCTCGCCAAACGGCGAGGGCCACCAGCGGGCATCGGGTGAGGCGGGGGAGGTCACTCGGACGACCACGGTGTGGCGAAGCTCGGGAAGAGCGTGAGGCCGCCGTCGACGAAGATCGTCTGGCCGGTGATGTAGGCGGCATCGTCGCTCGCCAGGAACGCGGTCACGCCGGCCATCTCGTCGGCGTCGCCGGCGCGCTGCATCGGGATGTGCTCCTCGACCTGCCGGCGCTTCTCCGGATCGTCGATCCACGCGCGGTTGATCGGCGTGACCGTCGCGCCGGGCCCGATGCCGTTCACGCGGATGCCCCTGGCCGCGTACTCGAGCGCCAACGTCCGGGTGAGGTTCTGCATCCCACCCTTGGACGTGGAATAGCCGAGGTAGTTCGGCTTCGGAATGAGCTGATGGACGCTCGAGATGTTGATGATCGAGCCCGGCTTCTCCTCGGCGAGGAAGTGCCTGATCGCCTCGCGCGCGCACATGAACGAGCCGCGCAGGTTCACGGCGAGGACCTTGTCGAAGTCCACGCTCGAGAGCTCCTCGCTGGGGCGGGAGATCTGGATGCCGGCGTTGTTGACGAGCACGTCGATGCCGCCGAGGCCTTCGACGGCCTGGCCGACCATCTTCACGACCTCCTCCTCCTTGGAGACGTCGCCCTGGACGAGCACGTCCTGCACGCCCTCCTGCTGGACCTTGTTGATGCAGGCGCGGACCTGATCCTCGGTCCCCTGCGCCTCCTCAGGTTGGCGCAGGTAGTTGATCGCGACGTTGGCGCCGTACTCGGCGAAGCGCACCGCGATCGCCTGCCCGATGCCGGAGCTGCCGCCGGTCACGAGCACGTTCTTGCCCTTGAGTCCACGGAGTCCCTTTGTCCTCCCGGCGGTCGAAGTTGCCTCTGCCATCGGTTTCCTCCTGCGTCGGGGTCTGGGCAGGTAGTGAGGCGAGCGCGCCTGGCGTTACATCGGCTCGGTCACGGGCGTTCCCTCGTCCCTCATGGCGCGCTTCAGGAAGCTCAGACCGCCGATCGGGAAGATCAGGACCGAAAGCAGACCGGCGGCGATCAGTGCCGAGGCCTCCGCCGCGTCCATGAGGTTCAGGTCCTGTCCGATGGCGGTGGCCGCGACGATGAAGGGCAGTGAGGTGGCCTGCAGCACCCCGGCGATCGCCGCCCGGCGTCCCCCGAGGAAGCCGCGGTAGGCAATGGCCGGAAGACCGCGAACCGCGAGGAGCGCGGCCAGGAAGATCGGCACCATCGCCAGATTCGACGGCTCGTCGAGCAGGGCCTGGAGGTCGAACCGGATCCCCGAGGTGACGAAGAAGACCGGGATGAACAGGCCGAAGCCGATCGCCTCCAGTTTGATCCGGAAGTTCTCGTGGGTCATGCGCCGGTCCTGGTCGAGCAGCGACAGCAGAGCCCCTGCGGCGAAGGATCCGAGGATCACTTCCAGGCCCAGAGCCTCGGCGAGGGCAACGAAAGCGACCATGAGCACCATCGCCCCGCGGACGCGGATTTGGGCGCTCGAGTCCTGCAGGCGCAGGAGATCCTCCTCGACCCGCCGCGAGCGCTCGGCGCCACGGACCACGAAGAACGTGACCGCGAGCAGCGCGACGAAGGCCGCCAGCAGGATCGCGGTGGAGCCCGGCCCAACCTCGCCGGAGAAGAAGAAGGACAAGAGGATGACCGCCCCGAAGTCGGCGATCGAGGCGCCGGCGAGCACGAGCTGACCGAACTGAGTGGTCAGCTCACCGACGTCCCCCAGCACCGGGATGATCACCCCGAGCGACGTGGCGCACAGAATGATCGCCACCAGCAGCGGCGTCTCGACCAGGCCGGCGACCCCGAGCAGCTGCGCCACGACGATCGCGATCACGAACGACAAAACCCAGCCGAGCAGGGCAAGCCGGAGCAGCCGCCCCCGCAGGCGCCCGAAGTCGATCTCGAGGCCCGCGATGAAGAGCAGGATCGCAAGCCCGATGAGGGCCAGCACCGAGATGGTGTCGTCGATCTCGACCCAACCCAAAACGGACGGGCCGATGACGATCCCCGCGACGATCTCGAGTACCACCGACGGGAGCCGCAGCCTGGGCGCGAGGCCGAGAAGGAAGGGCGCCGCGAAAGCCACCGCTACGACGATCAGAAGGCCGCTGAACCCGGGCTCGTCCATGCCGCGATTGTCCATCGGGCGCGTGCGACGTTACGCGGAGGCTGCGACCGCGCCGTAGCGGTACGGTCATACGCGCTGTGGAGGACGATCGCGCCCTTTTGAAGCGTCTGCGGGCCGGAGACGAATCCGCCTTCGAAGAGCTCGTGGCGCGCCACGACGGCGCGCTGCGCCGGGTGGCAAGGACGTTCGTGCGCACGGACTCGGCCGCGGACGACGTCGTCCAGGAGACGTGGCTGGGAGTGGTTCGGGGCCTCGATTCGTTCGAAGGCCGGTCGTCGCTTCGGACCTGGATCTTCCGGATCCTGGTCAACACCGCCCGCACTCGCGGCGCCCGCGACGCCCGACATCTTCCGTTCTCCGCTCTGGAGACCGAGGACCGTCCTGCCGTCGATCCGGCCGCGTTCGCCGCCGACGGCCGCTGGACGAGTACGCCGCCCCGCTTGGACGCCGACCCCGAGAGCGGCCTTCTCAGCGCGGAGCTCCGCGGGCAGGTGCTCCGCGCACTCGACGAGCTGTCGAGCGACCAGCGCGCAGTGATCACGCTCCGCGACCTGGTCGGGTTCTCCGCCCGCGAGGTTTGCGAGCTCCTCGACCTGACCGAGGTCAATCAGCGCGTGCTCCTCCACCGGGCGCGCGCGCGTGTGCGCGCCATCCTCGTACCCTTTGTGCAGGTGACCAGCTGATGCGCTTCTGGAACTTCAAGCGGCGACAGGCCGACGACCCGCTCGTGTGTCGGGAGTTCGTCGAGCTGGTGACCGATTACCTCGAGGGCGCCCTGCCCGACCACGAGCGAGTCCGGTTCGAGGCGCACCTCGCCGAATGCGACGGCTGCACCGCCTACCTCGAGGACATGCGACGGCTCGTCGGATCGCTGCACGAGCTGCCCGACCCGCCACCCGACCCCGCGACTCGCGAGGCGCTGCTAAGCGCCTTCCGCGACCTGCGGGGACCCACCTGAGCCGACCGGCTCACGCGGATCCTCGAACAGCGCGTCTAGTGCGGGGCGCCGCAAGGGCAACCTATGCTGCCCGTGTGAGCGAACGGGCCACCCGCGAGCTCGGCACCGGCGACCTGGAGGAGTTCCGGCGGACCGGCCACGCGCTCGTGGAGGCGGTTGCCGACTACCTCGCGGCGCTGCCGGAGCGGCCGGTATGGCAGCCGCTGCCGGACGACCTGCGCGTTGAGCTGCTCTCGCTGCCGCTTCCGGACGGGCCGACCGGGCTCGGCCCGCTGGCCGGGACGATGGCGCGCGACGTGTTGCCTTACGCGATGGGGAACGGGCACCCGGCGTTCTTCGGCTGGGTCAACCCGCCGCCGTCGCTTGCGGGAGTGCTGGCGTCGCTGACCGCGGCGGCGATGAACCCGAGCGTGGTGTCGGGCGACCACGCCGACGTGCACCTGGAGCGCACGGCTGTGCGCTGGCTGGCGGAGCTGGTCGGCTACCCGCACGCGCCGGGCGCCGGCCTGCTCACGAGCGGGGCATCCGCCGCCACGATCGTCTGTCTGGCGGGAGCCCGCAGCCGCGCCGCCGCCGCGGCCGGCCGTGACGTCCGCCGGGACGGGCTCGCGGGCGGCCCGCGCCTGCTCTCCTACGTGCCGTCCGAGGCGCACAGCTGCGTGCCGCGCGCCATCGAGCTGCTCGGCCTCGGCCGCGAGACGATCCGGCCCGTGCCGCTGTCGGGCGGACGCCTCGACGTGGACGCGCTGGTCGCCGCGATCGCGGCGGACCGCGCGGCGGGCGGAACCCCTGCGCTGCTCGTCGGCTCGGCGGGCACCGTCAACACGGGCGCGATAGACCCGCTCGAGCTGCTGGCCGACGTCGCCGCCGCCGAGGGGCTGTGGTTCCACGTCGACGGGGCGTACGGCGCCTTCGGCGTGCTCGATCCCGCGATCGCCGCGCGCTACCAGGGCATGGAGCGCGCGGACTCGCTGGCGCTCGACCCGCACAAGTGGCTCGGCGTTCCCGTCGACGCGGGCTGCGCGTTCGTTCGCCGCGCCGACGACCTGCGGGAGGCGTTCAGCGTCGTCCCGCCTTACCTGCGCCAGGACGCCGGCGCCGAGGTGGGCACCTTCGCCGAGTACGGCCTCGAGCAGACGCGGCCGTTTCGTGCGCTGAAGACGTGGGCGACGATCGCCGCCCGTGGTCGCGACGGCATCGTCGAGCAGGTCGTCCGCGCGAACGCGCTGGCGCGTGCACTCGCCGCGCTCGTCGAGCGCGAGCCCTCGCTGGAGCTCGCGGCCGCCCCGGAGACGTCGATCGTGGCGTTCAGGGCCCGGCCGCCCGGCTGCGCGGCGGATCGGCTCGAGGCGGTCAACCGCGCCCTGCCCGAGGCCGTCCAGGCGCGCGGGCGGGCGTTCGTCACCGGCACGGTCTACGGGGGCCGCGAGACCCTCCGCGCCTGCATCCTGCACCCGGGTACGACCGAGGCCGACCTGGCGACGCTCGTAGCGGAGGTGGTCGCCACCGCGGGCGAGCTGGCGGCGGGCCGAGCGTAAGCGAGGGGGCGGCCGCTCCGGCGCTTGGGGCCGCCCAGGCTGGGCGTGGCGCCGCCGGCCGCACGTCGCCGGGCGTACCGTCCCATCCTAGTGTTGCCCTGCAACACCTAGGTGGGACGATGCGCGAACGCCGCGGCGCATTCCCGCATCGGCGCGCGAATCTCGTCGACCGTCGCCTGGTCAGGACCAGGTCAGCGGGACCGTTACGTCGGTGCGGTAGTTGGACGCCGCGTCGGGCGTGGCCGTCCGCCATCGGGGACGGTCGATCGCAAGCGCCAGACGGTACGTGCCCGCGGTGAGCGGAACGGCGGGCACGATCAACGCGCGAATCTCGTCGCCGTCGGTGAGGATCTGCGTCTCCACCGGCGCCGACAGGATGGGTGCCGGCGAGGGGAGCGGCGGGAGCAGCGGGTGGCCCTGATCGTCGACGACGACGAAGTCGCCGGGGTTCGGCGGGTCGAGTTCGTCCGGCCACGAGGCCGTCGCCTGACCGCGCTTCGCACGCATCCTGCGATCGGGGCCGATCTCGATCTCGAAGACCTCGACTATCACGAGGCCGTGGCGGACCTCCGCGCGCAGGATTCGCTGCGCGGCGCGAAGCTGCTTCGGGAGCTCGGGTCCGGTGAAGTCCTCGCCGCCGTATTCGACCTCGGCGAGGAACTGCTGAATTTCCACCGGAAGATCCGGCATGGGCAAAGGCCAGGGTTCGAGACGTGTCCGCTTCGAGAGGGCGAGCGTCACGTCGCTGCTGAACGGCAGGGGCTCGTCGCTCTCCAGAACCAGGAGCGACGTCGCGCCGTCCTCGACCCACCGCGTGAGCGAGAGAAGCCGGGGACTCTCGCGGAGCGGGAGGCCGAGGCTGGTGGTCCAGGTCTCGAAGAGGCGCTGGCGCACCTCGGCGTCGGCACGTTGGGTCATCACCCGCGGTATCTCCGCGCCGGTCTGTGCCCGCAGGTTGGCGACGGTCGCAGTCGGAGCGCCGGCATCGCCGGGCTCCAGCACGCCGAGCACGCCGTCGAAGCTTTCGATGTGCTCGGCGAAATCGTCGTAGCGGCTGGTGTGCGCGTGGAAGCGCCACGCGTCGAGGCCGGTGACGAGCAGGCGCAGGAATCGACCGCCGCCACGCGATACGAGCGCGACGCGACCCTCCCGGATCGTCCCGAGGGCGCCTTCGATGCTCTGCTCGCCGATGGCGGCGCGGACGCGATCGTCGAACGCGATCACCTCGAGCGGGACCGCGCCCGGCGTCCCAACGTCGATCGGCGGCGCGAGCTCGCGAATCGTCGCGCCGTCACGCTCGATGATCCGCAGCGCGCCCGTCGAGGAGAGCAGCGCCTCGACCGAGCGCGCTCCGACGACGGCGACCGCGACGCCCGCCTCGGCGCCCGCGGGGTCGACGACGGTCTCGATCTGCAGGTGGCGCCAATCCGACTCGCCGAACACGGCGTACTGCGCCTCCGCCCGGCTGCGGATCGGCGACGACGCGCATCGCTCCCTCGTCCGAGCGCCACGCGGCGGGCGGGCCGCTCGCGGCCACCTTCGTGAACGCCGTGGCATCGGGCGCCTCGAAGGCCGTGCGGTCCACGAACGCCGCATCCTTCTCGCGCAGGTTCACGCGCAGCTCCTGTTCCGCCTCCCATCGCGGCGTCGCGCCTACCGGTGCGCCCGGGTCGTACGGCTCGTGCAGCAGCACCTGCGAGGGATGGAGACCGTCCCCCGGATCGATGCAGCCCCCGGGTCGATCCTTCATCGCCTCGTAGCGGACGACGAGTGGATCGATGGACGTCGCCATGCGCTCGCCGGTGTGGAAGATCGCCGCGTCGAGGACGGCCGGATTCCGCGGGCGGGGCGTCGGCTCGACGCCGCGGTGCTCTACGACCCAATCCGGCGCGGTCTGCGACAAGCGCTCGTACCCCATGACGCCGCCGACCTTTTCCACCGCGAGGACCCACTCCAGGATCTGGTTTGCCTCCTCCGCGGTGGAAGGCGTGCGATTGACCGGCACGAGGATGTTGAACCGCTCGGTGAACGCGACCGCGAGCGGCTCGCGGCGGTAGAGCCGCACCGCGCCCGGCGCCGGATAGCGCGACTCGACGTACGGCTCGACCTCGTCGCCGACGCGCGCGACCGCGTTCAATCCCGGCAGGCCCTTCGTGCGGAAGTACGCCTTCTGCTCGACGGTGGCGTCCTGGGCGCCACTACGCTCGTGCGCCAAGCCGACGCGAACGCGAACGGTGACCTCGTAGTCGCGATTGGGGAGCCACGCGAGCATGCCCGAACCGAACACGCGGTCGTCGGCGTTCTCGCAGCGATGGACGTGCAACGCGTCGTCGAGCACCTCGCGGGTGGTGCGATAGCGAATGCGCACGAACTCGGCGTCGCCCTCCGCCGGCTCGAGCTCGCCGACCTTGCGGATCAGCAGCGATGTCATACCGCCCGGGACGTTGAAGCGAATCACGGGTGGCGCGCCGGCGACGAAGGGGAACCGCTGCGATTCGAGGAGCTTCAGGCCGTCGAAGGCCTCGACCACGATCACGCTGCCGGTCTCCACGGGCTTCCAGTAGACGAAGATGTCGCAGATCGCGGCGCGCTCGTCGAAGGAGGCGACGGCGAGCGGTCCCGCCGGTCGCGCGGGGACGTGCACGAACGCGCAGGCGCTTCCGGCCGGGGCGGTGACCGCGGGCGCGACGACCGGCGCCGGCCCGCCCTGCCAATGCAGCGTGCTGTTGCTGTGGGTAAAGCGCTGCGACGACGGTGCCCGCACGCCGAACGCCACCTCGTCGAAGTCCACCTCGTGCCAGACCGTCGGCCGCCTCGGCGTGGCGCAGCACGGCCAGCCGGGGAAGGTCGTCGATGCGACGTCGTCTCCCTCCGGGTTCGACGAGCTGAAGGAGTACGCCGTGTCGGCGTTGATCAGCAGCCGTCGCGTATCCGTGCGCCCGGCGCGAATCACGTCGACATCCCATTCGAAGCGGACCGCGGAAGTGAAGGTCGTGTTCACGTCCTCGGGCGAATGGATGTGCGTCGACTCCGGCGTGAACAGATCGGCCCAGAGCCCCGCGCCCGGGCCGAAGCGCTTGCGGCGGCGGATCCCGATCTCGACCAGCTCGTAGCGGACCTCGACTTCGGCCGACGTCTGCGTTCCGACGCCGGCCGGCGTCTCGGGAACGATGGTCATCGGCGCGTCGAGCGACGCCTTGAAGTCGAGCGCGACGCCGGCGGCTATCTATAGACCAGCCCCGGGCAAGAGCGAGAGCGGAGGGTCACCTCCCCCTTTCCGTGCAGCCAGGTTGGCGGTTAGGCTGTCGCGAATGGGATGGGTAAGAGCCGTGGTCGTGCAGGTCCTGCTCGTCGGTGTACTGGTCGGCCCCTGGGGCAACGATGCAGCCGGCGACGGCACGAAAACCGATGCCACCGTCGAGTCGGCGCGGGCTAGTGTCCAGCTACCGCCTCGAGTACGCGCACGGCTCAATGCCGCCGTCCGCCGCGGGTTCCGGGAGGCCGCGGCGCCCGGCGTCATCGTGGGCGTGCAGACCCCCAGGGGCAAGTGGGTCAAGACGATCGGCATCGCAAACCAGCGCACGAAGGCGCCGATGCGGGCGAGCATGCATCAACGCATCGGATCGGTGACCAAGACCTTCATGGGCGCGCTGCTGATGCAGCTGGCGGGCGAGCGCAAGCTATCGCTGGGCGACAAGGTCAGCCAGTACATCGAGGGTGTGCCAAACGGCGACACGATGACGCTCCGTGAGGTCGCCGATATGACGAGTGGGGTCGCCAGCTACACCGCGGATCCGACCTTCAAGCAAGCGCTCTATTCACATCCCGAGCGGCGGTGGCGCCCGAGCGAGCTGCTGGACGTCGGCCTTCGCATTTCCCCCGTGTTCAGCCCGGGAACCGCCTTCCAGTACTCGGACAGCAACTACGTGCTGCTCGGGCTGGTGATCAAGCGGGTGGAGGGCAGGCCGCTCCGCGCGGTGCTGCGCAAACGGATCTTCGGCCCCCTGAGGCTGGCCGGGACGTCTTGGCCTGGCCAGTCGGCCGCACTGCCCAAACCGCACGCCCAGGGCTACACGTTGCAGGGCCAGTCGTCAGACGAGCCGGCCAACGCGACCAGGTGGAATCCCTCGTACGCTTGGGCGGCCGGCGAGATGATCTCGACCCTCCGCGACCTGCTCGTCTATGGGCGCGCCTTCGGAACGGGGAAGGGGCTGCTTCGGCCACAGCAGCAGCGGCAGCGGCTGCGTTCGTTCGCCCCCCAGATCCCGCCCGAGAGCGCGACGCTCTCGTACGGCATCGGGCTGGTCAACGACAGGGGGTGGATCGGACACACCGGACAGGTGCCGGGCTACACCACAGCCGTCTATTACCACCCCGACATCGACACGACGGTCGTCGTGGAAGCGAACAGCGACATCCCCAGCGGCTCCTGCCCAGGCGAGCAAACCCTGATCGACGACCCCATCGCCCGGCAGTGCGCCACCCCCGCCGATCGCATCATGGGTGCCGTTGCCGCCAGCCTCCGACACCCGTACCAGCTGCCGCCGGGCTGAGCGGTCGCTCCGCCTCAGTGCTCGAGCGGTTCTTCGAAGATTGACCCGCGACTCCCCGCTCGCGCCACCTCACCTTCCTCGCTCGCTGGCCCTCACGCCAGGCCATTCAGCACGCCCGCGGGCGGGTCCGTGAGCTCACGGACCGCCGCAGGCGGCTGTTCCCAGTGGACCAGGTCGTGCAGGACGTGAACCGCTTCCTGCGCTGCTGGGCGGGTTACTTCAGTCACGGAAACTCCGCCCGTCACTTCCTCCTGATGAGGACCACGCTCCAGGTCGCCTCCACCAAGCGCCCAGCGCGCCGACACCGAGCCGCGCTTTGTGAGGCTGCCGGAGCGGGCGGGCTGCTCGCCTGACTGCCGCACCCTAGGACCCAAGCCGAGGTAAGCGACCGGCCGCCTGGAGCTCGAGAACCGGGCGATGTCGCCGAGCTCCGCTCACCACCGCGGGAATAGCACAGCCCGTACGGGCGTCGGTGATGACATGGATACCTGCGGCCACGTCGTCCCGACGCTGCTCTGGATCGAGTGCGGAGCGTGCAGCGGCGAATCGATGGCGATCCTTGGCGCGGAGGGCCGGGGAAAACGCGGAGACACCCTGCCCGGATTTCTCGACGACCATGGCGTTCGGCTCCTCTGGCACCCGTCGCTGTCGCCCGAGTCGCCGAAGCAGGCGGCCGAGTTGATGTCACGGGTCGTGTCCGGGGAGCAGCACCTCACCCTCCTTTGCGTCGAGGGCAGCATCATCCATGGCCCCAACGGCACCGGACGGTTCGACACGTTCGAGGGCAGGCCCAAGCGCGACATCGTGGCCGAGCTCTGCGAGCGGGCGGAGTACGTGCTGGCGATGGGCAGTTGCGCCTCCTTCGGCGGCATCCCCGCTGCGCCGCCGAACCCCTCCGAGTCGACCGGCCTGCAGTACACGAACAATCAGCCCGGGGGCCTGCTGGGTCCCGACTGGCGCTCCCGGGGCGGCATGCCGGTGATCAACCTGAGCGCCTGCCCGGTTGACGCGGAGACAATGATCGGGACAATGAGCGCGTTGATCGACGGCGACGGCCTGGACCTCGACCGTGTTGGGCGCCCGTCCACCCAGAAGCCGTGCCTGTCCGATCCGCTGGAGCGGCGCTGTCGCACCGCCGACAAGGTCGGCTACGCCTGTTACGGCTGCATCGGACCGAAGTTCCCTCTCTCGAAGCCGCTGTTCAGGCATCGCGAGCTCCCGCATGCCGCCTGAGCGACGGACGATCCGCATGGATCTCAACCGTGTCGAGGGCGACATGGAGGTCCGGCTCGAGCTCGCCGGGCACACCGTGACCGATGCGTGGTGCGTGGGGACGATGTTCCGCGGCTTCGAGCAGATCCTCGCCGGGCGCGACCCCGAGGACGCGCTCGTCATCGCGCCGCGCATCTGCGGCATATGCAGCACGTCGCAGCTGTACGCGGCGACCTCGGCGCTCGAGACCGCGTACGGGACGCCGATCGCGCCGAACGGCACCCGCATCCGCAACCTCTGTCTCATGGCCGAGTCGGTGATGAGCGACGCACGCCACACGTTCCTCATGTTCGCCCCCGACTTCTGCAACGAGGCCTACCGGGACCATCCCCTCCATGAGCGGGTCGTGGAGCTCTTCGAGCCGCCGTTCAAGGGCCGCCTGGCCGCCGAGACGGTGGAGAACACCAAGCGGATCCTCGCGATCGTCATCGCGTTCGGCGGCCAGTGGCCGCACTCGACGTACATGATGCCGGGCGGCGTGACATGCACCCTCGATGAGTCGAAGCTCGACGAGTGCAGCGCGGCGATCGACGCCTACGCCGAGTGGTACGAGCGCTCGGTGCTCGGTTGCACTTGCGACGAGTGGTCGGCCCTCGAGACGGCGGAGGACTTCGACGCCTGGCTCGAGGTGCCGGCGCATCGGGACAGCGCCGTCGGCGTCTTCACGAGGTTCGGGCGGTCGATCGGTCTAGAGGAGCTGGGCAAGGGAACGCCTCACCTGCTGAGCGCGGGCTGCTACTACGACCCCGACCGCTGGCAGCCGCCGTTTAGTGAACGCCCGTGCCTGCAGGAGGGCGGCTTCTACGACGGGGTCCGTGACTCGATCGAGCCGTTCCGCCACGAGTCGGTGTCTGAGCACCTGCGGTTCTCGAGGTTCGCCGACCCCGGCTCGCCCCGCCATCCGTGGGACAGCAGCACGGTTCCGGAGGACAAGGGCGACGAGCCGTACAGCTACGCGAAGGCCACGCGCTACGGGGATCACGTCGTGCAGCTCGGGCCGCTTGCGGATCTCGTGCTCGCCGGCGACCCGCTCATCACCTCGCTGCTTCGCGCGCAAGGCGCCGGGACGTGGCTCCGCCAGTTCACCAGGCTGCACCGGCCGGTCGCGACGCTCCGGGCGATGCGAGAGACGGTGAGCGAGCTCCGCGCCCGCCTCGACGAGCCGACGTTCGTCCGGTCCGAACGGCCGGCGGACGGCGACGGGTTCGGCGCGATCAACGCCGCGCGCGGCAGCCTCGGCCACTGGGCCCGGATCCGAGACGGCAAGATTGCGAATTATCAGGTGATCACGCCGACGGCATGGAACGGCTCACCGCGCGACGGGGCGGGCCAGCGCGGACACTGGGAGGAGAGCTTCGTCGGCTTGGAGATCAGGGATCTGGAGAACCCCGTCGAGCTGTTCCACATCGTGCGCTCGCACGATGCATGCCTCGTCTGCACGGTGCACGTCGCGACCACGACGGGCGCGTCCAGTTCGTTCACGTTCTGGTGAGCGCCGGACCGACCGTCACCCACGTCGTGTGCTTCGGCAACGCGTGGCATGGCGACGACGGCTTCGGAGTGCACGTCCACCGCCGGCTGCAGGAGCTCGAAGCCCTGCCCCGCCGGTCGCGGATCTTCGACGCCGGCATCGCCGGCCTCGACGCCATCCCGTGCTTCGAGGGCTGCGACCGTGCCGTGATCGTCGATGCCGTCAGGGCGGGCGCCGGCGTCGGAACCGTGCATCGGCTCGCGGGGACTGATCTGGAGCAACCCGGTGGCGAGCTCAGCCTCCACGACCTCGGGATCCCGAGCCTCCTCGCCGCGCTCGCGGCCGTCTTGCCGGAGCCGCCCGAGATCGTCGTCATCGGGGCGGAGGTCGGCGAAATCAGCCCCTTCACCGATCGGCTCAGCCCGCCGCTCGAAGCGGCTGTGCCGGAGGCGGTGCGCCTGATCCTCCACGAGACGGGTCGCTGACGACGCCGCCTCTCCGGCGGCCGGCAATGGCCGCCTGTCGTGCTCCGTCCCCTTCGCGGTCGTGACCTCGGGGCCTCCCCAGACGACCCGGCCCGTGCCGCCTGTCGGCCCGAACGGTCATCTTGGGTAAGGTGCGGCAGCGACTTACCGGCTAGCGGCGGTCCGCTGGCCGCGCTCGAGCGCAGCGAGTGCTTCCGCCACCGTGGCTGGGAGCAACCCGCCAACACCTGCCCGGTACAGCGGACTTGAGCGGTCATTCACGAGACGGGCTGTCATCGCGAGGCCCGGGATGCCGAGTGGCTCGCCGTCATTGAGACGGTCGGCCAATGCCAGTAACGGCTGCTGGTTCTCCTGGATCTCCAGGCGCCGCAGTCGTCTAGTAATGAGCGGCCTGTGATGGCCGTTCGCCATTTCGACCGCCTCACGCAAGGCGTGTGCGAAGAGCACCCTCGTCCGCGCCGAGCCGAGCTGGCCGACGCGAAGGCTGAGTTCGTCGCTCAGCATGGGATCGGTTCCGTTCGCCAGCTGGCGGTCAAGCTCATGAGCTCTCCACCGGGTGACGACGCGCAACCAGATCCCGCCGAGCAGCGGCCCTCGCGATCGTCGCGCAAGACGCCCGCCGGGCAGCCACTGCCGCCGGCTAATCCGCAGCGTCCTCATCGGCGCACCGCCTCCTGACGCGACGATGGGCGCGTCAACGACCGCCGGCCGGAACGAAGCCGGTGGGTGCTGCCCTCGGTCACGCGGCACGCCCCGTCGGTCGTTGGTGCCTTCGGAAGCGAGGAAACTCATCGCCCAGGTGGCGATCGTCACCCACCACGCGCTCCGCCATGATGGGGCTGACGCTGGATCGCGCGTCGCGACAGGCGCGGGCGCAGCGGGCGAACGCCGCGGCGACGTCATGCAGCGTCCCCATTAGTGCGACCTCTCGCGCGCCCGAGACGCCGTCGAACCGCTGCCACGAGGGGCGCGCGGAGGCGCGCCCGCGGCGGCGCTCGACGATCCCAGGCGAAGCGTCGGCGGCGACGTGATACCAGGCCGCGCTCAGCACCTGAAGTGCCTCCTCGAGGGCTTCGAGAGAGTCCGGCGCGGCCGCGTTGCTGCCCGGCTCCGCGGCACATGCATGAAACGCCCGCGCCGCCTCGACCAGCTCAGACGCGCGATGGTGGGGACGATCTACCGTGTTCATGCCGCCATCGTGCTAAGGAACCGAGTTCCCGGCCATAGGGCCAAAGCCCCAAAGAACTCCGGTCCGAGCCCCATTCGAAAGCGAGGCGCGGGGATTCTGCGCGCGGTCGGGCCGAGCACCCGCGGAGGCGCCGGACCCGGCGGCTTCCCGGGCACAGGGGTCGGCGTCCCTGGCGTGTCTGCCCCGGGTGCCGCAGAGAGGCAGATCGACCACCACGGGCCGCGTAGACGACCCCGTCCCTCGGCGTCCGGCATGCCGGAGCCTTCGCACAGCGGGAGGGCGATTCCTCCTCGCTTGCTCGAGCCGCTCGCCCCAACTCGAACGTGAACGCGGGCGCCGTCTGCTCGCGCCCAGTTGATCTATGGCGATTTAGAGGCTGATCGTGGTGGGTGGGCGACCCGCGGCTTAGGAGGCCGCCGGTCAAGGTGGGCCGCCATCGCCTCGGAGACCGGCAGCCCGGCGTCGACCTCGAGGAAGAGAAACTGGCCGCTCGGATTGACCTCCAGGAAGACGTACTCGCCGGCCGACGTGAGCCGGAGGTCGAAGCTGCCGGTCTCCAGAGCGAGCTCGTGGAGGAGTCGCCGCAGCTTCCCGGATACGGCATCGGGTAGAGAGAGCGGCTCCCAACCACTCGGGGTAAGTCGCCAGTCGACGTTCTCGTTTCGGTCCGGCCGGCGCATGGCGGCGGCGAACACTTGGTCGCCGACGACACAGACCCGGACGTCAGCCTCGCAGTCCACCAGCGCCTGGACGATCATCGGCGCGAGGGAGACAGCGGAAGGGTCGCTCAGGTCTCGCTCGTCGATGATCCGCGTCGGGATGCTCGTCACGTAGTCGCACCGCAGGGTCTTGATCACAGACCGCGGATGAGCGGCGACGAAGGCGCGCAACCGGTCATAGTCGTTCGACACAACGGTGGGCGGCACCGGCAGCCCGACTCGCGCGGCGACGGTCAGCTGCAAGATCTTCGACTCGGCCCGCTGCTCGGCGGAGGGGTCATTCGTCGCCGGCACCCCGGCCAGTACCACGCCCCGGACGAGCTCCCGCGCCTCACCGGCGCAGAAGCGCCGCACGTGCGCGTCCTCGACCACCGGATTGACCATCGGCGGGCGGCTCCGCCGCCACCAGATCCTGGTCACCTCCGACAACGCGAACTCGGTCTCCCCGACGCAGGCCGTGGCGCCGTCATTCGACGTCCAGGACAGGCGATCGCGCCACGGGAAGCGGGCCGAGTCCCAGATCACGCAACCCGCTCCGCGCGCGACCAGCCGCTCTCGGACCACGCAGGCGTGCAGATCGTCGGTGGGGGCGACGACGAGGATCATCTGTCTCTGGCCGACGGTGAGCTACGCGATGTCGACGTCGTCACTGTGCCGCTCGAAGCACAGCAGGCCAGAGCAGTAGCTCCCCGTAGTGAAGCCGGCCACGCCCATCGCCTCCAGCGGGAAGCCCGTGCGCCGGCCCCACGCCTCGAAGACCTTGTTCGCCTCGAACTGGAAGCGAAGAACCTCGTCCGCCGAGGGTGTCTCGGCGCCGCCGATGACCGGCGGCACCATCCCCTGTGGCGGCATGAACCGGGCGGCAGCGGCGGCAGAGGCAGCAGACGACCCCGGGGCGCGGGCGACCTTGAGCACCCGCGTCGGGGACACCTCGACGACCGCGACGGCGCACGGCGGGTCGCCGACGTGGGAGGTGCCGTGCCGCCACTCGCAGGCGAAGGTCAGCTGCACGAGCCCGTCCATGGTCCCCGCCTGGTCGAGCGCGACCCCGGTTAGCACGGCGCCCTCGTCCAGGATGCCGGCGAGCAGCTCCTGCACCTCGCGGTCGGCCAACGTCTCGATCACCAGCGCGTCGACCGGATCGGTGCTGTCGGCCTCATCCACCGCGGTACGGAGGCGCCGCAATTCCGTCTCGATCTGCTCCCTACCTGACATCGCCGGCTCCATTCGACGCTGGGTCCCGCGAGGAACCTCAGCGTACCGCTTCGGGCACGCGTTCACCATCCGAGGCCGCGCCAAGCGTCGCCGGCACGCGGTCCGGCCCGGGTAGGGTCGGTACAGCCAGCGAAAGGAGCGGCGCGAGGACATGCGAACCGTGGACCGACCTGACGCCTGCGTAGGCGGGGCCGCTCCGCGGACGCAGGGCCGATGAGTTTTCAATCCGGGAGAGTCGTACTGCCATGACGACCATGCACATGCTTGAAGCCGCTGACGCGGACATCGCTTATGACGTCCACGGCCCGCTGCCCACCGCCGACGGACGCCCACCGCTTTTCATGATCGCTCAGCCCATGGACGCCAGCGGCTTCGGCACGTTGGCGTCGCACTTCCTCGACCGCACCGTGGTCACCTATGACCCGCGCGGCCTCGGTCGCAGCACGCGCAGAGACGGCCGGCTCGACCATTCGCCCACGGTCCAGGCAAACGACGTGCACGCCGTCGTCGAGGCGCTCGCCGCCGGCCCGGTCGAGATGTTCGCGAGCAGTGGGGGCGCGGTGACCGCGCTCGCGCTCGTAAGAGCGTATCCCGACGACGTGGTCACCCTGGTGGCGCACGAGCCGCCGCTCATCACGGTGCTCCCCGACGCCGCGGCGGCCGAGCGCGCCCGCGCCGGCGTGCGAGACGTGTACGAGGCCAAGGGCTCGGGCGCCGGCATGGCCGCGTTCATCGCGATGACGTCGTGGTCAGGCCAGTTCACGGACGAGTACTTCGCCCAGCCGCCGGCCGATCCCGTCGCGTTCGGAATGCCGACCGAGGACGACGGCTCACGCGACGACCCGCTGCTGTCCGACCGGTCCTGGGCGGTCAGCAGCTATCGCCCCGACGTCGACGCGCTGTTAGCGGCGCCGACACGCATCGTCATCGCGGTGGGCGAGGAGTCCGCGGGCACCTTCACCGGGCGCACGGCGGCGGCCACCGCCGAGCTGCTCGGTCAGCAGGCGACCGTGTTCCCGAGCCACCACGGCGGCTTCCTCGGCGGCGAGTTCGGATACGCTGGCCAACCCGAAGCCTTCGCGCGCAAGCTGCGCGACGTCCTCGACGACAATTGACGTCACACACCTCCCTGCGCCGGCCAGTCGAGGCTCCTCAGGCGCGGCCGCTTCGTTGGACGTAGCGAACGGCGTCGTCGTGGTGGGCGAAGGACTGCAGCCTTATCGCCCGGCCGTCACGGAGGGTCCAGACGTGAGTGAAGCGGTGGTCCACCTCGGCGCCGCTCGCCTTCCCCCGGCCCCGCTGGCGCATCGACACCACCACGTGTCCGCCGAGCTCCTCCACCTCGAGCAGCTCGACGCTGAAATCGTCGAAGGCGTCGTCGCCCTCGTCCAGCCAGCCGAGCAGAGCCTCGGGGCCGCGATAGGCCTCGACGGTGGTACCGACGACGATGTCGGGAGCGCTCAGGGACCTGATGGCCTCGCGGTCGCGCGCGTTGATTGCCGCATAGATGCGCGACGCGAACTCGCTTCCCTCGGGCACCACGCCAAAGCTATCGACGCCGCGCTGGGGAGCGACGGCTACCTGCGGCGGACCCGTTCGCAGCGGATCAGCCGGTCGGCCCGATCGTGGCGGGCGCGATCGTGGCCCGCTCCGCAGTTGACCCGGTCGCGGCCGCCGTCCGCGAGGCCAAGGTCGTCGCTGCCCCGGCCGGTTTTGACCCGGTCGCGGCCGATGCCCGGTTTGACGCTGTCGTCTCCGCCACCGGTTGTGACCCGGTCGTCACCGGGGCCGGCTGAGACCCGGTCGGCGCCCGCGCCCGTCGTCACGCGGTCGTCGCCGCCCCGGCTGCAGACGACGTCGCGGCCGCCGCCGGAGGAGATGCTGTCGGCCCCCCGGCTGCCGACGATCACGTCGTTTCCGGGCGTGCCGCGCGTGGGACCGCGGCGCGCCGGAGCGACGATCGTAGCCCGCCGGCCAAGGCAGCGCGGCAGCGCGCCGACGCCCCAGTCAAGGCTTCCGTCCGGCTGGACGCCCGCGGTTGCCTGGGTAAGGATCTGCGTGACGTTCGAGCCGTCGGCGTTCATGACCCAGATAGAGCCGGTGCCGGTCAGACTTGGATCGCCGCAGTCCCCAACACACTGCGTATAGGCGATCTTCGAGCCGTCTGGCGAGAACGTCGGGCTCGACAGCGTTGCGCCCGGCACCTTGACGAGCATGCGGATGTTGCTGCCACTCGCGCTCATCCGGACGATCTCGTCCTGTGCCGCCCCGCGCACCGCGAGGATCGTGCTCGCATCGGGCGACCACGAGGGGGCGATGTAGAGATCGGTCCCGTTCTGCGTGATGTTCTGTGTCCTGCCCGGGGGGTCCACGATCAGCAGGTCGGAGCGCTGGACGCTGTTCCCGTCCCAAGTCACCTGGTTGAACAGGATGCGAGCGCCGCTGGGCGCGAAGTGCGGAGAGTAGTTGTCCTGATTCGCGCCTGCAGCGGCGACGATCTGTCGGTCGCTGCCGTCGGCGTTCATGCTGGCGATCCCCTCGCTGTTGTCGTCCGCGTACTCGATCGCCGCGATCCGCGTCCCGCTTCGGTTGACCGTTGGGCAGAGATGGGTCGGCGCGGTCTCGTCGTCCACGAGCGTGCGCGAACCGCCGGCTGCATTCATGCGGTAGATGTGCGCCGGGTTGGTCGTCGAGCGATCAAGCCTGTCGAAATAGACGAAGCGCCCGTCGGCCGACCACGAGGGGCATTCGTTCCAGATCGCCCCGCTTGGAGTCGTCAGCCGTGTCGGAGTCGTCCGACCGGGCGCCAGACGGTAGACCTGCACGGTGTGGCTCGCGGCGTCGACCCCGGAGAAGACAAGCGCGCCGTTCGTGCCGGGGAACGTCGCACCGGCAGGGCTTGCCGCCGCGAGCACGAGGACTGCCACGACCGACCACACGCATCGATGCATCACTTCTCCTGTCGTCGGAAAAAGCGGGGCAACTACGTTCCGGAACCGCAGTGTGACGTTTCGACCGGTCGCCGCACGCCGCCCTGCGCGATCAACCTTCGTAGGTCCATCCTGAAACACCGAGGTATACGCGAGCCTTGGTGCCTGGGGCGACTCGGGTCTGCCGTTGGCCATGACGAGATCAACGCGGGCGCCGGAAGAACCTACGGACCGCCGTGCCCTACCCCGGGCGCCCCTAGCAGCGCGGCGTTCCGTCGCCAGCGGGCGATCTCGCAGGCGTCGGTCAGGTCGAACCCGGCCGACACGCGCACGCCCCGGAGCTCCCCCTTGACCCCCGCCGTACCGGGCCCGCCGTAGACCTGGGCGCAGGCAGTCCGGCGGGGAACGGGCTCCAGATCGCGAGGCTCGAGTCCCCCAAGCACGCGGCAGCGCGGATCGATCGCGTCCTGCCCCAGAACCGCGCACTCGACACGTCGCAACCGCTGCGGACCACCGGGCCCCTCCGGATTCACGGTCACGCGCAAGTCTGCGACCAGGTTGCCGGCCTCCGGTGCGAGGGCGTCTCCCGAACCGCCGCAGGAGACGAGGAGGCCGGCGAAGGCGACAGCCAGGTTCCTACTGCGCACACCCGTAAGTTGTAGAAGAGCCGTCGGGGAGACGGTTGCGGCGGGCATTCGTGGCTTGTTGTGCGGCACTGGGGCCAGCGACGATCTGGCTGGCTCCCAGCTCGGCGGTCCCCGCCCGGATGCCGTGGCGGTCGAACTTTGGAGACGTTCCGTGAAGCGAGCCTCCATCGAATCGCGGTAGGGCTTGATCCGGGTGGCGGGGGGTGGTCGAGTGGCTTGGACTCGCGATCGGGAAGGGGCGGGGAGGATTCCGCTTCGAACGGCGCCTCTATGGCCGGGCGCCCGGGACCGCAGCGCCGCCCCATCCGGTTAGCACTCGCGCCATGGATGGCGCGGTGACGGCGACCAGAGAAGGAGGCATGATGCTCGGAACGACCGTGTCCCGCCGGCGGGTGGTGCCGCCGGCGCTCGGTGCCGCCTGCGGGCGTTGCCCCGAGCCCGGGGACCGGCGCATCGGCGACCAGCTTCTCGAACGGGTCGATCTCGCCATGCCTGTGTCGCTCCGAGCGACGCTCGCCGCGCTGGCCGGGGCGCTATGCCTCGGTTGCGCGATCCTTCTGTCGGGTGGCGCGGCGCCGGCGCTGGCAGCGCCGAGCTGCACACCCTCGGGCGCGATCACCGTCTGCACGTTCTCTACCCCGGGTGCGGATACGTTCACGGTCCCCGCTGGCGTCACCGAGGCCAGCTTCGACGTGTTCGGAGCCCAGGGTGGTGGCTTGCCGGGCCAGTCCGTCGGCGGTCTCGGGGGTCGCGCCCGCGCCGAACTCGCGCTCGCGCCACGTGCCACAGTGACGGTGGTCGTCGGTGGCGCCGGAGGCTCGATAGGTGCCTGCGACGCGCAAGAGACGCCCGGTGCGGGCGGCGTCAACGGCGGCGCGTCCGGCGGGAGCGGATTCTGCGAGGGCGCCGGTGGCGGCGGCGCCTCGGACGTACGCATCGGCGGGAGCAGCCTTTCCGACCGCGTGCTCGTCGCGGGCGGCGGCGGCGGGGGCGCGAACCGCAGTGAGGGTCTGGGTGATGGCGGTGCCGGCGGGGGTCTGAGCGGGTCGGCGGGCGACATCCTCGCCGGTGGGGGAGGCGGCGGCCCATGTGAACGCGGTACCGGCGGCGACCAGACAGGCACGAGTGGAAGTTGCCTGCCGGGCGATGGCAGCGCGGGTGCAGATGGAACCTTCGCGGGTGGTGGTGGCGGCGGCGGCTTCTACGGCGGCGCCGGCGGCCGGTCGCTGCAGGGCGGCGGCGGGGGCAGCGGGTTCGGGCCACCCGGCGTGGTGTTCGAGACCGGGGTGCGTGGAGGCGACGGCCTGGTCACTATTACCTACGCCGAGCCGGTCGCCTACAGCTTCACGGGCTTCTTCTCACCAGTGGATAACCCGCCGATGCTCAACACGGTCAAGGCCGGCGCCAGCGTCCCCGTCAAGTTCTCGCTGGCCGGCGACCAGGGCCTCGGCATACTCGCAGCGGGATCCCCCGCCAGCCAGAGGATCACGTGCGACGGCAGCGCCCCGCTCGATCCCATCGAAAAGACGGCCACCCCCGGGAGCAGCGGCCTCCAATACAACGCGCTTACGGACCAGTACACATATGTCTGGAAGACAGAGAAGGGCTGGGCAAACACTTGCCGCCAGCTCAACGTGAAGCTCGACGACGGCAGCGACCACCGCGCGAGCTTCCGGTTCCGCTAGCGCCCCCCGAGATTCTGAATCCGCGACGGCGCGCAGACTGCTCGTCCTCCGGCTCGCCGCCTGCGGCGCGGACCCGCAGGGGCGGTCGCGGCAAGCTGGCGCAGCTGCGGATCGCGCTGCGGGACACGCAATCGTCTATCGCACCGATCAGGTCGCTACGGATGCGCACAACTGCCGTCGGTACTGCGGAAGCTCGCCTCGGGCGCGGCTCAGAACCCTTCCACTTCCGACTCTGGCGCTAGCTTTCGCGACGCCCTTGTGATGGACGCTCGCCTATCGACTTGACATCGGCCGCGAGCGCCCACCGGAGGCGACCATCAGGCTCACGTACGAGGTACCGACTGATTTCGCCGCCGGCTAACTCGATGGCATATACCTTCGTTGGCACTTCGCCGGCCACGGCGTCAATGCCGCCAAGTGTCACGTAGGACGGCGGGGCCGGCGCCCCGGGGGTCGCTGGTTTGGTTTCTCTTGTGAATCGGCTCAGCTGTTCACGCATGTCTGTGAGCTCGGCCGCCAACTTGACGACCTTTTCGTCGGCCTCTTTTATGCGCTTGCTTGCCTCTGCAGCCTTGGCGTCGGCGGCTTCTCGCGCCTTCTCCGCCTTGGTCTGTGCATCCTCCGCTTCCTTCTTCGCCGCGTCAGCAGCTTGGTTCTTGGCAGTGGATGCGGCTTCAGCCTTCGCGACCTCCGCACGCGCCTCTGCTGTGACCTTCTCGTTCCCCTTCGCTTCGGCCTGCGCATGCCTTCCGAGGCTTTCGAAGCGAGCGACCGATACTGCGGCGCGTGACCTGAAGTCGGCGGCAAACACGTAAAGCAGGCCGCCGACAGCAACCGCCACGACGACCCCGACCGCAATGACCGTCTGCTCGGGCGGCGCTTCGGACACCCATCCCCCGATCGCGGCAAGAATGGCGGTGATCGAAGTAGCGACCGGTGCCCCAATTTTGCTCAGGTCTGAGGCCCGCGCCGAAATTGGCTCGTCTGGCTTCGCGTATTCCTTGCGAGCAATTTCGTCCCAGGTGTCGGCCACGTTCTCTCCTTCTGTTGAGCGTCTGGTCGCCGCGACGCCGACGGTCCCGACGCCCGCCGCGCCCAGCGCGATGAGTAGCGCGATGGCCCAGTCGGGCACGTCACCCCCGTCCGCGTCCGTCTGGCACTTCGCATCATCGTCGGCCTCAGGGCATGCCTCCATCCGCTCCTCAGCCGCTTCGGCGGCAGGTGTTGTAATCGTCACGGCGAGCCCACAGTCGAACCCACCTCGGCGGCCGCCACCGCAAACCCAGACGTGGTCAGTGCTCGTACCGCGCTGAGGGATCGTGTTCGGGGGCTCAACCACTAGCGGCGTTCGCAGGTGGACAACGCCCCGCTCGGCCGCGCTCGCCGACGCTCCGAGGCCAATAAGCCTCGGCAGACGGATCTCGCACTGCGCACTTCCGCCGTCGCGACTGAGCCAGGCGGTGACGAACCTCCCGAGCACACGTGCCCGACCACGCCGCGTTCGCACCCGACGAAACGTAAACCGGTCAGTCCGCCGCGCAGCCGGCTGAGGGGAGAGTTGGAGCACACGCCTTACGTCAGACACCTCCAACACGGCGCGACCGGAGCGACGACGCCACGTCCCGAAGATCGTCACGGTAGGCCGCGTGTTGCAGTCACGGACCTCGACCAGCACACGAACTGTCGGGCGCCTTGCTTCGCGACCTACCCCGCCGAAGCCCGGAGGCTCTAGCCGAACACCAGGCAACTCGTCCATGGGGCTTCCACCTTGCCCGACCGCCGGTTCAGCGCTGGAGAGGGCGGCGAGGAACACCAACAAGGCCGCTGCCCTGCGGTACTTCACGGCGTGACGCTATCCCGCTCAGTCCATCAGGTCAACGCAGGTAGCAACGGAGGACCAGGTATTTCTCTGCCATGAATCAGAGCATCTCCGCGCCGGTCCGGCTTAGCCGTTGCTCCGCTCAACGCGGCTCGTGGCGGGGGTGAGATCTCTTGCTTGCTCGGCTCCGAGGCCCCAAGCTTCAGCACCGCTCAGCTGACGCGGGGCGACCATGGAGTGCTCCGTTTGTGGATGAGCGAGACACCACCGGAGATGCTCCTGCGGCGGGCGTGTCCGTGCCGATCACTGGCGTTGCGCGCCGTGCCGGCGGAGTGCCCGCGAGGGCTCCGCTTCCGGGATCTCGGTGCGGCGCTTGCATTGGCCGTACGATGGCTTGGACCGCCTGCCAGATGAGTTTTGCGTCTCGCGATCGGTCACCGGCTGGTGGCAGAGCAGACTGAGGAGGAAGGGGAGCCCGATCTCAAGCTCAATCGTGAACTTCATCATGGTTATCGTCCGTCGCTCCGGTGCGACGAGCTTGAAGCCATGCTGATCTACTCGATGAGCGTCTCGGTGGACGGCTTTATCGCCGACCGTGAGGGCGCGTTCGGGTGGACGGTCCCGAGCGACGAGCTGTTTCGTTTCCACACCGCGCAAGTCCGCGAGCTCGGCGGCTATCTGCTCGGCCGCAGGCTCTACGAGACGAT
>Ga0081538_10001415_pt1 | contig 24648 bp, 26 predicted proteins | sample TabmetS5T2R1_FD_71022 | JGI IMG/M metagenome (GOLD analysis project Ga0081538, IMG submission 71022) | Tabebuia heterophylla rhizosphere microbial communities from the University of Puerto Rico - S5T2R1 | ecosystem: Host-associated > Plants > Roots > Rhizosphere ... | reverse complement strand
CCCTTCTGCTCCGCCAGCCAACGGGACTGCACCGTCCTCGGTCTCACCTACGGCGGCAGTGATGCGTCAGGCGATGGGTTCCCGTGTCTTAGCGGCGAAAAGGTCTTGTGTGAAGTGCCGACCATTTCGCTAGCGCCCGCCACACCCGACCGTCTAACCAAGTTCACGGTGGTCCAATATAACATCATGGATAGACCATATTGGGTCGGCCATGAAGGCCAACGGGAACGCGTGTGCCGCATTCCTCAGGCCCTGGCACGTGGCATCGCAGCTCAGGAACATGTTGACGCTCTTGTCTTGAACGAAAGCTTTTCCGGAACCTGTGCTGGGGATGTGAGGCTGGCAGATCTTCTCGCCTCATATGGGTGGCAATATCATCTCCCCACCGTCTCCACGTGGTGGAAGCCGAGTAATGGGGGGATCTTTATCGCCTCGAAATGGCCCATTGTCATCTCGCAGGAGATGGTCTACACAGCCTGCCGCTTCCCGGACTGTCTGGCGGCCAAAGGTGTGCAATATGCGCGCATCGAGAAGATGCTGGATGGACGCACGAAGCGTTATCATGTTTTCGGAACCCATATGCAAGCCTGGGCCGGAGCCGAGGCCGCGGCGGTGCGGAGCGAGCAGGCGCGCGAAATGGCCGGGTTTATCCAACAGCAGGACATCCCACGCACAGAACCGGTTTTGCTGGCGGGGGATTTGAACACCCGTGGGCCGACGAACCCGCAATTTCAAGTCTTCATCGACCTCCTGGGGGTATCGATGCCACCCATCGTAGGCGAACGACAGGCCACGATGGACGTGGACAACACGTTGGTCGGGCGGGGTCCTTGGTGGGTAGACTATGTGTTGCCCGCGCTGGCGTATCAACGCCCTCTAAGGGCCGAACTGGAGGCCATAGCACTGCGGACGGAGCAGGAATTCGCCATCTGCGTCGAAGCCAGACTGCGACCGTTTTATGTCGGTCCTCATGCTGCAGCGTGCACGAAGACGCTGCGGGTGCGTGATCTCTCAGACCACTACCCGGTGATCGGGCGCTTCGAGTATGCCGATTGAGCCACGGCGTCCCAGAGCCCTGGCCCCAATGCCAGAGGATGAAAGTTGAGGGTGCAATTGTCCGGAAAGGGGAGTGTACAACCGTGCCGCAGAGCCTAGCGATCGAAGAACGGGTACGCCAAGTGCTGGCCGATCTTGGGGCGCCCTACGAACTCATACCCATCGATGCCGACTTCGCCGACACCGCGTCATTTTGCGAGCGCTACGGCTTTCCGCTCGATCACTCCGTCAATACGATCATCGTGGGTTCGAAGAGGGAGCCCAAACAGTATTGCGCCTGTCTTGTGCTGGCGACGACGCGACTCGACGTCAATCACGCGGTCCGGAAGCTCATGGGCGCGTCGCGGGTGTCTTTCGCATCGGCCGATGATACCGTGGCCGTAACCGGCATGATGATCGGCGGCGTCACGGTATTCGCGCTGCCGTCAGAGCTGCCCATATACGTCGATGCGCCGATCATGTCCCTAGACTATGTGATTCTGGGGGGCGGGAGCCGGTCGTTGAAGATCAAAGTGTCACCAGAGGTACTGAGGCGCCTCCCGAACACGCAGATCCTCCAAGCCCTCAGCGTAGGAATCTAGGCCGGGCATCGCCATTTAGGGATCTGGTGATGTGCGCTCATGAGCCCTGTCGGGAATGAGGTTGCCCTTGCTCCGACTCACCCGCCTGAAAGAACAGCGGTGGCTCGATGTCCTGCAGGTCGGCGTCGGGGATTTGGGCTAGGTCAGTGAGAAGTCTGTCCAACTGTGGGGTCAGCTGATCGATCTCATCTGGAGTTAAGTCGATCCCGATCACCTCGCGCGCCATCCTCTCGACGGTTTCTCTCGTCACACGCGGTTCTGTGGCCATGGCTGTCTCCGCTTTATCATCTCAATGGGCTCGCAGCGCACGGGCGATCAAGCCCAGACCGCCGACAAGCAAACCCAGCATGATTAATGTGTTGAACAAACTGGTCGGACGAAAATAGATGTGGAGGTTGGCGATGATTCCCACAAAGATGATCGCCGCTCCCAGAACCACCAGCAACCAGCCGACCGTCGAACGCCCATCGAAGAACAACCAGCCAATGCCTACCAGCAGCGGGACGAGTGTAAGGCCGAAGGCATTGTAACCCCAGAGCGCCCAAAAACCGGTGGTGACGGTGACTTGGTTGAGCAGGAGGTAGCCGCCGATAGCCACCATCACCAGGCCGATGACGAACTCGCCAATGCCCCCAGGCGTGCCACCGGCGCCCTGAAATGCGCGTGGTAGCTCATCTGCCATGCGCCGACACCGGTTTCGATCGTTTCAAGCCCCATCGTGCCACGTTCGCCATCGATGATCGCCAAATCAAACCGCGTCCTCCGTGCCCTCCTTGCGTGGTATACGCCGCGGGGGCCACCGTCGCAATGCTTGAGCCTTCTACCACAGGCGACGCCGGGGCGCAAGGGAAATGATGCCCGCCAGGTAGGCTACTCAACTTCAGGCCGCCTGCGGGCTCGCCCCTCTTTGATGGCGCCTTTGCGGCGTTTCTCCGCCAGGCGTCGTACCTTGACTTGGGGAGGTGGGCGCGTCGGCACCCGGCGCTTGGGCACATGTAAGGCCCGCTGCAGGAGGCGCCGGAAGCGCTCTATGACCTCGGTGCGGTTGCGATACTGGCTACGAGTCGTCTGAGCGCTGAGGTGCAGGATGCCACGGGAATCGATGTAGGACTTGAGCTGGGAGAGAATCCTGGCCCGCTGCAGCTGTGTCAGGGCTGGGGAATTCGCCACGTCGAAGGTGAGTTCGACCTGCGTGGCAGATCGATTGACGTGCTGTCCCCCGGGGCCCCCGCTCCGACTGAATTGGAAATGCAGCTCCGCAAGGGGGATTGCAAGTGTTTCAGTGATGGTGAGTGAGGAGTCGTCAGCCATCGGTCTCGCACCTCAGAGGCGCACGCCATGCCCCTGCGTCTCCGCCTCGGCCACAGCTTCCCGGCTTGCCTTTTTGGGGTTCCTCAAGTACGATGTCCCAGACTAGGATCAGCGTTTATTGATCGTATGAGGCGATACCGGGAATTATACCCACGTGTAGGCGCTCACTCATAGTCTACCGCCTCTGATACGACGGAGCAACGTTGCCGGCCTGCGGGCGTGCCCCCGGGGACAGCGCCGCACAAGCCTTTCCTATCTCCGTTTGCTGTTGAGCCGCCAGATGCGACGCAACTATACACTCCTGCTGATCACCGTTGGGGCCGTCGTGCTCTGTGACCAGGTCACGAAGCTATACGTGGATGCGGTGATGTGGCCACACCAGTCCGTCACCGTCATCGAGAACTACTTCGACATCACCTACGTGCGCAATCCGGGCGGCGCCTTTGGGCTGTTCGCCAAGGCCGGCCGGGGGATTGTGCGACCACTCCTGCTAGGGCTCACGGCAGTGGCTGTGGTGATCCTTCTCCTGATGTATCGGAGCACCCCGCCAGACCGTCTCCTGGTGCGCCTGGCCTTCTCGCTCATCATCGGGGGTGCGGTCGGCAATCTGATCGATCGCCTGCGATTCGACGAAGTCATCGATTTCCTCGACGTGCATTGGTCTCACTACCATTGGCCCGCCTTTAACATCGCCGATGCGGCGATCACTGTCGGCGTGGCAATCCTCTGTTGGGACTTGCTATTTGGCAAGGCTGCCAAGCAGTAGGCTATGACGATGCCCGAATTTTCGCTCACACCTGAGGATGTCGGCGAGCGACTTGACCGCTATTTAACCCGGCAGCTGCCGACGCATTCGCGAGCCTACCTGCAGCAACTCATCGCGGAACAGCAGATCCTGGTGAATGGGCGGACGACAAAACCCAGCTATCACCTTCGAGCTGGCGATCGGATCAGCGTCAGCCTGCCGCCGCCCAAGCCCTCGGGCCTACTCCCACAGCCGATTCCGCTCGATGTCCTCTATGAAGATGCCTATTTACTGGTGGTCAACAAGATGGCCGGTATGGTGGTACATCCTAGTCCGGGCAATGCCTCTGGAACGCTCGTTAATGCGCTGCTGGCTCACTGTCCACAGCTTTCGGGAATCGGGGGCATCGAGCGTCCGGGGATCGTGCATCGGCTGGACAAGGATACCTCTGGGGTCATCGTGGTAGCTAAGGATGATGCGACGCACCGTGGCCTGGCGCGCTTGTTCGCCGACCGACAAGTAAGGAAGCGGTATCTGGCCATCGTGCAAGGCAACATCCGGGATGCCGAAGGGGTGATCGATGCCGCCGTTGGCCGGCATCCGGTGTACCGGCAAAAGATGTCTACGCACACCCGGGTGGGACGCCAAGCGGTCACCGAATTTCGCGTGCTGGAGCGCTTTGGCCTCTATACACTAGTAGAACTGCAGCCCCGCACCGGCCGTACGCATCAAATCCGCGTCCACATGGCTGCTGTGGGCCATCCGTTGCTGGGCGATCCCACCTATGGCCGCTCCCAAAAGGCACTGCAGCGCTCGCCGTTGGGGCACCAGTTGGCTTGGTTCCGCCGACAGGCGCTGCATGCCTGGATCTTGGGATTGGTGCACCCAGCCACGGGGGAGTGGCTCGAATGTCGTGCGCCCCTCCCCGCCGACCTGGAGCAACTGCTGGCCATTCTGCGGCGTGAAGCCAACGCTGGGGAGCGTGATGTGCGAGAAGGAGTGTTGCAGGGGACCGTCTGCGGGGGAACACACTATGGCTGAGCCGACCGTTGGCCAAGAACGGCTTATCCTGGCGCTCGTCACCGACCTGTTTTTCACGCTGAAGATCGGCGATACCGCCAAATCCATCGGATTGCCCATTCAATTCGCCGGAAGCGCCGAGGGGTTTCTCGACAGCTTTCGGAAGACACGCCCTGCCTTGGTTATCGCAGATCTGACAGTCAATGGGGTCGATATAGCCGCGCTCCTCGAGGAGCTTGCCGCCGATACACACCACGTCACGGTACCGATCCTAGGCTATACCACCCACGCCGACTGGAAACGCACCGGCCCCTTGCACGACAGATGCACCAAGGTGGTCACCAAGGATACCCTGTCGCGCAGTTTAGCCGAGCTGATGCAGCAGTTGATTCAACAGGGATAAGCGCCGGGGTTAGCCGACGGGCGGATGTTCGGGGGCGTCCCGTAGCAGCCGGTAGCGCCAGGAGGCACCAGGACTGGCATCACGATCGGCCTTGATGAGAAAGCCATCGCGAGCCCACATCATCACGTAGGGCCCCACACTCGCGCCCAATTTCGTCTGCAGTTCGTCCACGGTGAATGGCTCTCCCTGACACGCTCGAATCGCCTCCCACACCTCCTCGGGACGTGCTGTCGAGAGCATGGTAGCGAAGGGCACGGAGACGACAAGTGGGGGTTGCGAGGGACGCTCGGTCGTCTTGACCGCTCGTGCTGTCCGCGTAGTCTTCGCTGCCCTGGGGCCCGAGCGCTCGACTGCTTGCGGTTTGGCGACCGGCTGGGAAGCGCGAATCGCCTCCAACATGCTCGCCGCGTCCGCGCAACGCTGTAGGATCGCCAGCAGGTCGAGTTGCCGAGACGGCCAGGTGGGTGGTGGGTCGCCGGGACCGACAGTCAGCACCAAGGCCTGACCCTCGATGCTGGCGGTGACACCTTTTTCACGGGCCACTATGTTCATCAATGGGAAAGGCGTGGCAATCCGCAATCGAGGCGAGTCCACGCGAACCGCCGCCAGCCATGATGGATTAATGCGTGTTTGAAATTGATAATCTTCGCTCACCTGAGTGACCCCTCACGATCCGCTGAGCCATCCTGCGACTAGAGGGTCACAGGCGATGGCCCGCTCCGTCATGTTTTTTTCTCAATGGTCTTTTTAGCTTACACATACTGCTTGCCGATGACAACGGGAATTTTGACAGTCGCGATAGAAACTCACGATCATCGCGGCATCCTGCCCCTTCGAGCCCAGAGTTCGTCCTCACCCTGATCGGCGCACCAACTTCCCCGCCTTGCCGAGCGCCACGAGAAACATCACGCTCTTGTCGGCGGCGTGGGGTGCGAAGAAGCGCGTCACATCATCGTCGAAAAACGTCAGACCGCTGGCCCCGAGGCGCTGGGCATAGGCCGTAAGGTACAGCTTCCCGCCGATGAGCCCGGCTTCCAACTGGGCGGCGCGATAGCCACGGTTGCCGAAGCGACCGAGCGCCGCTCGCAAATCCGTCAGGAAAAACACATCTACACTCGCATCCGCTGGGATCTCTTGCATAAGGCCGAGATAGCCCGCATCACGACGAAAAGCACCCCGCCGGAGCAATTCCAGCGCCTGGCGATCGCGTCGGAAAACGTATGCGCCGCTAGGAAGGTCGTCCACGGCATTGACGATGAGATAGAGGTCGTTCAGCAGAGCGCCCGGCGGTTCGAGAAAATCCGCAGGGATGCCTCCTGTCGCCCGTAGCAAGAGGGTTGACAGCTGGTCGAAGCTGATGGGTACCCGCGCGAACCGGCGACTCGATCCGCGCCGCAGGATCACCTGCTCAATGGTATCCGTTGGCACCTCATCATCGCTCAACGGCTGCAGCGGGAAAAGCTCTCCCGTAGGGGTTGGCCAGTCGTGCGGCGGTGTCCGACCGCGCCAGCTCATGATTTCGTCCGCTTGGCTCAGCGATGAGGCGGCATGCATCTCCCGGATAGCCGGATAATCCACCTCCTTGTTCGATAACGGCACGGTGTCGAGTTGCAGCGGCTCAAGCGCTGGTGGGGGAGCGGGTTGCGCCTGGGGAGCGTGGCCAAGCGTGACCAATGCCAGCGCGACCTCATGGGCAACATCCAACCCCAGCAGACGATTGATGCTCTCGTCGACAAACCCCATGACCACTTTGGCCGGCACGGCGTGCGCGGCGGACGCGGCCAGCAGGTTGGCGACTATGGTGCCAGTGTCCCAGAAGCAATGGCGGTAGGTGCGCGACCGATACTTCCAGGCATTACGCCAGAAGGTGCCGGTGCAGATGATGATGAGCGGCGCCGCAGCCACGGCAGGCTCACCACCAGTGGCCTGCGTCAAGAGTTGGCGATAATCACCCTGACGCAGGCAGCGCAGGGCAAAGTCCCCTGGTCCGAAGTGATACACCCCCGCCTTCAACTCCGGCAGGTCGCCACAGACCAGGTACAGCTCGATGTGATACAACGCCCCCGTGCATGCCGCGGCGCGGAAGAGCATTTCGCCACCGGGATAGGGTCTGCGCTTGGTGATGCCGGCGCTAAAGTAAAGCAGGCTGGCCAACAACCGCAGGGACAGGGAGGGCAGCACGGGCGTCTCTGTAGACAGATCGAAGGCCGACACTGCGGACAACGCTGGCACACCCGAAGACAGCAGATCGTGCGGCAACGCCACGGGGTCCAGCGTCTGGTAGATCTTGAACGGCAGCGGTTGGTTCTGCCAGTCTAGGTAATGTGGATCGGTGTGGATGCTCTCATAGGAATGCTTGGTGCTGTCATGGTAGGTCCAGGCGGCATCCAGATCGCGGTTAGTCATAGCCGTCCCCCATGGCTCATAGACGCAGGAAGCGCTCCTCCAGCGCTTCTATCTGCTCCAGGCCGATGATGACATCGCGCTCGGGGAAGTCGATGGTCGGGGCGAAATGCTCTGGCGTCCCGTCACGCCTCATGATCTTCAGTACTTCACGCATCCCATAGATCGCCGCCCGCTGGACGTCTGAGGCGAAGATCGCCAGCTTGTAACCTAGCGCCTCCAGCTCGGCGGCCGAGAGGAGCGGCGTTTTCCCCCCCTTGACCATATTGGCGACGAGCGGGCGGTCGATCTCATCCGCAATCCGTTTCAGCTCATCATGATTGCGCGGCGCCTCGACGAAAATCATATCCGCCCCCACGCGGGCATACTCTTTGCCGCGCCAGATGGCATCGTCCAGCCCGTGCGTGGCACGGGCGTCGGTGCGGGCGATGATCGCCAGATCGGGGTCCGTGCGGGCCTCCAGGGCGGCCTCAAGCTTTTTACACATCTCCGCACACGAGACCACTTCCTTGCCTTCATAGTGTCCACAGCGTTTCGGGGTGATCTGATCCTCCAGATGAAACGCCGCCACGCCAACGCGCTCAAACTCTCGCACCGCACGCATGACGTTCAGGGCATTGCCGTATCCCGTGTCACAATCACCGATCACCGGCAGGGCAGTAGCCTCGACGATCCATCGCAAATGCATCAGTACTTCCGTCATCGTCAGCAAGCCGATGTCAGGATACCCACAGCTTCGTGAAATGCCCCCACCGGTGGCATACACCACGCTAAATCCGACCTGTTCAATCAGTTTGGCCGAGAGGCCGTCATAGGCACCCGGCGCCATGATCAGGCCCGGTTGACCCAATAACTCTCGAAAACGTGTGCTTGGTTTCATCGCTGATCCTCGTCTGATGTCTCGCCGCTGTCCACCGATGTAGAGCACCCAGAATACATGACCACCGCGCGCAGGCCAACAGAAAAACCATCGCGGTACGCTGAGCGGTCCGCTGCAGGGAGATCGTGCATCCTCCCGGGTGTCGCCGCGGATTTTGGCTGTTGACAGGAACGATGGCACAGGTATGATAAGGCCTCTCACCCTCACCCGAGCCCTCCCCATCGATGGGGAGGGCTCGGGTGAGGGTGATGCCGATTGTACTGCCGGAGCACAGGAAGCGAGAATGCTTCGAGGCCAGAATGGCCCTAGATCACCGCAATAGATGAGCAACAGGGAGTAGGCCCTAGGAGGGCGGAATCGATGATTAGACACTTCTCCGTGCTCTATGTTGGGCACATCGAACTCGAGAATGTTGGCAATGATGGCACACCTGCGGACGCGCGTCGTTATCCCAATGAACGTGTGATCGAAGCCTTTCGCATGGCCAGCGATGTGGCTAAGGTGATGGACCGTCGCGACTTCTATGCCCTGTGGATGGCTGAGCACCACTTTCAGCATGAGGGCTACGAATGCATCCCGAACCTGATTCTGTTGGGTACCTACCTGGCCACGCAGACGCAACAACTGAAGTTCGGCTGTGCGTTCAACGTCGTTCCCATGTGGCACCCCATCCGCCTGGCCGAAGACTTTGCGATGGCAGACATCCTCACCGGCGGGCGCGTGATTTTCGGCGTGGGGCGGGGCTATCACACGCGCGAGGTCGAGACGTTCGGGGCGCCGATGCTCGACAACGACGCCAACAAGGAATTCTTCGAAGAACAGATGGAGATCATCCTCAAGTGCTTCAATGAGGAGTCCTTCTCCCATCACGGAAAACACTACACCATCCCAGCGCCGGTGCCTTACCGCGGCTATGACCTCAAGGAAATCACCGTGGTGCCGCGACCAATCCATCGACCGGTGGAGATCTGGCAGCCGATCGTCAGCGGACGAACCCTCGAATACGTGGCGAAAATGGGCATCAAGGGTGTGGTCGGGCTCACCGGTGAGAGGCTCTTGGATCAACTCTTTCATCAATTTCGCGACCTCGCTGCCAGCCACGGCCGCCAGCTGGAATTAGGCCAAGACCTGGCATGGCAGGGTGGATTCTATCTGGCTGATAGTCAGGAAGAGGCCATCCGTCGCCTGCGTCCCTACCATGACGAGCGTTACAAATGGTTCGCGCCCTTTGGCTTCGTGCGCTACGTGGATGCCCAAGGTCGACCCTGGGGAACGCCCGGGGCGCCGGCCCGCGTGCCGATGCTGGAGGACGGCGTGGAACAGAAAGTCTGGCTGTGCGGCAGGGCCGACGACGTGATCGAAGGCTTGAAGGCCATGGAAGCCAAGTACCCGGCGCTCGAACACGTCTGGTTGCACTGGCCGGAGGGCATGCCACAGGCAGAGTATGTCGAACAGCTACACCGGCTAGCCGAGGAGGTGATGCCGGCGTTTCGGGGGAAGGAACCCAAGGCCGCCGCGCCGGCTGCCGGCGTGACGGCCTCGGCTGGCGAGAGGTAGCTCGCCGGCGAATGGTTTTCTCTCTCAGAGGGCCCCTAGACCAGGTAAAGCGCCCAGATGATGCTCCCTCTCCCGCCAGGAGAGGGTCAGGGTGAGGGCGGCAAGACATGATCGAGCAGTTGGGTCACCCTCAGCCCAGTCCTCTCCCAGTGGGAGGGAGGGCAAAAGCAGGGGGTGTTATCGCCTTATCCGTTCTTAAACGCCCCCTCGGTGTCGAGCTGCATGAGGGCCCGGCATCCGGCGGCGAACGTCGGGCCGCCGCCCGGCACGGCCGCGGATTGAATGGCCTCAAGTAACTCCCGTTTGGTGGCGCCGTATTGAATGGCGCGGCGCATATGGGCTAGGATGCCATCGAGGCTACCCCCCCGGAAGGTCAGAATACCAATGATCACCATCTCGCGGTACTTGATCGGCAACGCCTTGCCCTCACCGACCGACAATTGCGAGAGAGGCTGGCGAGCCTTCACGTACTCCGGATCTTCCCGCGCCACCCACTCCCAATAGGGATAGCCATAGGGACTGGTCTCTTGCGCCAATGACTTGTCTGTATCGCTCCGTGGTTCGCTCATGAGTTCCTCCAAGTCTTATCGACAACGATGGCACAACGCGGCGCCCCTATTGTAGCGCACTTCCTGTCTGGCAGGGAATCCCTGCGACGGTGGCCGAATTTCTGGGAGGTCTCGCTTGCAGAAAAAAACTTGACCTGCCGGGCACAAGCGGCTAGGATGCCTCTAACGTTACACGCCGCGCGTCCCTTCCAAAGCGTGTCCACATTCGTCTACCGATCTCTGTCACTCATACAGCACCGCGTTGGTCCGCTGCCCGGCGAGCGGGCGCTTGTGTCTGGTCTGCCCTGGATGCGGGATCGCTGCCGATGCGTTCGGTTTCGAGATGCTGATGGCTGTCAGCCCTTGGGCATCCCGTGCGATCGGTGGGGGCGACGTCTGGTAGAGGTCTGCATCGTTGGGGTGGCCGAGTGCTTTTGCGGGGAGAGAGGAATCCGCCGATGTTCGATGACGTCGCTGCACCCAGCCAGGTCCGATCTCATGCGCAAGAAATTCTGGAGAAGGGCCTTGCCGAAGAGCGGCTCAGCGCACCGGACGGCTATGCCCTCATGCAGACCACAGGGAGCGATCTGCCGGCGCTGCTCCATGCCGCGAGCGTCTTGCGCGACCGACATAAAGGCCGTAACGTCAGCTATTCTCGTAAAGTGTTCATTCCCCTGACTAATATCTGTCGCGATCGCTGCGGCTATTGCACCTTCCGCAAAGATCCCTGGGAGGAGGGCGCCAAGACCATGACGCCCGATGAGGTGCTGGCGGTGGCCGAAGCGGGCGCCAAATTGGGCTGCAAGGAAGCCCTGTTCAGCCTTGGTGATAAACCCGAGGTCCTTTACCCAGCCTATCGCGACACCTTAGCTGAGTTCGGCTATCGACGCACGCTGGATTACCTGCGGGCCGCGTGTGAGTTGGTGGTAACACACACGCCGCTCCTCCCCCATGCCAATCCCGGTCTCATGAGCTACCGCGATCTGGCCATGTTGCGGGAGCTGAATGCCAGCATGGGGATTATGCTCGAAAACGTCAGCGAACGGCTGATTGAGCCCGGTGCCACACACGACGACGCGCCTGATAAGCGGCCGGCCTTACGGTTAAAAACGATCGAGAATGCCGGCAAGCTACAAATTCCCTTTACTACAGGGATTTTAATCGGCATCGGGGAGACGCTGGAGGAACGAGTGGACTCCCTGCTCGCCATCCGACGCGTACATGAGGAATATGGCCATATCCAGGAGGTTATTATCCAAAACTTCCGCGTCAAACCAACGATCCCAATGAAAGATTGGCCAGAGCCGACCCTGCTGGATATGCTGAAGACCGTCGCGGTGGCGCGCCTGCTCCTCGGGGGTGCGATGAATATTCAAGCCCCGCCCAATTTAACCCCTGATGCCTACCAGCTGCTGCTGCTGGCGGGGATCAACGATTGGGGCGGTGTTTCCCCGTTGACCATCGATTTCATCAACCCCGAGGCGCCATGGCCCAAGATCAAAGAGTTACAGCAGGTGACGGGCGCGGTTGGGTTCGTCCTGCGTGAGCGTCTAGCCGTCTACCCCGAATATATCACCATGTATCCTGAGTTTATGCCGGTATCGCTGCGCGACCGCATCCTGGGATATGTCGATATGGAAGGCTTTGTGCGAGAGGAGGCCTAGGGCATGGACGAACAGGTCATCGCCATTGAGCAGGAGATTTTCCGCCAGACGCTCGAAGAGCTGTTACCGCGCATCGATCCGACCGTTGCTGGGCTGCTGGAGAAGGCGCTGGCGGGCAGCGAGTTATCGTGTGAGGAAGGCTATGTCCTGGGCGAGGTCGATGGCCCCGAACTCAGCGCACTGGTGTTGACGGCTGACCGCATCCGCCAACGGCGTGTCGGGGACGTCATCACCTATGTGGTCAACCGTAACATCAATTTCACCAACGTCTGCTTCATTGGCTGCCGCTTCTGCGCCTTCTCCACGGCTCGGCGGGCGGCAGACGCCTATTTTCTCAGCTTCGATGAAATCAAGAAGCGCACTCTCGAAGCCCGCGAACGCGGCGCCACGGAGGTTTGTGTGCAGGGAGGGCTGCCGCGCGACTTGGATGGCTATCACTACCGCGATATCCTAGTAGCGATTAAGGAAGCGGTGCCCGATATGCACATCCACGCCTTCTCTCCGATGGAAGTTGTACACGGCGTCGATAAGACCGGGCTCACCACGCGCGACTACCTCCAGATGCTCAAGGATCACGGCCTCGGGAGCCTGCCGGGGACAGCCGCCGAGGTGCTGGACAACGAAGTGCGCTATGTCCTCTCCCGGCAAAAACTCAAAGTGGAGCAGTGGGTCGAGGTCATCAAGACGGCCCACAGTCTGGGCATTCCCAGCACGTCGACGCTGATGTACGGCCATGTCGAGGAACCCCGGCATTGGGTGAACCAGATGGTGCTCCTTCGCGACATCCAGAAAGAAACCGGCGGCTTCACGGAGTTCGTGCCGCTGGGCTTTGTGCACTTCAACACCGATTTGTTCCGCATGGGATTGGCACGCCCTGGACCGACCATCAGCGAGCATCTACGCGTGCACGCACTCGGCCGTCTGATGCTGCAGGGTTGGATTGATAATATCCAAGTGTCATGGGTGAAGCTCGGCGAGAAGCTGTCCCAGCTCTGCTTGAGGGCGGGCGCCAACGACTATAGCGGCACGCTGATGGATGAGAACATCTCGCGGCTCGCTGGGGCGACGGCCGGGCAGTATATCCCGCCCGAGGAGTTCCATCGGCGTATCCGCGGCATCGGCCGCATCCCAGCCGAGCGCTCGACGACGTACAAACTCCTGCGGGTGTTTGACAATTAAATTGTACGCGGCCTACGATAGACCTTTTTTCTTCGCCATGGATAGCCTTCACGCGGAAGATGGCGATCGTGTCTGCCGTGGCGGCAGCTACAGGTGGATGACTCATTTGGTCCAGCATCGTGCGGGAAAGGTCCGTATCATCTAGTGATTCATCTGCTGGTTCCCTTTGATCCGTTATGAATCCAGCGGCGCCGGCGCTTGACCTATCGAGAATACCTAAGCCATGTAATGCATTTCCCCCCTCACAAACCCTCACGCAAAAGTATCCGCACTCGGCTAAAGCGCTACGACCTTCTGTATCGGCTGTCAAAGCGCTTGTCGTGGTTTTCTAGTAGCCGCCTTAGACATGTCTGCTATCCGTCGCGACGCTCCGACAAGCGAGCTGTCCGGCCAACATCTTTGCCAGGCATTGCGGTAGCCGATGACCGCCTGGAGCAGATATTCGGCGCCGTACGCGTTCAGGAAATGGGCTGTCTCTCTGGAGCGAGCCCTGAAAGGGCACCGCTATCATCGACCACATACGTCGCCTAACGGTTACGGCGCAAATCGCGACCTAGTAGTAACGGAGCGCGACACTGCGGCCTGCGACGCTCAGCGCAAAGGACATATGGTCTATGCCATGGCATACACTCAGGCAATTTGGGAAATTTGTCATCGTCGGTACGCTCAATACCGGCATTGATTTCGGCGTCCTCAATCTGCTGTCTTGGAAGACGGGCATCTATGGGGGAACCAGGCTTGCCCCTATGAATGTGCCGGGCTTTCTCCTTGCCTTGGCGAATAGTTATATGCTGCATAAGTATTGGACCTTCGACCAGCAATCGCGCTGGTCATTAGGAGGGGAGATGGGTGTCTTTGCCCTAGTGAGCGCGATGGGGCTTTGCGTTAATACGGCCCTGCTGGTGGGCCTCACAAGGTTGATGATGCCCCCCTCGGGGTTGACACCGCAGCTGTGGGAAAACATTGCAAAGGCTACAGCGACCATAGGATCGCTCGTCTGGAATTTCGTAGGCTATAGATACGTCGTCTTTGGGCATTTTCATAAGGGAAAGTCGGAGGCTGCTGGGTCAGATTCTCACGATGACCCATCGGTCGAGAGCCCTGCCGGCTTTCCCTAACTGTGCGCCCCTTGGCCCAACACAATAGATACTAGGGGGATTTGCTGGATGGAGGACGAGGCCCAAAGCGGGCCTCGTGGATCATGATCCCAGAGTCCATCACGTGAAGCGCCTGGATGCCACGGCAGGAGTGTCGCTCGCGTCTCCGAAACCGGAGGCCCAACCTCACGGTGGCGGCGCTCACACCCACGCTCATAGATCATCCACTCGGTCAGCTCAAAGAGTGACAGCGTTAGCTCGCACAGCGTTGTCCAATCGTCTCGAAAGGTGGTATGATCGAATCACCCTCCGTTCTCGGGGGCAAGCGCTCCCAGGAGCGGATCCAGTGCACAATACCGATCACCATTGCACCGGTCATTCCACATTTGCGATGCGTCGGAGGTGCATCGATGGCCCAGGTGTATATTCTCGGTGCGGGAACACCTACGCCAACACCGAACCGGTTTGGATCTGCGCATGTCGTCGAGGTCGCCGGCGATTACTTGATGTTCGATTGCGGCCCAGCAGCTACTCACAAACTGGTGAAGGCCGGGCTCTTTCCGACGAAAGTCGACTATCTCTTCTTCACGCATCATCATTTCGACCACGATGTGGATTACCCCTGTTTCCTGCTGTGTCGCTGGGATCAGAGCATCGGCAAGGAGAACCAACTCCGGGTCTACGGTCCTACCCTCACCGAAACCATCACTGAGCGTATCCTTGGCGAGAACGGCGCCTTCGTGCACGACTGGAAGGCGCGGGTAAATCACCCTCTTAGCCAGCGGGTGTATGTGAATCGGGGCGGCACGCTGCCCCGGCCCTCCCCGACAGTGCTCGCGAAAGATGTGGGGCCAGGCGTGGTGCACAGCGGACGGGATTGGGAGGTGATCGCGGCGCCAGCGGAGCATGTCCAGCCTTTCCTCGATTCCCTGGCCTACCGGGTGAACAGTCCCGAGGGCAGCATCGTGCTCACCGGCGATACGCAGCCCTGTCAATCAGTCACTGAGCTGGCACGGGGAGCGGATATGCTACTCTGCATGTGTTGGGATGACCAGCAGTGCATGATTGAAAGTGGCGAAAACGTCGGGCAGTGCGGGACGACCGGCGCCGCTGAGATGGCGCGTGAGGCGGGCGTCAAGAAGCTCGCACTGGTCCATGTCGGGCCACACCTGGCGGCGCATGGGCCGATGGAAAAAGGCATCGGGGACGTCAGTAAAATCTTCGACGGGGAGATCGTCTTCGCCGAGGAGCTGATGTCCCTACGCCTGTAAGCGCTGGATAGGGCGGCGGACAGATGAGTGGGTGGCGTTTTATCCGAGGCTTGGGGATCGTCACGGTCGTAGCATTCCTATTAGTGTGCTTCACCCCCCTACCCAATTTATTGAATCGATGGACCGGCGTGTCCGCTCAGCTGCAGCCGGCAGCGGCTATTGTGGTGCTCGGCGGCGGTACGGAGGGCGTAGGCGTCTTGAGCACCAGCTCGCTACGCCGCACCGTCCATGGCATCACGCTGTTTCAGCGTGGGTTCGCGCCCCTATTGGCCCTCTCGGGGCCGGCTTCTCAACCTCCTGGCCGTGGGGAAGCTGAGGTTCGCGCCGAACTGGCGCGTCTGTTTGGGGTGTCGCCCGCGGCGATCGTGACTGAAACGACGGCACGGACGACTCGCGCAGAGGCGGCGTGCATGGCCGCGCTGCTCCATCCCAAGGGCGTTTCGAAGATCCTTCTGGTGACCGGTTACGCACATATGGCCCGAGCTCGACGGCTCTTCGAGAAGGTGGGTTTTACGGTGCAGCCCGCGCCTGTCGATGATCTCTCAGAGGCCTCCAAGCCGGAGGCACGTTGGGGATTGATGCGACCGCTCGCCCAAGAATTTCTGGCTCGCACATATTATCGGGTTGCCGGCTATCTCTAGGTTGAGGATGGCCATGGAGTCGGTGTTTGTTCTGGTCGTGGTCGGCCTGACATCGGCGGGCGCATACGTCCTTGGCACTGCCGGGCTAGGGTTCTCTAGGTCTGGGATCCGGCTGGCCCTCGGCAAGACCTGCGAGTGCGTGGGGTTGATGCTGGTGTTCGGCGTCCTGAACCTGGCCGTGGCCACGTGCACCATTCTTGCCATGCGGTCAGTTAGCGGGCGATTCGTCTCCCTCTACATCGCCTCCGATACGACGTTCCTTATGCTGTCATGGCTCCAGGCACTCACCTTTCAAGCCTGGCGTGAGGGTTCCCATCAGCGCCACACGTCCGAGTCCCGTGACAGCAAGCTGCTGCATCGCGAGCCTTGATTCGGGGTGCATGCGCCTAGGGAGGACGGTGGATATGGAAATAACCGGTCTGGCGTGCGGAATCATCGACATTTCTCTCCCAATCCACCGTGCAATGCCCATCTGGCCGGGGGATCCGTGTCCGGAGTTGACGCCGGTAACCAGTTTGGAAGTCCACGGTGTCCAGGTCAGCCGGCTCGTCCTGGGTACGCATACCGGGACGCATCTGGATGCGCCGCGGCATTTCATCCCAGGCGGCCGCACGATCGATCAACTCGATCTGGGCGCACTGGTTGGGCTGTGTCGGGTCGTCGAAGTGCTCGGCGCGGACGGACACATCTCGCGCGCGGACCTGCAGCGCGTCGAGCCGCACCCTGGCGAGCGAGTGCTGCTCAAAACGCGCAACTCCCACCAGCCCGCGAGGGGAACATTCGCCCCCGATTTCACCGCCCTGGAACCTTCTGCGGCGGACTATTTGTGTGAGCGGAAGGTATGTTTGGTGGGGATTGACGGGCCCTCTGTCGATGCCGCGGACGTCAGCGATTTCCCCAGCCACAAGCGCCTGCTTGGAGCTGATATCCTCATCGTGGAAAACCTCGTACTGCGGCATGTCATGCCAGGGCCCTACGGTCTGATCGCCGCGCCTCTCAATCTCACCGGGGCTGATGGTTGTCCCCTACGCGCGCTCCTGTCGCCTTGCCCATTTTTCTAACCATCGCCTGCATGATCACGGCGTCGAAGATCACCTCCCATCTTCTCTGGACAACCAGCATGTCCAGCAGCAAAGGCAGGGTCAGGGTGCGTCACCATCGCTGAGCCGATCCCCTCCCCCGTCGCGAGGGGGCGAGAGCGGCGAGGAGCTGGCGTGAAGTGCCCTGGCACCTCATGTCGGCATGCGGCTTGACGACGGTGGTGCCGCATTGTTCCTCATGCAAAAGTGTTTGACTTGGTTCCAGATGCCCCTATAATCGTCGCCTGAGCAGGCGATGGCGTGCTGCCGGTCCGCCAGGTGCATGCGCTGGGTCAACTGACGGACGATTGGCTGCGTGGTGAGCGGAAAGGAAGGAACGTATGGCGAATCTGCGGGATAAGTATTGTATCGTCGGGGTTGGAGAAACGGCCTATACCCGCAACTCCGGGCGGACCACTCGGGCGATGGGTGTCGAAGCGGTCAGGAACGCTATGAGCGATGCCGGCCTGAGCCCTGGGGATATCGATGGCATGCTGAGTTATCACGGCAACGATTCCACGTCGGCGACGGCGATCTCTTCAGACCTGGGCATCCGGCTCAATTTTTATATGGATGTGATCGGCGGCGGATCGAGCACCGAGGCCCTCATTGGCATGGCCATGGGCGTGATGGAGGTGGGGATGTGCCGCACCGTGGCCATTTTTCGCTCCATGAACGGCTACAGTGAGGTCAGGATCGGCGGCACCGGGGCGCGTGCAGCGACGCCGGTGCGCGGCAGCGAGCTGGCCACGCGCCCCTACGGCATGCTCAGCGCCGGCCAGAGCTTCGCACCGACGTTCATGCGACATATGCATGACTATGGTACGACCAGCGCTCAAGTGGCCCATGTTAAGGTGGCGCACAGCAAACATGCCAGCAATAATCCGAAGGCGCTGCTGAAGCAACGGGTGACCGTCGATGACGTGCTGAACTCGCGTTGGATCACCAAACCACTGCACCTGCTGGACTGCTGTCTGGAGACCGATAACGCCACCTGCATCATCGTCACCGCGGCTGACCGCGCCAAGGATCTGAAGCAGCGGCCGGTTTATATCATGGGGGTGGCCGGCCGGGTGAGCAAACCGCGGGTGGATTTTCATTTCGTCCACGGCCCCATCAGCCGGGTTGCCGGCTATTACGCCAAGGACATCGTGTTCCCGATGGCCGGAATCGGCCCCGAGGATGTCGACATCACCGGCTCCTACGATGCCTTCACCTTCACCACTATGCTGCAGCTCGAAGAATATGGCTTCTGTAAAAAGGGGGAGGGCGGTGCCTACGTGTCGAGTGGCATCATCGAGCTCGGGGGCGAACGGCCGAATAACACCAGCGGCGGCCATCTGTGCGAAGGCTATACGCATGGCATGAACATGGTGATCGAAAACACCCGCCAGCTGCGCGGCCTGGTCGACGACTATTGCCCACGTTGGCAAGAGGGCATCCACACCTACGACTACTCCGAGGGGCAATGTCGCCAGGTGAGAGATCCCGAGATCGCCATGAACTTGGGGTGGGCCAATCCCACCACCGGTAGCGCGCTCATTCTGAGGAGATAACCGATGCAGGCACAATATCGTGGCATGAACCTCATCATCCCCGACAATGACACCGAGTGGAAAGGGTATTTCGAAGCGGCCCGCGAGCATCGCCTGGCGATGAAGACGTGTCGGCGTTGTGGCATGTTACGCTACCCGCCCGGCGCCGCCTGTCCCTGGTGCACCTCCCTCGAGTGGCGCTGGCAGGATGTCAGCGGGAAAGGTACAATTCATAGCTATGAGATCGTTATGCAGGCCATCCAGGCTGGATTCCGCGAGTGGGCGCCGTATCCCGTGGTGCTAGTGGAGCTTGACGAACAACGAGGCCAGCCCACTGCTGACGAGGGTTTGCGCCTGATCTCAAATTTGGTAACCGATGATTTCACGGCGGAGAAAGAGGAAAATGTCGCTATCGGCAAGCGCGTCGAGGTGACATTCCTGGACGTGTCCCCCGAATTCAGCTTGCCGCTGTTCAAACTGTCCCAAGAACCCCCGCAGGGGCCGGTGTGGCAGTTTAAGTGACCAACAGGCACCCAGTCCAGGCAACGAGGGTCGAGGGTATGGACGACAGGTATGATGACGATCGTTTCGACGAGGATGAGCGCTCAGGGCATGAGGAAAACCGGTTCGACGCGGATGATCGCATGATGAACGCCCAAGAGCTCTTCCAACAGGCGTACGAACTACAGATGGAAGGGCAATTCGAGCAGGCCATCGATCTGTATAAGCAGTCGATCGAGGCCTACCCCACCGCCCAAGCTCACACCTTCTTAGGCTGGACGTACAGTTTCCAGGAACGACTAGATGAGGCCATTGAGGAATGCCATCGTGCCATCGAGGTCGACCCCGATTTCGGCAATCCTTACAATGATATCGGGGTGTATCTGATGCAAAAAGGGCGGTTTGATGAGGCACTTTCCTGGTTGGAGAAGGCCAAGCAGGCGCCACGCTACGAACCGCGCCACTTTCCCTATTTGAACACAGGTCGAATTTACATGGCTCGGGGGGAATGGCTCAAAGCGCTCAAAGAGTTTGAGAAGGCCGTGGAGGTCATGCCCAACGATCCCGGTGCGCGGCAAGTCCTGGCGGAACTGCGCGGGCGGTTAAACTGAACGATCGCTGGCGCATCGTCCATGCCGTGCTAGCCTTTAGCGGCCAACTGCCGCGATGTTGATCGTCGAACAGCGGAGAAAGGAGTAGCGATGCCCACCAAGGAAGAAGTCAAGCGCCAGGTCTGCGACGCCATCGATCGGCGTGCCGACCAGATCATCAAGGTCGGAGAAACGATCCGCCATCATCCTGAACTAGGGTTCAAGGAAATCAAGACCGCCCGTCTGGTCGAACAAACGCTCAAGGATTTGGGACTGTCGCCGCAGACCGGACTGGCGCTCACGGGTGTACGGGCGACCTTAAACTCCGCAAAGGACGGGCCAACCGTTGCATTACTGGGGGAGCTGGATGGGCTAGTCGTCAGCGACCACCCGCTCGCAGACCCTGAAACCGGCGCAGCGCATGCCTGTGGACACAACGCGCAGGTTGCCGGTCTGATGGGAGCGGTGATGGGGCTGCTAGACAGTAAGGCCCTGCAACACCTGGCCGGCCGCATTGTGGCCTTTGCTGTCCCGGCTGAAGAATACGGCGACGTGGCCTGGCGCGTGCAGCAGGCGCGTGAGGGCAAGCTCGAGTTTCTGGGGGGGAAGCCCGAATTGCTGCGCCTAGGGCACTTCGACGACGTCGACTTAGCGATGATGATTCATACCACCCCCCGCCCAGAGGACAAACTGGCCGGCGTGGGAGTATCCAATAATGGCTGTGTCGTGAAAACCATCCGCTATATTGGCAAGGCGTCTCATGCCGGTGGCGCGCCCCATATGGGCGTCAATGCACTCTACGCCGCCAATGTCGCGCTGACAGCGATTAATGCGGTGCGGGAGACCTTTAGGGAACACGATACCATTCGCGTCCATCCCATCATCACGCACGGAGGGGTGCAGGTGAACGTGATTCCCGCTGACGTGCGGATCGAGACCTATGTGCGCGGCAGGACTGTCGAGGCCATTCTGGAAGCCAACGCTAAGGTCGACCGTGCGCTGCAAGCCGGCGCACTAGCACTTGGCGCCCAGGTCGAGATCGAGACCCTCCCTGGCTATTTACCACTCTTCAATAACTCGGAGATGGCCGAGGTCTTCAAGGCAAATGCCGTCGCGCTGGTGGGTGAGGCCAATTTTACCACGATCGGACACCGCACGGGGTCGACCGATATGGGCGATATCAGCCATGTCATGCCTACCTTGCACCCCTATATGGGGGGAGCTAGCGGCATGGGGCATGGGGCAGACTTCCAAATCACAGACCCGAAGCTGGCGTACCTCGGACCTGCAAAGGCATTGGCCATGACAGCGGTGGACCTGCTGTGGGGTGATGCGGCAACCGCGCGGAGTATTATGTCCAGCGCGAAGCCTCGGATGACGAAACCGGAGTATCTGGCGTTTCAGCGGGGCATCAACCGCCGGGTTTTATTCGATGGGATGACTCTCCAGACCAGACCCTTGTCCTAGAAGCTTCGCCACCACGGACCTCACCTGAGAGCAGACGCCGCCCTGCAAGAGAGGCCTCCAGCACGCCCTCGATGCAGCGGCGTCCCGCTGCACGCCCAGTCTGGCTGAACCGATCTGCAGTTGGGGCAGGCCTCCTCAGCTATTGACGGGAATCAATTGCCCGCGGCAAGCATCTCTATGAGTAGCGAGAGAATGTGTTGCCACGTGCGCCTCATGACCTTCCTCCGCCCTCTGTGTCTTCCATCGTGTCACATGTGGCAACTCTATTGCCACACCATGAGGCAGATATTTCTTGACATCTGGTCAAATAATTGACGGTACATCCATCGGACCACCACCTAATACCAAGTTGCGTTCTAAGGTAGAATATGGGTACTGCGCTCCATCTAGGGATGAGGAGAAAACTATGGGCAAAGTTACTCGCGCTGCGCCGCACCTCTCCATTGAGGAAGTGAAAGGTAAATTACGCGCATCCGTCGATTTCTGGACGCACCAGAAATGGTTAGTGATTTACACAGCGCTGGTTGATCCACGACCGGCGACAGCGATTGCATTGCATCTTGGTGTCTCAGTTCCTTTTGTGCATAAGATTATCTCTTTATATAAACGGTGTGGACCAGGGGCACTCGATACCCCAGGCATCGGTGGTCGCCGCCATCAATATTTGACCATTGCAGAAGAGCAGCGATTCATCGAGCCCTTCTTACAGCGTGCAGCGACTGGAGAGATGGCGACCATCAGTAGTATCAAAGATGCTTTTGAAGCACAGGTGCACCAGACGGTGCATAAAACTACGATCTATCGGCTGTTAGATCGCCATGGCTGGCGGAAGATTGCCCCGCGGGCGAAACACCCTGAGGCTACTCCCGCAATCCAAGCGGCGTTTAAAAAAACTTTGCGGCAGCTGTCGAAGCCGCCGTTCAGACCCGCCCACCCGATGATACGCGACCGGTCCTCATGATGGCCCAAGATGAAGGCTGTTTCGGCCGCATAAGTACGCCCAAACGCTGCTGGGCACCGCCAGGGGTGCGCCCCCAGGCACCCCGACAGGTGGTGCGGGAGTACGTATACGCCTATACGGCCGTGGCGCCCGCGTGTGGCATCATGACCTCATTAATTCTGCCCTATGCGAACACCGCCATGATGAATCTCTTTCTCGAGCATGTCGCCCAAACATTGGCGGCCTACTTCATCGTGATGCAAGTCGATCGAGCTGGTTGGCACACCGCCCATGCCCTTAAGATCCCTGAGAATATTCGCCTCGTCCCCCAACCCTCCTATAGTCCGGAACTGAATCCGGTGGAGCATATCTGGGATGAGGTACGTGAAAAATGGTTCCACAATCGCGTCTTTCAAGCCTTGAGTAAGGTGGTGGACACGCTGGCAGCGGGCTTGCGTTCTCTCGCAGCTCATCCAGCACGGGTGCGTTCAATGACCAATTTTCCTCATTTCAGAGTTAGACCTTAGAACGCAACTTGGTATGAGAAACTGTCTGAAAAGGTCAGGCATGAGCCAAGCGTCGCCGCATCAACCGGCTCATCGTGGCGTAGATGAGCGCTGCGCTCGTCGCGCAGAGCCGCTCATCGTCCTTGCTCAGGCGACGACTTGGCCCGCACCCGCGGAAGGTCCGTTCGATGACCCACCGGCGCGGCAGCACACCGCGGAAGCCCTTCGGCCGGAGCGCCTCCCCATCAATGACCGCGCCCATCGGGGCCCACACACCGCGCGGTTGCGGCGGCGGCCCGACGACCTCCACCTCCCAGCCCCGGTGCGCCTCGATCCAGGTGTTCCCGCTCCCCGTGTCCCCCTGATCCACCCCGACCTGCTGCCGCCGGGGGCACTCCTCCGCGGCGCCGTCCCGCACTGGGGGGACGGCCGCCCGGTCCTGGAGGGCCGCGCTCTGCCCCGTGGCTCGCCAGACCAGCCCGTGGGTGTCCACCCGCAGGTGCCGCTTGCGCCCACGCCGCTTCTTGGCCCCATCGTCGCCGCGGCTGCCGCCGACCCCGGTCGTCTTGACCGCTTGGCGGTCCAGCATCGCCGCACTCGGCTGGGGCTCGCGGCCCGCTCGGGCCCGAAGCACCTCCCGCACGGTGGTGGGCCTCTGCGCCCAGAGCCCCTGCCGCCGCCAGAGCCGGCAATCATGGTCCACGGTCTTCCACGGCGGCAGATCAGGGGGCAGCAGGCGCCCGGCACAGCCACTGCGGAGGAGAGAGCAGATGGCCTTGAGCATCTCGCGCACCGGGTGGACCCCAGGCCGCCCTCCGGACTTAGGCGGTGGGACGTGCGGCTCCAGACAGCTCCACGCGGCGTCCGTCCTAGCCGTCGACTACCGGTGGCGGTTGGCCATCGCCCCCACAGTGTAGCCCTGGGAGGGGCCGCCGACCACTTTTCAGACAGTTTCTTAGTCAATATATCCTAAGGCTTGCCACCACAGATAGTTCATGGGGGCAAGGAAGATGAGGGTGACGGCCGCCAGCGTGAGGAGAAGGCGTACGGCAGCGGCGGGCGGTACGCCGCCGAGCTGTATTGCCAGGACCAAGGGTGGCGCTTGGTACGGCAAGATGACGGTAGAATAGCCGATCACCTGCGTCATCAAGACGGTCAGTAGCGGCCAGTCCGCTGCCTTGGCGAGTTCCGAGGCCAACGGGGAGAACACCGCTGGGACCCCGGCCGTCGTGGTGATCAGGCTGAGCAGTGTGGACACCCCCACCATGGTAGCGAAGTTGGCGAGGTTCTGCCCTGGTGTGATGCTGATGATGCCGAGCAACGCGCGGGCGAGGAGGTCCCCCAAGCCGCTCTGGGCGACCATGGCGCCCATGCCGAGAGTGCCAGCCACATACAACAGTGAGCTGAACTTGATCTGGCTATTGAAGGCGGCCATCGGCACCAACTCCACGCCGGGCAGTAAGCACACTAGCGCCACCCCAAGACCGATCCAGGCGGGCGACAGGTGATGGAACGTATCGCTCATCCAGAGCCCCAGGGCCGCCAGCAGGAGGCCGACGAGCTGCTTTTGGTCTGGCGTCATCGGGTGTGTGGTGGGTACACGCACGCTCGGCGGCATCGTGGCGGGAAATAACCAACAGATCACCAGGACACTGGCCATGGCTTTCAGCAACC
>Ga0081538_10001414_pt1 | contig 24668 bp, 19 predicted proteins | sample TabmetS5T2R1_FD_71022 | JGI IMG/M metagenome (GOLD analysis project Ga0081538, IMG submission 71022) | Tabebuia heterophylla rhizosphere microbial communities from the University of Puerto Rico - S5T2R1 | ecosystem: Host-associated > Plants > Roots > Rhizosphere ... | reverse complement strand
GGGAGCCTGAGCCCCTGTCGTGGCGCTTGCGGTCAGCTCAGAACGGCAGGGAGTTCCGCCGTGGCAGAGGGCTTGATCACGCCTGAGGAGCTCAGGCGGATTGCCGACGAGAAGGAGATGGAGCAGGCGCGCGAGGCGCTCGAGAAGAAGCGCAAGGCGGAGGACGAGCAGAATCATCTCCACGACGCGTTCATGTCGCAGGAGATTCATCCGGAGGTCTTCGAGCGCCTGACGCGGGCCGTGAAGGGGGCCGCCGAGCGCGGCGAGCGCGAGTTCATGGCGATCCGCTTCCCCAGCACCTACTGCACCGACGGCGGGCGGGCGATCAACAACTACGAGGCCGACTGGCCGAACACACTCACCGGGTTCGCCAAGCGCGCCTACGAGTTCTGGCAGAAGGAGCTCGAGCCGAAAGGCTACAAGCTGCGCGCCCAGATCCTGGACTTCCCCGGCGGCATGCCGGGCGACGTCGGGATCTTCCTGCGGTGGTGACCCGCAGTGACGTTCAGCCGCATGGCGTGGCGGCGGCCGGCTCTATGCTGCGGCGCAGCAAGAACCCTGTCATAAAAAGACGCGCATCGGCGCGGCAGCCCGTGAACCGCCCGAGACTCTCTCGCCCTAGGAGGCCAGCATGGCGACGACCAGGAATAACCCGGCGGGTTCGGCTGCGACCGGCAGCGAGCCCTCATCGGCAGCCAGCGCGCCCTTTGCCGGGCTCGCCGAGGCCGCAGCCCGGTGGATGCCGGAGCCGGCCCTGGAGGCCTGGAAGGAGTCGCTCGCGGAGATGAGCAAGGCGCCGTGGCCCGCCCCTGGCGTCGCCAACGAGGCCTGGGACTACTGGGTCGATGCCATGCAGCGCCAGATCCTGTTCTGGGACGTGCTGAGAAAGCGCGGCAATCAGGCGATCGAGCATTATAAGGCCGGCAAGCCGCCGGTGCTGGTGTTCGACTACGAGATGGTCATGGACGGCCGGCAGCTGGAACGCCCGGTCAACTACGCCCTGGTGCGGATCAAGCCGGAGCCCGGCGAGAAGACCGATCCGACCAAGCGGCCGTTCGTGATCGTCGACCCGCGTGCCGGGCACGGTCCCGGCATCGGCGGCTTCAAGGAGGAGAGCGAGGTCGGCGTCGCTCTGCGCGCCGGCCACCCGGTCTATTTCGTCACCTTCTTTCCGGAACCCGAGCCGGGCCAGACCATCGAGGACATCTGCCGCGCCGAGGTCATGTTCATCAGGAAGGTCGGCGAGCTGCATCCCGAGGCCGACGGCAAGCCGGTCGTGGTCGGCAACTGCCAGGCCGGCTGGGCGGTCATGATGATGACCGCGGCCGCCCCGGACGATGTCGGGATCGTCGCGATCGCCGGCTCGCCGCTGTCCTATTGGGCAGGCGTCGAGGGCATGAATCCCATGCGCTACACCGGCGGGCTGCTCGGCGGCACCTGGCTCACCTCGCTCGCCGGCGATCTCGGCAACGGCACGTTCGATGGCGCCCACCTCGTCCAGAACTTCGAGAGCCTCGACCCGGCGAACACCCTATGGACCAAGCAATACAATCTCTATTCCAAGGTCGACACCGAGGAGCCGCGCTATCTCGGCTTCGAGAGGTGGTGGAGCGGCTATTTCTTCACCACCAAGGAGGAGATGCGCGGCATCACCGACGAGCTGTTCGTCGGCAACAAGCTGACCAAAGGGACAATTCAGACCTCCGACCGACGGCGCATCAACCTCAAGAACATCCGCTCGCCGATCGTGGTGATCGCGTCCTGGGGGGACAACATCACGCCGCCTCCCCAGGCGCTGAACTGGATCCCGGACTTGTACGAGACGGTCGACGAGATCCGCGCGCACGAGCAGGTCATCGTCTATACGCTCGACCAGCGGATCGGGCATCTAGGCATCTTCGTCTCGGCCAAGGTCGCCGAGAAGCAGCACGCCGAGATCGTCAACACCATCGACCTGATCGGCAGCCTGCCGCCGGGCCTCTACGAGATGATCATCGAGGACAAGCGTCCGGAAGATATCGGCGTCGACCTGCTGCCGGGCAACTACCTGGTGCGCTTCGAGGAACGCACGGTCGACGACATTCTGTCGCTGGACGACGGGCGCGAGGACGAGGCGGCATTCGAGACGGTCGCGCGGATCTCGGAGATCAACGAGGGTCTCTACGACACCTTCGTGAGCCCGTGGGTCCAGCTATTCGCGAACGATGCTACGACCGAGGCGCTTCGGTGGATGCATCCGCTACGCCTCCAGCGCTTCATGATCTCGGACATGAATCCCATGATGGGGCCGCTGCAGGTGATGGCGCACGTCGTGCGCGAGAACCGGCGACCGGTCGCAGCGGACAATGCGTTCGTCAAGACGGAGCAGGCAGTCTCGAAACAGATCGAACAATCGCTCGATCGCTACCGCGACATGCGCGACCGCAGCCAGGAGCTGCTGTTCAAGGCGATCTACAACTCGCCGCTCATCGAGGCGGTGGCCGGTCTGCGCGCGCCCTACGCCGACGCCAGAAAGCCGCGCGCCCGGGACGAGCAAGCGGAGAAGCTGCTCGCGGCCAGGATGGAGGCGATCAGGGCCCGCGACGAGCAGGGCGGCTTCGGCGAGGCCGTGCTGCGCATCATGCTCGCCGTCGCCCAGGCCGAGCACATGTTCGACGCCCGCGGCTTCCGCCTCGCCCAGCGCATCAAGGAGGAGCACCCGGCGCTGCGCAAGCTGTCGCGCGAATGGGTGAGGGCCGCCGCGCGGGAGGAGGCGTTCATGCTGCGCTTCGACCAGGAGCGCGCGCTCGCCGCCCTGCCCCGGCTGCTGCCGTCCGAAGAAGAGCGGCGCGAGGCGGTCGATATCGTGCGCCGGATCGGCTACGCCGACGGCGAGATCACGCCGGAGAGCGAAGCCGTGCTCGATGAGATCGAGCGCATTCTGGGGTTCGACCAGCCGGGGCGGGCCAAGCCGCAAGAGCGTGCCGCTCGGGGCCGCTCGACCGCGACGGCTGCCGAATAGCTCACGGGCAAATCATCACCCGTACGGCGGCCCGTTCGCGGTCGGTGCCGGTGCGCCGCTCGGGAACTCAGTCGCCGTACCGCACGAGGGGACAGAATGAAGAAGGACCAGGATCCGGCCGAGATCGCGTCGCCCCCGCAGAAGCCCTCGCGCGAATACCGCGTCTATCCGGAGCTGATCGAGCGCTGCAGGGCGCTCGAGCCGGTCAGCACCGCGGTCGCGCACCCCTGCGACGAGTCTTCGCTGACCGCGGCGGTCGAGGCGGCCGAGGCCAACCTCATCCGGCCGACCCTGGTCGGGCCCGAGGCGAGAATCCGAGCGGTCGCAGAGCAGTGCAGGCTGGATATCAGGCCCTACCGCCTGATTGATGCGCCGCACAGCCATGCCTCGGCCGCGAAGGCGGTCGAGATCGTACGCGAGGGCCAGGCCGAGACCCTGATGAAGGGCAGCCTGCACACCGACGAGCTGATGGCCGAGGTGGTCAGGAAGGATACCGGTCTGCGCACCGAGCGCCGGATCAGCCACGTGTTCATCATGGACGTGCCGACCTACCCCAAGCCGCTGGCGGTGACCGACGCCGCGATCAACATCTTCCCCGACCTCGAGACCAAGGTCGACATCGTCCAGAACGCTATCGACATGGGGCATGCGCTCGGGCGCGAGCGGCCGAAGGTCGCGATCCTGTCCGCGGTCGAGACAGTCACGCCCAAGATCCCGTCCACGATCGACGCCGCGGCGCTGTGCAAGATGGCCGAGCGCGGCCAGATCACCGGCGCCCTGCTCGATGGCCCGCTCGCTTTCGACAATGCGATCAGCAAAGAGGCGGCGGCGATCAAGGGGATCCGCTCGGAGGTCGCGGGCGATCCGGACATCCTGCTGGTGCCCGATCTGGAGGCCGGCAACATGCTGGCCAAGCAGTTGTCGTTCCTCGCCAATGCCGATGCCGCCGGCATCGTGCTGGGTGCGCGGGTACCGATTATCCTGACCTCGCGCGCCGATACGGTGCGCGCGCGCATGGCGTCGTGCGCCGTGGCCGTGCTGCTCGCGCACGCGCGCCGGCATGAGGCCGGCGCAGTTGCCGGCGGCACAGGCCGATGACCGATGCCGTCCTGACCATCAACGCCGGCTCGTCCAGCCTCAAGTTCTCGGTCTACTGTGTCGCCGAGGAAGACAGGCCTAGCCTTTCGGCCAAGGGTCAGGTCGAGGGCATTGGCACCTCGCCACGTCTGATCGCCGAGGACGCCGACGACCGGATGCTGGTGGAGCGGCGCTGGCCGGATGATCGCGCGTGGGGCCACGCCGAGTTCTTCCGGGTGATCGGCGGCTGGCTGCGCGAGCATTTCAGCGATGTGGCCCTGCTCGGCGTCGGCCATCGGGTGGTGCACGGCGGCGTGGACTACGCCGCCCCGGTGCGCGTCGATCCGGCAGTGCTCGCCAGGCTGGAGGCGCTGTGTCCGCTGGCACCTCTGCACCAGCCGCACAATATCGCCGGGATTCGCGCCGTCGCCGCGGCGCAGCCCGACCTGCCGCAGGTGGCCTGCTTCGATACCGCATTCCACCGCGGTCATCCCGAGCTCGCCGACTGGTTCGCCCTGCCGCGCCGTTTCCACGACGACGGCATCCGGCGCTACGGCTTCCACGGCCTGTCCTACGAGTACATCGCGAGCGTGCTGCCAGAGGTCGCGCCTGAGATCGCCGAGGGACGGGTCGTCGTCGCCCATCTCGGCAGCGGCGTCAGCATGTGCGCCATGACCGCGGGTCGGAGCATCGACAGCACGATGGGCTTCACCGCGCTCGACGGCCTGCCTATGGGCACGCGCTGCGGCGCGCTCGACCCGGGCGTGGTGCTACACCTGATCCGCGCCTACGGCATGGACGCGGACGCGATCGAGCGCATGCTTTATCACGACTGCGGGCTCAAGGGCGTATCCGGGATCAGCAACGACATGCGTGCGCTGCTCGCGAGCAATGATCCGCGCGCCCGCCAGGCGATCGATCTGTTCGTGTGGCGGATTTGCCGCGAGCTCGGCGCGCTCGCCGCAGTCCAGGGTGGTCTCGACGGCCTCGTGTTCACGGCCGGGATCGGCGAGCGCTCGGCTGAGATCCGCAAGCGCGTGTGCGAGAAGGCCGCCTGGCTCGGCATCGAGCTCGACCATGCGGCCAATGCCCAGGGCGGCCCGCGCATTTCGGCCGGCGGGAGCCGGGTCGGGGTTTACGCGATCCCGACCGACGAGGAGCTGATGATCGCCCGGCACACGCTCGCCGTGCTGCGCCGGGCGCCAACCTCTGGAGCTGCCTGATGCCACCTGCCGAGACCGTCGGACCCGTGCCGTTCGATGCCAACCTGCGCCGGCTCGAGGGCAAGAAAGGCCTCGTGATCGGGATCGCCAACGAGAACTCGATCGCCTACGGCTGCGCCCGGGCGTTCCGCTCGTTCGGCGCCGAGCTCGCCATCACCTATCTGAACGACAAGGCCAAGCCTTACGTCGAACCGCTCGCCGCGGCGCTCGAGGCGCCGATCCTCATGCCGCTCGACGTGCAGGTGGCGGGGCAGCTCGAGGGGGTGTTCGAGGAGATCGAGCGGCGCTGGGATCGGCTCGATTTCGCGCTCCATTCGATCGCGTTCGCGCCGCGGGCGGACTTGCACGGCCGCGTGGTCGACTGCTCGCGCGAGGGCTTTCTGCTCGCGATGGACGTCTCCTGCCACTCCTTCATCCGCATGGCGCGGCTTGCCGAGCCGCTGATGACGAACGGCGGCGCGCTGTTCACCATGAGCTATTTCGGCGCCGAGCGCGTGGTCGAGAACTACAATCTCATGGGGCCGGTCAAGGCCGCGCTCGAGGCCTCGGCGCGTTATCTCGCCGCCGAGCTGGGTCCGAAGGGCATTCGCGTGCACGCCATCTCGCCCGGGCCGCTCAAGACCCGGGCTGCATCGGGCATCGCGCAGTTCGACGAGCTGCTCGACAAGGCGGCGGCACGGGCGCCGGCGCGCCGTCTGGTCACCATCGAAGATGTCGGCTTCGCGGTTGCGGGGCTTGCGACCGACGCCGCCAAGCTGATCACCGGCGATACCATCTACATCGACGGCGGCTACCACATCATGGGCTGAGCTGCGTCTGTGATAGCCGCGCGGCCAGAATCGGCGGGTCCTTTGCGCTCGCAGGCGACCGACATGCGAACCGACACCCGGATCGAGCGCACCATCGGCCTGGTGCTGCTGGCCGTGCTGGCGGTCGGCTGCCTGCTCGTGCTGCGCCCGTTCTTCACCGCCGTCTGCTTCGCGCTGATCCTGGTGGTCGCAACCTGGCCGGTGTTCAATCGTCTGCGGGACCTGCTCGGAGGCCGAAGGGGGCTTGCCGCGCTGCTGATGGTCGCGCTAGCGACGCTGGTGTTCGTCGTACCGCCCGCGCTGGTCGCCTCGAGCATGGACTACAACGTCGCCGGCACGATCCAAGTGCTGCATGACCTGTCGCAGCGCGGCCTGCCGCCGCCGCCGGCCTGGGTCGCCAAGATCGATGTGATCGGCCCGGAGGTCCACGATCGCTGGCAAGTCCTGGCGGCCGGCGGGCCCGAGGCGGCAGAGCGCATCCAAGCCTTCGTCGTCTGGGCCCGGCAGCAGTTGATCGGCGCGGGCTTGAGCCTGGGCAACGCTGTCGTGCAGCTCATCCTGGCTATGGTGACCGCGTTCTTCCTCTATCGCGACGGAGTAGCGGTACGTCAAAGCCTGATCGCGGCGGGCCAGCGCATCGCCGGCGATCACGCGCCGCGGCTGCTCCGGGTCGCTTATGCGACGGTCAATGGCGTGGTGTATGGCGTGCTGGGGACCGCGCTCGCCCAGGCGCTGCTGCTCCTGATCGGCCTCTGGGTCACCGGCATCCCCGCGGCGCTGCTGCTCGGCCTCCTGCTGTTCCTGCTTGCCCTGATTCCGTTAGGGCCACTGCTCATCCTGGGACCGGCGGCGGTCTGGCTCTATCTCAGCGGTCAGGCCGGATGGGCGGTCTTCATCGTGGTCTGGAGCATCGCCGCGGGCCTGGTGACCGACAACGTTCTCAAGCCCTGGCTGATCAGCCGCGGTAGCGATCTCCCGTTAATCCTGATCCTGTTCGGCGTCGTCGGCGGCGCCGTTACGTTCGGCGCCCTCGGCCTATTCTTAGGCCCGACACTGCTAGCAGTCGGCTACGAGTTGATCCAGGCCTGGAACGCTGTCGAACCACCTGACGACCGGCAGCTGAGCTTCAGCGAATGATTCTGCGGATGCGCTGATGTTATCGGCAGACCTCAAAGGCAAGAAGTTAGTCGAGCCCTGCTGTGCCACGCGGGCCTCGTCCCCCCGATTCGCGCCGCCAAGTCGAGAGTCGGTCCTCTAATGAGGCCGCGGCTCCTAGGCCTCGGAGGCGCGCGAGTTTGGCTAGTAGCGCGACCCAAGTTCCGCGCTTCAATGAGGCCGCGGCCCCTAGGCCGCGGATGCGGTACGAACGATGACGCGCTGAACGACGATAGGATTGCGGAGACGCGCGCGTCTGATCGGACACTGACGTGGGACCGATCGAGGTCGACACTATGAGCGACAGCAGACAGCTCGCCATCGCGCCCTTCCACCGGCTGGTCGTGTCGCAGTACGCGGTGTCGTCCTCGGGTGAGCCGTTGCGCTTGGGCGTCAAACCAACTCCGGCGCACAGGCGTCTGGTCACGTTCCTCGCCCTGCTGGCTCTGCTCCTGGCTGCCGGCTGCGCGACGCCGGTCGGGGTCGAGCGCGCCGACCCGCAGAGCGTGCATCGCGAGCTGACCGGCAACGTGCTCTCGACCGGCGAGCTCAGCGACTTCACCCAAAACGTGCTTCGGCTCGGCGGCATCGCCGAGCGCGCCGAGGACGATCCCGCCGCGGCCCTGGCTTCGATTCACGAAGCCGTCGTCACCGGGGTTGTCGGCCCGAACGCGATGTTCGCCTATGCCGAGCTCGCCTTCAAGCACGCCTCCGAGGGCGGCGGGCGCCCGTACTATCTGGCGTCGGCGGTGTACGCGTTCGCCTACCTGTTCCCGAACGGCAAGGGAGAGGCGCCAAGCCCATTCGACCCGCGCTACCGCTGGGCGGTCGAGCTTTACAATCTGGCCATCACCAAGGCATTCGAGACGCCCGGCGGCGCGGGCGTCGAGCTGCGTTCGGGCGCCTATGAATTGCCTTTCGGTCATCTCGACGTGACGTTCGACCCTGACGAGCTGGTGTGGGGCGACCTGCGGCTGACCGAGTTCGCTCCGGCGGCTGAGTTCAGTGTCCGCGGTCTGCGCAACCGCTACCGCCGGCCCGGCCTGGGTGCGCCGCTCGCAGCGGCAACCAGCCCGCTCGACCCGACGGAGGGATTTCAGGTCGCGGCACGTCAGAGAGCGCCGGTCACGGCCGTCCTGCGCATCGACGACGCGCGACGCGCTTTGGCCGACGGCGAGGTGCACGGGATTTTGGAAGTGTACACGCCGAGCGACCCGGAGCAGATCACGATCGCCGAGCACGAGGTGCCGCTGGAGGTCGAGCCCACCGCCAGCTTGGCCTACGGTCTGGAGGGCGCTCCGATCTGGGCGACCGAGCTCAGAGGATTCCTGCTCGGCGATCTGCTTCAGCAGACACCCACGCAGCTCGCCGGGCTCCAGCCGCACCAGTTCGGCCGGTTTCCGGTCGTCTTCGTGCACGGCACGGCGTCGAGTGCGGCGCGCTGGACGGATATGCTGAACGATCTTGTGAGCGATCCGCAGATCCGGGACCGTTTCGAGTTCTGGTTCTTCGCTTACGAGACCGGCAACCCGATCCCCTATTCAGCGCTGCAGCTGCGCCGAGCGCTCGAGCAGGCGGTCGCATCGCTCGATCCCGCGGGCGAGGACGCGGCGCTGCGCGACATGGTGCTCATCGGCCACAGCCAGGGCGGCCTGCTCGTGAAGATGGCCGCGGTCGACACCGGCTCGCGCCTGTGGGACACGATCAGCACCGAGCCGCTCGATGAGCTGCGGGTGCAGCCCGAGACGCGGGAACTCCTGCAACAGAGCTTGTTCCTCGAGCCCGAGCCTTTCGTCGGACGGGTGATCTTCGTCGCCACGCCGCATCGCGGCAGCTATCTGACGGAGTATTCGCTCGGCCGCTTCGTCGCGGGCCTGGTGCGCCTGCCGTTCAATCTGCTCCAGGCGACCGGCGACCTCGTCACCAACAACCCGGATGCCTTCAAGTTCGACCCGACGCGCATGCGCTTCGGCAGCGTCTATGGCATGACGCCGGGCTCGCCGGTGATCACGGGGCTGGCCGACATCCCGGTCACGCCCGGCATTCCCGCGCACTCGATCGTCGCGGTGCGCGGCGACGGACCGGTGGAGGACGGCAGCGATGGCGTCGTGCGTTACCAGAGCGCGCACATCGAGGGGGTGGAGTCCGAGCTGATCGTACGCTCGGGGCATTCGGTGCAGGCCAATCCGCAGACCGTGCTCGAGGTGCACCGGATCCTGCTGCTGCATGCGGAGGAAGCCTGCCGCAAGAAGGGCATCGGCTGCACGGAGCCGCCGACGCGCGTGAGCCAGGCGCAATGAGACCGGTGGCTAACCTCGTCCGGGAAGCGGAGCGGAGCGCCACCCCTCGGCGCAGGACAGCAGTTCGTATGAAGATAGGAGGCATCGATGAAGACCAGAGCCATGATTGCCGGAGTCGGCATGCTGATCGCGCTGCCGCTGGCTGCGCAGGAGATGTTCTTCTACCCCAGCCAGGGGCAGACGCCGGAGCAGCAGAGCAAGGATCAAGCCGAGTGCCAGGCCTGGGCGCAGCAGCAGACCGGGATCGATCCGACCCGGCCGGCGCCTCAGGTCGCAGCGGCGCCGGCCCAGCAGGGCCAGGTCGTGCGCGGTGCGGCCCGCGGTGGCCTGCTCGGCGTGGTCGGTGGCGCCATCGGCGGCGATGTCGGCAAGGGAGCCGCGATCGGGGCGGGTGTGGGCGCCACCAAGGGCCTGCTCGACCGGCGGCGCGACCGGATCGACACCGAGCAGGCGCAGCAGCAGGCGCTGTCGGCCCAGCAGGCCGGGCTCGCGGAATTCAACCGTGCCCTAGGCACCTGCATGCAAGGCCGCGGCTACTCCGTGAGCTGAGGTCAACTTGAGAAGAGCGGTCGGGTGCGCGGTCGCGACCCGGCAGGAAGGAACACCCGGTTGGAGCGGTGCCATGATGGGAGATATTACAGTGAGACTGGGCGCGCTGCTGGTCGCGGTGACCATCACCGCGCCTGTGCTGGCGCAGACCCCGGCTGAGGATGTCACCGGGGCGATGCAGGGCCAGCTGGCGGCCGAGGTGCTGGAGGGCTGCAAAGCCGAGCTGCGCCAGCACTGTGCGGACGTCACTCCTGGTGAAGGTCGCCTGCTCGCCTGCCTGTTCGCGTATGATGACAAGCTCTCCGGCCAGTGCGAGTTCGCGCTCTACAATGCGGCGGTTCGGCTTGAACGGGCACTGAACACGATCGCCTACGTCATGAGCGAGTGCGACGTCGAGATCGAAAGCCAGTGCGCGGATGTAGCTGCTGGCCAGGGCAGGATTGCGCAATGCCTCATCGATCACAGGGGTGACCTCGACGAGGCGTGCAGCCGGGCGTTGAGCGACGCGGGCGTGCAGTAACGGGCTAGACGCCGCCACGTTTGCTGAGCCCTTTACGGTCGCGCTGGCTCCTGCTGCCTGCGCGCCGGTACGAGGCACATGCCCTCCCGCGTGCCGAGGTTCCGGCATGCCGAGATGGTTTCGTGCGTGGCTGATGTGGGAGTCGGATCCATGAGCCCCAAGATCGTGCACCTCACTGAACAAGAACGCCTGAACGATGCGCGCGAGGCGGGAATCCCGTGGAAGAGGTGGGGGCCGTACCTGAGCGAGCGGCAGTGGGGAACCGTGCGCGAAGACTACAGCGAGAACGGAGACGCCTGGAACTTCTTCACCCACGACCATGCACGATCGCGCGCGTACCGCTGGGGCGAAGACGGCCTGGGAGGGATCTCCGACGACCGGCAACGGCTCTGCTTCGCGCTCGCGCTGTGGAACGGCAGGGACCCCATCCTCAAGGAGCGCCTCTTCGGTCTCACCAACAACGAGGGCAACCACGGCGAGGACGTGAAGGAGTACTACTTCTACCTCGACAGCACGCCCACCCACTCGTACATGAAGTTCCTCTACAAGTACCCACAGGCGGCGTATCCCTATCACGACTTGGTGGAGACCAACCGCCGGCGCACCCGGAACGACATGGAGTACGAACTCCTCGACACCGGCGTCTTCGACGAGGATCGCTACTTCGACGTGTTCGTCGAATACGCCAAGGCGGGTCCGGAAGATATCCTGATGAAGATCACGGCGGCCAACCGTGGGCCGGAAGCAGCCGAGCTGCATCTCCTGCCGACGCTGTGGTTCCGAAACGACTGGGCGACGTGGATCGCCGAGTCCAACCGGGCGCAGGAGAAACCGGAGCTGAGGCAGATCGCGGCAGCGGCGGGCACGAGCGCGGTCGCGGCCACCCACTCGCTGCTCGGTGAGTTCGTCCTGTTCTGCGAAGGCGAGGTGCCGCTGCTCTTCACCCAGAACGAGACGAACAACGAGCGGATCTTCGGGCAGAAGAACGAGTGCCCCTACGTCAAGGACGGCATCGACAGCTACGTGGTGCACGGCAATCAGGGGGCAGTCGACCCCGAAAAGCGGGGTACCAAGGTCGCGGCGCACTACCAGGTCGGTGTCGGCGCCGGTCAGACCCAGGTGATTCGCCTGCGGCTCTCGAAGAGCCCACCGGACCAGGGGGCCGACGCCTTTGGCAAGCAGTTCGATGAGGTCTTCGCCGACCGGCTTCGCGAAGCCGATGAGTTCTACAGGTCGGTGACGCCGACGTCCGTGAGCGAAGACGCGGCCCGCGTGATGCGCCAGGCCCTCGCCGGCATGCTGTGGACCAAGCAGTTCTTCTTCTTCGACGGCGACAACTGGCTGGACGAGCACCACTCCAACCCCGTCCATCACGGATATCGCAGCGCCCGGAACTCGGAGTGGTTCCACATGCTGAACCAGGACATCATCTCCATGCCCGACAAGTGGGAGTACCCCTGGTATGCGGCCTGGGATCTGGCGTTCCACGCGCTCCCGCTCTCGATCGTCGATCCCGACTTCGCCAAGGAGCAGATGAAGCTGATGCTCCGCGGCAACTACCTGCACCCGAGCGGCCAGATACCCGCCTACGAGTGGAACTTCAGCGACGTGAACCCGCCGGTCCACGCCTTCGCGACGCTCTTCCTGCAGCGCGTCGAGCAGGCCCTCCGCGGCGAGACGGACCTTCCGTTCCTCATGACGGCGTTCAGCAAGCTGCTGCTGAATTTCACCTGGTGGGTGAACCGCAAGGATCGCTTCGGCAAGAACGTCTTCGAGGGCGGTTTCCTCGGCCTCGACAACATCGGCGTCTTCGACCGCAGCGCGCCGCTGCCCACCGGCGGCCACCTGGAGCAGGCCGACGGCACGGCCTGGATGGCGCTCTTCAGCCAGAACATGCTGGAGCTGGCGGCGGAGCTCGCCGTCCACGACCCGAACTACGAGGACATGGTCCTCAAGTTCATGGAGCACTTCTACTTCATCGCCGCGGCCATGAACAAGCCCGGCGCCGACGGCATGTGGGACGAGGAGGACGGCTTCTACTACGACCTGCTGCGCCTCCCCGACGGCAGCGCCACGCGGCTCAAGGTGCGATCCCTGGTGGGGCTCCTGCCCCTGTGCGCCAGCACGATGATCGAGAAGCGGCAGCGGGAGGCGGTTCCGCGGGCGATGGCCGCGTTGCAGCGTCGCCTGGGCCGGATGCCCGAGCTGACCCGCGTCATCCACCCCACGGGCCCCGGGCATCTCGGCGTGGCCGAACGGGGGATGATCGCGCTGCTCAGTCCGGAGCGGCTCCGCCGGGTCCTCGAGAAGATGCTCGACGAGAGCGAGTTCCTGGGCCCGTACGGCATCCGCTCGCTCTCGAAGTTCCACGAGCGGCACCCTTACGTCTTCCACGTGGAGGGGCAGGAGCACCGGGTGGACTATCTGCCGGCCGAGTCGAACACCGGCATGTTCGGAGGGAACTCCAACTGGCGGGGTCCGGTCTGGATGCCGGTCAACGTCATGCTCATCCGGGCGCTGCTGAACTTCTACGCGTACTACGGCGACACCTTCGAGATCGAATGCCCGACCGGGTCGGGTCGGATGATGAACCTGTTCGAGGTGGCCAAGGAGATCTCGGACCGCCTCGCTGGGATCTTTCTGCGGGATGCGCAGGGCCGGCGGCCCGTCTACGGCGGAACGGAGAAGTTCCAGACCGACCCGCACTGGCGCGACCACATCCTGTTCTACGAGTACTTCCACGGCGACAGCGGCGCGGGGCTCGGCGCGAGCCACCAGACGGGATGGACCGGCGCCGTGGCGACGTTGATCCGGCTCTTCGGATCGCTCGACGCCAAGACGTTGCTCGAGGGTGGCAAGGCTGCCGCCTTCGTCCGCGGAGACCAGGCAGGCAAGGAGAAGAGCTGATGTCCTCGCCCGCTCACCCCTCGCTCTACCAGATCAACACGCGCGTATGGCTGACCCGGCTGTCCGCATCTCTCGGTCGCCCGGCGACGCTCGACGACATCCCGGACGCCGAGCTGGACCTGCTTGCCGAGACGGGCTTCGACTGGGTCTGGTTCCTGAGCGTCTGGCAGACGGGCCCGGCGGCGCAGCAGGTGTCGCGCAGCCAGGCCGGATGGCAGGAGGAGTTCCGGGCAACGCTGCCGGATCTGTGCGAAGAGGACATCGCCGGCTCCGGCTTCGCCATCCAGAGCTACAGCGTCCATCGCGATCTGGGCGGCGCCGCGGCGCTGGCGCGTCTGCGACGGCGGATGCAGAAGCGCGGCCTGAAGCTGATGCTCGACTTCGTTCCGAACCACATGGCGCTGGATCACCCATGGATCGAGGAGCATCCGGACTACTTCGCGCACGGCAGTGAGAGCGATCTGGCGCGCGCGCCGCAGAACTACTGCCGTGTACGGACGAAGAACGGCCCGCTGGTGCTCGCCCATGGCCGCGACCCGTACTTCGACGGCTGGCCCGACACCCTGCAGCTCAACTACGGCAACCCGGACCTGCAACAGGCGATGATCGGCGAGCTCGCGAGGATCGCCGGGCAATGCGACGGCGTGCGCTGCGACATGGCCATGCTGGTCCTGCCCGACGTGCTCGAGCGCACCTGGGGCATCCGGGCCGATCTCTTCTGGCCGAGGGCCATCGAGTCCGTGCGGCTCAAGCATCCGCACTTCCTGTTCATGGCCGAAGTCTATTGGGACCTCGAATGGACGATGCAGCAGCAGGGGTTCGATTACACCTACGACAAGCGCCTGTACGACCGCTTGCGCGAGGGTCTGGCCCGGCCGGTGCGCGAGCATCTCCTGGCCGGGCTCGATTACCAGAACAAGCTCGCGCGCTTCCTGGAGAACCACGACGAGCCGCGTGCGGCCGCGACGTTCTCACCGGACGTCCATGAAGCCGCGGCGGTGGTCACGTTCCTGTCGCCGGGCTTGCGCTTCTTTCACCAGGGTCAGTTCGAGGGACGCAGGAAGCGGATCTCGCCCCACCTGGTTCGAGGGCCGGAGGAACCAGTCGATCCAAGGCTCGAGAAATTCTACGGGCAGCTGCTCGCCGTGCTGCGCCAGCCCGTCGTGTGCACCGGCCGCTGGCAATTGCTCGAGTGCGTTCCCGCCTGGGATGGAAACTGGACCGGGGATTGTTTCATCGCCTGGGCGTGGCAGGAAGAGGACGGCCAGCGGCGGCTCGTCGCTGTCAACTACGCCGGAAACCAGAGCCAATGTCATGTCCGCATCCCGTTCGCCGATCTGGCTGGGCGCACGGTACAGCTCACGGACCTGATGGGATCCGCCCGCTACCAGCACGACGGAGACGAGCTTATCTCGAGGGGCCTCTATCTCGACCTCGCGGCGTGGGGCTACCACGTCTTCGAGGTCACTCCCCTCTGACGAACCCGTTCGGATCTCGAACCCGCCTCCTTTGGTGGGCGCTCGGCCTGCACCGCTTCTCGAGCGCGACCGGACTCTTCGGGTGCGAGGGGGTGGCCGTCACCGACACGAAGAGCCCGCTCGTCCCCGGTTCCAACGCTCCGGCGTCTTCGGCTTCGTAGCGGGTCTCGGTACGACCTTTGCCACCGTGCCAGATCTGGTCGCCATGCTCAGGCGGCGCTCACGCAGGGCATGAACCCGAGGATGGGCTCTGGAATCTGATCGAGATGCTGACGAACTTCTTGAGCATGGCGATCAGATCTGGCACGGCGGATCGTCTCGAGACCCATTCGTCTACACGCAGTCGAATCCGACGAAGAGGACGTTGCGGAATGTGGGCTGGCCGCCTAACAAGCGGCTGCAGCTGCCGAGCCACAGCGCGTTCCAATCGACCTCTGGTAGAGTCTGGCATTGGAACTTGGGCGCTTCGGTCGTTCTCCTCCAGGCAAAAAGAATGTTTGGTGCGAGTGAGCTTCCCTCCGCCAGTGTGCCATTCGGGACATTCTTTTTCCGCTCCTGATCCGCGGTCGGGAAAGCCGCAGAACGTGGGCTTCTCCGGCCATTTGTCCGAACCACGAGGACTGGCCTGAGGACCCACTTCGGGCCGTTTTTCGTCTCTCTCGGCTCACTTCTTCCCAAGCAACCGAACCGCGGCTCTTCCCAAGCAACCGAACCGCGGCCAGTTTGGTACGGATATTGAAATCCAAATAACTCAATGGGTTGAAGGGGTGCGCAAAGCGGTGCGGGTTCGAAAGGCGCCCGCTCGGGCGGAGTACGCAGGGCTCGAACAATTCAGTTCGGAACAGCAGGCTTGCTCGAAACTTGGCGGGCGTCACGTCGTTACCGCAGGCTCACGCTGCGGGAGGAGCATTAGCCGAGTGCTGCTGGTCGCTTAGCGTTCTTGGTCAACAATCGCATGAGCGATTTCCTGGCTCATCGCGCCTAGGGCGTCGCTGAGCGCACCGGCAGCGGCGGTGTAGTCGTCAGCCTTGGCCGGCTCGCTGATCGTCGAGCGGCCGCTGCGCAGCAGCTTGTCGCCGTTGCGCCCGTACACCCACCACTTGGCGTCCAGCACGGCGTTGCCAACGTTGTCGACGTCGAACCGCGTGACGTCCACCTCGACCTGGCGGTCGAGGGCAAAATCGCGGTTTTGGGGCAACAACAACACGTCGTCGGTGCCCAGGAGGAGCGCCAGGTTCTCGCCGAGCACCCGCGTGAACAGCCCCTGCAGGGGCTCGACCCAGCTGTCGAAGTCGGCCAGGACCATCCGATTGCCGCCGGCGCGCGTGACCAGCTGCGGGCGATCGAGATAGGGCGGCAGAGTGACCGGGCCGACCCCGACGGTGAGCTCGGGCAGGTTCGCGGGCGGCGTGCCGCCGGGAGCGTCCTCCAGGGGAGACAGCGTATAGAATCGCGTCGGTGGGGTGTCCGCGCAGCCGGCCAATGTCAGGCCCGCCGCGAGCACGGCAAGAATTGCAAGCCTTCTCCGACCGCTTTCCATCACTGGACACCTGTCTTGCCGCGGATCAGTGCGTCGGGATGGCGCTCGAGATAGTCGGCGAACACGCGAATCGACCGGGCTGCGCCCGTCAGCTCCTTGAGCAGGGCGTTCAGGTCGTAGCGCGCCTGCGATTTCTCCCCGACCAGCCCGTCCACCGAAGCGAGCGTCGACTGCGCCTGGGCGAACAGCGGCCCGGCCCGCTGATCGAGCGTGCCGATGAGCGCCTCCAGACGAACCGCCGCCTGGGTCAGGGCGGTGACTGCCTGCTTGGTGTCGGGTGACGTGACCAGACCGTCGATGCCCTGGACTGCGTGCCTCAGATCGTCGACCAGCTCGGGCAGCGGCAGCGCCGCGAGCTTTTGCAAGGCCGCGGTCACGGATGCCGTCATCGCCTCCAAATCGGCGGGCACCGAGGGAATCTCCGGATAGGGGCCGCTGCGGTCGAGCTGCGCCGGCGGGCTGTCTGGATGGAAATCGAGATCGACCAGCAGCTCCCCGGTCAGCAGATTGCCGGAGGTCAGCTGAGCGCGTAGCCCCCGTTCGACCAAGGCGGCCATGATCGCATAGGGTTGCACGTTCGCCGCGGGGCGCTCGACGCCGAACCGTTGCGGTTCGATCTCGAGGGTGACCGGAATACGCACGCCATTCTGTTTGGAGTCGATTTCGAGCCGAACGTCGGTCACGGTACCGACCCGAATGCCGCGGAACTCGACCGGCGCTCCCGCGCGCAGCCCGCGGACCGAGCCGTCGAAGCGGACCAGGTACGGGATGCGCTGGGTGAAGCCCGCCTCGGTCACCTCGCGAAGATTCGCGAACAGCGGAAATTCCGTGCCAGAGGCGGCTGGCTCGCCCGGCTGGTCGATGTCCGGCGTGTCGAAGGCGATGCCGCCGGCGACTAGCGCCTCCAGCGACTCCATCGCGACATCGACGCCGTCGGCGCCGACGGATACGTTGACGCCGCTTGCGTTCCAGAACCGGCTGTCCGGCCGCACCAGCTGGTCGTTTGGTGCTTCGACGAACACTTTGACGGTCAGACCCTTCTTGTCCTCGGCCAGCTCGTAGCCGAGCACCTGACCGACCGGAATGCTGCGATAGTACACCGGCGCGCCGCGGCCGATCGAGCCCAGATGATCGGTGCGCAGGACGAACTCGGTCCCTGGCACCTGTAAAGTGATGGGCGGCGGCTCCGCGAGTCCGACGAAGTCGCGCGTTGGTTGTCCTTCGCCGGGATCGAACTCGACGTGGGCGCCGGACAGCAGGGTGCCGAGCCCGGAGACGCCGCCGAACCCGACCCGCGGCCGGACGATCCAAAAGCGCGTGCCCTCCTTCATGTGAGGTTCCATGGTCTTGTCGAGGCTGGCGGTGACGACGATGTGCGACAGGTCCTCGCTCAATCTGACCTCGTCGACCAGGCCGACCTCGACATTGCGGTACTTGACCCGGGTCTTGCCGGCCTCGAGACCCTCGGCATTGTCGAACATCACCGTGATCTGCGGCCCCTTCTCCTGCAGCGTGGTGTAGGCAAGCCAGATCGCGATCACGCCGGCGACCAGGGGAATCAGCCAGACCAGCGAGATGCCGCGGCGTTTCTTGACCTCGACTTCGGGCAGCTCGTCCCGCTCAAGCGCGGAGGGGTGTTCCCTGAGCATGGCCGCTCTCCTCGGCATCCCAGATCAGCCTCGGGTCGAATGACATCGAGGCGAACATCGTGATGATCACCACGGCGGCGAAGCAGATCGCGCCCGAGCCCGGCTCGATCGTCGCGAGCGTTCCGAGATTCACCAGCGCCACCAGGATCGAGATCATGAAAATGTCGACCATCGACCAGCGGCCGACCTGCTCGATGATCCGGTACATCAGGCTGCGGTCGCGCAACCGCCACCTCGAGCGCCGTTGCGTCGTGATCAGGAGGAAGATCAGCCCCAGCACCTTCAGCACCGGCACGGTGATGCTGGCGAAGAACACCAGGAGCGCGACGGGCCACATGCCGGCGCCGATCAGGGCCTTCACCCCGGACAGGATGGTGTCCGGCTCGCCGCGGCCGAAATGGATGACGGTCATCACCGGCAGCAGATTGGCGGGCAGGTACAGGATGGCCGCGGTCACGACCAGGGCCCAGGTGCGGGCGATGCTGTTGGGCTTGCGCCGGTGCATGGCGGCGCCGCAGCGCGGGCACTGCGCCGTGGCGCGCGCGGGCAGCGGCGGCATCACGGCCAGCTGGTCGCAGTTGTGACAGCTGACCAGCGGACGCCTGCCGCGGCAACGGAGTTGCTGGGCCGAGGCCTGCGGCCCGAGCCGTCGCCAGATCTCGTGCGGCTCGAGCACCGCCTCCGCGGCGATCATCACCACGATTAGGCCGACGAACGCGAACAGCGCGATTCCCAGCTCGAGGCGGGCGAAATCCGACAGCTTGACGTAGGCGACGATCACGCCGAGCAGATAGACCTCCATCATCGCCCAGGGCCGCAGCAGCTCGGTGATCCTGAACACCTGCGCGACCCCCCATGGCACCCGGCCGAGCCAAAGCGGCAGCAGGACATAGGTCGTGCTCAGCAGCCAAGCGAGCGGCACCACGGTCGCGGTCAGCAGCACCAGCAGCGCGAGCGGCCACATGCCCTGCTCGTACAGGCTCTTTACGCCAGTCAGGAGCGTGCTCGTGTCGGCATTTCCCTCGAGCTCGAAGGTCAGGAACGGGAAGGTGTTGGCGATCACGAACAGGATCAGCGCGGCGAGCGTCAGCACCAGGGTGTGCTCGATGCTGTCCCGCCGCTGCCGATACAGCGTCGCGCCGCAGCGGGCGCAGCGGGCGGCGCCACCTTCGGGCAGCGCGCGCATGTGCTGCACCGTCCCGCACTCGTGACAGGCGATCATTGGCAAGGGACCTGAGGCGGTGATGTCGTTCACGTTCGTCGTCTGGCGCTCATTGGTCCGAGCTTCGCATCCTAGCCTGTCCGAGGCCGAGGCTCACGTGCAAAACACGTTTGCGCCCAATCTGGGCTGACGACGTATCGCCACCACTGCGACGTCTCGATCATGGCCGCGAGGCCTCCATCGCCATACCTACTCAACGACCCGACGGCCCCGCCGCTACTCGCTCGCCTTGTCGTTGCCCCGCGCCTACTCGAGTTTGAATGTCTGCTTGTTGATCTTGCCGGTGAACTTGAACGGCACATCGTAGCGATACTCCACCAGCGCGACCGGAGTGCGGGTGTCCTCGCCGATGTCGAAGGTCTCGTCCTCCGGAAACGGGATCGGGGTGGTGTGCTGCATGAAATTCTTGGCCACTTCCTTGCCGTCCACGTACAGCACGCCCGCCCCCCTTTGCCCAAACCTGTGTCCTCGGCCTTGGACACCTGGCTTACCGGGGGATCGAGCTTGGGCCCCCGCCCGGCTTAGAGGGACGGTGTTCGGCAACCCGGCCGGGATGATCAAGCTGGACCGCGCGCAGTTCCTGGTCGGCACACCGGCTGCGCCAGGGGAGAATCGGAGCATAAACGCTCACTTTCCCGTCGGCATTAGAAGATCTGGTCCTCGCTAAACTTGGCCGTCCGACGTCATCGACCACCACGGCCGCTTACGTACATACACTGGACGGGCAGGTTATACTGCGGCTGTCGGCGGTCTGTTTCAGCTACAGAACCAAGTGTGCGGCCCCGAGATCAGGCCTCTCTGAGCAGGCCATGTCAATTGCTGAAGCTCCAAGCCTCCCTCTGGGCGCTCCATACAAGAGGCCCATTCCCCAGCATGTCGACCAATCTCAGCCCCTTCGGCTGCCGCCCGTCGAGGATCGCTTCGACGACGTCTGGCGCCAGGCAGGTCAGCGGAAGCAGACGACAGACGTAGGCGTCCGTGACGCGCTCCTGCTCCGCAAGGTCGGTGATCGACTTCGCCTGACCGCTCTCGATCTTCCGCCGCCAGCGGTGCGCGCGGACGAGCGCCTTGATCAGGGTCTCGTCGGGGCGCGGCTTCCGTGCCGGTGCCGCCACGCCCTCCGGCGTCATGATCAGCATTCGGCCACCCCGGCGCTGGAGGCTCAAGAGGCTTTGTCGGCAGAGCCAGAAACGAGAGCGCCGCGGGTGCGGCGGGGCTCGCCGGCTCGGGGTAGGAGCTGAACCACTTCTCCGGTTTGGCCGTTGATGAGCGCAGCGATATTGCCTGAGACCCGTTCCGCTGCTGCTTTAACAGGGTCGGCAGCCAGGTGGGCGTAGCGCGCCGTGGTCTGGACCTGAGTGTGCCCAAGCAGCTTGCCGATCATGGGGAGGCTTTCGCCAAGGGCCACGGCACCAGACGCGAACGAATGGCGTAGATCATGGATGCGCACGTCCACGAGCCCGGTCGGGAGGTCAAGACCCAGCTCCTTCGCCGCGGCGAAGCACTCGTCGTAGGTGGGCTCGCGGTCAAGCTCGCGCTCCAACTGATGGACGAGATCTGCGGCCACGCTGCCTTGCGCGTGGGCCCACAGCCGCATTGTCGCCCGCTTCCGGCAGCGTTGCCACGGCGGCTGCAGGTCGGTTCTCCGTGCGCCAAGCTTCTTCCCACAGATGACCCAAGGGTTGTCGGTCAGCCGCTCGATCCTGGACAGCACATCGAGCGCGGGGGCACCGAGATGGACGATCCTGGCGCCGGTCTTGGTGTCGGGAAGCCGCAGGCACCGAGCTTCGAAATCAACGTAGCCCCACTTCAGCGTCATGATCTCGTTGAGCCGGCACCCCGTGAAGATCAGAAGGCGGATAGCGGCGATCGCGTACGGATCCTCGACGCCCTCTTGCTCGGCCCGAGAGAGAGCCTCACCCAGAGCGGCGAGTTCTGCCGGGCTGAGATAACGCTCACGCTTCTCCTCGGAATATTTCCGAATATGCCGCCTCGGGTTCGACCCGTCCCGCCGCAGGCCCCAGAGTTCCGCGAGGTTGAACATCTTGGAGACCACCTCGAGGTTCCGGTTGGCCTGGTACGGAATGTGTCGGAGCTCGTGATGGAGGCGGGCGACGTCGGCCTTGCTCACGTCCGCAACCTTCAGTCTGCCGATCGCGGGCAGGATGAAGCGGCGGAGGTTGCGTCTGTATTCCTGCGCGGTGCCCGGTTTGAGGCGAACAGCGATGTGCTCTTTGTCGAAGCGCTGGGCAAGCTCGGCGACAGTGAGCGCCGTGCGACCCTCCTTTCGGTCGCCCGCCGGATCCTTCCCGTCCTTGACTGCAGCTAGCAGGTTGAAAGCTGCACGCCGCGCCGTTTCGGCGGTCAGAACGCCGTGCTGGCCTATGCTCATCCGGCGATACCGAGTGCCAATCCGGTACTGGACCAAGTAGTACCGCTTCCCGCTGGGCAACACGCGGACGGCGAAACCACGCAGCTCGTTGTCGCAGATGATGTAATCCTTCTCGCGAACCTCCGCGGCCTCGACGAGCCGCTTCGTGATTTTGGGCATGGCGACGGCGCTCCTGGGTTTACCCTTGCTTTCGCCCCTATCGCCGGACCCGCGCCCGTCTCATGGAATCACTGTGGAATCACGAGGGCGGGTTTCGGCGCGCGTTTCAGCGAAAGACAGGGTACAGCAAGTCGCAGAAAAAGCAAGCAATCACAAATAGTTAACGCAGTACTGCGTACTCATTCGTAGGTCTGCGAAAGGGCTGCGGCACGACTCATAACCTGAAGGTCGCAGGTTCAAATCCTGCCCCCGCAACCACCGTGACCGAACAGGCCGCCTCCTTCGGGAGCGCGGCCTGTTTTGCGTTCAGGCCCAGCGCCAGGATCCCGGCCAGCTCGCCATCGATCTCGATCCGCAACGCCTCGCCCTCCGGCACGACCACGATCTTGCCGAGCAGCGCGCGCAGCAGCTCGATCGCCTCATCCCGCAGCGCCTCGTCCGCCAGCGCCTCGGCCAGCGCGCCACTTTGCGCCGGTAGATCTCGGCCAGGTGGGGATGCCATGGCGGCTGCTGCGCCCCGGGCGCGGCGGCGAGCTCGGCCTCGAGCTGCTCCTGCCGGGCCTCGAGCGCGAGCAGCTCGTCCTTCAGGGTCCGCGCCGACACGCCGTCCGCGATCGCCTCCACGCTCCGTCGGAGCCGTCGCTCGACCTGGGTCAGCTCCAGGCGCAGCCGGTCCCGCCGGGCGCTCCCATCGCCGCGCACCCGATTGAGCTCGCGCAGGTGCTCGGCGCAGAACTCCCGCAACAGCTCCGGGTTCATCAGGTTGTCCCGCAAGGCATCGAGCACCGCCGCCTCGAGCCGGTCGCGCCGGACGTTCCCGAGGTTGCCGCAGACGGCGCCACACCCGCCAGCATGCGCTGCTAGCCAGGCCCGACCGTCGATGCGCCCTCCGCGCATGTCGCCAGCGCGCCGTCGGCGATCACGGGTCGCCCGATCACGCATCAGAGGTCGCGCGTTGCGCGCATGAACACGCCGTCGACCTGGAGCTGGCGGGCAAGCTTGCGCTCGAAATAGCCGGGCAGGAACAGGTGCGGCTCGAAGCCGAGGGCGGCGAGCTCGTCGAGCATGGCGCGAAAATCGCGCTCGCCCTCGTACAGCGGCACGAGCGACAGCTCCAGCTGGATGCCGGCGAGGCGGTCGAGCAGTCGTTCGGCACCCGCCAGGACCTGAGTTTCGTAGCCCTGGGTATCGACCTTGAGAAAGACGCGATCGTCGGGCGTCAGATACGGCCCGGCGACCTCGTCGAGCCGGCCAAGCGGCACGGTCTCCTTGCGCACCACGGCGGAGCTCGGCGAGACCCGCCGCAGCAGCGCGCTCTGCGGCAGGACCGAGCTCATGTCCGACTCGGCCGAGACCTCGAGCTCGATCTGGCCGGCATGCCCGCCGAGCGCCATCGGCGGCGCCACCTGCCAGGCCGGGTCGGTCCCGGCGCGCCGCGCGAGCGCGGCATGGGCACTGGCCTGCGGCTCGAACGAGACGATCCGGCCAGGGTAGCCCCACTCCCGGAGCATTGCGCCGTACTGGCCGGCATTCGCGCCGACGTCCAGGACACAGCTGATGCGGAAGTGCGCGAGCACGGCGACGAGCTGAGCGTGCGGCGGCTTGCCTTTCCTGCGGGGCGTCAGGTCGTAGCCGAGCCGGCGCGCCAGACGCCGCAGGGGCGTCATGCCGCTTCGGGCACGGTGAACACCTCGACCGGCCGCGAGATCCCGGGCAGAACGTGGGTCCCGAGCGAGCGGTAGTCGGCGCACGCGCACATGCCGGCGAACGTGTCGGAGACCAGGAGATCGAGCCCGAGCGCGCGACACAGCTTCTCCAGGCGCGAGGTGAGGTTCACCGCGGGCCCGATCACGGTGAAGTCGAGCCGGTTCGCGGCGCCGATGTTGCCGTACATGACGTCGCCGGCGTGCAGCGCGATGCCGAAACCCAGCGCCTCCTCGCCGCGGGCGGCGCGCTCACCATTCAGCTTGCCCATGGCCGCGCGGGCATCCAGCGCCGCCTGCAGGGCGCGCTGGCAGGCCTGCTCCGTCTCGAGGGGAAACATCGCGAGCATGGCGTCGCCGATGAACTTCAGGATCTCGCCGCCGTGCTCCTCGACCGGCTTCGCCATGCAGTCGAAATACTGATTGAGGCAGGCGAGCAAAGTGTCGCGATCGGTCCGCTCCGACAGCTCGGTGAAGCCGCGCAGATCGCAGAACCAGATCGCCGCGCGCACGGTCTGACCGCTGCCGCGGGTGATCTGGCCGCGCAGGATCCGTTCGCCGGCGTCGCGGCCGACGTAAGTGTCCAGAAGGTTGATCGCGATGCGCCGATTGAGATGGATCTCGAGCAGCAGGCCGCACACGGGCAGCAGGTCATAGAGCTGCGCCAGATGCTCGGTCGCGAAGCCGCCCGGGTGGTCCGACGACCAGGTGGTGCCGTGGATCTTGCCATCGCTGAAGGTGAGCGGCAGCGCGACGTAGTCGGTCAGGCCCTCGTCGCGCAGCTCGTTGAACAGGGGGAACGGAAATTCGGTATCGGGCAGATCGAGGCGCTGGCGTACGGCGCCGGCGCCCTCGAACAGAAGCCGCATCGGGCTCTGCTGGTATTGCGGCGTCTGCAGGATGCCGTGCTCGGCGCGAAACACCCGGAGGTCGTCAGCGCCCCGCTGCCAGTAGAACCCGATGCCGTACAGCTGCGGATGCAGG
>Ga0081538_10001413_pt1 | contig 24685 bp, 24 predicted proteins | sample TabmetS5T2R1_FD_71022 | JGI IMG/M metagenome (GOLD analysis project Ga0081538, IMG submission 71022) | Tabebuia heterophylla rhizosphere microbial communities from the University of Puerto Rico - S5T2R1 | ecosystem: Host-associated > Plants > Roots > Rhizosphere ... | reverse complement strand
CGACGCAGTGGCGCTGTTCCTCGAGCGGGCCCGCGCGGCCGCGGGATTCGAGCCGGGCCCGGGCGACGTGCCCCGCATCGCGGGCGTGTGCCGCTGGCTCGACGGCATGGCGCTCGCCATCGAGCTGGCCGCCGCTCGCCTCGCCACGCTGGGGCTCGACGGCGTGGAGTCGGGGCTGGCCGACGCGCTGCGGATGCTCTCGGGCGGCTCGCGGCTCGACGAGCGGCACAGCTCCCTCCGCTCCACGATCGATTGGAGCTATGCGCTGCTCGAGCCCGCCGAGCAGGCCCTGCTCCGGCGGGTGTCGGTCTTCGCGGCGCCGTTCACGGTCGACGCCGCCGGCCAGGTGGCCCGGTTCCCGCCGGTCGACGCGGGCCTGGCCGACGGGCTCGCCCGGTTGGCCGACAACAGCCTCGCCGTCGCCCGACCCGGCCCGGAGACCCGCTACCGGGTGCTCGAGACGATTCGCCAGTACGGCGTCGACCAGCTGGAGCAGGTCGGCGAGCTCGAGGAGGTCCGGGCCCGCCAGGTGCGCTGGTGTCTGGCGACGGCCGAGCAACTGGTCGAACGGGCCGACGAGGACGTCGACGACTACGTCCAGGGCCGGGGTGGCGACGGGGCCTGGCGAGGCGCGTTCGATCTGGTGGCCGACGACCTGCGGGCCGGGCTCGCCTGGGCCGTCGGCCGGCGGGAGCTCCGCGCCGACGCCCACCGGCTCGCGTTGCTGCTGGGGTCGCTGACGTTCCTCCGGGGCCTGCCCGCAGAGGCGCAGCGTCGTTTCGAGGAGGCGGCGACCCTCACCGACGACCCCGCGGCGCGGGTCACGGCGCTCAACGATGCCGCCGGCGCGGCGATGTGTCGCCACGTCGGCAACGACACCTTCCGGCTGTGGCGGCGGGCGGCCGACATCGCGGCCGAATCCGGTGACGGGGTCACCGCGGCGCACAACCTCGCCCTCGCTGCGACCCTGATCAACCGCGGCCCGGGGATCATGGCCGAGGTCCCGCCCCCCGAGGTCGTCGACGAGCTGATCCAGGAGGCGGTGACGCTGGCGGGCGCCTCGCCCCTCGCCGAGCCGTCGATCCTCACCGCGCAGGCGTTCAACGGCGACGAGCTCGACCCGGTCACGCAGGAGCTGGCCGAGCGTGCGGTCACGTTGGCCCGGCGGGTCGGCGACGCCTACGACGAGAGTGCGGCGCTGGACGAGCTGTCGGCCGTTCACCTGGCGGGTGGCGACGTCCCCGCGGCGGTGGCCACCGTGCGTGCCCGGATCGAGGTGCTGGGACGCATCCCGCTCGGACCGGCAACCGGCATGGAGTTCTCCGACGGCTTCGCGATGGCATCGGAGATCAGCCTGACCGCCGGCGACTTCGTCGCCGCCCGGATGTATGCGGACCGCCTGGCCTCACTGCCCTTCGTCACCGAGCTCGACCACATCGCCAGCGCCCGTCGCATCAAGGTCGACGCCATGGCCGGTGACCTCGACGCCGTGGTGGCGGCGGCCGAGCGGTTCCGCCGCGGTTGGGAACAGGCGGGCCGGCCGGTGGCGAGCAACCTGGCCGGCGCGGCGCTGGCGGTGGCGATGGTCCACGGCCTGCGCGGCGACGAGGAGCAGCGCGCGGAATGGCGGGACCGCACAATCGCGATCGGCGTGACCGCCGAACGTCTGGAGAGCCCGCTGAGCGGCTACGGCCCGACGTTCGACGCCATCGTCGAGCTGCACGTCGGCGACATCGACGCCGCGGTTGCCCGGCTGGCGGTCGATCCCGATCGGCTGCGCACCTGGTTCAGCGGCGAGTGGCGTCCCTGGTACGCAGCCTTGTGGGCCGAGGCGGCCGTGCTCGCCGGGCGCCCCGACGCCGCCGAGCGCATCGAGCGCGCCCGGGTGTCCGTTGCCGCCAACCCGGTGGCGACGGCGATGGTGGAGCGCGCCGCGGCCTTTGCGGACCGTGACGCCGACCGGTTGGCGGCGGCTGCGGCGGCGCTGGAGCCCACGGGGTGCCGCTACCAGTGGGCCCGCACCATGGTGATGGTGGGAGGTGAGCACCGGGAAGCCGGAGAAGCTGCACTGGAGCGCATGGGCGCCGCCCCGATGGGTATGCCCCGGCAGTGAACCGCGGAGCTGCGTGGCGCGCCGTCCGCGGCGCCGGCCTGGGTGGGTTGGTGCTGGTCGCGGGCATCCAGCTCGTCCCCTACGGCTGGCGTCACCCCAACCCGCCGGTCACCCAGGACGCGCCGTGGCCGGATGCGGACAGCGAGCGCATCGCGCGGGCGTCCTGCTACGACTGCCACAGCAACGAGACCGACTGGCCGGCCTACGCGTACGTCGCACCGATGTCGTGGCTGGTGCGCAGCGACGTGGAGTCCGGGCGCGATGAGCTGAACTTCTCGGAGTGGGACCGTGACGACGGCGACGCCGACAAGGCGATCGAGGAGGTCCTGGATGGATCGATGCCCCCGGACCGCTACACCATGATCCACCGCGACGCCCGGCTCACCGGCGCCGAGGCGGAGCGGCTCGTCGCCGGGCTTCGGGTCCTGGAGGATGAACGGCGGGGTGGCGGTCAGGACGACGACGGTGGGGCTGATGGCGGGAGGGGGAGTGACGACGAGGATGGTGACGACTGAATGAGCGAGCGGCTGGAGCTCGGTCCGGTGCTGCACATCCGCGACGCAGAGGTGCGGGTGGGCACCTGCTCATGGACCGACAGGACCCTGGTGAAGGGCACCGACTGGTACCCGCGGCGTTCGATGAGCGCCGCCGAGCGGCTGGCCTTCTACAGCGCCCGCTTTTCGGTGGTCGAGGCGGACAGCACCTACTACGGACCGCCGTCGCGCCAGCTGGCCGAGGGCTGGGCCGAGCGCACGCCCGACGGCTTCCGCATGAACGTCAAGGCCTACGCCATGATGACGGGTCACCCGACCAAGCCCGAGACACTGTGGCGCGACATCGCCGAGTCGCTCGAGCCGGAGGCCGCCACCAAGCGCAACGTGTACCCGCACCATCTCCCCGCGGACGCCGTCGACGAGGTGTGGACGCGGTTCGCCGACGCCCTGGAGCCCCTGCGGGCGAGTGGACGGCTGGGATCGGTCCTGCTGCAGTATCCGCCCTGGTTCACGCCCAAGCGCGCCAACCGAGACGAGCTGGCGCGGGCCCGCGAGCGGCTGGGTGGTCTGCCCGCATGCGTCGAGCTGCGATCGCCCCTGTGGTTCGGCAAGGACGACCTCGAGCGGACGCTGGGTTGGCTGGCGGACCACGAGCTGACGCTGGTGAACGTGGATGCCCCCAAGGTCAGCAAGCTGCCGCGCCTGGCGGCGGCGACGGCGGACCTCGCGGTGGTGCGGTTCCACGGCCGGGCCGACGACACCTGGTCGGGACGGGCGACGTCCGCAGCCGAGCGCTTCCGCTACCTCTACGACAAGCGCGAGCTGCGTCCGTGGATCAAGCGCGTGCAGGAGCTGGCCGGCGGCGCCCGCGAGGTGCACGTCCTCATGAACAACTGCTACGAGGACTACGGCGTCCGCAACGCCGCGGACATGACGGACCTCCTGGCGTCGGTAGTCGACTGACCTTGCTCGAGCCCGGCTGACCGATCCGATGGACGCCTCGCTCACCAACGATCGCGAGCTTCGCAGCCGCCTGCTCGAGGCCGGCAACGCCGTGTTCCGTGAGGTCGGCTACACCGGGGCGACGGTCGACGACCTCATCGAGCGCGCGTCGACGTCGCGCGCCAGCTTCTACCGCTACTTCCGCAACAAGGACGAGCTGTTCGACGACCTCAGCCGCGCCTGTTTCCAGGACATGAAGACGATCGTCGAGGAACTGGGGCGGGTACGTGTGGGCGAGATCGACGTGGACGAGATCGAGCAGATCCTGAGCCACTACCGCGATCTGCACGCCCGCCACGCCGGGGTCTTCCGGGCATGGTGGGAGCGGGTGGCCCGCCTGGATCCCAAGGTGCCGGCGGAGGAAGGCCACGTCTTCAACCGCCTGGTCGAGAGCCTCACCCAGTCCGTGAGCGACGCCCGGGTGGAATCGCTCGTCGCACCCGAGGTGCAGGCGGCCCTGCTCTACCTGCTCATCGAGGCCTCGTACTCGGCCGTGACGTCGCGCTGGTCGCGCATCGACCCCGACACGCTGGCGCCCACGCTCGCGCGGATGGTGCAGCGGACCTATCTAGGGGGCGATGCGCCGCGCCGCTCCAGCCGTCTGCGACTGGCGTGAGACGACGGGCGCGGCGTTCGGCCGGCGCCGCAGCGATCACGTCGGCTGGGGAGCCGCCCTGCGCTCGTCGGACCCGAAGACCGAGCGATGGACGAGCTCGGTCAGGCCGTCCGCGAGCTCGTCGAACGTGATGGCGAGCTGGCCCCGATGCTTCGATCGCGTGGCGCGGTCGATCAGGTTGTAGATGCACACGGCGGCCAGGTAGGGATCGATGTCGGCGGCGCCGGCGGCCCGGATGCGATCCGCCAGCGCCGTCGTCCAGCGTTGCTGCGCCCGCAGGCCCTGCGTGGTGATGCGGGGGTCGGCATCCTCGACGATGGCGTCGAGCAGGGCCGCGTGGATCGCCGAGTGCTCCAGGAAGAGGCCGCACACGTCCGACAGCCAGGCGCGCAGCGTGGCGAAGCCGGCCGAGCCCGGCTCGAAGTCCGGGATCCGGGCCAGCAGGTCGTCCATCGCCGCGACGATGTCCTCCTGCATGGCGAGCAGCAGGTCGTCCTTGCCGTCGAAGTAGACGTAGAAGGTGCCGTGCGACGTGCGGGCCCGTTGGGCGACCCGGGCCACGCGGGCGCCGTGGTAGCTGTGGGCAGAGAACTCCTCCACGGCGGCGTCGAGCAGGCGGGTCAGCGTGCGGCGCCCTCGCTCCCGGCTCGTGCGAGCGTCGAGCACGTTGCGCCATCGCTCGGCCGAACCCCCCACGCGGTGCGACACAACTGTCAAGTTAGCCCGGGCCCGCCGGCGCCGGGGCGGGCACACGACCTACGACCCGCGAAAGGTGGGCTTGCGCTTGGCGACGAAGGCGGCCGTGGCCTCGCGGTGGTCGTCGCTGACGAACGTGGCGCCCTCGAGCAGCAACCCGTGTCCATGAGCAGGCTCATGCGATCGCGCACGATGCGGTTCAGCGTCGCCTTGGTGCCCTGGACGGCCAGCGGCGCCCCGTCGGCGAGGCGCCGGGCGAGAGCACGCGCCTCGTCCACGAGCTGCTCGCCGGGCACGGCCTTCAGGACCATGCCGAGGCGGGCGGCCTCGGTGCCGCTGATCGGATCGCCGGTGAGCAGGTACCACTTGGCGGCCCCGAACGGCATGATCAGCGGCCACATCACCGCACCCCCGTCGCCGGCCACGAGTGCCACGCTGACGTGGGTGTCCGCGAACTGCGCGTCCTCGGCGGCCACCACGACGTCGCAGAACAGGGCGATCGTGGCGCCCAGGCCGCGGGCATGGCCGTGCACGGCGGCGACGATTGGTTGGGGCACGCCCAGAATCGCCTCGAGGAGCTCGGTGGCGTTGAGCGTGTGCAGCACCGTGTGGGCGGGGCGCGCCGGCTTGGCACCCGAGGCCCGCTCGTCGAAGCCCTTGACGTCGCCCCCCACGCAAAAGGCCCGCCCTTCGCCCCGCAGCAGGATGGCGCCCACGGAGTCGTCCCGGCCGGCGCGACCGAGGATCTCGATGAGCTCGTCGTGGAACCCGCCCCCCACCGCGTTCAGTCGATCGGGGCGATTGAACGACACCGTCAGGAGCCGTCCGTCCTGGTGCACCAGCATCGTGGTGTACCCGCCCCAGCCCTCCCCCGGAGTGGTCATGGAGGCCGGCTACTGCGTGATGCCGAACCGCTCGAGGCCGAAGGCGCGGATCGCGTTGCCCCGCAGCAGCTTGTAGGTCTCGTCGTCGTCCAGGCCCGCCTTGCGGCAGATCTGCTCGGCGACCGCCTCCGAGTGGGGGAACGTGCTGTCGGCATGCGGGTAGTCGGTCTCGAAGCAGATCGTGTCCATGCCGATGCGCTCGCGGTTGGCCAGGCCGGTCTCGTCGTCGAAGATGCACCCGTAGACCCGGCCCCGGATGTAGCTGGTCGGTGGTTCGGGGAGGTCGGTGCCGAACGAGTTGTCCGACCGCTCCTCCCACAGCTTGTCCATCCGTTCGAGCAGGTAGGGCATCCAGCCGACCTGGCCCTCGGAGTAGGCGACGACGAGCTGGGGGAACCGCGCCAGCGTGCCCGAGAAGACGAAGTCGAGCAGCGAGCCCATGGCGTTCTGGAACGTGAGCGTCGAGCTGACGATGAACGGCGCGTCGGGCGTCGTGCCCGGCATCTTCGAGGACGAGCCGATGTGCATGCACAGCACCGTCTCGGTCTCCACGCAGGCGGCGAACAACGGGTCCCACTCGCCCGAATGGATCGACGGCAGGCCCAACGGATACGGGTTCTCCGAGAACGTGATGGCGTGGCATCCCCGCGCCGCGCAGCGGCGCACCTCGTCGGCCGCCAAGTGCGGGTCCCACAGCGGCACCATGGCCAGAGGGATGAGCCTCCCGCGGCCATCACCCGCGGACCACTCGTCGATCATCCAGTCGTTGTAGGCCCGCACGCACAGCAGGGCGAGCTCCTTGTCGTCCCGCTCGGCGAAGGTCTGCCCGCAGAAGCGGGGGAGCGTGTTGGGGAAGCAGATGGATGCGTCCATGTGGTTCGCGTCCATGTCGGCGAGCCGGTCCTTCTGCTGCCAGCAGCCGGGCCGGATCTGATCGAAGGTGACGGCGCCGAAGCCCAGTTCGTCGAACCCGGCGGCCGCGGACAGCTTCATCAGCGGCGAAACCATCCCGTCGTAGTGCCACACGTCGGCCCACTCGCCGTCGTCGTGAGCGGTCCACACGAGGCCGGTCTTGGCGACGTCGTACGAACCCCGCTCCCGCACAATGCGGGGCCCGCGGTCGTCGTACCTGGCGGGAAGCCGGCTCGACCAGAGATCCGGCGGCTCGACCACGTGGTCGTCGACCGAGATGATCCGGGGGATCTGCGTCATGCGGTGCCCTCCCTCAGGCGGATTCTCCCGGTATTTCACCTCGGATTCCCCGGAAACCGGAACTCGCGGTCACCCTATCCATATATGACAACAGCGTCTAACACGCAGGGATGTGGGACAGGGGGCGAAGGTACGGCCGCTCGGGTTTCCCGCTCAGGGGGCGGCGGGCTTCTCGTACACCGAGACGTGCCTCTGGCTGTCGTCGTCGAACGGCTCCCGGTTCCAGCCTCCCCACCGATGCCGCCGTCGAAGGCCGGCCAGGCGGGCCATGAGGTCTAGCTCAGACGGCCAGGCGTAGCGGAGGGCCACGGGCACGAGGCGCGCGCCGGCGCCGGTGATCACGACGTGCTGGGCGTCGACCCGCTGCTCGACTCGCCGGTGCAGCGACACGTCCAGCCGCACGCGATCGATGTCCAGGTTCATCACGTGCACCCGTTGGCCCCGATCGAAGCGAGCCACGTCGGGGACGAATCCCTCGAGTGAGAAGCAGCCGCCGGGTTCCAGCCGCCGGGCGACGTTGGCGAAGCACCGCACCTGGTCGTCCTGCGTGAGCAGCGCGAAGAACGTGTTGAAGACGATGAAGATCAGCGAGAACGAGCGGTCGACGGGGACGTCGGCCAAGTGTCCGAACGTCACCCCGATGTCGCCACCGCCGGGCTTGGCGCGCATCTGCTCGACCATCGCCGGGGAGGCGTCGACGCCGTGGACCTCGAGTCCACGCGCCGCCAACGGGAGGGCGACCCTACCGGTCCCGATGCCGAGCTCGAGCACGGGTCCCTTGCCCGCCAGGGAGGCGAGCGCGTCCACCGTCGCCGCCGGGTCCATGCCGGCGGTCCACTCGTCGTAGACGTCCGCAATCCGCTCGCCGTAGGTCTCGGGCCCGTAGTGCTCCATGCATCGTCCCCCGTCCGACCGTACGCGAGGCTCGGCCGCGCCGGTCAACGGGTTTCGATCGTTGCCTCTATCCGCCCCGAGCGCACCGCTTCGAGCAGGTCGGCATGGTCCTGCTCGTTCTGGTCGGCGTAGACCTCGGCGAACCGGGCGATCGCCCGGTCCAGCTTGGGGCTCGTCCCCATGTAGCCGCTGATCATGGCCGCATCGGACGAGCGGGCGTGGGCCTGGGCGAGGCACGTGGCGCAGAGCCCCGCATATTCGGCGAGCTCGGTCGGGCTCAGGGATTCGACGTCGTAGGCACCCTTGTTGTCCCACAGCTGGCGCCAGTAGTAGTGCCCGCCCTCGAGGCCGGTTGCCCACCCCAGCAGGGCGTCGCTCGAGGACTGGAGGATCCGCTGGCCGCAGACGATCCGCTCGCCCTGGTGGCCGCCGTGGGGGCGTTCGACGAACGGCTCGAGGACCGATGCCCGCGCCTCCTTCCCCTGCATCAGGAGGGGGTGTCCGTTGGCGCCCTGGAGCAGGGCGACGAAGCAGCGGGTGCCGACGCTGCCCGTGCCTACGACCTTGAGGGCGACGTCCACGACCCGGTAGTGCTCCATGAGGATGCGGTGATCCGGGCGCAGGGTCTCCAGGTAGCTGTCGCGCTGGTGGTTGATGGCCTCCTCGATGAATCCGACCTGCCCGACCGGGAGGAACTCCTCGACGCGGACGATCAGCGGGGGACGGTCCCTGAGCCTCGGCCGCCCGTCGACGATCTCGGTCAGCTTGGAGAACGCGTGGACGTGATCCCGGCTGCTGGCGCGGGTCGAGGCCCGCCTGGTCGCGTGCTTGAGCGTGCGATTGCGCGCCGCGGCCGCCGCCTCGATGCACAGGTACCAGCCATCGAGCACGCTCATGGTGGTCAGCCGGCCCATCGTCTCCCGGTAGCGGCGCACGGCCTCCTCGGCCGCGGCCCGGCCCTCGGCGGGAAGGTGTCCGGCCGATCGGGCCGCGACCACCACGCTCGCCGCCAGCCGCTTCAGGTCCCACTCCCAGGGGCCGGCGATCGTCTCGTCGAAGTCGTTGAGGTCGAACATGAGCGTCCGCTCGGGCGAGGCGTACAGGCCGAAGTTCAGGAGGTGGGCGTCGCCGCTGGTCTGGACCTCGATGCCGGTCACCGCCGTCTCGGCCAGGTCCGCGGCCATCACGGCCGCCGCTCCGCGATAGAAGGCGAGCGGCGAGGCGGCCATGCGGGCCCAGCGGAGCGGGATGAGCCTGGTGATGCGACTGCGGCTCTGCTCCTCGAGCAGCTCGAGTGGGTTGCGTTGGGGGCCGGGTGACCACTCGGCGTGGGAGGCACGCGGGACCCGGGGTCGCAGGGCCCGCCCCCGCGCCCGCCGTTCGTCCGGCGAGACCGCTGCCTCCCGCCAGGGTGCCTCCGGGGCCGAGGTGCTCACGCCCTGGCGAACGTACCAGCCGGGCCGATCCGACTACAGGGGGCGCGCAGCAAAACGCCTTGAGTGCCGGGTCGTCACGTGCGACGCACGAACACGCGTCCGAGCGCGCCGAACGGAACGACGAGCAGGACTGCGATGGCGCAGTACAGCGCCACCGCGACCGCAGGCAGGGCGAGTCCGACGAGGATCGAAAGCACGTAGATGGCGACGATGGGCAGGATGCTGCGCCGCACGGTGTCGGGTTCGTCGACGGTCTCCGGGGCGAAGAGGTGCTCCCACCGGGCATAGGTGTCGAAGGCGTAGAGCAGGACACGGATGCCCAGCAGGACGATGCCGTACATCGTCACGAAGACGCGTTCCCCCGAGACGTCGTCCAGCCCTTCGGCGACCAGGCGGGTGGGGAACGGCAGGACCGCGACCACCAGGAGCAACAGGAGGTTGAGACGAAGCAGGCCCAGGTCGGCCCGGGCGAGGCGATCGGTGATCGCGGTGTGGGCGAGCCACGCGGCGCCGATCGTCAGGAAGCTCACGACGTACGCCAAGTAGAAGGGCCAGGCATCCAGCACCCGGTCCAGCGCCGGGCCGGATCCGGCAATCGTCAGGTCGAGGACGAGCAGGGTGATCGCGATGGCGAACACGCCGTCGCTGAACGCCTCCAGCCGGGTGGTGCCCACGAATCCGCGGGCCTCGGGCGCGTGCTCCTCACCGGCCAATCGGTCACCTCCAGGAACCAGCGGCGGCGCACAGACTGCCGGATCCGAGCGGTCGGCGCTGGAGCGATGGTGGCTACAGGTTCTCCGTTTCGAACTACGACCGCTCGAACGCCGGATGGTCGAGGTCCACCGCGAGGAGGCAAAGTAGGTTCCATGACGACTCTGCCCGATCGGCCGAACACCGCGCTGCTCGTCATCGACGTCCAGAACGGGGTCGTGGCCGACACGCACGATCGCGACGGCGTGATCGCGAACATCAACACCGTGGTCGACAAGGCCCGCGCGGAGGACGCGCCGGTGATCTGGGTCCAGCACTCCGATGACCATCTCCCGCGGGGCAGCGAGGGCTGGCAGTACGTGCCCGACCTGGTGCGCCGGGATTCGGAGCCCCTGGTCCACAAGAGCTACGGCGACTCGTTCGAGGACACCGATCTGGAGACGCTGCTCGCCGAGCGCGGCGTGGGCCGGCTCATCGTCAGTGGCGCCCAGACCGATGCATGCGTCGCGCGACGCTCCACGGTGCCTTCGTTCGTGGGTACGACGTCACGTTGGTCGGCGACGCCCACACGACCGAGGACCTCAGCGAGTACGGCGCGCCGCCCCCGGACCAGGTGATCGCTCACACCAACCTCTACTGGCAGCACCAGAGCGCCCCAGGGCGCAGCGCGGGGACCGTTGCCTCGGCGGAGCTCAGCTTCGCGGCGGGCGACGCGGGCTGAGCCGTAGCCGGGGTCGTCGGCCCGGCTCGGCGGTCACGGGGCTGCGTCGCCGCGGTACTCGCCGTCGGTGACGTAGTCACCCCAGTTGGCGTCACCCCCGGCGACGGAGAGGTGGGTCATGTAGTGGTCGGGGGCGCCGCCGTGCCAGTGCCACTCGTCGGCGGGTGTTTGGACGATGTCGCCGGCGCGGATGGTGACGACGGGCTCGCCGCGCGACTGGACGAGTCCTTCGCCCTCGGTGACGTAGAGGGTCTGTCCGAAACCGTGGGAGTGCCACGCGGTGCGGGCGCCGGGCGCGAAGTGCACGGCGCTGACGTTCACGCGCGACGGCTCCTGGCCTTGCGCGATCGGGTCGATCCAGACGTCCCCGGTGAACCACTCGGCGGGGCCCTTGATGGACGGCTTCCTGGGCTGGACTTCCATGGCTCTCCTTGACGGGTCGGGTGGGTCGGGTCGGGTGGGTCGCTGGCGTGGACCTGTCCGCATGGGTCGGTGAACTCGAGGGTGCTGTCGGGGAGGAGTTTGGCGTGCCAGCCGGGCGAGTGGAGCGGGTGAAACGAACCCCCGCTACGGTCGTCCCGTCGCGACGGCCGCGCCGGCAGAGGGGATCGGATGGAACTGCCCGACCTGGACTACGAACCGACAATTCCGGCCGTGGTCCGCCGGGCCGCGACGTCGTTCGGGGACAACGACTTCATCGTGATGCCCGATCGCCGCATGACCTACGCCGAGGCGGAGGTGGCGTCCCGGCGCGTCGGCAAGCAGCTGCTGGCGGCGGGGGTGGGCAAGGGCACGCGCATCGGTTTCATGTTCCCCTACGGCACGGACTGGGTCGTGGCGTGGCTGGCCATTGCGCGGATCGGCGCGATCGGGATGCCGTTCAGCACGTCGTACAAGCCGGCCGAGCTGCGCAAGGCGCTCCGCTTCGGCGACGTCGACACGCTGCTCGTGCCGTCGATCATGTTCGGTCAGGATCACCTCGCCTACGTCGAAGCCGCAGTGCCCGGCCTCGCCGAGGCGGGGCCCGAGCCGCTGCGAATCCCCGCGCTGCCGTTCCTCCGGCACGTGTGCGTGAGCGGGCCGAGCGATCGGCTCTGGGCGAAGGCCCTGCCCCTCGACTTCCGGCTCGGCGCCACCGCCGCCGCCGACGCCGACGCCTACGCGGGCGGCAACGACCCCGCCGGCAGCGCCGTCACCGGGGGCGAGGACATCAGCGACGAGTTCTTCGAGGCGGTCGAGGCCGAGGTCACGCCCTCGGACCTCATGATGACGATCTTCACGTCGGGCACGACCAGCGAGCCCAAGGGCGTCGTCCACACCCACGGCAACTTCCTCCGCCATGGCGCCAACCTCGCCCGCTTCGCCGGGCTCACGTCCGAGTCTCGCCGGCTGTGCGCCATGCCGTTCTTCTGGATCGGGGGCGTGGGCCTGGCGCTCAACTTCGCGCTGTCGGTCGGCAGCGCCATCCTGTGCGTCGAGAGGTTCGAGCCCGACGCCGTGCTCGACCTCATGGAGGCCGAAGGCGCGACCGAGCTGGCGGTCTGGCCCCAGCTCGGACAGCGGATGCAGCGCTACATCGTCGAGACCGGCCGGGACGTCAGCAGGATCCCCGCGTTCGCGCCCCGGCCGACGCCCGACTACGGGCTGCTCCACAACTCGCTGGGGATGACCGAGACCATGGGACCCCACTCGGCCCCCGGCCCCGAGGCCGAGCGGATCCTCCCCGAGGAGATGCGGGGATCGTTCGGGCTGCTCGTGCCCTGCGTCGAGCATCGCATTGCCGACCCCGAGACGAACGCCACCCTGGACGAGGGTGCGGTGGGGGAGATCTGCATCCGCGGCTACAGCCTCATGAACGGGCTGTACAAGTGGGAGCGCCACGAGACCTTCGACGACGACGGCTGGTATCACACCGGCGACAAGGGCTTCATCCGGGATGGCTACCTGTACTTCCTTGGCCGCCTGAGCGAGATGATCAAGACCTCCGGTTCCAATGTTGCGCCTCGGGAGGTCGAGCTGTTGCTCGAGTCGTTCCCCGAGGTGGGCCTGGCCGTGGTCGTCGGCCTCCCGGATGCCGAGCGGGGCGAGGTCGTCGCCGCCGCGCTCGTGCCGGCGACCGGCACCGCCATCGATCCGGCCGAGACGTTCCGGCGCGCCGGGGACGAGCTGTCGAACTACAAGGTGCCGCGGCGCGTGCTCCTCCTCGGCGAAGGCGAGATGCCCTACCTGGCCAACGGCAAGCCGGATCGGCTCACGGTGCGGGAACTGCTCGCCGATCGTGCGACCGAGGTGCAATGGCGCTGACCGCACGCCCATGACGCGTCGGCGATGAGAAATGCGCCCCCACGTCGTCTGGACATCCGAAGACCCGCTGGGCCACGAAGACCAGGCGTACGAGCGAAGAAAGGAAAGGGGCGCGTGATGAGCACCCATGTCTTTGGACTCACCGTGGCGACGCTGGCCGACGCGTCCCGCGCCGCACGCACGGTCGACCATGCCGTGACCCTCGTGGACGAGGTGTCGCAGGTGGTGGTCGTCGTCGACCAGCGGGGCCGGGTGATCATGCGGCCCCAGGAGCGCCAGGCGGTCGCCTGAGCGGGCAGACTTCGTCACCCGCAGTTACATACAGGCTTGACTGTATGTAACCGAGGGCCGACAATGGCGGCATGTCTACGGTCGCGTCGGAGCCGCAGCGCCCCCGCACCAAGGCAGAGCGCAGCGCCGCCACCCGTGTCCGACTCCTCGACGCCACCATCGACTGCCTGATCGAGCTGGGGTGGTCCGGCACGAGCACCACCGAGGTGGTGCGGCGGGCGGGCGTGTCCCGGGGCGCCCAGGTGCACCACTACCCCACCAAGGAGGACCTCGTGGTCGCGGCGGTGGAGCATCTGTGCACCCGCCGCATGGGCGAGTACCGGGCGGCCATCGCGAGGCTCCCCGCGGACGAGCGGACGCCGGCCGCCTCCATCGACCTGCTGTGGTCGGTCTGGTCGGGTCCGACGCTGGAGGCGTGGCTCGAGATCGTCCTCGCGTGCCGCACCCACCCGGCGCTGCGCGCCCGCTTCGTGGGGTTCGAGCACCGATTCTTCGACGCCGCGCTGAGCCTGTTCCAGGAGACGCAGCCGGAGATGACGGCCGACCCGGAGTTCTCCCGCATGGCGCTGCGGTTCACCTTCTGCCTCCTCGATGGCCTCGCGGTCGCACGCCTCGGTGGGATCGAGCGGCCGGAGCTGGACGCGGTCGTCGAGGGGTTCAAGGTCCTGACCACCGTCGTGTCGCCCACCGACCTAGGAGCGATCCAATGACCGCCATTGCCCTCGAGGGACAGCGCCTCGACGAGGAACAGCAGGACGACCGCTTCACCGAGCTCCTGCGGCGCCTCAGCCACCAGTCGGTCGTCAAGCATTTCGACGCCTACGCCGACGTCGATTGGGACCATCCCGACAACGCCATTGATCCCCGGGACCCCCGCTGGGAGCTGGATTCGGGCAGCGGCCTGGCGGGCACCGACTGGTACCGCTCGCTGCCCGCGGAGACCCGGGCCCGCATCGGCCTGCACGGCATCGCCAGCAACATGAAGGCCGGCCTCCAGTTCGAGAACGTGCTCAAGCGGGGGCTGCTGGAGTACGCGTTCGGACTGCCCGATGGCTCGCCCGAGTTCCGCTACGTCTACCACGAGGTCATCGAGGAGGCGCAGCACTCGCTGATGTTCCAGGAGTTCGTCAACCGGGCCGGCCTCGAGACCCCGGGCCTTGCGTGGGAGCTGCGCCTCGGGAGCCGGCGAGTGGTGGGCCTGGCCCGGCGGTTCCCGGCCCTGTTCTTCGTGTTCGTCCTCGGCGGCGAGGATCCGATCGATCACGTCCAGCGCACCGTCCTGCGCAGCGGCAAGGAGATCCATCCGCTGCTCGAGCGCATCATGCGCATCCACGTGACCGAGGAGGCACGGCACCTGTCGTTCGCCCGCAGCTACCTGCGTACCAACGTGCCGAAGCTGCCGGCCTGGCGGCGGCGCGCCTTGGCCATGGAGGCACCCGTGATCCTGGCCACCGAGGCGAGCGTCATGCTGCGCCCGCCCCGCCACCTCGTCCGCACCTACGGCGTCCCCCATGCGGTCCTGCGCGACGCCTACGGTCCCGGATCCCAGAACCGGCAGGACGCCAAGGATTCGCTCCGCAAGGTGCGCAACCTCCTGGTCGAGCTCGGCCTGGTCACGCCGGCGGCGAAGCGCCTGTGGCAGCGCCTGGGGATCTGGGACGAGGCCTGACGCGCCGCGCCTCGGGCGTCGTCACGTGTGCTCGGGCTGGCGCCCCTCGGTCGTCACCTTGCGGTAGGTGAAGCGCCAGCGGCCGTCGCGCTCCTCGTACTCGTCGAGATACCGTCCCCAGTGGTCTAGGCCGTGGGCGCGGATCACGAAGAAGTAGCAGCGGCCGCTGGCGTGCCGTCGATCCCCGATGTCGATCTGGTGGGTGGCGATGCAGTGGCGCACGTACCCCGGCTGGGCGCGCCGCTCGGCCTCCGCCCGAAACGTCTCGATGGCGCCGGTGAAGATCGTCCCGATCTCGTCGATGCCCCGGTAGGTCCGGGTCTCGCCGCCCTCGTCGCTGAGCTCCATCGTCGCGTCGGGCGCGAACAGCTCGAGGACCTGCGCGATCCGGCCGCTGTCGCCGTTCGCGTTGTAGCGCGCCACGAGGTCCCGGATGCTCTCGCGGGCCACCAGCTGCCACGGCTCCATCGGCGTGCTCACCTCCGAGACGGGTGCGGCTGAACGCCCACTAGTCGATGGTGGCCGTCGCTTCGCCGGTGAACACCTCGACCCCGTCCTGGTTGGTGGTCGTGAGCCGGAGCTCGACGATGCCGGCGCCGTCGTCATCGCTGCGGATGTCGACGACCTCGGCCCGCGCCGTCAGGGTGTCGCCCGGCCACACCTGTGCCCGGAAGCGTCCGCCGAACGAGCGCAGCCGGCCATCGCCGACGTAGTTGGTGACCATCTTGCCGGTCAGCCCCATCGTCAGCATGCCGTGGGCGAAGACGCTGGGGAACCCGGCCACCTGCGTCGCGAAGATCTCGTCGCTGTGCAGCGGGTTGTAGTCACCCGATGCCCCCGAGTACTGGACGATCTGCGTCCGGGTGAGGTCGTCGACCACGACCTCGGTGTGCTCGTCGCCGACCTGCAGCTCACTTGCCCGGAGGGTCACTGCGGCTCCTCCGATCCTGCGCCGGCCGCATCCGGCGCCCGCTCGGTGCGGACCCCGACGCTGCGGGCAGTGATGACGAGCTCGTCGTCCTGGTCCCGGTACTCGGCGATCATCTCGCTGAAGACGAGCTTGCCGGCACGACGGCCCTCCTTCTCCCAGGTCTTGCCGGGTCGGGTCTCGGCCCGCAGCACGTCGCCGGGCCGCAGGTGGCGGTGATACTCGAAGTGCTGCTCGGCGTGGAGGCCCCGCGCCATTCCCCCTCCTCCCCCTGCTCCGCTACCCCCGCCGCCACCGTCCGCCGATCGCGGCGTGCCCGTGGGATTGCGCCCCGAGCCGAACCACGGCTCGCCGATCCTGGGCCGTAACGGCCAGTCGGGATCGAACTGCGCTCCCGCCTGAACGAACGTCGGCGGGGCGATGACATGGCCGACCTCGCTGCGGGCGGCGTACTCCTCGTCGGAGTAGATCGGGTTCGGGTCGCCGACGCTGCGGGCGAACATCATGATGTGCCCGAGCTCGATCGGGAAACGTTGGACTGCCATGGCCCGCGATCATGTCAGGCGGAGTCGGCCCGGAGCGGGCCCGTTTCCTGACAACGTAGTCTCGTCGTCCAAAACGGAAGGGGACCCGTGACCGACCCGTCGTCCCTGCTCGGGTTCACGATGCAGCTGCCCGTGCAGGCGCAATCCACCCTCATCGCGCAGCCCTGGGAGCAGGCGGCCGGGCCCGCAGAGCTGGCGGCGGTGGCGCGGGCCTGCGACGTCAACGGCTTCTACTCGGTGTCGGTGTGCGACCACGTCGCCATCCCCCGGGAGCGGGCACCCGCTATGACGACCACGTGGTACGACACGGTCGCCACGCTGGGGTGGCTGGCCGGGTTCACGGGAAAGGTGCGGCTGCTGTCGCACGTCTACGTCGTCGCGTACCGCCATCCGCTGCAGACGGCCAAGGCGTTCGCCACGCTCGACGCCCTGTCCGGCGGCCGGTCGATCCTCGGGGTGGGGGCCGGGCACGTGGAGGGCGAGTTCGATGCCCTGGGCGTGCCGTTCTCCCGGCGCGGCCGGATCACGGACGAAGCCGTCGTGGCCATCCGCGCCGCCCTGGCCGACGAATGGGGCGGCGGCGAGGTCGGCCAGCAGCCGCGTCCCGTGCAGCCCGGTGGCCCGCCCATCTGGGTGGGCGGATCGTCGGCGGCGGCGCTGCGGAGGGCCGCACGCCTGGGCGACGGCTGGCTGCCGCAAGGACCGCCCGAGGGCGGCTTGGCCACGGCCATCGCCACCCTGCGGCGGCTGCGCCAGGAGGCCGGCCGCGACGGGCCGTTCGCCATCGGCGGCGCCGTCAACCTCTACGTGGGCGCGCCCTCGTTCGACGTGCCGCGGTGGACCGTGACCGGCGGCCCCGCGAGGATCGCCGGTGCGGTGCTCGACCTGGTGGGGCTCGGTGTCAACCACGTCGCGCTGTGGATCCCGTCGCGCAGCTGCGAGGAGCACATCGACCAGATCGCCGCGTTCGGCCGCGACGTCGCCCCGCTGGTCGAGGGTGCCGGGTAGTCGAGGGCTCGCCGAGCCGCCGGCTGCGGGGGACCCGGCTCGAAACACAGGTGTCAGGTCGTGTGCCATGCTGCTCGGGCGGCCGGCTGACGCACGAAGGGGAGCGGACCGGGTGGCACAGACCCGAGCAGTCGATGCGACGACCACCCAGGAGCGCTTCTCCCTCTGGATCGGCGGCGACCGGGTCGTCGGTTCGAACGGCACCTACGAGGTCGTCAACCCAGCCACGGAGGAGGTCGTGGGCCTTGCGCCCGAGGCCACGGCCGAGGACGCCCGCCAGGCGGCGACCGCAGCTGCCGAGGCCTTCCCGGCCTGGTCGCAGACCACGCCCGACGAGCGGGCTCGGCTCCTCGACCGGGCCGCCGACCTCCTCCAGCAGCGGGTCCCGGAGCTGATCCCGCTGGTCCAGGCCGAGACCGGCTCGACCGTCCAGATGGCGCGGACGGCCCAGGTCCCGGTGGCGGTGGCCCGCCTACGCCGCTACGCGCGCGGCGCCCTCGAAGCCCGGGAGATCCCGCTCCCGCCGGCCCCGAACCCTGGCGGTGGGCCGTCGTCCGGCGGCGGTGGGCTCGTGAACGCGATGGCCGTCCGGCTGCCCGTCGGCGTCGTGGTCTGCATCACGTCGTACAACGTGCCGATCACCAACGTCATGGGGAAGATCGCCCCCGCCCTGGCCATGGGCAACACGGTCGTCATCAAGCCGGCGCCCCAGGATCCGCTGGGGGTGATCCGGATGGTCGAGGCGTTCCACGACGCCGGCTTCCCGCCCGGGGTCGTCAACCTGGTGGTCGGATCCACGCCCGAGCCGGCCGAGGCGCTCGTGGCCACACCGCAGACCGACATGATCAGCTTCACCGGCAGCACCGCGATCGGGCTCAGGATCGGCGAGGCGGCCGCCCGCGACATGAAGCGCGTCCTGTTCGAGCTCGGCGGCAAGGGCGCCAGCCTCGTGTTCGACGACGCCGACATCGACGCCGCCGCCCAGGGCACCGCCAGCACGTTCGCCTTCCACGCGGGCCAGATCTGCACGGCCCCCACCCGGCTGATCGCCCAGCGCGGCGTCTACGACCAGGTGGTGGAGAAGCTGGCGAAGGTCGCCACCGTGCTCAAGGTGGGCGACCCGCTCGATCCGGGGACCGTGGTCGGCCCCGTCATCAGTGCCGCCCAGCGCGACCGCATCGAGGGCTACGTGCGGTCCGCCCTCGACGAGGGCGGCACGCTGGTCGCCGGCGGGACCCGCCCCGACACCGGCCGCGGGTTCTTCTGGTCGCCCACCTTGATCGCCGGGTGCCACAACGGCATGACGGCGGCCCGCGAGGAGATATTCGGGCCCGTGGTCGTGGCCATGCCCTTCGACGACGAGGAGGAGGGCATCGCCATCGCCAACGACAGCGACTACGGCCTGTACGACTACGTGTGGACCCGCGACACGGCCAGGGGGCTGCGGGTCGCGCAGCGCCTGCGGGCCGGCAACGTCGGGCTCAACACGCTGGCCCGCAACCCCGAGACGCCGTTCGGCGGGTTCCGCAAGAGCGGCATCGGGCGCGACGGTGGGTCGTTCGCCTTGCACGCGTACAGCGAGCTGCAGAGCATCGTCTGGCCCGGCTGAGGGAGAGATATGAGAGCCATCGTGTGGACCGGCGAGCTCGAGGTACGCGACGACGTCGAGGTCCGCGACCCCGGCCTGCGAGAGGTGAAGGTGCGCATCCACCGCGCCGGGCTCTGCCACAGCGACGTCTCGGTCATCAACGGGACCATCCCCATGCCGCCGCCGATCGTCCTCGGCCACGAGGGGGCGGGCGTGGTGGAGGAGGTCGGCGCTGCGGTCACCGGCGTGAAGCCGGGCGACCACGTCGTGCTGGTCACACTGGGCAACTGCGGGCAGTGCGACGCCTGCGACCGCGGCCTGCCGACGCACTGCCGCAGGCCCTTCGGCTGGTCCGACACCCGGTTCACCACCGGCGGCCGCGAGGTACCGGCGTTCGCCAACCTCGGCGTGTTCTCGGAGTACACCGTCGTGCACGAACACCAGGCCGTCGTCATCGATCCGGCGGTTCCGCTCGACGCCGCCAGCCTGATCGGCTGCGCCGTCGTCACCGGCGCCGGCGCCGTGCTCAACCGCGCCAAGGTCCAGCCCGGCGAAACCGTCGCCGTCATCGGCGCCGGCGGGATCGGTCAGTCGGTCATCCAGGGCGCCCGGCTGGCGTCGGCCGGGCGGATCGTCGCCGTCGACGCCAACCCGCGCAAGGAGGCCGTGGCCCGGCAGTTCGGCGCCACCGACTTCATCGACGCCTCGTCGGTCGACGACACGGTCGCCGCCGCCAAGCAGCTCGTGCCCGCCGGGTTCGACTACGCCTTCGAGTGCGTCGGGCACCCGTCGCTGATCCGCCAGGCGATCGACATGCTCGGGACCGGCGGCTCGTGCGTGCTGCTGGGCGTGCCCAAGCTCGGCACCGAGGCCAGCTTCGTGGTCGGCAACCTCTACAACGACCGCTCGATCCTGGGGTGCCGCTACGGCCAGACCCGGCCCCACCACGACGTGCCGCTCATCACGCACTTCTACCTGGACGGACGCTTCATGCTCGACGAGATGGTCAGCGAGACCTACGACCTCGGCGACATCGAGCGAGCCCTCGCCGACCTCGAGGCGGGCACGCTCAATCGCGGCGTCCTCACCCTGACCTGACCCAACGGAGAGTGTGATCCATGGAGTTCGGCATCTTCATCCAGGGATTCGTCCCGAGCTACCGGCGCGAGGAGGATCCGGATGCCGAGCACACGGCCCTGATGCACGACATCGAGTGCGTCATCGCCGCCGACAAGGCGGGGTTCAAGTACGTGTGGGCCACGGAGCACCACTTCCTGGACGAGTACTCCCACATGTCGGCGAACGACGTCGCCCTCGCCTACCTGGCCCGGGCGACCGAGCGGATCCACCTCGGCTCGGGCATCTTCAACCCCCTTCCCCAGGTCAACCACCCCGCCAAGGTGGCGGAGAAGGTGGCCATGCTCGACCACCTGTCGGGCGGCCGCTTCGAGTTCGGCACCGGGCGCGGCGCCGGCAGCCACGAGATCCTCGCGTTCCTGCCGGGGATGACCGACCTCAGCAAGACCCGGGAGATCTGGGAGGACGTCATCGCCGAGTTCCCCAAGATGTGGCTCCAGGACGAGTACCAGGGCTACGAGGGCAAGTACTGGTCGTTACCGCCGCGCAAGGTCCTGCCGAAGCCGTGGTGCAAGCCGCACCCGGCCATGTGGTACGCCGCCGGCAACGTGAGCAGCTACGAGATGGCGGCACGTCGCGGGCTAGGGGTCCTCGGCTTCTCGGTGGGCTCGATCCAGGAGCTCGAGCCGGTGATGAAGGCATACAAGAAGGCGATCAGGGAGCCGGAGCCCGTCGGCGCGTTCGTCAACGACAACATCATGGTGACGACCGGTGCCTTTGTCGCCGAGGACGACCACGCGGCGGTCCAGGCGGCCACCCGGCCGCACAACAGCTACCTGGCCAGCAACGTGTACCGCTACCACGACACGTTCCCGCACCCGCCGGAGATCCCGGTGTGGCCCGACCTGATGGCCGATGCCACGGCCGAGGACATCCCGGTCGCCCGCGAGCGAGGCGGCATCTGCGGCGACCCCGATCACGCCCTGGAGCAGTGCCGGCGGTGGGAGGAGGCGGGCTGCGACCAGCTGGTCTTCGGGACCGGTTCGGCCCGCCACGAGGACACGCTCGAGATGATCCGGCTCATGGGCGAGCACGTGATCCCCAAGATCGACACGGATCCCGTGCACCGGACCACGCGCTTTCGCGAGGCCGCGGCGCGACTGTGACCGGCGGCGTCCTCGACGGCCAGGTGGCCGTGATCACCGGCGCCGGCCGGGGCCTGGGGCGCGCCTACGCCCTGGCCTACGCGAGCGAGGGCGCTCGTGTGGTCGTCAACGACGTCGACGCGTCGTCGGCGGCGGCGGTCGTCGACGAGATCGCGGCGTCGGGCGGCGAGGCGGTCGCGAGCGACGACACGGTGGCCGAGCCGTCGGGCGCCGACGGGATCGTTGCGACCGGCGTCGAGCGCTTCGGGCGGATCGACGTGATGATCACCAACGCCGGCGCCGACCGCCGGGGCCCGGCGTTGGACCTGGAACCCGCCGACTGGGAGCTCACGCTGCGGACCCACCTGTTCGGGTCGATCCACTGCTCGGTCGCGGCCGGCCGGGCCATGCGCGGGCAGGCCGGCGGTGGCGTGATCGTGAACGTCTGCTCGGCGGCCTTCTACGTCGGGACCGCGACACTGGCCCCGTACGGGGTGGCGAAGGGCGGGATCTACGCCCTGATGCGCTCCCTGGCGGGCGAGCTGGCGCCGTTCGGCATCAGCGTGAACGGTGTAGCGCCCCCGCTGACGGCCACCGCCCCGGCGCTGGCGTTCGTGGACAGCCTCGCGGCCATGGGCATGACCGCCGAGCAGGTCGAGGCGATGCGGTCGTCCATGCCGCAGCCGGAGGACGTCGCCCTCATCACGGTGTTCCTGGCGACGCCGGAGGGCCGGCGGCTGTCGGGCCGGCTGTTCACGATGACCAAGGACGAGCTCGTTGTCATCCGGCCGCCCGACGGTGGGCGCACGGTGCGGGCGGCGGGCGAGCGGTGGACGGGGCTCGGGGAGCTGGGGGTGGCGGTGGGGGAGTTGGCGGGCCGCGACGGATAGCCCCCATGCATGACCGCCCAATCGGAGGTTGCCACGGCGGGCGGGCTTCAGAACTCCCCAGACCGACGCAAGCGGCGGGGGCGACCATCCGGGTCGACGAGCAGCCGGTAGATGGGGCGCGCCCACCAGAGGTCCCACCACCTGATCGGTTCGGGCCGGTGGTGACGGACGCGTCCGCGTGGTCTTGGGCCCTGACACCCTCCTCGATACCACTGGTCGAGCGCACGGGCGGTCTCCCTCCAGGCGTCGAACGCACGACCGGGGTCGATCAGGTCCGGGTCGTCGGGAGACCGGCCCAGATGCTCGGCGGACAGGCGGAGGCGTAGGTCGCGGGCGAACACGCGGGCGCCGTCCCCCATCCCCGCGGGGTCTAGTGGCTCACGCTTGTCGCGGGTCTCGTCGATGACGGCACAGCTGAGCTCGGAGTCGTGCGTCCAGGAGCGCAGGTTGAGGTTGTCCGAGCCGACGATCGCCCACACATCGTCGACGACGCAGGCCTTGGCATGGACGTAGACGGGCTCGCCGTCGTCGTTCTCGAGGTCGTAGACGGCGACCCGTTCGCCTCCGGCCTGCCGGACGAGCTCAACCGCCTGCTGGTGGCCGATGAGCTCCGGGGGCTCGGAGAACCGTCCACCTCGCTCTGGGAACCTGGGCACGAGCGCGATGATCCGCAGCTCGGGTTGAGCCTGCAGGGCCCGGGCAAGAGTCTCGGCGACGGACGCCGACCACAAGTACTGGTCCTCGATGTAGATGAGGCGCCGTGCCCTTCCGAACGCCTTGGTGTAGGCACGGGCGATGCTCCGCTCGCCGTCGGGCGCAAAGGGGAACCGCGGCCGCTTGGACGGATAGGTGCGCAGCACCTGCACCGAGTGGGCACCGGTGGGAGCAGGGGCTGCCGGCAGGGAGGGGAGCGGTTCCGGCCGGCGGGGCTGGCGGGCGATTCTGCGGACCCAAGCGCGCCAGGGGTTCCGGTGATCGAGCGGGGTGGGGTCGTCCCAGCGCTCGCGGAACGTGCGCGCCAGGTCGGCGATCGCCGGGCCCCTGATCTCGAGCTGGATGTCGTGCCAGCCGGGCCTGTCGCCGTAGCGGTCGTCGAGGGCGATTGCCTGCGGATCGCCAAGGTGGCGCTCGTCGTCGCGCCGCCCGTGGCACAGGTCGGTGCCGCCCGCGAACGCGACGTCGTCCCCCTCACTGCCGGGGTGGCGGATCACAACGAGCTTCTGATGATGCGAGCCCCCACGGCGGACCCGCTCGTCCAAGAGGACCTCGCCGCCGGCCTCGTTGACCGCTTCTGCGAGGTGTATCGCCTCCTCCTCGCTCAGGTGGGCTTCATCGGGATGGGACCGCCACACCAGTCCCCGTACGTCGACACCCCGCTCCAGCAGCTCCACCATGACCTTGCCGAGCTCGGTTCCCTCCACGCCGCCGAGCCGCTCGTCGGCGTCGCCCCGCCAGTCCGTGAACAGCACGAAGTCGCCGGAACGCAGGGGGCGGAGCGTGTCGAGGAGGCGGGAGAAATAGGTGGCACCGTGGATCAGCGCGGTCACCGCATTGCCGTCGGTCCACGCCCGCCCGTCGCCACGCTCGCGGTCGATGCCAGTGTGCGGGTTACCCCGTTCGTCGACCCCCAGGAACCACCGCCCGGGGGCAGGGTCGTGCTCGTCCACAGCGTGACCAGGATATGAGAGGCCGCAGGCGCGTCGGGCGAGGGGTCCCTCGAGGTCGAAGTTCTGGCCCTGGGTCGGGACGACTTGACGAGGTGCAGGTGCACCGCGGGCAGGCGGTCGCCGCCGGGTCACTCGGCTGGTGCCACGGGGTGGGTGCCACGGCCCGCAGGCGGCGTCAAGGCCAAGCCCTGCGGGCGGCCTGCGGCCGACCTTGACTCCGCCTCCGGGCCGTGGCGTTTGGCGGTCAGGAAGCGACGCTGGGGCGTCGCTTCCTGGGCCAGCGCTTGGGGCCGGCGTCGCTTGCGGCCGGTGGATGGCCGCGTTATTTGGCAATTTCGTGGCGGGTTATTTGTTAATTCGACTTGCGTCGTTGGGCGAACACTAGTACGCTATCTGTCATGTCCAGGCAGGTCAGCAGCACCCTCGAAGCACTCGCTGCAGCGATCGACGACCTCGACCTGCCCATCGACAGCACCGTGTTGACCGACGCCTTCGCCCTGGCGGATCGGCTCAATGCCAAACTTCTGGCCGCCGTCGGGGAACACGACACCGCCGAGCGGTGGCGCACCGACGGCGCCACCTCCATGACCGCCTGGCTACGCCACCACACCCGCCGGTCCGGCCGCGACGCCGCCCGCTGTGCCAAGACCGCCCGCCGGCTCCGCCAGCTTCCCGTCACCGCCGCCGCCCACCGCCACGGGGTCCTGTCGGGCGGCCAGGTCCAGGCCATCGTGGCCAACCTCAAGGACCGCACCGCCGGCCTGTTCGCCCACCACGAGACCCAACTGGTGCCC
>Ga0081538_10001412_pt1 | contig 24701 bp, 23 predicted proteins | sample TabmetS5T2R1_FD_71022 | JGI IMG/M metagenome (GOLD analysis project Ga0081538, IMG submission 71022) | Tabebuia heterophylla rhizosphere microbial communities from the University of Puerto Rico - S5T2R1 | ecosystem: Host-associated > Plants > Roots > Rhizosphere ... | reverse complement strand
GGCGGCGATGCCGGGCTTGTCCGGCCCCCCCGACACGGTGACCTTGGCCTCGCTCACGTCGTGGGTGACGGCGGAGACGATCGCCTGCTCCATCGACGGGTCCTCCTCGGTGATCCAGGTGCCCGGCTCCCAGGTGAAGGCCGAGCGTACGTGCAGCTTGACCCCCCAACGGCGCGCGAACTCCACCGAGCGCATCGCCGGCTTGGGGCAGCCGGTGGCGCTCATCTCCAGCATCTCCTCGAACGACACCTGGCCCATGCGCCGGGCCTCGGGCACGAGGCGGGGGTCGGCAGTGAACACGCCGGACACGTCGGTGTAGAGCTCACAGGCCTCGCCCTCGAGGGCGTGACAGAGCGCGACCGCGGTCGTGTCGGATCCACCCCGGCCGAGGAACGTGATGTCGTGGTCGGTCGACACGCCCTGCGCACCCCCGATGACGGGGACCCGCCCGGCCTCGATCGCCTTGCGCAGCCGATCGGGGCGCAGCTCGACGATCTTGGCGTTGGTGTGGTTGGTGTCGGTGATGAATCCCGCCTGGCTGCCCGTGAAGCTGTCCGCCGGCACGCCGATCGAGTGGAGCGCGATGCACAGCAGCGCCATGGCCTTGCGCTCCCCGGCCGTGATGAGCATGTCCATCTCTCGGCCGGGCGCCGCGTCCGAGACGTCGCTCGCCAGGCGGATCAGGTCGTCGGTCTCCTTGCCCATGGCGCTCACGACCACGACCGGATCGTCGCCCCGGCGCTGAGTACGGGCCACATGGTCGGCGACCTCGCGGATGCGATCGGGATCGGCGACCGAGGTGCCGCCGAACTTCTGGATCACGAGTGCCACGAGCCGTGAAGGTATCTGCGCAGGGGCGCGACGATCGAACGCCTTCCCCACGTGGGGACGGTCGGATGTCGAGAGGGGTCGCCCGCCTACGGAATGTCAGCCGAGGTTGGACGGGCTCTCGACGAGCGCCCTCCAGCCCTCGAGCCGCGCGATGGCGTCCGGAACGTCGAGCTGCAGGAGCGCACAGATGGCTCGCAGATCGTCGCGGCGGATCGTCAACACGCGGCCGTTGTAATCACCGCGCTCGATGATGATCGAGCGGACGAAGCGCTGGACCGGCGCGGCCTCGGGCACCCGGTTGAGCGCCTCGAGGTCGAGCACGAGCTTCGGGGGGCCCTCGGTCGTCGGCGTCTGCTCCCCGAGCAAGACCGACACGGGCACGTCGTAGAACTCGGCGAGCTCGTGAAGCCTCGGCAGGCTCAGGGTGCGGAAGCCTCGCTCGTAGGCCCCGATCGCCGAGGCGCTCCAGCGCCCGGCCGACTGACGTTCGACATCGTCGAGGGACATGTGCCGCGCCTTGCGTAGCGCACGCAGCCGCCGGCCGACTTCGACCGTCACGTTGGTGGCCGTGGTCTCTTCTTCTTGGTTGTTCATCTGGTTCTGGGGTGATGGTCCGTCACTGTGAACCGCCTCGGGCGCGAGTCTCCCACGTTCCGCTCCGAATCGTGCAGTCGGGAACCGGTTGGGTGGTCATGCGGGGCCGATCCCGACTGCAAGACGATCGCCGCTGCTCGCTAGCCTGGCGCCCTCGTGGGCACCGAGAAACGTGAGCGCCAGCGGCAGGGCAAATTCGCCAGATCCGAGGCCGAGCTGGCGGCGGCCCGGCGCCAGAAGACGAAGCGCACGGGCGTCCGGCTGGGCATCGGGCTGGTCATCGTGCTGGCCGTGGCGTTCGCATACTCGCTGCTGACACGCGACGACTCGGCCGACAACACCGAGACGGGCGACACCACGACCACCGCCGCGGCCGACGCCACCACCACCACGGTCGCGTACAGCAATCCCGAGCTCGCGGCCGAGGTGCTCGCCCGCGACCCGCCGATCCCGGCGAACGCCGCCGCCGACACGCCCCCGGACGCCGTGAAGGCCACGACGCTGATCCAGGGTCAGGGTGAGGCTGCAGCCCCGGGCGACACCGTGACCGTGCACTACGTGGGCGTGCTGGCGGACGGGACCGAGTTCGACCAGTCGTGGTCGCGCGGCCAACCCTTCCTGGTCGAGAACCTGGGCCAGGCGACCGTCATCCCCGGGTGGAACGAGGGCCTGGTGGGGGCCAAGATCGGTGAACGACGGCGGCTCGAGATCGGGGCCAACAAGGCCTACGGCGCCGCCGGCAACCCCCCGTCGATCCCCGCCAACGCCCCGCTGGCGTTCGAGATCGACGTGGTAGACATCACGAAGCCCACCGGCTGAGGGCGACCGGACCTCAGACGGGCAGCGCCGCCAGGTCCGCCTCGTGCCCGTCGATCCAGACGCTCACATTGCCTGCGCCCGCCGCGCGCCATGTGGCCGGCCCCGCACCGTCGTCGTCACGGACGAGCGCGGTGCGCTCGTCGACCAGCGCCACAGGCACCCCCGTGGGGGCGAGCTGGCGGGTGCGGTGCAGCTTGTCGTCCGACCAGGTGTCGGCGCGCGGAACCAGACCGAGCTGGCCGATCAGCCCCAGCCCCACGGTGTAGGCGCCGCCCCGGGGATCGACCATCGGATCGCACAGCACCATGGCGCCGGCCGCGGTGCCCGCCACCACCGCCCCGTCGCGCCACGCCGCCACCAGGGCATCCCACAGCGGTGTGTGCAGCAGCACCGAGCGCAGGTGCATCGGCGACCCGTCGGCGAGATAGACGAAGCGGGCGCCGCGCACGGCGGCGACGTGAGCGTCGTCGCGGGCGCCGGCGCGGTCGACCACCATCACCCCATGCACGCGGGCGCCGAGCGTCGCGAACCAGTCGGTGGCGGCGGCCACGGCGTGCTCGGGGTGCTCGTACGCCGCGGCGGTCGGCAGGACCACGACCTCGTCGGCGCCGGCGGCGCCCAGGAGGCCGCGGTCGAAGTCGCACCCGGTGGTCCACGCACCCCCGCCCACGAGCGCCAACGGTCCGGTCACGGGCGCCGACGGTAATCCGTCGCCAGAGCCGCCGAATACCAGGAGCCTCCCCGTTTCGCGCCGCTGGTTACCGTTCGGTAGCCTCCGGCGATGGCTGTGGAAAAGCTCGGCATCGTCGGATCGGGGATCATGGGCTCGGGCGTCGCCGAGGTGGCCGCCCGCGGGGGGATGACCGTCGTCCTGCGGTCGCGCAAGCAGGAGACGGCCGATGCCCTGGTCGCCAGCCTGGGGCGTTCCCTGGCCAAGCAGGTGGAGCGGGGCAAGATGGATGAGGCCGAGGCGGCGGCGGTGGCCGACCGCGTCAGCGCGACGGCGGACCTCGAAGCCCTGTCCGACTGCGACCTCGTCCTGGAGTCGATCGTCGAGGACCTCGAGACCAAGAGACAGCTCTTCGGCGAGCTCGACCGGCTCGCGAAGGACGGCGCCCTCCTCGCCACCAACACGTCCACGCTTCCAGTGGTGGAGATGGCCATCGTCACCAACCGTCCGGAGCGGGTGTGCGGGATCCACTTCTTCAACCCGGCGCCGGCCATGTCCCTGGTGGAGGTCGTCCGGACCCTGCTCTCGAGCGACGAGACGATCGCAGAGGCGAAGGCGTTCGCCGAGGCCTGCGGCAAGTCTCCGGTCGTCGTCGAGGACCGCGCCGGGTTCATCGTGAACGGGCTGCTGTTCCCGTACCTCAACAACGCGGTGCGCATGCTGGAGAACCGCACCGCCAGCCGCGACGACATCGACGCCGCCATGAAGGGCGGCTGCAACTTCCCGATGGGGCCGCTGGCGCTGCTCGACCTCGTCGGGCTCGACACCTCGCTCGCCATCCTCGACGCCCTCTACACGGAGTTCCGTGACCCCAACTACGCCGCCGTGCCGCTGTTGCGGCGGATGGTTGCCGCCGGGCACCTGGGGAGGAAGTCGGGCCGGGGCTTCTACGACTACGCCAAGGGCTAGCTGTAGGTCCTAGCGCCCTGCGTGGCCGCGCCGCGGGATCCGGTGGCTCGGTCCGCCATTCCCGCGGCAAGAATCTTCGACGTGCGCCCGCCCGCCAGCCTCCCCGACGTCGACGAGCTGGCCGCGTCGGCCCGCCGCGCCGGGCGTCGAGCCGTCGTGAGCGGCCGGTGGCTGGCCGAGACCGTGGTCGACGTGGCGCCCCGCCTACCCGTGCGCGACGCCGACAGGCTGTCCACCCACTACGACGGCCTGACCGGCGACGCGCTGGCGCGCGAGCTCGTGAGGTCGGCGGGCCGGGTGTCCGGGGGCATCGCCGCCACCACCGGCGGGCTCATCGCCGCGCAGGAGTTGACGATCGCCGGGCTGCTGCTGGTCCCGTTCGAGCTCGCCGCCGAGACGGCGTTGGTAGTGGCGACCGAGGTCAAGCTGGCCGCCGAACTGCACCACGTGGCCGGTCGGCTGCTGCCCGGGGCGCCCCACCAGCGGGCGAGTGCGGCCCTGGTGGCGTGGATGTCCGGTCGGGCGGTGCCTGCGAACAGCGTGGTCGCGGCAGTCCGGGGTGACGTGCTCGGGCGCGCCGGCCGCCAACAGCTCCGGGAGGCGCTGCGCCACCGGTTCGCCCGCAACCTGACCACGCTGGCGCCGATGCTCACGGGTGCGGCGGCGGCCGGATACCTCAACCGCAAGGCGACGCTGGACATTGGGGGCCGTCTGGTCAGGGACCTCGGGCTCGACCGGCGTTCGGCCCCGGGGACGAACGGACGTCACTGGTCGCCCGCGCGGTGATGCCCGTCGAGCCTGCGCCCACGCCCTGGGCGTTCCCCCCGGTCGATGAGGCGGACAGCGACGGCCTGGTCGGCGTGGGCGCGGACCTCGAGCCCGGAACCATCCTCGCCGCCTACCGCCGGGGCCTGTTCCCGATGCCGGTGGGCCGGCGGGGGACGCTCGGCTGGTGGTCGCCGGACCCCCGGGCGGTGATCCCGCTGGACCGGCTGCGCGTCAGCCGGTCGCTGCGGCGCAGCCGTCGCCGGTACGACATCCGGGTCGACACCGCGTTCGATGCCGTCATCCAGGCGTGCGCCGACCCCTCGCGGCCCCATGGCTGGATCAGCCCCGACATGCGGGCCGCCTACACGCGGCTGCACGAGCTGGGCTGGGTCCACTCGGTGGAGGCGTGGGACCGCGACGAGGATGAGCTCGCGGGTGGCCTCTACGGCGTGGCCATCGGCGGCCTGTTCGCCGGCGAGTCGATGTTTCACCGCCGGACCGATGCGTCCAAGGTGGCGCTCGTGGCCCTGGTCGACCTGCTGCGCGACGGCCACGGCGAGTGGGGCATGCCGACCCATCGGCTGCTCGATGTCCAGTGGATGACGCCGCACCTTGCCCAGCTCGGCGCCGTGGAGGTCGGGCGCGGCGAGTACCTCGAGCTGGTGCGGCGGGCGATCGACTGCCCGCTGCCGTCCGCCTTCGTTCGTTGACCGCGTTCTGGGTGTAGCTGTGCGGTCATGGACCACACAGCTACACCCGGTTCGTCGTCCCCGGGTTCGTCGTCCCCGGGTTCGTCGTCGCCCGGTTGTGACCGCGCGGTAACGCGGGGGACCATGGACGGCATGAGTGAGAGCGAGGCGCACCTGCCCCGGCCCGATCGTCCGTGGATGATGCGGACCTACTCGGGCCACTCCACGGCCCGGGCCAGCAACGAGCTCTACCGCACCAACCTCGCCCACGGGCAGACCGGCCTGTCCATCGCCTTCGACCTCCCCACGCAAACCGGCTACGACCCCGACGATCCCCTGGCACGCGGCGAGGTCGGGAAGGTCGGCGTGCCGGTCGCCCACCTCGGGCACATGGGCGAGCTGCTCGACGGCATCCCCCCGGGCGAGATGAACACATCGATGACGATCAACGCCACGGCCGCGTGGCTGCTGGGGCTCTACGTGGCCAACGCCGAGCGCCAGGGCGTGGGGTCGCGGGACCTGCGCGGCACCACGCAGAACGACATCGTCAAGGAGTACCTGTCACGCGGCACGTACATCTTCCCGCCGCTGCCGTCACGCCGACTGATCGTCGACATGGTGGCGTTCTGCTCGGAGTGGATCCCGCTGTGGAACCCGATGAACGTCTGCTCCTACCACCTGCAGGAGGCAGGGGCCACGCCGACCCAGGAGATCGCCTACAGCCTGGCGACCGCGGTGGGCGTGCTCGACGCCGTCCGCGAGTCCGGCCAGGTGCCGGAGGAACGATTCCCAGCGGTGTTCGCCTCCATCAGCTTCTTCGTCAACTCGGGCATCCGCTTCATCGAGGAGACCTGCAAGATGCGGGCGTTCACCCAGCTGTGGGACCGCATCGGGCTCGAGCGCTACGCCGTCACCGACCCCAAGGCCCGGCGCTTCCGCTACGGCGTGCAGGTCAACAGCCTGGGGCTCACCGAGGCGCAGCCCGAGAACAACGTGCAGCGCATCGTCCTGGAGATGCTGGGGGTGACCCTGAGCCGCGACGCCCGGGCCCGGTCGATCCAGCTGCCCGCGTGGAACGAGGCGCTGGGGCTGCCCCGGCCCTGGGACCAGCAGTGGGCGCTGCGGATGCAGCAGGTCCTGGCTTTCGAGACTGACCTGCTGGAGTACCCCGACGTGTTCGAGGGGTCGAAGGTCGTCGAGGCCCGCACCGCCGAACTGGTGGAGTCGGCCACGGCCGAGCTGGACGACGTGCTGTCGATGGGGGGCGCCTTCGAGGCCATCGACGAGCTCAAGGGCCGGCTGGTGCGCAGCCACGCCGATCGCCTGCGCCGCATCGAGGACGGCGAGCTGACCGTGGTCGGCGTCAACCGCTTCACCGAGTCCACGGGGTCCGCGCTGGTCCGGGAGGGCGAGAATCACATCCTCAGGGTCGACCCTGCCCTCGAGGCGCACACCATCGCTGACGTGCAGGCGTGGCGGTCCGAGCGCGACAGCGACGCCGTCAAGCGCTCGCTCGACCAGCTGCGCGGGGCCGCCGAGTCGGGCGAGAACATCATGCCGGCGTCGATCGACCTGGCCCATGCCGGCGGGACGACGGGGGAGTGGGCCGGTGCGCTCCGCGAGGTCTTCGGCGAGTACCGGGCGCCGACCGGAGTGAGCGCCGCGGTCGACGTCGGCGGCGGCCCGGCCGGGCTACGCGCGATCGCCGAGCGGGTGAAGCGGCTGCCCGGTGGTCCACCGCGGCTGCTCGTGGCCAAGCCGGGCCTCGACGGCCACTCGAACGGTGCCGAGCAGATCGCCGTGGCGGCACGGGATGCCGGGCTGGAGGTGATCTACCAGGGCATCCGCCTGACCCCCGAGCAGATCGCGGCCGTGGCGGTGGAGGAGGACGTCGACGTGGTCGGCCTGTCGATCCTCTCGGGCTCGCACCTCGACCTCGTGCCGCAGGTGGTCCGCCTGGTGCGCACGGGAGGCATCGACGCACCGGTCGTTGCGGGCGGCATCATCCCCGACGAGGATCGCCAGCCGTTGCTTGATGCCGGGGTGGCGGCGGTCTACACGCCCGGGGACTTCGAGCTGGTCCGCCTCATGAGTGACATCGTCGACCTCGCCACGTCGTCCCGGGATCGGTGACGACCGCGCCTGCGATAACGGGGCGTCAAATCGGGCGGCCGGGCGTATCGGACGCGTGAAGGCGCGCCCAGCGGCGCGGCGGGGAGCGGTAGGCAGGACTGGTGGAAGCGGAGCGTCCCATGCCGTACGAGCGATTCGATGCCGACCATCTGCTCACCGCGGCCGTGGTCACATGGTTGGTTGGCCTGGGGCTGGTCTGGGTCCCCACGCCGATCGCCGTGCCGGCGCTGGTGGTCGTGGCCTTCCTGTCCGGCCGGCTGGGCGGCCGGGACGCGGGCCTCGGGTCGGTGGCGGTGGGCTGCCTGATGTACGGCTACGCGATCACCGAGCCGCACTTCGTGTGGGAGATCGAGAGCGGCCGCGACGAGGGGCTGCTGGTCGTGCTGTTCGTCGCATCGCTCGCGGTCGCCGAGATCGGCACGCGGCTCCGCCGTCGCCACGCGATCGGCCGCTGAACCCGGGGGCGGTTTCGGCGACGAGGTGACCGTAGACCGGCGGACCCGGTGAACGCCGAGACTCCTCGACCCGAGGCAATGGGTTCCGGCCCGCAGGGGTTGAGGCAATGGGTTCCGTCTGCGGAACCCATGACCTCGGCCTTGCCTCGCCGGAACCTCCTGCCTCGGGATGCGGCCGGTCCGGGCCTACTCGCCCGCCCACCGAGGCGGGTCGTCGGCACCGATTGCGCGCCCGGCCCAGCGCACGGCCCCCGGCGTCCGTGACAGCCGCGCGACGACGCCGGGCATGGGGACGCCGTCCGCCTCGACGATGCTGCCGCGGGCCACCACCTGGGGATCCGCGAACACGCCGGCCATGTCGTACACCGGCGCGGCGGCGGCGTGCGCATCCTCGAAGGCGGCGACCACCTCGTCGACCGTGCGTGCGGCGCAGAACTCCGACATGCGGGCGTCGATCTCGTCGCGGGCCGCGATCCGGCCCGCGAACGATTGGAGGTCCTCGCGGTCCGCCAGCCCGATCAGCTCCATGACCCGGCGGCCGACCGACTCGGCCGACGCCGACACCGCCACCCACTGACCATCGCGGCATCGCCACGTGCCCCGGGGCACGGAGTAGGGGAGGCTCGATCCCTGCCGCGCCTGCAGGAAGCCGGTGGTCCCGTAGGCGGACGGCAGCGGGCCCATGCACTGGAGCAGCGACTCCAGCAGGGCCACGTCCACCACCTGGCCCACGCCGGAGTGAAGAGCGACCATGATGGCGAAGGCGGCGGCCAGCGCCGCCACCTCGTCGGTGAGGGCGATGGGCGGCAGGAGGGGGCCGCCGTCGGCCTCGCCGTTGATGGCGGCGAAGCCCGACATCGCCTCGGCCAGGGTCGCGAACCCCGGCCTCTGGGCGTAGGGCCCGTCTTGGCCGAAGGCGGTCACCCGGCAAACGACCAGCCGGGGATTGCGCTCCAACAGCACGTCGGGGCCCAGTCCCAGCCGCTCCAGCACCCCGGGTCGGAAGTTCTCCACGAGGACGTGGGCTTCGTCGGCCAGGCGCAGCAGTGCGTCACGTCCGTCGGGCGACTTGAGGTCGAGCGTGGCGCAGCGCTTGTTGCGGCCCACCACCTTCCAATAGAGCGACGTGCTGTCGCGGGGATCGGGAAGGCCCATCGCCCGGGTGGCGTCGCCAACGCCGGGGCGCTCGATCTTGAGCACGTCGGCGCCGAAGTCGGCCAAGTAGCGAGCCGCACCGGGGCCGGCGATCACCGTCGCCACGTCGAGCACGCGGATGCCGGCGAGGGGTCCGGCCACCTCAGGTCCTCGTTGGGATCGGGAAGCAGCGGTCGCCGAGCGCGCCGAAGGCGTACACCTCGTAGAGCCCGGCATAGAGGTCGCGGGTCTTCTCGCTCCAGGCCAGCGCCTCCGGCGCCGAGATCCGCCGGAACACCTGGAGGATCCCGCCCTCGTAGACCCGGTACTCGGCCCACGCCCCCGGGAAGTCCTTGACGCAGGCCACCTCCACCCACGGCACGTCGCCGGTGGCCGAGAACCGGCGCACCCGATTGCGATGGGTGTGGCCGGCGAAGTAGCCCACGATCCGGGGCCGGCGGGCCACGACCTCGACGAGCCTCTCGGAGTCGTCGGGCTTGATCCCGAAGTAGCCCTCGGGCCGTTCCGGCGAGTCGGGGTTCCAGACGTGGTGGTGCCCGAATGCCAGCACGGGCGTGTCGGCCTCGGCGGCGAGCTGGTCGAGCCACTCGAGCGATTCGGCCGACACACCGCCCGACGCCCGCGCGGGAATGGTGGTGTCGATCACGGCCAGGGTGACACCGGGAAGCTTGACGGCAATCGGCGCGTCGGAGGCGAAGTCCTCGCCGTAGTACGAGTCGTGGTTGCCGCGCACGTGGACGAGCCGCTCGCCGAATGCCGGTCCGTAGGCGTCGAGGAACGCCTGGTACTCGGCCCGGGTCCCCCTCGACGTGAGGTCGCCCTTGACCAGCACGACGTCGGGGCCGATCGCCTTCATTTCGGCGATGGCGCAGCGGCTCATGAGCTCCGGATAGGGCTCCTCGCCGGGCGTCGTGGTGTAGATGGGGTAGTCGTCGATGCCGTTGAGCACGCCGCACTCCGTCTCGCCGAAGTGCACGTCGTTGACCGTGCACACCGTAGCCAGCCGCTCCCCCGGCGGACGCGGCAGCGTCCGGAAGGTGTGCCCGCGCCGCTCGTAGTCGGTGTCCGGCCGCAGGTCGGGGTAGTGGTGGACGGCCGTGCCGTCGTGCAGGACCGCCTCGTCGTCCGCGACGGTCGTGAGGTCCACGGTGGGCGGGCCTCAGCTCGCCCAGGGACGGGCCCGACGCAGCGGCACCGGCTTGGTCCACCAGCGGCCCGAGAACCGCCAGCGGGGCAGTTCGGCGGTGGGGACGGCGACCGGACGGGGCCAGGTCACCTCGATGGCGGCGACGATGGCGGCGAGCTCCTCGTCGCTGGGCTCTGGGTCTCCGCCCACGATGGCCACCGGTGCGGCCTGGTCGTTGCCGCCCATCACAGCGGAACGTTGCCGTGCTTGCGCTTGGGGAGGTCCTCTCGCTTGGAGTGCAGCAGGTCGAGCCCGGCGATGAGCTTGATGCGGGTCTCGGCCGGGTCGATCACGTCGTCGACGTAGCCGCGCTCCGCCGCCTGGTAGGGGTTGGCAAAGCGGTCGGTGTACTCCTCTACCAGCTCGGCCTTGCGGGCCTCCGGGTCGGGCGCCGCCTCGATCTCGCGGCGGTACGCGATCTCGACCGCGCCCTGGGGCCCCATCACCGCCAGCTCGCCCGACGGCCACGCATAGGCGAGGTCGGCACCGATCGACTTGGAGTTCATCACCACGTAGGCGCCCCCGTACGCCTTGCGGGTCACGACCTGGATGCGAGGCACGGTGGCCTCACAGAAGGCGTAGAGCAGCTTGGCGCCGTGGCGGATGATGCCGCCGTGCTCCTGGTCGACGCCGGGCAGGAAGCCGGGTACGTCGACGAACGACACCAGCGGGATGTTGAAGGCGTCGCAGGTGCGGACGAACCGGGCCGCCTTCTCCGACGACTCGATGTCCAGCACGCCCGCCAGGTGCATCGGCTGGTTGCCGACGATCCCGACCACCCGCCCGTCGAGACGCGCGTACGCGCACACGATGTTGGGTGCCCAGCGCCGGGCGTACTCGAAGTACTCGCCACCGTCGACGACCGCCTCGACCACCTCGTGCATGTCGTAGGGGTGGTTCGAGGACGCCGGGATGATGTCGCGCAGCTCGGGGCACAGCCGCATCGGGTCGTCCTCGGTCGCGACGACCGGCGGCTCCTCGAGGTTGTTGGACGGCAGGAAGCCCAGCAGGTAGCGGACGTCCTCCAGGCAGGCGGCGTCGTCGGCCGAGGTGAACTGGCAGACACCCGAACGCGACGCGTGGGCAATGGCGCCCCCCAGCTCCTGCTGGGTCACCGTCTCGCCGGTCACGGTCTTCACCACGTCGGGCCCGGTGATGAACATGTACGAGGTGTCCTCGACCATGAACACGAAGTCGGTCATGGCCGGGGAATACACCGCTCCGCCAGCGCACGGCCCCATGATCACGCTGATCTGGGGGACGACCCCCGAGGACTGCACGTTGCGGTAGAAGATGCCGCCGTAGCTGTCGAGGCTGACGACGCCCTCCTGGATGCGGGCCCCGGCGCCGTCGTTGAGGCCCACCACCGGGGCGCCGACCTTGAGCGCCAGGTCCATGAGCTTGTGGATCTTGTCGGCGAACGCCTCGCCGAGGGCGCCGCCGAACACGGTGAAGTCCTGCGAGAACACGAACACCTTGCGGCCGTCGACCGTGCCCCAGCCACAGATGACGCCGTCGGTGTAGGGACGGTCGTCGAACCCCGAGTCGGACGGGCGCCGGGCCAGCAGGTCCAGCTCGTGAAACGAACCGGGGTCGAGGAGGAGCTCGATCCGCTCCCGGGCCAGGAGCTTCCCGCGGTCGTGCTGGCGTTGGCGCGCCACGTCGGTGCCGGGAGCGAGGGCCTCTTCCTTGCGCTTCTCGAGATCGGCGAGCCGCTCGCTCATCGGGTGGTCGGCCATGCGTGCAAACGCTAGTGGCGGGCATAACACCTCCGAAATTGTCTCGCTGCCGCCCGGCCCGGCCCCGCTCCGGCGGCACGGCGCGCCGCGTCCTGGACCACCGCAGCGTCCGGCTACGGTCGCACGCCATGGCTGGGCACGTGCGTCGTTGGACCGCCAGCGTCGTGGCGGGGACGCTGTCGATGGCGCTCGCGCTGGGCGCGTGCGGCGGCTCCGGCGAGACCTCGGTTGGAGCTGAACGGGACCGGGCCGCGGACCGCGACCGTCCGGACGAAGCGGCGACCACGACCGCACCGGACACAACCGTGGCCGCGTCGATCCCGGCGGGAACGTCGCTGGTCGCGCAGGCCAAGCCGGCGACCATGCCGATCTACGCGGCACCGGGGGATGGGCAGCCGGCCTCGTCGCTCGACAATCCCAACGAGAACGGGGCGCCGCTGGTCTTCCTGGTGAAGGAGCGCCAGGGCGACTGGCTCAACGTCTACCTGCCGGTGCGACCCAACGGATCGACGGGCTGGGTCCGCGCTGCGGACGTGACCGTGGTCTCCAACCCCTACAGCATCGACATCGCCCTCGCGGCGCACCGCCTGGTGGTCCGCAACGGCGAGGACGTGGTGCTCGACGAGCCGATCGGCGTCGGCACCGCCCAGACGCCCACCCCCGGCGGCATCTACTACATCAAGGAGCTGCTGCAGCCGCCCGAGCCCGACGGTCCCTACGGGCCCTACGCATACGGGTTGTCGGGCTTCTCCAACGTGATCGACGAGTTCAGGGGCGGCGACGGCGTGATCGGGATCCACGGCACCAACGAGCCCGAGGCGATCGGCACCGACGTGAGCCACGGCTGCATCCGGATGCGCAACGAGGCGATCCTGGAGCTGGTGCCGGTCCTGCCGCTCGGCACGCCGGTGCACATCACGGCCTGACGCGGGCGGATCGCCGCCCACACTGGACGGACGCGACGCGGCCCCGCGCCGGGACGCGGGGCCGGGATCGTCTGGGTCGCCGACGGCGGCGCAGGTTGTCAGCCGGTGAAGGTCGGCTTGGCCACGACCGGGGCGGCCGGCTGGGCCGGCTCGGGCTCCGGAGCCGGCGGCTTCGGGGGCTCCGGCGGTGCCGTCAGCTCGAAGGCAGCGAAGTCGTATTCGGCGATCACCTTGTCGCTCTCGGCTGAGGCGAAGCAGGTGGCCGTAACGTTATAGACGCCCGGAGGAAGCGGTTCCGGCACGCCAGTGTCGAAGTCCACCGCCCAGGAGCCGTCCGCCTCTGGCGTCAGTGCAAACTCGTCAACCACCTCGTTGTCGGTGAAGAACACCGTGATCAGCACCTCGCCGGGTCCCTCCTCGCCGATGCAGTCCTCGCCGGCGAACGTGAAAACCGTCCCCGGCGGGCCGCTCGCCGGTGTCACGCTGATCGGCAGGAGCGGTGGCTCCTCCTCCTGCGCCGCCACCGGCGCCGCGAGCAGGGCCGCGGCCGCAACCCCTGCGGTTGCCGCCACGACCACACGCTTGTGTCTCATGGATCCCCTCCGGTTCTCCGCCCTAGGGCGGCGTGCGAGATGTGGCGGGCGGTCCGGCAACGGGACGCATGGCATCGCCAGGAACCCAGCTCCTGTGCGAATCCACACCCCTCCCCAGCATCCGTCCGCCTATAAGCGGCCGGGACCTTAGCCGCGTGGCGAGCGGCGCGCGCGCAACCCGGGATCAGCCGGTGAAGTCGGGGCGTGCGGTCACTGGTTTGGCCGGTTCGGCCGGCGGTGGTGCGACAGGTTGCGGGGCGGTGGGCGTCGTGGGCTGCGGTGCCGGTGGGTCCGTGGCCGGCGGGGTCGACGGAGCCACCACCTCGAACGTCGCCGTCTCGTAGTCGACCAGGACCTCCCAGGTCTCGGCATCGAAGCACGTGCCGGTCACCTCCCAGGTGCCGATTGCCTCCTCGTTGCTCATGAACCCGTTGGGGTTCATGCCGACGGTCCAGCTGCCGCCGTCGTCGACGCCCACGAACGCCGGGTCCGCCGTCAAGATCAGCTCCCCGCCGAAGAAGACGGACACCTCCATGACGCCGGGTCCCGCCTCGCTCGCACATCCCTCGCCCGAGAACAGGAACACGTTCCCGGGCTGCCCGGTCGGGGGGTCGACCGAGATCGTCCCCGCCAAGGCCGGCTCACCGGCGCCGGCCGGCGAGCCGGCAACGATCGCCGATACCAGCACACCCGCCGCCAGTGCGGCGGCCTCACGCCCGCGCTTCATGGGTCCCCCTTCTGAGATCGCCCTGGCCGTCGGTCGGGGCGGTGTCCGTTGTGCACCCGTACCGACGCCGCAGCGCCAGGTTTGGTTGACCGGACCGAGAGGCGGCCTCGCACGGACAGGAAGGTCGACGAGCCGCATAGGTCGGCGGGCCGGCCACCGTCCCGTACCCTGCCTGGTGTGCGCCTCCCCGTCATGCCCCCCGTCAAGCCCATGCTGGCCAAGGCCGTCTACGACCTCCCCCGGGATCGCGGGCTGCTCTACGAGCCGAAATGGGACGGCTTCCGGTGCGTGGTGTTCCGCGACGGTGACGAGGTCGAGCTCGGGAGCCGCAATGACCGGCCGCTGACCCGTTACTTCCCCGAGATGCTGGACCCGCTGCGGGCGGCGCTGCCCGAGCGGTGCGTGGTCGACGGCGAGCTGGTGGTCGTGACCGGCAGCGGGCTCGACTTCGACGGGTTGCAGCTCAGGCTCCACCCCGCCGCCTCCAGGGTGAACATGTTGGCGGAGCAGACGCCGGCCTCGTTCGTGGCGTTCGACCTGCTCGCCCTCGGCGATCGCGATTTGAGCGATGAACCGTTCTCCGAGCGCCGACGGCTCCTCGAGGAGGCGCTGAGCGAGAGCAGCGATCGTGACCCCGTCTACCTCACCCCGGTCACGGACGACCCCGATGTGGCCGAGGACTGGTTCCGCCGCTTCGAGGGCGCCGGCTTCGACGGCGTGATGGCGAAGCCGGCAGACGGTCGGTACCGGCAGGACAAGCGCGACATGTTCAAGGTCAAGCACCAGCGGACGGCCGACTGTGTGGTGGCCGGGTTTCGCTGGCACAAGGACGGGGCTGGCATCGGCTCGCTGTTGCTGGGCCTCTATGACGACGACGGGTCCCTCCACCATGTGGGCGTCGCGTCGTCGTTCGCGGCCGGACTGCGGTCTCAGCTGGTGGGCGAGCTCGAGCCGCTGCGGGACAACGCCCTCGAGGGTCACCCCTGGCGCGAGTGGGCGCTGACGGAGGCGCACGAGGCGGGCCAGCGGATGCCCGGGGCTCCGAACCGCTGGAACGCCGCCAAGGACATGTCGTGGGAGCCGCTTCGCATCGAACGGGTTGTCGAGGTCCGCTACGAGCACCTGCAGGCCGGGCGGTTCCGGCACAACGCCCGATTCGTGCGCTGGCGGCCGGACAAGACGCCGCTCGAGTGCCGCTATGACCAGCTGGAGGCCGTGGCCCCCGCCGAGCTGGCCAGCATCTTCGGCACGGCGGCCCGGCCCTGAACCCGAGCCCGCGGCAGCTTGACCCGTGGGTCAAGAGATGCTGCGCTTGGGCACATGACAGACATGGCCGAACGCACCAGGTCGGACTCCGACATCGTCGCCGAGGTCAAGGACTGGTTGGCCGCCAACTGGGATCCGGACCTGCCCGTCGCCGAGTGGTGGGAACGCCTCGGCACCTCGGGTTGGGCAGTCCCGACCTGGCCGTCCGACTGGTTCGGCAAGGACCTCAGCCGTGACGACGGCAACCGGGTCCAGCAGGCCATTGCCGACTTCGGCGCCCTGCCGGCGCCCGGCGGCCTCGGGCTCATGCTGGCCGGGCCGACGATCCTCGTGCACGGCACCGATGAGCAGAAGCAGCGGTACCTCCGCGACATCGTCACCGGACAGCGCGGCTGGTGCCAGCTGTTCAGCGAGCCCGGCGCCGGATCGGATCTCGCCGGACTGCAATGCCGTGCCGAGAAGGACGGCGAGGAATGGGTCGTCGACGGCCAGAAGGTGTGGACATCCGGAGGCCAAGTCGCCGACCTGGCGATGCTCATCGCCCGCACCGATCCCGACCAGCCCAAGCACGCCGGCATCACCTACTTCGTGATCGACATGCACCAGGACGGCATCGACGTCCGCCCGTTGCGGGAGATGACGGGCCGGTCGCTGTTCAACGAGGTGTTCCTCACCGCGGCGCGCGTCCGTGACGACGCCATCATCGGCGGCCTCAACGGCGGCTGGCGGGTGGCGAACACCACCCTCATGTTCGAGCGCACGAGCCTTGGCGCGGGTGGAGGCTCGGCGGCGGCGTCGCTGGCCTCCCCGGGAACCGTGGCCGGCGACCTCGAACGCCGTGCCGGCGACTTCGTGACCACCGGCGGACGCAGGGGCGGGGGTGGCGGGACCCTGTTCGGCGCGTCATCCAAGATGCTCACCAGGCTCGCGCAGGCCAACGGCAAGGCCAGTGACCCCAGCGTGCGCCAGCGGCTGATGCAGCTCCATACGTTCGGCGAGGTAGCTCGCTTCAACAACCTGCGGCTCAAGGCGGCAAAGGCGGCGGGCGGTGACATCCCGGGCCTGCCCAACATCGCCAAGCTCACCATGAGCAACATCGTGCGGCTCTCCCGCGACCTCGGCCTCGAGATCACCGGCGCCTACGGCACGCTGCACGGCTACGACCCCGACGCCCGCAAGGCGCTCGACGAGGCGACCGGCCTGCCGTTCCTGAGCGGGGTCACCGAGATGGCGCTGTTCGCGCAGGGGCCTCCCATCTACGGCGGCACCGATCAGGTGCAGCGCAACATCATCGGCGAGCGCGTGCTCGGGCTGCCCAAGGAGCCCGGCTTCGACAAGAACACGCCGTTCCGCGAGCTGCCCAAGAACGGGTAATTTCGATTCGCAACCGGAGGTTGCGAATCGAGGCTTTGGCCGCCGCCTGGCGGCGGCGTCGATCGCCGGTCGCTCGACCGGCGGAGCCGGATCGAGCGACGGTGGGGGGCTCCGGCGGAGCCTCTGCCCCCCACGCCCCACGCCCGCGCCCCCGCCCGCGCCGCCGTCCCGCGCTCCCCGGTCGCGTCACGGATCGCGGGGCTGTCTCGTCGGGTGGGTGACTGGCGCAGCGATCGAGGAGTCACGCGATGGAGAGGCACTGGGACGTGATCGTGGTGGGTGCAGGCCTGGCCGGCTTGGCCGCCGCCGCGACGGCGGCGGGGACGGGGGCGTCGGTACTGGTGCTCGACGGCCAGCGGCCCGGTGGCCGGGCCACCACCGACGAGCGTGCCGGCTACCGGCTCAACCGGGGCGCCCACGCCTTCTACCGGAGCGGCGCCGGCCGCGGCGTGCTCGATCGGCTCGGCGTGACCGTGCGTGGGGAATCCCCGATCCTGGACGGCGCCCGGGTCCGCCGGGGCGAGCGGGTCGGGCCGCTCGGCCTGCGACCGGCGGGCATCGCCCGCAGCCGCATGCTCACGACGGGGGACAAGGCAAGGATCGCCCGCGTCTTCACGGCCGCACCCCGCTGGAAGCCGGCGACGCTGGCCGATCGCTCGGCCACGGCATGGTTCGACGAGCTGGGCCTCGCCGGCGGCGCCAGGGAGTTCGCCGAGATGCTCGCCCGCACGGCCACCTACGTGGTCGACATGGACGGCGTCTCCGCCGACCTGGTGGCGGCCCAGATGCAGATGGCGCTGCAAGACGGCGTCGAGTACCTCCACGGCGGCTGGTCGACCATGGTCGACGGCATCGCCCGGGTGGCCAGCCGGCGGGGGGCGGAGTTCGGTGCGCGGACCCGGGTGCAGCTCGTGGCGCCCGACGGTGGCCGCGTCCGGGTGGCGTTGGCCGAGAACAACGCGTCCGGCGACGGTGAAGGCGATGACGCCGGCGCCATTTCCGACCGGGGCACGCTTCTGGCGCGCCGCGTGATCGTCGCCGCCGGTACCCCGGCGGCCTGCGCGGCCCTGTTGCCCGATCCTCCGCCGGCCTGGCGGGACCTCGGGCCGCCGTCACGCGCCGCCTGCCTGGACATGGGGTTCACCGCGCCGCCGGACATGACCGTGCTGCTCAGCATGGACCGCCCCTTGTACCTGATCCGCCACTGCCCGCCGGCCGCGCTGGCCCCTCCGGGCGGGTCGGTGGTCCACGGCCTGCGCTACCTGCGGCCCGACGAGGACCCCTCACCCGACGCCGCCCGCGCCGAGCTGGTCGAGCACGCCCGGCTGGCCGGCATCGAGCCCGAGGCGGCGGCGTACGTCCGCTACCTGCACCGGATGACGGTCGTCGGCGCGGTGCCGGTCCCGGGCGTCGGACTGGCGGGGCGGGTCGACGTCGCCGACACCGGCCACGACGGCATCCTGGTAGCCGGCGACTGGGTCGGACCACGCGGGCACCTCGCGGACGCCGCGCTTGCCAGCGGCGAGTACGCCGGCCGGCTCGCGGCGCTGGCCCTCGACGACGATCGAACCGTGCACCCGGTGATGGCGTTGTGACCGACGACCGCGACCGGGCCCGGGCGGCAGCGCGACACTCGCGGAGGATGCGACCTCGCCCGTACCCCGGGGCGGCCCAGGCGGACCTCACCGGCTCCGCCGTTCGCGCCGGCGCCTACGGCCAGGACGACGACCCCCTCCTCGCCGCCCTGGTGGCCGAACGGCCCCTGCTCGTCGGCCTCGCCTACCGGATCACGGGCTCTCGGGTCGAGGCGGAGGACATCGTCCAGGAGGCCTGGCTCCGCGCGCGGCGCATCGATGCCGCCACGATCGACAATCCGGCCGCCTGGCTCACGCGGGTCGTCGCCCGGATGGCCCTCGACCACCTGCGTTCCGCCCGGCACCGGCGGGAGAGCTACGTAGGCCCGTGGCTCCCGGAACCGGTCCTCGCTGGCACGATCGATGCTGGGGCGGTCGACGACCCCGCGGTGGCGACCGAGCTGGCGGAGTCGATGACCTTCGGATTCCTGCGGGTTCTGGAGACGCTCGGCCCGCTGGAGCGGGTTGTGTTCCTGATGTCCGACGTGTTCGACCTGCCGTTCGCGGAGATCGGCAGGTCGGTCGACCGCAGCCCGGAGGCCTGCCGGCAGATCGCCAGTCGTGCCCGCCGCCGGATACGGGAGGGGACGACACGGCACCCGGTTCCCGACCACGCGGACCGCGTGGTCGGCGAGCTCGTGGCGGCCGTGACCTCGGGTGACGTGGAGCGCGTGCTCTCGCTGCTTGCCGAGGACGCGGTGCTGATCAGTGACGGTGGACCGCGGGCGTACGCCGCTCGCCGGCCGGTCGTCGGACGAGAGCGGGTCGCCCGGTTCCTGGTCAACCTCAGCCGACGGCCGGCGACACTGGATTTCACGGTCGAGTCAGCCGTGGTCAACGGCGAGCCAGGGGTCGTGGTCACGGAAGGCGGCCGGTGGATGCTGACGTTCACGGCGCACGTCGACGACGGCGCCATCGCCGCCGTCTACATCGTGGTCAATCCCGACAAGCTGGCTGCGCTGAACATCGCCGATCCCATGGTGTGATCGTCCGGCAAGCTAGGCGCGCGACGCCACGAGGTCGGTGACCTGCGTCATCCGCTCCCGGAGGCGTGGGGCGTCGAGCCGCTCGCACAGCTCCTCGAAGGCAGCGGGGTCAGGCGGGCCGATCCAGCGCAGGTCGTCGACGCTGTCGCTGACCGGGGCGTCGGTCTCCACGGTGGCGATCCGGCGGAACAGCAGGGCCAGCTCGAACTCGTCGCGCAGGACGGCGTTGAGCTTGGCCGCGCCACGCACCCCCGCGTCCCAGGTGATCGGGTCGGCCGGGATCGCCTCGAGGTGGCCCCAACGCCGCAGCACCGCGGCCGCCGACTTGGAGCCCCAGCCCGCCAGCCCCGGGAAGCCGTCGGCCGAGTCGCCCACCAGCGCCAGCAGATCGGGGATCGATGCCGGCGGCACCCCCAGCCGCGCCTCCACCCCCGTGGCATCGAGCACCATGCCCTTGCGCCGGTCGAGCTGGACCACCTTGCCCCCCACACACTGGCCGAGGTCCTTGTCGGGCGTGCAGATCACCACCCGCTCCACGCGGTCGTCGGCGGCCGCCAGGACCGCGGCGGTGGCCAAACCGTCGTCCGCCTCCAGCTCGACCTGTGGCCACACGACGAAGCCGGCCGCGGCCATCGCGTCCTCAACCATGGGGAACTGCGCCAACAGCTCGCGGGGCATCCCCGCCGACGACTTGTACCCGGGCCAGAGGTCGTTGCGGAACGACTCGATGACGTGGTCGGTGGCGACCCCCACGTGCGTCGCGCCGTCCGCCACGAGCTGCAGCAATGTGCTCACCACGCCCACGGTGGCTCCCCGATGGAGGTCGCGGTTGTTGGGCGCGAAGTGGTAGCGGAACAGCTCGTACGTGCCGTCGACCAGGTGGACCTGCATGACCAGCGACCGTAGCGGCTCCCCTGTCATCCCAACCGGGGAGCCCTGCTGCACTCCCAGCCATCAGCGAGCGTCACTTGGGCCTGGCCACATGCGCGCGGAGGCCCACCGCCTCGGGTCGACCTCGGCCTACGCCAGCTCGACCAGGTCGAGCAGGTCGTCCGACCAGAAGTCCACGTCGCCCTCGGGCATCAGCAGCACCCTGTCGGGCGCCAGGTCACGCACGAAGCCGGTGTCATGGCTGACGATCACCATCGTTCCCGCCCAGCTGGCCAGCGCCGCCGCCACCGCCTCCCGTGACGGCGGGTCGAGGTTGTTGGTGGGCTCGTCCAGCAACAGCAGGTTGTGGCGGCCGGCCACCAGCAACGACAGGGCCAGCTTGGTCTTCTCGCCGCCCGAGAGGGTGGCGGCGTCCTGGAACACCTTGTCTCCGGACAGGCCGAACGTGCCCAGCAGGCGGCGCCGCATCTGGTTGTCGAGGCGGGGGGCGGCCTCGCTCATGTGCTCGAACAGCGACGCCCCGGCCCGGATGCCCTCGTGCTCCTGGGCGTAGTAGCCGACGGTGACCTGGTGGCCCGCCGACACCACGCCGCCGTCGGGCTCCGCGGTGCCCGCGAGGATGCGCAGCAGGCTGGTCTTTCCGGCACCGTTGAGCCCGAGGACCAGCAGCCGCTCGCCGCGACCGACGTCGAAGGAAACGTCCTCGAACACCGGAGGACCGCCGTAGCCCTTGGTGAGTGTCACCGCGGTGAGGGCGGTCCGCCCGCAGGGTGGCGGCTCCGGGAGCCGCAGGCGCAGGCCGCGCCGGGCCGTGGGCGCTTCGACCGCCTCGTTGCGGATGCGCGCGATGCGGGTCTCGAGGGCGTTGGCGAAGCTCGCCTTGGAGGCCTTCGCCCCCCAGCGATCGACCAGAGTCTGGAGCCGGGCGATCTCCGCCTGCTGCCGCGAGGCGAGCTTGGCCCGGCGCTCCTCGTCGCGCGCGCGTGCGACCTTGTACTGGGTGTAGGTCCCCTTGTACTCGGTCAGCTCGCCGACGTCGGCCTCGCCCGGCCGGTCCAGATGCAGGACCCGGGTGATCGACTCGTCGAGCAGCTCCAGGTCGTGGCTGATGATGACGAGCGCGCCGCGGTAGGACCGCAGGAAGCCGAACAGCCATTCGCGGGCGTCGTTGTCGAGGTGGTTCGTGGGCTCGTCGAGCAGCAGCAGCTCGCTCCCGGCGAACAGGATCCGAGCCAGCTCCACGCGGCGGCGCTCGCCGCCCGAGAGCACGGTGATGGGCGTGTTCGTCCGGTCCTCACGCAGGCCCAGGCCGGCGACGAGCCGCTTGGCCTCCGACTCGGCCGCGTATCCACCCTCGTGCTCGAACCTGTCGTGCGCGCGGCTCCACTTCTGAACGAGCGCGTCCTCGCCGGGCCGTGCCTCCATCTCGAGCCGCAGCTCCTCGAGCCGGGCGGCGAGGGCATCGAGGCCACGCCCGCCGAGCACGTGCGTGAGGGCGGTGACATGGCCGGGGATCTGGTCCAGGCGCGGATCCTGGGGCAGGTAACCGAACGCCCTGGGCCGCTGGATGACGCCGGCCTTGGGTTCCGCCATGCCCCCGAGGACCTTGAGGAGCGACGTCTTGCCCGCGCCGTTCCGCCCCACCAGGCCGACGCTGTCGCCAGCGCGCACGGTCAGGGCCGCACCCTCGACCACGAGGGTGCCGCCGACCTCGACCGTGAGCCCGCGGACCGACAACATGGCCGATCATCCTGGCGCCTGTCCGCGCTCATACCAACCGCATTCCGCGCGAACTGAGTTCGCGTCATCCGCACGGGTAGTCGGCGCCGAACTACAACCGGCATGTCCGGCGCGACGAAGTCCCGTGGTTCGCGAATAGCTGGAGTCATGATGACGTCACACCTGGGTGCGGCTGCCTCGGCGAGCGATCCCGACCTGGTGGCCGCGGTGGCCCAGGGCGACGAGCAGGCGGTGGCGGAGGTCTACCGGCGATACAGCGGGGCGGTGTGGGCGGTCGCCCGGCGGGTGTGCGGAGACCAGGCGTCGGCCGAGGACGTGTGCCAGACGGTCTTCGTCGACCTCTGGCGACGGCCGGAGCGCTTCGATCCCCAGCGGGGCAGGCTTCGATCCTGGCTCGTGGCGCAGGCCCACGCCCGCGCCGTCGACGTCGTGCGATCCGAGACCTCCCGGCAGCGTCGCCAGGAGCGCGCCGCCCGGCTGGCACCGACGCCACCACCGTCGGGTGACGTGGAGGCGGCCAGCCTGCTCGCCTCGCTCGCCGACCATGTGCGGCGCGCGCTCGACCGCCTGGCCGCCGACGACCGCGACGCGATCGTGCTGGCCTACTTCGGGGGCCACAGCTATCGAGAGACCGCGGCACTCCTCGGCGCCCCCGAAGGCACGGTGAAGAGCCGCATCCGGCGCGGGCTCGAGGCGCTGCGCCGCACGCTGGAGGCCGAGGGGGTGACGTTGTGAGCCCCGTGACCGGCCCTCCCCGGAGTGAACGGCATCCCCTCGACGACCTGGCGCTCTATGCCCTCGATGCACTCGAGGGTGACGGGGCCGAGCAGGTCGAGGCGCACCTCGAGGAGTGCGCGATGTGTCGCCTGGAGCTGGCCGCTCACGAGGAAGCCCTCGGTGCGCTGGTCGAGGACGGCCCCCCGCCAGAGGTGTGGGACGCGGTCCAGTCGCAGATCCGCGCCGCTGAGGTGGTTCCGATCAACGGGACGCCGCTGCACCCGGTCGGGCCCACCCCTTCCCACCCGGACCAGTCCGCTCGGCGTCGGGGGATGCGCCGCCGCCTGGCGCTGCTGGCGGCCGCTGCGGCGGTGGTGGCCGTCGTGGGTGTGGGGGTCGGGACGCAGCTGGCCAACGACGGCGACGGCTCCGGCACGCTGGCCGAGGGCTCCATCAACGGACCGACCGTCGCCGTGCTCGCCGACGCACACGGGGCCGACGTCGCCCGGGTCGTGGCGAACGATGGCGGCGACGTGCTGGTCCTCGAGAACCTGCCGGCCCTGGCGACCCAGCGTGAGTACCAGCTCTGGTCGGTCGGCGGTCCCCGTGCCGTGTCGCTGGGCGTCTTGGGCGACGGCCACGACGAGGTCGTGCCCCTGAGCCTGCCGGCGTCCACGACGAAGCTGGCGATCAGCGACGAACCGGAGGGAGGCTCGATCGCGCCGACCGGGCCCGTCGTCGCATCCGGCGCGATCGTGCGGCCCGCCTGACCCGCCCGGCCATCACCCGATCATCCGCCTGCGGCCGCGGCGCCGGATACGGCGCACATGGAACGGACGGACACATCCCGGCCGGTGCCCCGGCACCTCGGACCTCCAGGCTCGCGGGCGGCGACCGACGGCGGCGCCGTGGGGGTCGCGCCCGGTCTGCCCGCGGCGGCGCTGGCCGGCCTGGTCTCGGCCGGTGTCGCGCTCGGCGCCGGTGAGCTGATCGCCGGCGTCGACGACGGCCTGGCATCGCCGGTCGAGGCGGTGGCCGGTGAGGTCATCAACCGCGTTCCTCGGTCCGTCGAGCGCTTCGCCATCGAGACGTTCGGCAGCGACGACAAGCTCGCCCTAGTCGTCGGGATCCTGGCGTTCTCGGCGGTCTTCGGGATCGTCCTCGGCGTCCTGTATCGCCGGCGGCCCCGCGTGGGCACCCTGGGCCTGACGGCGTTCGCGGCCGTGGGCGTCCTGGCGTCGGCGGCCGGGCCCCGGGCGTCGCTGACTGCCGGCCTGCCCAGCCTCGTCGCCGGCGTGGTCGGGGTGCTGTGCCTCCGATCGCTGGTGGCGCGGGCGCCGAGCCGGGAGCGGAGCGATCCGACCGCGCCGAACGACGGCCGCACGCCGCCGGCGGCAACCCTGGCCCCGGCCGCGGCGATGCCGGGGCGTGGCGGCGTGGCATCGCGCCGGGCCTTCCTCGGGATGACGGCTGCGGTCGCCGCCGCCGGAGCCTTGGCCGCCGCCGGTGGCCGGGCGCTCCGCAGCCGCTTCAGCGCCGCCGAATCGCGCGCCAACGTGGTGCTGCCAGCCGCCGCCCGCCCGGGCCCGCCGCTACCGCCGGCGGCGACGGGCGTCGAGGTGGGCGTGCCGGGCGTGGCCCCGTTCGTCACCCCCAACGCGGACTTCTACCGGGTCGACACCGCGCTCGTGGTGCCCCAGGTGCGCGCCGAGGACTGGGTCCTGTCGGTCACCGGCATGGTCGACGAGCCCTTCGAGCTGACCTTCGACGAGCTGTTGGATCGCGACCTGATCGAGGCCGACATCACCATGACCTGCATCTCCAACCCGGTCGGTGGCG
>Ga0081538_10001411_pt1 | contig 24703 bp, 21 predicted proteins | sample TabmetS5T2R1_FD_71022 | JGI IMG/M metagenome (GOLD analysis project Ga0081538, IMG submission 71022) | Tabebuia heterophylla rhizosphere microbial communities from the University of Puerto Rico - S5T2R1 | ecosystem: Host-associated > Plants > Roots > Rhizosphere ... | reverse complement strand
CGGCGATCATGGTCGCCGGCTCGGTCCCCACGACCAGCCGGGCCGCGGTGGCCCGGCCCGGGTCGGGCGCCAGCCGGGCCCGCCCGAGGGCGGCCACCCACCGCTCCCGTAGCCGCTCGAGCCCGCCGGGATCGGGCGGTTCGACGCCGATCGCCGCCAGCAGGGCCCGATGGAGGGCCTCGCGCGCCTCCCGGACCGCGGCCAGGGTGGCGGGCCCCGCGGCCGGGTCGCGCTCCCAGCTGTCGGCGACCGCTCGCGCCTCCCCGTGGTCGACCAGCCCGGCCCGGAGCGCCCAGGTGAGCAGGGCCGGCGGGTCGGTGAGATGGTCGCGCCGCTCCCCCCGGCCACGCTCGACGGTGTTCACCAGGTCCAGCGCCGGATGGCCGCCGACCAACGGGAGCGCCGCAACGTCCATGCTCGATGCTACCACTGAAAGCTCATTTGATGGTAGCTGCCAGTGGTTGCCGCCAACCCCTGCAAGCGCGACGATACGCACCAGGGCAAGCGCGGCCTGGGGGTGAGCGTGCGGCAGGAGACGGAGCGAACCGTCGACCCCACGGACCGCGAGCGCGGCCCGGCGCGGCGGGGCTGGCTGCTGCGCCCGCCGACGCTGGCCGGGGCGGCCGTGGCGCTGCTGTTCTGGTGGTGGTCGCTGGACCCGAGCATGCTGCCGCGGTCCTGGTACGCCCAGGGGGCGGTGAGCGGGCTGTCGGCGGCCATCGGGTACCTGCTGGGGACGCTGGTCGGCGCCGGCGTCCGGTGGGTGCTGGGCCGGCTGGGCCGCCTCGGGCGCGAGCCCACCCCGGGGGCCCGCCGCCGCGCCTGGCTGGCGCTGGGCGTGGCCGGGGCGGTCGTGGTGGTGGCCGGCCTGGCGCTGTGGCCGGGCTGGCAGAACCAGCAGCGCGACCTGGTCGGCATGGAGCAGGTCTCGGCGGCGGCCCTGGGGCCGATGGTGGCGGTGACGCTGGTCCTGTTCGGCCTGCTGTTCCTGGTCGGTCGCCTGGTCGGCCACGGGGTCGGGTTCCTCGACCGCCTGCTGGCCCGGCGGCTGCCCCGCCTGCTGGCCCATGGCATCACCGTGGTGGTGCTGGTGGTCGCGGCCGTGCTGCTGACCCGCGACGTGGTCGTCGACGGGTTCCTCGACTGGGCCAACCAGCGCTTCGGGCAGTACGACACCACCACCGCCCCGGGCGTGGTCGCGCCGACCACGCCCACCGCCTCGGGCAGCCCGGCGTCGCTGGTGCCGTGGGCCACGCTCGGCGAGTACGGGCGCAGCTTCGTGGCCACCGCCACCACCCCGGCGCAGCTACGCGCCTTCCACGGGCCGGCGGCCGAGGTCGAGCAGCCGATCCGGGTCTACGCCGGGCTTCGCTCGGCCGGCTCGACCGACGAGCGGGCGGCCCTGGCGGTCCGGGAGCTGGAGCGGACCGGCGCCTTCCGGCGGGAGATCCTGGGCGTGATCACCACCACCGGCACCGGCTGGGTCGACCCCGACGCCGCCAGCTCGGTCGAGTACCTGCACGGCGGCGACACCGCCCTGGTCGGCCTCCAGTACTCGTACCTGCCGAGCTGGATCTCGTTCCTGGTCGACCGGGAGGAGGCGGCCGAGGCCGGCGTCGCCCTCTACCGCCACGTCCACGAGCGGTGGTCGCGGCTCCCGGCCGACGACCGCCCACGGCTGATCGTCTTCGGGGAGAGCCTGGGCTCCTTCGGCGCCGAGGCGGCCTTCCGGGGTGGCGACGCCGCGGCGTCGCTGGACAGGCTGGTCGGCGGGGCGGACGGGGCGCTGTTCACCGGCCCCACCGCCTCCAACCACATCTGGGACCAGCTCACCGACGCCCGCGAGCCGGGCTCCCCCGTCTGGCGGCCGGTCTACGACGGCGGCACCAGGGTGCGGTTCGCCAACCGGCCCGCCGACCTGGAGCGCCCCGCCGCGGGCTGGCGGCACCCCCGGGTCCTGTACGTGCACCATCCCTCGGACCCGGTCGGGAACGCGACCCTGGAGGCGTTCTGGCGGCGGCCGGAGTGGACCGACCGGCCGCAGGGCTACGACGTCCCCGCCCGGGCCGGCTGGTACCCGATCGTCACCGGGCTCCAGGAGGTGTTCGACCTGATCGCCGGCTTCAGCGCCGCCTCCGGCCACGGGCACAACTACGATGTCGACTTCGTGAGCGGCTGGGCGGCCGTGGCCCCTCCGGCAGACTGGACGGCGGAAGACAGCGCCCGCCTCCAGCGGCACCTCCCGTCCGAGTAAAGGAGCGCCGATGCCCGTCCAGCTCAACCACACCATCGTCCGGGTGCGCGACAAGCGGGAGTCGGCCACCTTCCTGGCCGAGCTGCTCGGCGTCGCCCCACCCACGCCCTTCGGGCCGTTCCTGGTCGTGCAGGTCGACAACGACGTCTCCCTCGACTTCGCCGACGACCACGGCCCGGTCCATCCCCAGCACTACGCCTTCCTGGTCGGCGAGGACGAGTTCGACCAGATCTTCGGCCGCATCCGCGAGCGGGACCTGCCCTACTGGGCCGACCCGGGCCGGCGCCGGCCTGGCGAGATCAACACCAACGACGGCGGCCGCGGCGTCTACTGGGAGGACCCAAGCGGCCACTTCCTGGAGATCATCACCCGCCCCTACGGCAGCGGCGGCTGAGCCGGGTCGGGCGGTAGCTGGGCGGGCAGCCGCCAGCCCCAGGAGACCAGCGCATGGCCCAGCCAGAACGGTACGTGTTCGCTCAGTCCAAGAGTGAATAGTCTGGTAGGCTCCCGCCGCTGAATCATCGCGAACGGAGGCGGCCCATGATCAGGGCGGCGATCTATGCCAGGATCAGCTACGACCCAGACGCACGTGCGGTCGGCGTTGATCGGCAACGGGAAGACTGCCTTCGCCTGGCCGCGAGCCGAGGATGGACAGTCGTCGCTGAGTACATCGACAACAACGTCTCAGCTTCTAAGTACTCGCGGAAAGCCCGCACCCAGTACCTCCGACTGCTCGACGACATCGAGGCTGGACGGATCGACGCAGTTGCCATCTGGATGGAGGACCGCCTACAGCGGCAAGTGCTCGAACTGGCCGAGTTCCTGAAGGTTTGCGACGGCGCTGGCGTCACAAGGATCGCCAGCATCGGCGGCGAGCTCGACCTGTCCGACTCTGAGCAGCGGACGATGCTTTACATCAAGGCAGCGATGGCCGAGGCGGAGGTTGAAAAGCTCCGCCGGCGTGTCCTGCGCCAGCGGCTTCAAGCAGCGCAGAACGGCGAGCCTCATGGAGGCGGACGGCGGGGGTTCGGGTTCCCTGGTGCTGGCAAGAACGGAATCACCGCAGAGCAGGTCGAGCAAGAGCGCGAGCTGATCCGAGATGTGGCAGCCCGCGTGCTCTCGGGCCAGTCATTGAACGGCGTTGCGACCGAGTGGCGTCAACGCGGGATTCGCACTCCCAGCGGCAACTTCTGGTCGCCACAGAACCTCCGCCAAATGCTCTTGAGCCCGAGCATCGCCGGCTACCGGACGCATCACGGCAATCTGATCGAGGGAACGTGGAAGCCCATCATTCCGCGCGAGCAGTGGGAGCTGCTCAAAGCGTTGCTGGAGGACCCGGCTCGGTCCACCGGCAGGCGTGGGCGACCCGCAGGCTACCTGCTCACGGGACTCGTGGTCTGTGGTGTATGCGGTCACCGGATGGTCGTCGACTACAATCGCCGCGGCGGCGGCAGACGTGTCCGCTCGTACAAGTGCAAGCATCGCCCAGCCTACGGTGGCTGTGGTCGGGTGAGCCGCGACGCCGAGACGATTGAGAATCTAATCGTAGAAGCACTCTTTGCGGCCGTCGAGTCAGATGACTTCGACCGACTTGCGTCTGACCATACTGACGATCCGGCTCGAGAGATCTATGAATCACTGGCCCACGACCAGGGCTTGCTGGACCGGCTGGCCGACAAGGTCGCCGAGGAACTGATCACCGCCAAGTTCGCCAAGCGCAAGCAGGCCGAGATCGAGAACCGGATAGAGGAGACGCGCCTGAGACTCGCCGAACTCGGTAGCGCGCGGGCGATCACCGGAATCCCCCGGAACCTGCGCGACGAGTGGCCCAACTACGGCATAGAGCGGAAACGAGCAATTGTCGGCGCCGTCCTCAACAAGGTGACCATCTATCCGCAGGGGTCGCTGGCGCCGTTCGATCCTGATCTGATCGACCCGGACTGGAAGGTGTAGGCGGCCCGGGTCCCATCAGCCCAGAACGCTCACCAGAGCCGACGAGGGAATGCCTCCCGCGCCCAGGGCGGGGCGACCAGCTGACGGATCTGAACCGGCAGCCGCCGCCATCTGCCCCGGCGTGGACGATGCCATCCGGTTGATCGGCGGCCGATCCGCCAAGCCGCCGGCATTCCACCTGGCCGGATCCTGGGGTCTGTGCCGGTCAGCGGGCGCGGATGAGCCGAGCCATGAACACGGCTGCCAGAGACCCCGCAGACCTGCACACCAGGGGCGGTCAGCCGGTCCGGTTTCCTTGGGAGCCGGATCTGGGCTGTCGGGCAGATGCCCGATCATAGGGAGGAACAGCGGCGGCGCGCAGGGAGCGTCCCGACGGCGGCGCCGCCCGTACACGGCGGAGAGAAGCCAGTGACCGACCAGCAGAGATGGATCGAGCGCAACGCCGCCAAGGCGCGCCGTGCACTCGCCGATCCAAGTGTCCGCGCCGCGCTCCTTGCATTGCTCGGAGGTGACGACCGCAGCCGGCGCCGGGAGCGCCGAATCGCAGCAGCGCAGCTCGAGCTGGCAGGGCTGGAGGTTCGCTGGCCGCTCCTGGAGGAGGACGAACGGAAACCCTGATGTGATCGTGGCCATTGTCGTTGCGTTCTGCGGCCCTGGGGTCGGGCGCCGGCTAGCAAGACGAGCACAAGTGTAGCGGACTTGGACTGCCCGCTGGCGCGTGCCGGGACAGCACTCCACTCCCCTGCCAGGGAACTGTAGCCTGTGCGCTCGTCGAGTCGTTCAGGAGACGCGTTCCGTGGCCATGCCAGAAAAGTATGTGTTCGTCTGCCTCAACCAGCGCCCCGCGGGCCACCCCAAGGGGTCGTGCCTGGATCGGGGGGCGGCGCAGGTGTTCGAGGCGCTGCGTGAGGAGCAGGGTCGGCGGCTGCTGACCAACGTGAAGGTGGTCGCCACTGGTTGCATGGAGGCCTGCCTGGCTGGCCCGGCCCTGTTGGTGGTCCCCGACAACGTGTGGTACGGGGGGGTCACCGAGGCGGACGTTCCCCAGCTCGTGGAGCAGCACCTCGTGGGTGGGGAACCGGTGGAGATGCTACGGATCGGGCCTGAGGATTTCTGCGGCTGAGCGGGGTCACAATTCCGAGCCTTGGTCCAGACGTTGTAGCCGATCGTCTTACGAGAGCGCCAGTCCACCCGGCCCAACCACGCGGGTGAGCTGCGGTGACAGGCGACGGGGCTGTTGTTGACCGCCAAGGTGACCGCCAAATGGTGAGCGGCCCCGGGAGGGGGGGCCACCCCAGGGCCGCTCACGCCTGCGCCATGCAGCCTTCGCAGGAAAAAGCGAATCAGCAGGTTCAGCCGCTACAGCAGGTCTGCAGGTTCCTGCCTGTAGTCCAAGTCTAGCGCTGGGCAGCGACGCCGGCGCGGGGCCGATGTAACGATTCGCCCCGCCTCGCGCCGACAGCGACAGACGGTCATCCGGGCGCCGGCCCTAGGTGGCGACCGCCCTGACCACCCACCGCTCACACACCGACTCAATGATCAAGCGGCCCCGGCCACCACCGGCCACCAGCAACTTGCCGCTGCCCCTAACACCAAAGCGCTGCACCCCGACGGCTTTGAAGTCGCCGCCACCGACCAGCTTGAAGTTGCCCCCGCCGTGCTCAGCAAAGCTCCGACAGTCAAACGACCAGCTGATCCGCCAGCGGCCGGGCGCCACAAACAACTCACCCACCTCGGCGTCGCTCCCTCGCCGCTGCCACAGGACACCCGGATCCAGGCGCGCCGTGGTCGACGACGCCAGCATCCTGTCAGGGTCGGTGGCATGGGGCACAGCCTGGTCGGCCTGGGATGCCACACCGGATGTCGTCGCTGGTGCGCCCGGCCGCTGGGCCGCTGGCGGCCACAGGGCGACCACCGCCGCGACCAGCACCGTCGCAACCACCAGGTTGGCGGCCAGGAAGACGACCCCAAACCGGCGGTACCACGGTGGCTTAGGCAGCTCGACCATAACGCTCCCTTGCCGCGCTCTCCCGGACAGCTGCGCACCGACTTGCCACCAGGCCAACGCTGTGCGCAGGGCCACGAGCACAACTACCAACCGAGGCAGCTCGCCACGCAAACTCTGCCAAGGGTTGGGAGCTCCCTGGGCATCAACGCGTGCTGCGCAGCGGTCAGGGACTGCCCCGTGCCGGTGGGAGCCGGGCACCCCGACTCCCACCAGGATTCCAGGCGCTAGCTCTGGTCAACCGTGGCCGGGTGAGCATGCGGTTACGGATCGGCGAGGACCGCGCAGAGATCAACAGCAGCCGCCGAGGTCTTGGTGTAGCTCACCACGTTCCCGGCTGGGTCGATCTCAAGGACCGCAGGGCCGCTGGTCAACTCCAACAGCCCGGGAAGAAAGACCAAGGATCGACCGCTGAGCTCGAACGTCACCGAGCCGTCCTCATGCGGCGTGATGAAGACTGGCCCAGAGATGTTCAAATCGATCGATTTGCCGGTCTCCACGTTGGTCAGACGAACCACCAGCCGACCCGTGATGAGCTGGCGCCCGTCGCTGAAGGTGGTGATGAATTCCTTGTTGACCAAGACCTGCAGGTCGACGTCGAAGGCGCAGGACCCTTCGATGGTGAAGTCCTCTGCCGGCAGGCCTTCCCGGATCGGCTTGCCGGCGACGGCGACGCTCGGCACGAGCAACGCCGCAGCGACCGCCAGGCCGATGACGAAGATGAGGCGCTTCATGCCCTACCCCCCAAACGAAAGGCACGAATGATCCCCGAATGAATTCGTAGAGTGAAGCTGCCGCCAGTCATGCTGGCAAGCCATGGGTAGGGCTGCGTGCTCGGGCCATGGACAGCCTCGTAGAGTCGGCAAACTCGTAGAGGCTACGCCTGCGTCGGCGAGCCTTCTATGGTCACTTTGGCGTAGCTGGGACTAGCGTCCGAGCATGTATGTACGGGCGGTCTGAGTAGTTCAAGGTCTCACAGCGGTTCGACCCAGCAGCGTGGCCATCCTCAAGCTACGACCAGCGCGGGTCCCCCGTTCATCGCAGCGGACCGATGCCATCACGCACGGCTGCCGGCTGCTGACCGCTGGCTAGCGGAGGTCCTGCTGGGGTGCTGGCTGATCCCTGTCTCCGTGCCGGCTCGCGACTGCCTCCAGCTGCCAGGGCCGGGAGGGTCCAGTGGCAGTCCAGGCTCCGCGGCCGGATCGGCGCCGCCTACTAGCGTGCGGCTGGCGGGGCCGAGACGGCGGCGGAGACAGGGGGGTCAGGCAGCAGGACCCGAAACGAGGAGCCGCCACCGGGGCGGTCCTCGACCCAGGCCCGCCCGCCGTGCAGTTCGGCGAAGCGAGCAACCAACGTCAGCCCGATGCCAACCCCGGGAGCGTGGCGGGGATGCTCCGGTCCCTGGCGGAACGGCTCGAACAGCACCGCCCGCAGCTCGGATGGGATGCCGGCCCCGGCATCCTCGACCGCGATCAGCACGCCCTGGTCGTGGCGGGTGGCCCTGATCCAGACCGGCGTGTCGGGGCTGGTGTGCCGGTCGGCGTTGGCGAGCAGATTCTCCACAATCCGCTCCACCTTCTCCGGGTCCACCTGAGCGACGACCGACTCCACGGCCACCTCAAGGGTCCGGCCGCTCTGCTGCTGCCACTGCTCAGCGATGCGGCTGATCAGCACGGCCAAATCGGTGGAGCGCAGCTTAGGCGTCACGATGCCCCGGTTGAGCCGATCCAGATCCAGCAGGTCCTCAAGCAGCCCCTGCAGCTTGTCGGCGCTGTTGACCAGCCGGTCAAGCAGATCGGCGACATCCTCCTCGGCCAACCTCGACGAGACCCGCCGTAACGTCAGAGCGATGCCGACCACCCCGGCAAGCGGGGTACGCAGCTCGTGCGACACGGCGGTCAAGAACAGGTTCTTCATGTCGTCCAGCGCCCGCAGCTCGCGGGTGGCCTGCCGCTCGCGCTCAAGCGCTTCCCGCTCGCGCAGCAGCGCCTCATGCTCGCGCTCAAGCGCCTGATGCTCGGCTGCCAGCGCCCGCTGCATCGCCTGCTCGGCCAGCTTCTGTTCGGTGATGTCGATCATGATCCCATGCCAGAAGCTCGGCTCGCCGTGCTCGCCGCGGACCAGCACGGCGTGGTCGCGGACCCAGACCACCCGGCCATCCTTGGCGATCTGACGGTATTCCATGCGCCAAGGGTCGCCGGTCCGTTCACAGCGGGCATCCTCGGCCAGCACCCGCTCGCGGTCCTCGGGATGCAGGACCGTCTTCCAGAACCCGGGCCGCCCAGCCTCCTCCGGGCTGTAGCCGAAGAGCTCCTCGACCCGTGGGCTCTCATACACCCATGACCCGCCAAGGGCATGAACCTCAAGGTAGACGATCGCGGGAAGCTGCTGGAACATCTCGCGGTAGCGGGCCTGCGATCGGCGCAGCCGCTGCTCGATGCGGACCTGCTCAGCCAGCTCTCGGCGGGCGACGCCAAGGCGTCCAGTGCTGTCCAGCGCAGCGGCGGCCAGGTCAGCAAACCCACCCAGCTGCTCGATCTCGGGCTGATGGAAGACTCGGCCCGGCCTGCTGGTGGCCACTCCAAGCACGCCGATGACCTCCCCGCCCCAGCGCAACGGCAGGCACAGCGCCGCCTGCAGCTCGTGCTGACCGCCAGCCTCCCGCAGCCGGCCAGGCCAGCCCTGGTAGTCGGTCACGGCCAACGGCGCGCCGTTCTGCCACGCCTGGCCGGCCAGCCCCTCGCCGCTGTGGAGACTGCGGCCGGCGCTCGCAGCAAAACGACCAATCCCGTACCGCACCAGCAGCCGCTGGCCCTCCGGCTCGACAAGCCACAGCAGTGCGTCCTCGGTGCCGGCCAGGCGTGCCGCCCAGATCAGGACCAGCTCAGGCAGCTCACCCAGCTCGACTTCCAGGGGTCCGATGAGGGTGGGCGGTGCCTGGGGTGGGGACGCTGGCGCTGCCCCCGCCCACTCGGCCCAGCCATCGACTTCCATGCCAGCACCCCCCTTCCCGGTCAAGCGGACACGACCGCCTGACCCAGCTCGGGGAGCCGGTGGCGTCCGGCGTCCGAAACCCGCACACACTACTGCCAGCAGGCCCCGGCTGGAAGAGAACCGCAACCGTGATCACCGCCCCGGCGCACCCACCGCCAACCATGTCCTCCCGTGCGGCCGTAGAAGTCCGCGGGGGACGCCGCCCGCGACAGACGCCGACGGTCGGACGCCACGACGAAGCAAAGGCGAAGAGCTGTTCCAGGCCACCCCGAGCCTTCTTCGACACTGCCTGGTCTGGTTCTGCAGGAAAGCGACCCGTGCGAGCCGATTGCGGCAAGCTGAGCGCTGTTGGCCGAGGCAAAGACAAGGAGGCCCCGTGACTCCAGACCAAGCACGCGAGTTCGTGGCCAACAATCACCAAGCGGTCATGATCACCCACCGATCCACCGGCGGCCTCCAAACCTCACCCGTCACCGTCGGCATCGACAGCGACGACAAGATCGTCATCAGCAGCAGAGAGACCGCCTACAAGGTCCGCAACCTCCGCCGCCACCCCACCGCCACCCTGTGCGTCTTCACCAACACCTTCTTCGGCCCCTGGATCCAAATCGACGGCACCACCGAGATCGTGCCGCTACCGGAAGCCATGGACGGGTTGATCGACTACTACCGCCGCATCTCCGGCGAACACCCCGACTGGGAGGACTACCGACGCGCCATGGTCGACCAGCGACGCGTCCTCATCCGACTGACCATCGACCACGTCGGCCCCACCCACGCCGGCTAACCCCAACCCAAGCCAGCCACAGCCCTGCTCCCCCAACCCGTCATCGGTCACCCGCCGTCGTCCTGGTCGCCGAGCAGCCGACCCATAGCCTCAGCCGCCACCGCCTGCATCGTCGCCGTCACATGCGAATACAGATCCAAGGTGATACCAATCTGGCTATGGCCGAGCAGATCACTCACGATCTTGGGATGCACCCCCTCGCCCAGCAACAGCGTGTGCGGCATGGGCCTCCCACCGGACCGCCAGCTTGAAAGCGCTGTGCAGCATCCGGTGCACCTTCAGCACGGTCGCGGGACTCCGGCTCGCCTGCAACTCGCCATAGAACTGCTGCAGCTGATCCGGCTTTAACCTAGCCAACCGACGCTTACGAATCCTCGGATTCACATGCAGCCGGACCAGCTCCTCATACCGCGTCCAGGTACCCGAACTAACCGTGCCCCGCTTCGCCTCCAGCCACCGCCCCAGAAACTGCTCCACCGTCAGCCGATCGTCGGCGAACTCTAGCCCTGCTGATGTCGCGCCAGCGCCCGGGCCAGCTTTCGCGCCACCTGCTCGCGAGTCCTGCCATAGAAGTACTTGCGGGCTCGCTTCCCCTCGCGCCAGCCAAGATCCAGCACGGCCACCCACCGGCCATCCGACCGCCGAAAGATCGAACCCTCACCATGGCCGCGTCGACGCCCACTCACGCCATGGCCTCCTGCCGGAGCCGCTCCACGTACTCGACCATGGCCGCCACCGGGATACGCCGGCTAGCGCCGATGTGGACCGACTCGATGCCAGCCGGTGGCGCAGGCCGGGCAGTCGGGCTCCTCCAACCCGGCCAAGCCAGGCATGAGGGCAGTAGGATCGGATCGCATCATGGGGCTCACTCCTGATGCAGCGGCCGGGTGTTGCGAGCACCCGACCTTGGTGGGCGGAGGGACCGGCAGCTCGTTAGCGGCGGCTCCGGTCCCCTCCCTCACGCGCCTTGGGGCTCCACCTCTCTCCTTGTGCTAGCTGGCCTTGGCCTGGGCGACTGCCGGCTCCACCCTCGCCGCACGGAACGAGACGCCGGAGCGGTCCTGCATGGTCCAAAGCTGGGCGACCAGGCCGTGCACCTTGACAGGAACTCCCTGGCGGATGGCCGGTGCCGGAACACCCGGCACCTTGACGGCGAGCAGGTCGCCTGGCTGAGTCCTGACGAGGTCCGCGAGCTCATGGACGAGGCGTATGCCACTCGGCTCCTTGACTCCCTACAGCCTGGACCACCAGCGATCCGCGCCCATGACGGCCTGTCGCTCTTGCCGCTCTGAGGCCGTTAGAAGTTTCTCTACGAACTCAAGGCCGGCCCTGCGGGCGGCCGCCTGCGGCGGCCGTCCTCGCGCCGGCAGCCACACGACGGGAACCGGGATACGGCAGTCACCTGCCGCGTCGTGAGCTCTGACAGTCATGCGCCATACGACCGAGGGACACCGACGGGGTCTGGCCGGACACCACCCCCTCCGATTCCCAACCTCTGCTACCCAGTCAAGGCCGACGGCTGCTACTGCGTAAAGCCGCCACCTCTCGCGAAACATCATCAGCTGGACACTCCAGCTGCAGCGCCGACGAGCGGGTCCCCGACCTGATGCCGGCCAGACACGGAACCGCCCAGGCCCTCGGTGGAGGAGGCCCTGGGCGGTTCCCCTTAGGTCGAGTCAGTGTCAGGGAGGGGGTGGCGGGGGGACCGATCCCTTGAAGTAGTAGTCCCGCGCCCAGTTGGTGTCGTTGTAGCCGATGAGCCTTCCCAGCGCGCGACCCTGCTGGTCACCACTGTAGAAGTGGATACCTCCGTACCGGCGCGACATGCCGGCTTCGTCAGCCGCCGCAGTCAGCGTCTTCCAGTACAGGACCACGTTCTTGGCCGGGGTGACGCCCGGTTCGATCGCCGAAGTACGGGCCGGGATGGTCACCTTGGCACCAAACGCGTCGTTGTTCCCGTAGAACATGGTCAGGACGGTACGGCCAGCGGCGCTGAAGGTGCTGTGCCCCGACACGTACTCCGGGAAATTTGGGGTGACCACATTCAGCAGCTGGTACGGCAGCCAGTTCTTACCGAGAACCCTACCGTAGCCCTTCCCGGGCCCTAGCCAGGAGACGACCAGCTGGTCCTTGTAATGTTCCCGGATGGCAGTGGTTGGCCGCCAGAAGTCGTAGTCGTACTTGGCTGCCCAGGCCGAGATACTGGCGTCCATCATCGCATTCCCGAGTATGAAGAAGAGCTTCACGTCTTGGTCGAGGCTGTTCTGCCGCATGCGTGACAACGCCTGCGCGAACAGGAACATGTGACCGGGTGGGAACACGCTGCCGGGCCCATCGGCCCAGTATTCCGCCTTTACCTTCTCGGCGTCGGTGAGGTTGGAGGTGTCACTCAACTCCTGGGCGACGTCGGTTGAGTTGTTCGGTGGACCGGGGAGCTGGAACAGCTCCGGGTAGTGGTTGCTTTGCTTGAGCGGGCCGAACGGAAGGATATTCTTCCACTGGGGGTGGAGCGCCTTTTGTTGGACGTAAAGGCTACCGGGCGGGGGTGGGGGCTCGGGGCAGCTGGACGGGAGGAGAGGCAGCGAATTGTCGGCTCTCCATGCCGTGACCCCGGCCGCGGTCAGCACGCACAGCGGCTGCCAGCGCCCTGGGAAGTTGACCTGGCCCGGTGAGTTGACCGGGCTGTAGCCGGTGTAGTCCGCGTACGGGGTCCCCGCCACCGCCTCTGGGGTGCCGGGCTTGTCGCCAAACTGGTTGGCGCCGTCGTCCTTGCGGTAGTCGATGACCGCCTGGGCGGCGGTATTGCCAACGACGGCCGCCGTTGAGCTGTCATCCCGGTATTGATTCAGAAGGGCGTCGTAGGCGGACTGGCGGCCATACCTGTTGTTCGGGAACAGCCACGTCAAGGTCTTGTGGGCTGCGTAGCTGATCGCCTTGTTCCTGTTCTGGTCCGTGCGCTCTTCTACCGGGCGCTGCAGCGAGTCGCCGAGGCGAGTGCCGATGGCGACCGAGTCGTAGGCCGCCCAGGCGTCATACATGGCCGTTTGGACCACCCCCAGCGCGCGGGCGCTGATGGTCGGCCCAGTAATTGAGGGGTTCGCAACGATCGTCTGCAGCAGCTCCCAGTTCCACTTGAGGACCACGTTGTCGTTTGCCCGGGGGGGTCCCCCCCACGTGTCGATGTCCCACGAACCGGCGCCGGCTGCCTGAGCCGGGCGGTTGGTGGTCGTCATCGAGGTGAGAGTCGCCCCAACCACGGCCACGACCACCAGCAGGGCCGTTACCAACCTGTGCTTCACGCGCTTCAGCCTTTCCGCAATGCGCAGGGCCTCGACAGCCAGGACACAACACGCGGCTCGCGGTTGAGGTCGGAACTAGACCTCATCGCGCCAGGGGAAGCGCGTGACCGACTCCGAGGGCCGGCGGCAATGCCGTCGTCCCGATCAAGACAGGGCGACCATCACGAGGTCCAGGTGCGGACGCCGACGCAAGAGTTGATCACACGAGCTCCCGAATGGGCAAATTCGCTCGTGAGCGCGCTAACTACACGTCTCGGAAGCATGCAGCTATCAGGGCAAGCGCCACCGCCTCGCACCTCGCGAACGTTGGAGAGGTTGGCCCGGAGCGGCTCAGGGCTCGGCCGCCAAAAGCTGGGTAGTAGCCAGGTGCCGGTAGAGGTCGTCTGCCATCAGTTCCTCATGGGTGCCGATTGCGCGCACCCGTCCTGCGTCCATAACCAAGATCCGGTCGGCGCTGGTGACAGTGGATAGCCGGTGGGCGACGACCACGACGGTGGTCGTGAGCGCCACTGCCTCAATCAAGGCCCGTAGTGCTAGCTCGTTGACCGCATCGAGCTGCGAAGTGGCCTCGTCGAGCAGGAGTACCCGGGGACGGCGCAGCAGGGCCCGTGCAACGGCGATGCGCTGCTGCTCGCCGCCCGACAGGGTGTTGCCGCGGTGCCCGACGGGAGTGTCCAATCCGTCCGGAAGGCGTTCAACCAGGCCGGCCAGGCTGGTGATGGTTAGCACAGCCAGCAGATCCTCTTCGGAGGCGTCCGCCGCAGCGAGGCACAGGTTCTCTCGTAGTGTCCCGGCTAGAATCGGGGCGTCCTGCTCCACATAGCCGATGGCGGCCCGCAGATCCGGCAGGGGCCAATCACGGATCTCTCGACCGTCCATGGTGATGCTGCCGCTTTGGGGCTCGTAGTAGCGCTCGAGCAGGGCGAAGATTGTGGATTTGCCGGTTCCGGACGGTCCGACGATCGCGGTCATCCCGCCGGGCGGCAGCTCGAAGGTAAGGTTGCGGTGGACCCACGAGCTGTTCTGAGGCTGGCGGTACCTGAACCACACCTCCTTGAACGCAACCGAGGCCGGTCTGGGTACCGAGGACGACGATAGGGAGGTGCTGGCCTGTGTGGCCGCCGGCTCGGTAGGCATCTCCTGCAGCTCGCGCATCCGGACCACGGCGGCGAGCCCGGCTTGCAGCTGGGTCGCGCCGTTAACCAGTGAGCTGATCGGATCGGTGAGCAAGAACAGGTAGAGCAGGAAGGCGACCAGCGAGGACACTGGCAACGCTCCGCTGGCCACCCGGACCCCGCCAACACCTAGTACCGCAAGAAACGACACCTGCACCGCGAGCCCGGCGGAGGCCTCCATCAGGGCCGTCCAGCGGGCCACCTCCACTCCGCGCCGCCATGCCCGTTGGGCCGCCTCGCCGATGGTGGCGATCTCCCCCTCCTCCGCACCGCTGGCCTTGACCGTCCGGAACCCACCGAGCGCCCGCTCTAGCACCGAGCCCATCCGGCCGACGGCTACCTGTGACCGCTCTGTGGCCCGCCGGATCCGGGGCACGACCAGCAGTACGGCCAACCCGTTCATGGCCAGGACAGCGAGCGTGACCAGCAGGAGTTTCGGGTCCAGCATGGCCATTAGCACGACTGCGCCAACGAGGAGGAATATCGCATTGACCGAGTGGACCAGGCCGTAGGTACTGACGCTGCGCAGCAGTGTGGTGTCGGAGGTCACCCGGGAGAGCAGGTCGCCGGGCTTGAGGTGGTCCAGGGCGCCCACTCGTAGCCGGAGCAGCTGCGAGATCAACCCATGCCGGGCGCTCAGGACGACGCTTTCCGCGGCGCGTCCCAGTAGGTAGGTCCCTGCTGCGCTGAGCAGCGCGCCGCCCACGGCCAGCGCAGTTAGCAGGGCGACTGGGCCGCTTAGGGAGCGGTGCTGGCCGAGGCTGTCGACGACCAGTTTGGCGACCATCGGCTGGGCGAGTGCGGCTACTCCGCCGAGAAAGCCGAGGAGCCCTCCGCCGAGAAGCGTCCAACGGTGAGGGCTGATATGGGTGAGCAGCAGCCGCCAAGCGGGACGCTGGTGGGCACGTCGGCGTGGCAGGGCGAGCGGGGCGGCGTGGCTGGTGTCGGTCGGAGTGGCCATGGTGTTCAGGGCACGGTGAACAACGTCCGGAAGTAGTCCGGCGGATACTCATCCTCGCCCACCATCACCCCGTCGGCTTCGACCCAAGCGTGGGCGGCGAACGGCGGCAGCCGCCGAGCTCCCACACACCAGGTCGGCCATTGGCCGCGCAGGCGGCAGAGCAGGACGGTGGCCAGCGACCGGGCCACACATCCCTCCCGTGCCGCGCAGTGAAGGCTCACCGCCACCACGTCGTCGCGGGCGTGCTTGGCCTCGTCGAAGGTGGCCGGCTTCGCTCCTCGGCGCAGCCAGTCCAACGTGGTGCGGATACGCCGCGGTGACCGGGTGGCGAGCAGTCTGGCCGTGCCCACCGCCAGGCGGGTGACGATCCGGCGGGGCAGCGGGACGGAACGGGGTTGGTAGAAAACCGCTTCTGGTCTCATGACGCCGTCTGCCCCTTCACCAGGCCTGCCGCGTGCAGCTCGCCGAGCAGGTCCTCGACGTCTTGGCTGGCGGTTTCGGCGTCCACGGCATACTGCTCGGTCAGCTCCTGCACCGCTTGCGCTGTGGTGCCGCCGTCCAGCAGCATCCGCAACGCCAAAGCGGCGGTGGGATTGAGGTTCCAGTACTGGCCGGTGTCCTCGTCCAGCAGTGCCATCCCGTAGTCGGTGTCCGCGGCGGACACGCCGTCACGCAGCTGCAACGTCATGGTCGTCTCCTTAGCCGGGCACGGTTGCGCGTTCCAGCGATCGCAGCCAGACCTCGCACGCCACGGTCTGATCAAGTCCGCCGAACTCCAGCTCTGGCGGAAGCGGGCGAGCACACGTCTGACGCAGTGCGTCGACGTCGATTAGGCCCAGCCGACCCAACCGGGAGTCCTCCCACAGCGCCAGGAGCTCTCCACGGTGGCGCCGCAACCCTGGCTCCGCGTCGCCGGAACCGTTGGCCTTGGTCTGTCGGACCCTGCTCTCCTCAGGGACGATGCCCCGCATGGCTTCGACGATCAGCGGCTTGTATCGCCACGGCGTGATCCGCTCCTGTGGCCGCACCGCCAGACCCGCCTCGATCACCCGGTCGTCGTAGTAGGGGGCGGCCATCGTGACCCCGAACCGGCCAGCCATCTGATCGAACTGGCGGGTGATCCGGGACACGAACCGCATGGTCTCTAGCTCCCGATGCTGGCCTCGGCCCTTGGCCAGCGGTTCGGCGGCGTAGGCCTCGGCGCGAATCAGGTCCTGGACCGCATTGACCGCGGCTGGCGTCGCCCAAGGCGGCAGGCGGGGCGTGAATCCCCAGTCCAGCAGCGGCTCCTCCGGTGGAGGCGGCGGGGCGGTGAGAGTATCGGCGACGCGCAGGAGCCACTGAGGGTAGGAGCTGGTATCCGAGAGCTGCCGCAGCATCCGACTCCTTGGCCAGCGATACTTGGCGGCGAAGCCGCGCACCTGGCGCACGGCGATCCTGGGGTTTGTCCGCAGCAGAGAGTGAAGGTGGGCCAAGGAGCCGTACAGCAGCTCATCCCCGCCGAATCCGGTCAGATGCAGTCCCGAACCGCGGGCCGCAGTCCTGCGGGCGATGATCAGCCAGCGGTCACGGTCCACAGTGGCATTGCAGGGCTCGTCGAGCTGGTCCTCCATGCCCAACAGGCCGTGGTAGACCAGCGGCATCTCCTCCGCTGGGATGATGTGGTGCTCGACCTTGCCGAGCCCCGCCACCGTGCGACCGGCCCAGACTACGTCGTCGGCGAGAGGATCAGGGCTCGCTGCAGTGTAGGCGACGAGCTTCGCCTCTTCGCGAGCGGCCAAAGAGCAAATGGCCGTCGAGTCGAGCCCGCCCAGGTCGCAACTGACCAGCTCACGACCCCGGACACGGGCAGCGACCGCGGCCGACAGCGCATCCCGCAATGCAGCTGCCCCCTCGGCCATCGGGATCACGGGCTGGGGAGGCACCCACCACCGGACCGATCGCTGGCACCCGTCCGGGTCAAGCGCCAAATAATGGGTGGTCGGTAGAACTGCCACTTTCTGCCAGACCGGCTGTCCGGCCAATGGGTAGAGAATGTGGGGCTCCAGCAAATGGAGCGCTAGGCGCTCCTCCTCGAGTCTCGCATTCAGCAGGCAAGCCAGTACGTCCGCCCGGTCCGCCGCGACGGAGACGCCGTCGATCCTGGCGTGGAATACTCGCCGAACGCCTGTGATGGTGCCTTGGACCCGTACCCGTCCGGCCACCGAGGCGATCAGGTGGGAGCTGCCGACCAACGATGCAGCCAGCCGGTCGAGGTCGGTGACCGCCTGGATGCGGCCGGCCGCTCCGGCCAGATCGTCGGCCGTGAGGGCGTGCTGACCGATTAGCGCGATCCTCGTGTTCCCTGCCTGCCCGGTGGTCATGGGGCTCTCAGGCCAGCACCCAAGCAGCCATGGACGTCCGGAGCTGTGGCTGAACTGCTGTCTGGCGTGGTCGCGCAGTGCGGTGGCGACTGGAGTGGCCGACTGGTCGTCCGGAAGCACGACGAACCAGGATGGGATGGCGCTGAGATCGCCGAGCCTCACCATCCCAAGAACCCTCTCCGACATGGCATCGGCACCTGCATATCACTCCGGTTCAGCAATGAGGACCTGTTTCCCATTTCTTATCTATCGGGCTCCCGGCGCGCTGGGCCCGGGTGCGGATTGAGCCTCACGCTGTTGGAGCACGGAAACATGAAAGACACGAGTGGTGGCGGCCAACGCCAATCCCCGCTAAGACATCTCCGGCTCGAACAAGACGAGCCGGAGATGTAGTGCCCTGTATAGCATCTCGCGTGATGAGTTACAGCATTTGGTGTCGGGCGGTCACGTCACGCGGTCCACGGCCACCCAGACCGGTGATCTTCTTGAAGGAGCCGGCTGCCGTCAGAGTCGGACGCTCATAGGGACGCATTGTTCTTGTGTACCCCCTTTCGTCTTTCATCTGTGCTTCGCAGCAGTCACGCCCCTGCTTAGAAGGTCTGCCTCTTGGTGATCACGTCTCTCGGTCCCCAGCCACCGAGGCCGGTGATCTTCTTGAAGGAGCCGGCTGCCGTCAGAGTCGGACGCTCGTACGGACGCATCGCGGTATACCTCCCTTCAGCACACTCGACCCCCCTTCCGCTGTTACTGACGCCGGTCATGGCGTCTTCTATCGCGTACCCGAGGCCATAGGGGGCAAACGCGGACGACCTGGCCGATCCCTTCCCCAGGGCAATAAAATCCCTGCTCAATGAGGGTGTACCCGCAATATTGCGTAGGCCGCTGGAGAAGGCACCCTCAGGACAGTCTGGCCGAAGTCGACGAAGCTGCCAGCACCGAGCGACCAGAACTACTGTTTCAGACAGGTTCGCGAGATCGGACGTAGCGCACAAAGCAGACACATCGGTGCGGAAAAGGCGCCTTGCACCGCGCCACTGCGGAACTGCAGGTCATAGCTGCCTTCGACCAGTGTGTCGGTGACGGTGATGTAGGTGACCGTACCGCCGGTCGCCGACCTTTGGCCGCCTTCCGAGCAGCTGGAGCCGTGCGGCTGGTAGGTGGCGGCCACGGTCCGCAGCGTACCGTCCGGGTCGGTAACCCCGACGCCGACCGGGTATGTACCGGTTGCAAACGGGGCCGGCTGCCGATCGCTACGGTAGGCGATCTGCGCGACGATCAACCACTTCTCGTAGGCCACCACCTGGTTTTGACGGTAGTGGGTGCAGGCGTCCGGCTTGTTGGTCAGGACCGAGTACAGCTGGTGCTGCCAGTCCACCCCGTCGACCTGAGAGTACCCGTCAACGAGATCGGTGAGTGGGGCCTGGCCGACCCACCCGCGCGGGTTGGTGACGCTGCCGGGAGTCGGGTCGGGGCAGGGCACAGATTCGATAGCGTCTCCCAGGAAGACAGCGTTGTCCGGACTGCGGCCCGCGGCAGCGCTCAATGGGAGCGCGGCCAAGCCGGCAAGAAACTGCCGCCGATCGGTCACAGCACTAGCACCCCCCTTGGGGACAATGGTCAATTGACTTCGCGTTTCCATGGTCGAGTCGTTAATGAACGGACCCTGGAATAGAGGCCAAGGAAGGCATTTCCTGCATGCTCGAAGCAGTTGGTGCCGGACCAACGTCTCAGGTAGCCCCAAGACAGCCGGGCCGGTCACCTTCTCGAAGGAACGAGCCGCGGTCAGCGTCGGACGCTGATAGGTACATATCGCCACCCCTTACCAGAGTGAGACATCCTTGCTTGCGGTTCGATGCCCCGTTCATGGGTGCCCCTTGTACCCAGGCTCACACCGAGGAAACGAGAGAGATTCCTCCGACCATCGAATCACCAGGTGAACGGGGTAACGTGAAGCTCAGTAGAAATAGTGAGCTGCCGAGAACGCGACGGTTACGTTTTATTGCATCCCTATGTTGATTTCCATCGACTTGAGTGCTCAGAGCGGCGTCGTCGTACAACATGACCGCTTCACGCAGTATCCGACACCGCTGCGGTTGACCTGGTCCACGTGTTCAACGACCAGGCGCCGTCGAGGCGGCCATCGCCGACAGCCGGCCCCGCGACACTGCCCGTTACCTCAGCATCTATGTCCGCAGCCAGAACCCGGGCTGCGCACGCTGCTGCTGGCTCGCGACCTGCGCCTGGACCTGCAAATGGCTATGAGGAGCCCGTGAGCCACCAGCTCGCCAAGCTGGCCGCCACCGCCCACCTCACCGACGGCGCCGTCCACACCTACTACTTCGCCATGACCGTTGCTGGCGGCGCCGTACACCGAATGTAGAGTTCCTGGCCATCAACACCCGCTGAGCAGCCGTGGCGGCTCGCTTGCCCGCCCAAGCGGAGCCGGGCCGGGCATCGCCTGACTCCAGCTGCTGGCTGCGGGTCCTGGTGGATCCAGCGTCGCTGGCCCCGCGTCAACGACCCGGCTGTCCCGCCACGGGCGAATCGACACCTACCCAACAACCGAGCGAACCGATCCGGCGCTGAGGACGCGCTGCCAGCCACGCTGCGCAGGATGGCGCGAATCCCAACCTGTCCGTGTGCGCTCGCCTCACGGCCGCCGCTCCGCCCCGAACGTGGTTGGCCACAAGCCGTCCGGGTCAAGCCCAGGCCCAAGGGTGCGCGTGGCGGAAACCCCAGCTCGGGAATTGACCGCTCAGGCCATTGGCGGCACCTGCAGCTGGTCGGCCAGCTGGCGGATCTCCGCTGCCGGATAGCGGCGGTGCCCACCAAGCGTCTTCAGAAACGGCAGCTTGCCCTCCTTGGCCCAGCGGGACACGGTCTTGGGCGACACGTGCAGGATGTCGGCCACCTCGGCGGTATGGAGGTAGCGGGGAAGATCAGGTGCGGCCTTGCCGCTGGGTTGGGTTGCCACGGCGCATCCCTTTCGTGCGGCGGACCCGGAGGCTGGACCGGGCCCGGACTGGACCGGGTGTTCGTCCGGCCCGAGGGAGGAAGGGGTGGCAGCGGCGAGGCCGGCGTCACCCTGCTGCGTGCAGGACAACAGGATGATCATGCAGACCGACCAAAGTGCCTGCCATAGTCCGATCGGGTCGTTTCAGCGCCGCTGCTACGTAGTCAATGTCACTGTTCCCAGGGGGCACCGGCTCAACTGCTGCCGAGCACGGCGCACGCTGGTGACGGCACGACAGCAGGCAATCAGCCACATGGTCTCGTACACCCGCCTGCCATGAACCCACCTTGGCCGGGTCAACGTGACCGCGAGCCTGATGCTGCTCAAGGCCGAGGGCCCATCCCCCAAACCGGCACGGCGCTCAGACAACAAGCAGACCTGGCCGGTGGAAGATGGTGCTGTCGCTGCGAAGGGCCTCACGCCAGGAACCCTTACCAACCTCGAACCTGCACCAGCCCGGCCGCCAACGAAGCCAGGACAGGATGGGCACGACAGGCGAATGCTGACGGCGACGAGAGGAATCAGATGCGCGGACTTGGCAGGCGGATGGGGTGGCTGGGCTGGGTAGTGGCCGGGGTGCTGGTGGTGTCGGCGGGTGGGGCGGCGCTGGCCGCCCAGGACGTGACCACCACAACCCAGCAGCCGGGCGGCTCGGACGCCACGGCCGACAAGGCGAACCGGGCGCGGGCGGGGGCGCTCCGCCCCGGCCGGGGCGGCGGGTGGGGGCATGCGCTGGGGCGGCGGGTGCTGCATGGCGAGGTGACCGTGCAGACCCGCGAGGGCGTCAAGACCGTGGTAATGGCCCGCGGCGAGGTCAGCGCGCTGTCGGACGACGCCATCACGGTCAAGAGCTCCGACGGCGTGGAGACCTCCTTCAAGCTGGACGGCGAGACCCGCTACGGGTTCCGGAACGAGCCGGCTCCCAGCGCCGAGCTGAAGGTGGGCGACCAGGCGTTCGTGGTGGGTGAAAAGTCGGGCCAGGAGGCCACCGCCAGGCGAGTCGTCTCCGGGGAGCTGCGGGAGCGGGGCGCCGGCAAGGACGCGACGCCCTAGGCGGTCCGCCCGCCTGGATGCTGGCCTCAGCCCCCGCCGCCCGAGGCCAGGGTGGCCACGACCAGGACCAGCAGGAAAAACCCGAGACCGAGCCAGGCGGCCCGCAGGGCGTGCTTGGCCACCGGGACCGGGCGCAGGGCCAGCAGGCGGCGGCCGCAGTCACACATGCCGGGGTCGAACGCCACCCGGTGCCCCTCGCTGCAGGCGTACCGCGGCCGCTCGCGGACGTCGTAGCCGCAGGCGGCGCAGACGGCCATGGCCGTGTTCTCGTAGCCGCAGCGGGGGCAGACCCGCAGCGAGGCCAGCTCCCAGGCCAGCACGCCGGCGCTGAGGGCGGCCAGGCTGCCGAAGATGGCGAAGGTGATCAGGCCCGAGCCGACGGTGTCGTTGAGGGCGACGGTGAACAGGGCGCTGCCCAGGGCCGAGGCGGCCAGGGCGACCCCGACCGCGGTCAGGGTCGAGCGCACCGCCGCCGGACGCCGGCCGGGGCTGGATCGGAAGACCTTCACGGTTCTCACGTTAACCGCTCGCCGACCCGATGGTGCAATGGACAGGTTGTCCGTACAGCGCGTCGACCGACCTCATCGAGGTGATCGGACATCACCGACTTATTGAATGACCGGTAGGAGCCCTGGGTCTGCAGCCATAGGGTTCCAGGGTGCCGGCAGGTCGCTCCACAAACTCCACTGCCACTCAAGATGGGTTGGCTCGAGAATGGTTGTGCGGTCCTGCCGGCACCCGACTGGGAGTGGCTCCACAGAGGTTTGCTGATGCCCCAAGTCGGCCTGCCCTCCCGGTTGTTTCCTGCCCGCGCTGGAGAAAGGTGCCCGCATGCCGGTGATGATCGGTGTCGACCCCCACAAGGCCTCCCACACCGCGGCCGCGCTGGATGAGCACGGCCAGCTGCTGGACCAGCTGCGCATCCCCGCGACCCTGGACGGCTACCAGGCCCTGCGCCAGTGGGCCGGGCGCTGGCCGCACCGCTGCTGGGCCGTGGAGGGCGCTCACGGGATCGGCCGAGCCTTGGCCCAGCGGCTGGTTGGCGACGGCGAACCGGTCCTGGACGTGCCGGCCAAGCTGGCCGCCCGGGTCCGGGTCCTGTCCACCGGCCACGGCCGCAAGAGCGACCCCGACGACGCGATCGCGGTTGCCATCACTGCTCGCAGTGTCTCTTCCCTGCGACAGGTCGGCGTCGAGGACCAGGTAAGTGTGCTCCACCTGCTGACCAAGCGACGCCAAGACCTGGTCGCTATGCGCACCCAGACCATCAACCGGCTCCACCGGCTGCTAATGGACCTGGTCCCCGGCGGCGCCCGACGCAACCTCACCGCCAAGCGCGCCGCCGCATTGCTGGCCACGGTCACACCCGCTGGTGCGCCGGCGGTCACGCGCTACCAGCTCGCTGCCGAGCTGATCGCCGACATCCGCCAGCTGGAGCAGCGAATCGCCGCGGTCGAGGCCCGCATCAAGGCCGCGGTCGCCCAGGCCAACACGGCCCTGGTGGAGCTGTTCGGCGTCGGGCCGGTGCTGGCCGCCACGTTCCTGGGCGAGGTCGGCGACATCGGCCGGTTCCCGACCAAGCACCACTTCGCCGCCCACACCGGCACCGCCCCGCTGGAGGCCTCCAGCGGCCAGGTTGTCCGCCACCGGCTGTCCCGGGCCGGCGACCGCAAGCTGAATCACGCCCTGTACATGATGGCCATGGTCCAGGTCCGCCGGCCCAGCGCTGGGCAGACCTACTACCAGCGCAAGCTCGCTGAGGGCAAGGCACCCAAGGAAGCGCTGCGCTGTCTGAAACGGCGGCTGTCGGACGCCGTCTATCGGTGCTTGGTTGCCGACCGGCAATCCCACATGGATTAGGTGGCACTGACGTCGCCGGCGACCGCCAGTTCACAGCTGCATGCAGCCGAGCCGGCTGACAGCCCGGCCACCAGTGCTGGCATGGCGCGTGTCCCACACCCGACCATCGGCCAGCTGCCGCCGACGGGGCTGCATGCCAAGTCGGCTGGGCTCAACCCGGTTCGGTGCGATCCGCGCCGACGGTCGCTGCGTCGAGGTCGGCATGGGCAGGACCGCGACCACGATGCCGACAGAACACCGGACTGACTGACCTACCCATCGGCCACAATGGCTGGTCATGGACAGTGACGGGTTCTGGGAGCTGATCGAGCGGTCGCGACAAGCGACCAGCGACCAGCTGGCGCGGCTGCAATGGCTCCAAGAGCAGCTCACCCGCCAGCCCACGGCGGAGATCGTCGACTTCCAGGTCTGGGTCGACCACCTCGAGCTGCGCGCCTACAGCTGGCCCCTGTGGGGTGCGGCCCACCTGATCTGCGACGGGCTGTGCTCGGACGACGGGTTCTTATACTTCCGGTTGTGGCTGATCGGCCTCGGCCGCGAGGCGTTCGAGCTGGCCATGGCGCACCCCGACAACCTCGCCAGCCTACCCGAGGTGGTCGCGCTGATGGGGCGGCCGATGGAGGCCTGGGACCATGATGAGTGGCCAGACTGGCAAGGGTTGTACTCGGTCGCCTGGGCGGCCTATGAGCAGGTCACCGAGGGCCAAGACCTCTATGACGCGATCGAGGCGCGAAGCGACGATCGGCCCTTGGGCCCGCTGCCCGCCGGTGAGGGTTGGAACTTCGACGACTCGGCCGAGAACGAGCTGCGGCTGCCCCGGCTGAGCTGGATGTTCCCCCTTACCGATCTGGCCACACGAGATCAGCGCGGCCGTGAGGCCTTCGAGCAGCTGCTGGCAGAACGACGGCAGACCGAGGAGGAATTCATCCAGGACTTCCTCGGCGGCGGCGCCTACCCGACGGAACCCCCGGGGTCCGACCCGAGCT
>Ga0081538_10001410_pt1 | contig 24703 bp, 22 predicted proteins | sample TabmetS5T2R1_FD_71022 | JGI IMG/M metagenome (GOLD analysis project Ga0081538, IMG submission 71022) | Tabebuia heterophylla rhizosphere microbial communities from the University of Puerto Rico - S5T2R1 | ecosystem: Host-associated > Plants > Roots > Rhizosphere ... | reverse complement strand
ATGCCACTTGGCGAGGCTCGTCTCGCGCGTGTTGCGGACGCCCTTGTCCTTGAGCCAGGCCGCCTGCATGACGAGGAGCTTGGACGTCTCGTAGTCGAGCACCATCTCGGCGATCATGTCCTGGACGAACTGGTTCTTGCCGATCGGCTTTCCGAACGTCTCGCGCTCGCGGGCGTAAGCGACGGAGCGCTCGAGGCAGGCACGGATGACGCCTAGGGCGCCGGCGGCGACGGTGAAGCGGCCCTGGTCGAGGCCGTACATCGCGATCTCGAACCCCTGGCCTTCCTCGCCGACGAGGTTGTCGGCGGGAACCTCGACGTTCTCGAAGAAGAGCTCGCCGGTCGAGCCCGCCCACACGCCCAGCTTGTGCTCGGTGTCCGCGGTCGTGACGCCGGGCCAGCCGCGCTCGACGATGAAGGCGGAGATCCCCTTGTGCTTCGCTTCCGGGTCGGTCTTGGCGAACACGAGCGCGTGCTCGGCCACCGACGCGTACGAGATCCAGTTCTTCTGGCCGTTGAGGATGTAGCAGTCGCCGTCCCGACGGGCGGTCGTCAGCATCGAGGCGACGTCCGAGCCGGCGGCGGGCTCGGTGAGCCCGAAGCAGGCGAGCTTCTCGCCGCGGGCCTGGGGCACGAGATAGCGCTGCTTCTGCTCCTCGCTCGCGTAGCGGAGCAGGCTGAGCGAGTTGAGCCCGACGTGGACCGAGATCAGCGTGCGGAAGGCGGACTCGCCGCGCTCGATCTCCTCGCAGGAGAGCGCCTCGCAGACGAAGTCCATCGCGGCCCCACCGTACTCCTCCGGGATGACGATCCCCAGGAGGCCGAGTTCGGCCATGCCCTCGATCACGGACAGGTCCAAGTGGTGGTTGATGTCGTTCTCGATCGCGTTCGGGAGCACGCGCTCGTCGACGAACCGGCGGACGGTTGCCTGCACCTCTCGCTGCTCGGGCGTGAGCTCGAAATCCACGCGCCTAGTGTATGCACCAGGGCTTGCGCCCATGCGCCCGACGTGGTTACCTCACCGGCGTGAGGAAAGGAGCCCTCACCCTCCTCGCGGTCCTCGCCGCCGCCGCGGCCCTCCCGGGCCGGGCGGACGCTGCCGTGACGGCGACGGACATCCGGATCAGCAGCCACTTGGCGTTCGTCCGTGTGGTGATCGACTTCACTGGAGGCCGGGTGCGCCATCGCGACGTCTTCGCGACCGACCCAAGGCCCTTCGGCGACGGTCGGGGGCGAATCTCGATCGAGAAGCCCGCGATCGACACCGACGCCGCGCCGGAGCATGCTTTCGGCGTCGACGCGAGCTTCGTCCAAGGGACGAACCGCATCGTCCTGCGCCTGGTGGCCGACTCGCGCCGCTTCAAGTACCTCGGTTACGACACTCGCCGCACGGGTCGGCGGCTCCTCGTCGACCTGTGGCGAGCCCGACCGCCGCGTGCGCGCGCGGAGTTTCCGACTGCTCCCCAGGACGGCTGCCTCACCATCGACAGCTTCTCGGTCGGCCCGGGGACGGCGAGCGCCTCGGGCAAGGAGCGCGGCATCTTCGAGCACATGTTTCAGGTCACCCTCCGGAACCGTGCGGGCCGCGTCGTGCGGACGGTCGGCGTCTCGTCGGTCGGGGGCGCCTGGAGCCGATCCTTCTCCTACACCGTCGACGTTCAGCAGGCCGGGACGCTCGAGGCGGTCGACCTCTCGGAGAAGGACGGTTCGCTCTTCTGTCTCGCGCAGGTCCGGGTCACGCTGGTTCCGCCGCCTGCCTAGAGACACCGGAAGCTCCCAATCGACTCGTTGCTAGACTCGGATTCCTTGCGCGCGGAGGCTGGTGCCCGGCCCGTCCGGAGGGACAGACGCGCCCGCACGAGCGGGCGCAGCCGGCTGGTCCGGATCTGGGCCAGGGTCGCGCTGGCCGTCGTTCTCGCTCTTGGAGTCCTGGCGTTGACCGGCGGCATCGTCTTCGCCGGCTCCGCGGACCACATCGCCGCCGGCGTGACCGTCTCTGGTCTGAAGGTCGGAGGACTCACGGCGGAGGAGGCGCAGGCGAAGCTGGAGGCGGCCGCGGAGCGGTCCGCGAACGTCCCCGTCACCTTCACTGCCGCGGAGCGACGCTTCAAGGTCACGCCCGCCGCTCTCGACGTCGAGGCCGATTGGGCCGCGGCCGCCCAGACGGCGGTTGACCGAGGCGACGCGCCGCTGCCGCTCCGCGGCCTGCAACGGGTCTGGCTGCGGCTGACCGGCGCCGAGGTCGAGCCGACCGCGGACGTCTTCGAGGCCGCGCTGAACGACCGCGTGAGGCGCATCGCGGAGGCGGTGGACCGCCCGGCGCGCGAGGCCGCGCTGACGCTGAACGGACTCGAGCCGGAGATCGTCCCCGGCCAGGCGGGTAGGGCGCTCAACCGCGAGGCGGCGGCCGCCGCCATGGTCTCCGCCCTCGCCGGCTTCGACCGCTCCGCGCAGCCGCTGCCCGTCGCGGTCGACGCGCCCGAGGTCACGAGCGACACGCTGGGCCCCGTGGCCAGGCAGCTGGGAATCGTGCTCTCGGCGCCCGTGACCCTGACCTACAACGGGGCGAGCTTCACCTTCACGCCGGAGCAGCTGGCGCGCATGCTCGTGCTCCCGGAGAGCGGGGCGACTCAGCTCAGGGTCAAGGAGGAGGCCGCCGCCCGCCGGCTGGACAACATCGCGCGGGGCCTCGCCCGTCCGCCGCGGAACGCCGACTTCGCCGTTCGCTCCAACGGCAAGGTGCGGGTCGTGCCGGCCCGCCCGGGCCGGGAGCTGAACGTGGCTGCGACGGCGTCTGCCCTGCTCACCGCCGCTTCGAGGACGACGAACCGCACCGCGTCCATCGTCGTCGCCGAGTTCCAGCCGCGCCTGACCACCGCCGACGCCCAGGCCCTCGAGGTCGAGCGGCAGCTCGCCTCGTACACGACGCTCTACGCCGGGACTGCCGACCGGATCAACAACCTTCAGCTCGCGATCGAGATCCTCGACGGCGCCCGCATCGCCCCGGGCGAGACCTGGTCTTTCAACGAGTTCGTCGGACCGCGCACCGAGGAGCGGGGCTTCCGCTCGGCGCCGGTGATCATAGACGGGAAGTACGCGGAAGGCATCGGCGGCGGCGTCTCGCAGGTGGCGACGACGGTCTTCAACGCGGCCTGGGAGGCCGGGATCAAGATCGCGGAGCGCCACGCCCACGCTCTCTACATCAGCCGCTATCCAGACGGCCGCGACGCGACCGTCAACTACCCCGACGTCGACCTCAAGCTCCTCAACGACACGCCGCGCTGGATCGTGCTCAAGGCGTCCTACGACGAGAGCGGCATCATCGTCCGCCTGCTCGGCGGCGGCCCCGAGCGTCGGGTCGAGAGCGTCGCGGGGGAGCTGACGGAGACCGGCCCGCCGAGCACGGAGCGCGAGCCCGACCCGACGCTCTACGTGGGCGATCGCATCGTCGAGTTCGCCGGCGAGCCCTCGCGCGAGATCCGCGTCGAGCGGATCGTCTACCGGGGCGGCGACGTCCTCTACCGGGAGTCCTGGTACACGCACTACCAAGACGAGGCGAAGATCGTCCGCGTGGGGACGAAGCCGCGCCCCGTGGAGCAAGCTCCCCCCGAAGAAAAGAAGGACGAGGAGCCGCCGCCGGAGGACGGCCCGGGCGGTGGTGGCGGCGGCGGTGGTGGCGGCGGCGGCGGTGGCGGTGGCGGCGGGAACGGCGCCGCGCGCCTGAGCGGGCGCTAGCTTCCTAGCTGCCCTCCACAGCGGCGATCGCCTCGGCCAGCCAGGGAGGCATTCGGGTCGGGCGCAGCGTCTCGGCGTTCACGCAGGCGTGCGCCGTCCACCCGTCTGCGACGATCGCCGCTGGCTCGCTCACCCGCTCGACGACGTACTCGAACTTGAAGCGCGCGCCGCGCACGTCCCTGGCCCGGACGTGGATCCGCAGCACATCGTCGAAGCGCGTCCCGTCCAGGTACCGCACGGACGCCTCCGTGGTGGTCGCGTCGATCCCTTGCTCGACGAGGCCCCTGTAGCCGCCGCGGAACTGGCCCAGGTAGGCCACCCGGGCGATCTCGAACCACACCAGGTAGACAGCGTTGTGCACGACGCCCTGCGCGTCCGTCTCACTGAAGCGGACTTTCAGCTCCTCGAAGAAGGGATAGCCGTCCATCGAAGGCGGAACTTTCGCACCCGACCTCCTGTCCAAGCAACCGAGACGAAGGAGGACAGGATGCGCAGGTTGATCATCATCGCGTTCATCGGTGTGCTCGCCCTCGTCGCGGTCGGGTGCTCGTCCGGCGACGACGACGAGGCGGCCGCAGGGGACACCGCGGCGGTGGAGGGATCCGCCGAGGGCGGCGGGGAGGCGGCCGCCGACGAGGCGGTGCCGATCTCGCGGCCCTCCTCCGGCTCCGTTCCCGCGGTAGGGCCGAGCATCGTGCAGACGGCGGCACTCGGGCTCGCAGTGCCGAGGAACGAATTTGACACGACCATCCGGCGTGCGCGCGCGATCGCCACCGGCGCGGGAGGCTTCGTCGTCAGCTCGAGCGCCTCGCAGGGCCAGGATCAGCGGCTCGTGCGCGGGACGCTCGTTGTCCGCATCCCCGAGCGTGCCTACCGCCCCGTGATCGACCAGCTCTCCGACCTCGGCGTGGTCGAGGCGCGCGAGGAGTCCGGCCAGGACGTCTCGCAGGAGCTCGTCGACCTCGAGGCTCGCATTCGCCATCTGGAGGCAGTAGAGACCCAGCTGCTCGGCTTCCTCGAGCAGGCGGACTCGGTCGCGGACGCGCTCACTGTGCAGACCGAGCTGAACCGCGTGCAAGGAGAGCTCGAGCAGGCCCGGGGCCGCCTCGCCTACCTCGACGACCAGGTGGCGTTCGCGACCATCTCGCTGGACGTGCGGGAGCACCAGGTCGTGGTCGCCGGCGGCGACGGTGGCGTGCCGTGGGGCATCGTCGACGCCTGGCGCGCGGCCGGGACGGGCTTCGTCACGGTCATCGGGTGGATCTTCGTCGCGGCGGCCACGATCGCCCCGATCGTCCTCCTCCTGACCGTCGCGTTCGTCGCCGCCCGGCTCGCGGGCTGGCGTGGCCTCGCCGCCTTCAGGCGTCCGCAAGCCTAGGCGACCGCCCTTGCCGGTATCGTCCCCGCGACGAAACCGACTCGGGAGGGCCGGATGGCCAAGAAGAAGAAGGAGAAGGGGAAGGAGACCGAAGCGGGGACCTTGGGCCGACTCTCGAAGGCCGGCGAAGACGCGCTCGGACGTCTCGTGGAAGAGCTCGGCAAGAACGAGCGCGTGACCGATGCGATCGCCAGGGCGATGTCCGCGAAGGGCAAGGTCGACGAAGGCGCCCGGCGCGCGCTGGGTCAGGTCGGGCTCGCCGCCTCCGACGAGCTGAAGGACCTGCGCCGTCACATCGAGCGCCTGGAGAAGCGCCTGGCCAAGCTCGAGGCGGACGCGAAGCCCGCGCCGAAGCCGAGGACGACGAAGCCCAAGACGACGACCCGGGCGAGGAAGACGACGGAAGAGTCGTCCTCTCCTGCGCCGGGCCGCTCCATCGGCGGCGGGACCGGCCGGGGCTCGGCGTCCGGCGGGACGACAGCGAGCTAGCTCGGAACGCGCAACCGGAGCGCGGCGGGAACGATCTCGAACACCGCGGGCGTCGTTCCCGGCTGCTCGCCGTCCAGCGCGATCGGCAGCGGGATGGCGGTCTCGATCTCGACTCGCTTGCCGCGGACGACCTCCGCCCGCGGGTGCGGCAGGTACGTGCCGCGATAGATCTTCGGGAGCGTCCTGACGAAGTCGGCCTTCGTCGCGTCGCCGATGAGGACGACGTCGAAGAGGCCGTCGCCGGGATCGGCCTCGGGCGCGAGGCGCATCCCGCCCGCGAGCTGGTCGCCGATGGCCGCGATGACCTCCAGCATGCGGCCCGCGTGCCGCTCTCCGTCGATCGTGACCTCGTAGTCGGAGTTCTTCCAGCGGAGGAAGACCGAGGTCGTCGCCCAGAAGAACGACGTCTTGCCGCCGAGCGCCTTCGAGCCCTTGTTCGCGCGCGCAGCGACGGCGCCGCTGATCCCCGCGCCGGCGAAGTTTGCGAAGAAGGACTCGGCCGGCGAGCCGTCCCAGGCCGTAAACGCGGCCCGCCCGACGTCCACGGTGCGGGTCGCGCCCTCCCGCGCGACCGCGAGCGCATCCTCGACGCCCCTCGGGATCCTGAAGCTGCGGGCGAAGTCCTTGCCCGTCCCGCGCGGAATCGTCGCCAGCTCGGGCCGCTTCTCCAAGTCCAGGCGCAGGAGGCCGTTGGCGACCTCGTGGACCGTGCCGTCGCCGCCGACCGCGACGACGAGGCGGGCGCCCCGTCCGGCGGCGTGCTGCACGAGCTCCTCGGCATGGCCCGGCCGCTCGCTGAACAGCGTCTCGCCGGTCAGCCCGAGCTCCGCGGCCCGGCGGGCGATCTCGGGCCACCGCCTTCGCGTCGACCCGTTCGCCGAGGCCGGGTTGACGACGAAGACGACGTGTTCCGCCACGGTCAGTGCTCCTAGTGGTTCTCCGTGGCGACGGCCAGGGCCAGCTCGGTCATCTGGTCGACCGCGGCCTTCATCTCCTCGTCGCTGATCCGCACGAACTCGCCCTCAACGACCACGTCGCTGACCGTGAGCAGGCAGCCCGCATGCACCTTGCGGAGCGCGCCCAACGTGAACAGCACCGCCGCCTCCATCTCGACCGCGAGGACGCCGCGGTCGGACCAGCGCTGGTACTGGCCGTCGTCCGAGTTGTAGAAGACGTCGCTGGAGACAATCGGCCCGACGCGCACCGGCTTGCCCAGCTCCTTGGCCGCGTGCACGGCCGAGTGCACGAGACCCCAGTCCGCGGTCGGCGCATGGATCTCGCCGGCGATGTGGAGCGCCGTCGAGTCCGCCGGCACCGCCGAGATTGCGATGATGAGGTCCCCGAGCTTCAGATCCGCCTGGAGGCCGCCGCAGGTGCCGATGCGGAGCAGGCGCTTCACCCCCAGCATGACCAGCTCCTCGATGACGATCGCCGCCGAGGGGCAGCCCATGCCCGTTGACTGCACGGAGACGGGCTGGCCGCGAAACGTCCCCGTGTATCCGAGCATCCCGCGCTCCCAGTTGCGCTGCTGGACGTCCTCGAGAAACGTCTCGGCGACGTACTTGGCGCGCAGCGGGTCCCCGGGGAGAAGACATGCCTCGGCGTAGTCGCCGGGCTCTGCACGAACGTGAATAGGCATGGGGGTATCGTCCCCGGGCATGGCGCGCCTGGTCAAGCGCCCACGGCTCTCGCACGTCCTCGCCTTCTGCGCCGGGGACCCGATCGAGCGCGTGTTCCTGGAGGACGTCGCGCGGCGCGGGTTGGGACGGTTCGCCGGCCTCCGCGAAAGCGGGAAGCTCATCGCGCTCCTCCATCTCGGCGCCAACCTCGTCCCCTCCGGGTCCGGCTGCGCGGACTTCGCCGAGCTCGTCGCCGGCAGCGACGCGCGGATGGTCGTCGGGGAGGAGGGGGCGGTGACGGAGCTCTGGGAGCGGGTTCGCGACACCTTCCCGGAGCCCCTCGACGATCGACCCGGCCAGCCCGTCTACGTGCTCGAGCGCCCGCCGGAGATCGGCCGGAGCGCGCTCCGGCGCGCGACGCTGGGCGACCTCGACGCGCTCGTCGTAGCCGCCGCCGAGGCCTATCGCGAGGAGGTCGGTGTCGACGCGCACGCGCGCGACCCCGCCCTCTTCGAGTGGCGGACGCGCTCTCAGATCGAGGAGGGCCGAAGCTGGCTCTGGACAGAAGACGGCCGCATCCTCTTCAAGGCGGAGGCCTCGGCGTGGACCCCCGCCGCCGTCCAGCTGCAGCAGGTCTGGGTTGAGCCCGACCTGCGCGGTCAGGGCTACGGGAAGCGCGGCCTCTCCGACCTCTGCCGCCTCCTCCTGGAGACGACGCCGGCCGTCTGCCTCTTCGTCAGGCCCGAGAACGCGGCGGCTATCGCCCTCTACGACGCCGTCGGGATGCGCCGCACGATCACCTACCGCTCCCTCATCTTCGCCTGAACGGCGGATGGGCCGCTGTCCGCGGCGTTTCTTCGACGCAAGTTGCTGAGGGTCAGCCTCACTGCGGCAGCGCTCCTCGCGCGTGCTCTGCGCGCGCGGCCGGGCGAACGGCGCCCGGCCCATTCGGGCGGCTGGGCGCCCGGGCTGCACTGCGACGGCGCCCCCGTCTCGGCAGTCCTGCACGCCTCGGTGAGCCGGAAGTCCCCGCCAAGTAACAGTCTGTTACTCGGCCGAGCGCTGGATGGGGCGAGCGGCTCTGCGGTCTGCGGGGCGGCGCCTCGTCCGCGGCGGGCCTGCCTTTCCAAGTTGCACTCTGTTACTTGGGCATGTCCGGGCTACGATCATCCTTGTGGACGCCGCGGCGCTGCGCGCGCGGATCGAAGAGCACGTCCGCCGGCACGACCTGATCCCCCCCGGCGGCGAGGTCGTCTGCCTCGTCTCGGGCGGTGCCGACTCCACCTGCCTCTGGCATGCGCTCGGGGCGCTCGGGTACCGCGCCTCGGCGCTCCACGTCAATCACCGGCTGCGCGGCGATGAATCCGAGGCAGACGCGTGCTTCTGCGCGGAGGAGCTGGGCGCCGAGGTCGTCGAGGCGCCTCCGGCGGGACGCGCCACGGAGGCCGAGCTCCGGGACCTGCGCTACGCCGTGTGGCCGGAGCGGCTGCGGGCCACGGGCCACACGGCCTCCGACCAGGTGGAGACGATCATCTTTCGCCTCGCCTCGAGCGGCGCGGCGACAGGGATTCGGGCCCGCCGCGAGGACGCCATCGTCCGCCCGCTCCTGACGGTCTGGCGGGAGGAGACCGAGGCCTACTGTGGGGCCGAAGGGCTCGCGTTTCGCGTCGACTCCTCCAATGCGGACACGGCGCGAGGAGTGATCCGCGCCGAGATCCTGCCCGCGCTCAGGCGGCTCCACCCCGCAGCCGAGCGGAACGTCCTCGCCGCGCTCGAGGAGGGCGAACGGCTCCCGCGAAACGCCGAGAGAGCGCTGTTAGAGTTGCTCGCCTCTCGTGAGGGATCCAAGCGTCTCGACCTGGGCGACGGCCGCGTGGCGGTGAGGGAGTACGAGAGCGTCTGGCTCGAGCGCGGCCCTGTGCCGCTCGAGGGCCGGGTCCGCTGGGGCCGGTGGACGCTGGAGACTACCCACCCCGGCCTCCACGTCCGTGGCTGGCGCCCGGGCGACCGGCTGGCCGGGCACGGCAAGAAGGTGCAGGACGTCTTCGTCGACGCGAAGGTGCCGCGCTCCGAGCGCGAGGCGTGGCCGCTGGTCGTCCGCGGCGACGAGGTCGTCGTCGTCCCCGGGATCACGGAGGCGCCGGGCTACGAAGGCGCCGTCAGCGGGGAGCGAGAATGAGCAGCGTCGACGAGCTCACGGCCGCCGTCGCCGACATCCTCATCGACGAGGACACCCTGCAGGGGCGGATCGCCGAACTCGGCGCCGAGATCAGCGACGACTACCGCGGGCGCGACCTGCTGCTCGTCGGCGTGCTCAAGGGCGCCGTCTTCTTCATGGCCGACCTGATGCGGCGGATCGACATCCCCTGCGAGGTCGACTTCATGGCCATATCGAGCTACGGCGCCGGCGTCGACTCCTCGGGCGTCGTGCGCATCCTCAAGGACCTCGACATGTCCATCGAGGGCCGGAACGTCCTCGTGGTGGAGGACATCATCGACTCGGGCCTGACGCTCTCCTACCTGCTCCGGAACCTCGAGGCCCGCGAGCCCGCCTCGCTCGAGATCTGCGCCCTCCTGACCAAGCCGGCGCGCCGCGAGATCGACATCCACTGCCGCTACACGGGCTTCGAGATCCCGAACAAGTTCGTGATCGGCTACGGCCTCGACTTCGCAGAGCGCTACCGCAACCTGCCCTTCGTCGGAGTCATACGGGACGAGCTCGCGGCGCAGGCCGAAGAGATGGCCTAGCGGGTCATCGCCGCCTCGTGCGGAACGAAACGCTCATCCGTCGGCTCTCTGACGCCGAATAGGAGACTGCTACGCTTCTTCTTCCAAGCCCGAGGTCCTCTTCGTGAGCCGCTTTTTCCGCAGCGCACTCTTTCCACTCATCGTCATCGTTCTGCTCGTCTACCTGGCGTCGCAGACGCTGCTGCCGCGCTCGGAAGAGAAGACGAAGATCACCTACAGCCAGCTGATCGACCACGTCGAGACGAACCCCGACCAGGTCACCGACGTGCTCTTCAACCCCAAGGGGCGCTCCATCGAGGCGACCTACGGCGGCGAGAAGATCAAGGTCAACTACCCCAGCGACCAGTCGCAGATCGAATTCCAGAATCTCCTCGAGGAGAAGGGGGTCGAGTTCGACTCGAAGGGGACGGGCGACTCCGCGTGGTGGTCGATCCTCACCTACCTGCTTCCGTTCGTCCTCTTCTTCGGCTTCTGGATCTTCCTGATGAATCAGGTGCAGGGCGGCGGGTCGAAGGTGATGAGCTTCGGGAAGAGCCGCGCCAAGCGCATGGCGCCCGACTCGCCGAAGATCACCTTCAAGGACGTCGCCGGCGTGGACGAGGCGGTCGAGGAGCTGCACGAGATCAAGGAGTTCCTCGAGAACCCGAAGAAGTTCCAGGCGCTCGGCGCGCGCATCCCCAAGGGCGTGCTCCTGTACGGGCCGCCCGGCACCGGGAAGACGCTCCTCGCGCGCTCGGTCGCCGGTGAGGCGGGCGTGCCGTTCTTCTCCATCTCGGGCTCCGACTTCGTCGAGATGTTCGTCGGCGTCGGCGCCTCGCGCGTCCGCGACCTCTTCGAGCAGGCCAAGCAGGCCAGCCCCTGCATCATCTTCATGGACGAGATCGACGCCGTCGGTCGCCACCGCGGCGCGGGTCTGGGCGGCGGCCACGACGAGCGCGAGCAGACCCTGAACCAGCTCCTCGTCGAGATGGACGGCTTCGAGATGAAGGACAACATCATCCTCATCGCCGCCACGAACCGACCGGACATTCTCGATCCGGCGCTGCTTCGCCCCGGCCGCTTCGACCGCCAGATCGTCGTCGACCGGCCCGACCGGAACGGCCGTCGCAAGATCCTCGAGGTGCATACCAAGGGCAAGCCGATCGACAACTCGGTCGACCTCGACACGCTCGCTGCCGGGACCCCGGGTTTCACCGGCGCCGACCTGGCGAACCTCGTCAACGAGGCGGCGCTCCTCGCGGCGCGACGTGGGAGGAAGACGATCGGCGAGATCGAGCTCGAGGAAGGGATCATGCGCGTGATCGCCGGCCCGGAGAAGAAGACCCGCCTCCTCTCCGAGCACGAGCGCAAGGTGACCGCCTACCACGAGATGGGCCACGCCCTGGTCGGGCACTTCCTGCCCAATTGCGACGCCGTGCACAAGATCTCGATCGTCAGCCGGGGCCAGGCGCTGGGCTACACGATCTCGCTGCCTACCGAGGATAAGTTCCTGACGACGAAGTCGGCGCTCATGGATCAGATGGCGATGACCCTGGGCGGCCGCGCCGCCGAGGAGCTCGTCTTCCACGAGGTCACGACAGGCGCCGCGAACGACATCGAGAAGGTCACCGGGACCGCCAAGCACATGGTCATGCGCTACGGCATGAGCGAGAAGCTCGGCCCGCGCCTCCTCGGACGAAACCACGACATGCCGTTCCTCGGCCGCGACATGGGCTCCGAGCCCGACTACTCCGAGGAGATCGCCCGGGAGATCGACGACGAGATCCGCCGTGTGATCGAGGAGGCTCACGACCGCGCCCGCAAGGTCCTCGGCGAGCACATGGAGGAGCTGCACAACCTCTCCGTGCTCCTCATCGAGCACGAGACGATCGACAAGGACCAGTTCGAGCGGCTCCTCGCGGGCGAGACTCCGGAGAGCGTCTTCGAGGAGCCCGACAAGGTGCCGCCCGCCGGGGGCGAGCCCGAGAAGAAGCCGCGGGCGGAGCCCAAGCCGCGTCCCTTCCCGCTGCCGGGCGCGACGATGCAGCCGCCGCCCGAGCCCGAGGGCGCCAACTAGCTCCCCGCCGGGCCCCGCTGCGAACTAGCCGCCCTCTGCGGCCCCAGCCGCGGCGTCGGCGGAGGGTCCAAGTAACAGTCTGTTACTTGGAACAACCGTGCCGTTGTGGACATGCTCTGGCAACCGGGCCTGCTTCGACGGTGCATGGATGAACAGCTCCGGCCGGAAGCCGTCGGCGCCCGGCCAAGTAACAGACTGTTACTTGCGTGGGCCTGCACGTGATCAGAAGATCAGGTACCGCCGGCGCCGGGCCCTGCGCGGGGGCGCGGGAACTGCCTCGCCCGCGACGATCGCCTCCGGCGCCTCGGTCGTGAGGTAGGCGGCGAGCCCGTCGTCGCCCAGCGCCTCTGCGGCGTCGGCCAGACCCGCCTCGCGGATCTCCGGCGTGTGGGCGTCGCTGGCGAGGACATGGGCGAGCCCGCGCTCCAGGAGCCGGTTGGCGGCCCGCTGCGAGGAACGGCCGATGCGCCCGTCGACCGGCGCTGCCGTGAGCTGGACGAGCGCCCCCAGGCGGACGACCTCGCCGAGGCGGCCGGGGTCGGCCTGCACCGCGCGATTGCGCTCCGGGTGCGCGAGCAGCGTCGTGAAGCCGCGCAGGCCGAGCCTGTAGACGGTTTCCGCCAGGCCTGACGGCCAGCCGGAGTAGGGGAACTCGAGGAGGAGGTAGCGCTCCGAGCGCGCCACCGAGAACCGGCGGAGGTGGTCGTCGTCGAGCGAGCGCAGGCTGCCCAGATCGATCTCGCCGCCGTGGAGCACGTCGACGTGGATGCCCTGCTCGACGAAGTCCTCGCGGAGCCGGAGGACGCCTCGCTCCATCTCCTCAGGTTGCGTCGGGAAGTCGCTGCGGACGTGAGGTGTGGCGGCGATCGCGGTGACCCCGTCCTCCGCCGCTCGCCGGGCGAGGGCGCGCGCCTCCTCCACCGTGCGGGATCCGTCGTCGAGCCCGGGGAGGATGTGGGAGTGGAGGTCGATCACGACGGTCGTAGGATACGGTTGCCGCGTGAGACCCCCGCTGGAGCAGGCCTTTCCCCGGCCGGCAGTGGTCGGGGTCGTGAACGTGACGCCCGACTCCTTCTCGGACGGCGGCCACTTCCTGCGACCCGAGGCGGCGACCGCGCTGGCCCTCGGCTACCTCGGGGAGGGCGCGTCGCTCGTCGACGTCGGCGGCGAGTCGACCCGTCCCGGCTCCGAGGGCGTCACGGCCGAGGAGGAGCTTCGCCGCATCGAGCCCGTGCTGGAGCACCTCCAGGGCTCCCCGGTCTCCATCGACACCTCGAAGGCAGCGGTAGCCCGCAGGGCGCTCGATCTCGGGGCAGTCATGGTCAACGACGTTACCGCTCTCCGTGGTGACCCCGAGCTCGCCGGTGTCGTCGCCGACAGGGGCGCGTACGTGTGCCTCATGCACATGCTCGGCGAGCCGCGCACGATGCAGGACGATCCGCGTTACGAGGACGTCGTCTCCGAGGTGAAGGCGTTCCTCGAGGAGCGGCTGGCCTTCGCGGTCGAGGCGGGAATCCCCGAGGAGCACATCTGCCTCGACCCGGGTATCGGCTTCGGCAAGACGGTCGAGCACAACGTCGAGCTCGTCGCCCGTCTCGACGAGCTCGTCGCCTTGGGGCGGCCGGTGCTCGTCGGCGCATCGCGGAAGCGCTTTCTCGGGCGCCTCCTCGGCGATCCGAAAGCACTCACCGGCCCTCTGTCGGCAGGCGTGGCCGTCGCCGTCCTCGCCTTCGACCGCGGCGCCTCGCTCTTCCGCGTCCACGATGTCCGCCAGCACGTGGAGGCGCTCACGGCCGCGCACGCCGTGGTGGGAGCGATATGAGCGTCCCTCGCCCTGGGCCCGTGAGCGAGGTGATCATCGAGGTCCAGGGGCTGGAGCTCAGGGGCTACCACGGCGCCCTCGAGGAGGAGCAGCGCTCCGGTCAGCGCTTCCTCTTCGACGTCACCCTCGTTGCCCACGACGCCGGGGTTCGCAGCGACCAGCTGGCGGACACCGTCGACTACACGGCCGTCGTCGCCCGAGTCCGCGAGGTCAGCGACCGACATCGCTTCAACCTGATCGAAGCCCTTGCGGCTGCGGTCGCCGACGACCTACTCCACCACTTCCCGGCCTCCCGTGTCAGGGTGCGGGTGCGCAAGCCGGAGGTCCAGCTCGAGGCTCCCGCCGAATACACGGCGGCGACGGTCGAGCGCAGCCGGCTTTGACGCGCGCGTACGTGGGTCTCGGCGCGAACCTCGGCGACCGGGAGGCGACGATCCGGCGCGCCGTCGAGCTGCTCGGCGCCGAGCCGGGGATCGAGGTCGTCGCCGTCTCCACGCTGCGCGAGACCGAGCCCGTCGGCTACGCCGACCAGCCCGCCTTTCTGAACGGCGCGGCGGCTCTCGAGACCGACCTGTCCCCGCGGGCTCTGCTCGACCGCCTGCTCGCCGTCGAGCGGGAGCTGGGTCGCGTCCGCGGCCTCGGTCCCCGTTTCGGTCCACGGACAATCGACCTCGACCTGCTGCTCTACGGGGCCGAAGTCCTCGAGGAGCCCGGGCTGACGGTTCCACATCCGCGTCTCACCCAGCGCCGGTTCGCCCTGGAGCCGCTCTACGAGCTGGATCCGGAGCTGTCGCTCCCGGACGGGCGTGGGGTGCGGGATCTGCTCGGCTCCCAGTTACAATGAGGCTCATGTCCCACCTCGACGAGTTGGACGAGTACGAGGCGGAGCTCGAGTTACGGCTGAAGAAGGAGTACTCGGCCGTCTTCAGCCTCTTCCGCTACTGCATCGTCACACAAGACTCGACGTACCTCTGCAATCGGCACGAGCTGAAGGTGCTGCCGCAGACGACCTATCCGTTCTTCCACCTGACGATGGAGGACGTCTGGGTGTGGGACAAGAACCGCCCGACCCGGATCATCCCGCGGGCCGAGGTCTACACGTCGAGCGACGTGACGATCGAGGAGCTCCGGGGTGAGGGAGAGGGCCCCGCTCTTACCCCCGAGGCGCTCGCCCAGAAGCTCGGCGAGACGCTCGGCGGCGACGAAGAGCAGCTGTAGACGAGGACCTTCTTGCTGCTGGCAGTCGACGTCGGCAACACGCAGACGGTCCTGGGGCTGTACGAGGGCGACCGCCTCGCCGAGCACTGGCGAGTCGCCACCGAGGCCGAGCGCACGGGCGACGAGCTGGCCGCCCTCGTCGGGCGGCTGCTCGAGCTTCGTGACGCCGGCTTCGAGGACATCGGCGGTGTCTGCCTTTCGTCCACGGTGCCGCCGCTCGTGCGCGCCTACGAGGAGTTCGCCCGAGACTACGTCCAGGCGCGGCTCCTCGTCGTCGGCCCCGGCACGAAGACCGGGATCCCCATCGTTTACGACGACCCGCGCGAGGTCGGCCCCGACCGGATCGCGAATGCCGTCGCCGCGCGCGAGCGCTACGGCGCGCCGTGCATCGTCGTGGACTTCGGCACGTCGACGAACTTCGACATCGTCTCGGCCGCGGGCGAGTACGTCGGCGGCGTCCTCGCGCCGGGAATCGAGGTCTCGATGGAGGCCCTCTTCGCGCGCGCCGCGCGCCTCGTGAAGGTGGACTTCTCCGCGCCGCCGTCGGTGATCGGCAAGACCACCGTCGCCGGGCTCCAGTCGGGAATGGTCTACGGCTTCGCCGGCCAGGTCGACGGCATCGTCCGGCGCGTCCGGGCGGAGATCGGCGAGTCGGCCCCGGTGGTCGCCACGGGCGGCCTCGCGGAGCTGATCGCCCCGCACGCGGAGACCATCGACACGGTCGACCCGCTCCTCACGCTCGAAGGCCTACGCCTCGTCTGGGACCGGAACGGCTGAGGCCGCTTCCGGCCGGCGCTCCAGCGCCTCCCGCTCGCCCACCACCACTGTGTCGAGGTGGGCCCGCGAGAGGGCGCTCGCCCACAAGCCCTCGACCCAGGGGCGGCGAAGGAGGGTGGAGCGCGGATAAGCGATCGGGAGAATCGCCGCCCGTTCACCGACCCACAGGTGGTCGACATCGTGGTAGACGCGCATCCGCTCGCTCTGGTCGCGCAGCGAACGGCCGCGCTCGAGCAGCTCGAGGATGTCGTCGTCGCAGTAAAACGGCCACTTGCCGAGCGTGAGCAGCCCGCGGAAGAAGCCGTCCGGATCCGGGTAGTCCGCCGTCCAACCCGACCACCACATCTGCGCGTCACCGAGCGAGTCGTTGTCCACGTGCGACTTGCTGCGAACCACCTCTACGCGCGCCCCCAGCGGCTTCCAGAGCTCCGCCAAGGGCTCATCCGGCGTCAGCCAGTGCGGAACGATCATCGTGAGCGGAGGGAGGCCCTTGCCTCCCGGGTAGCCGGCCTGGTCGAGGAGCGCCCGCGCCTTGTCGAGGTCGTACTCGAGCGCGACCCGGTGCGAGTGCGCAGGCATCGCCGGCGGGATCGCGCCGCCACGGCTGGCTGCCCGATAGAGGCCCGACCGCGGGTAATGCGAGACGAGGAGGTCACGGTCGACAGCGTGGCAGAAGGCCTTGCGTACCAGCTCATTCGAGAAGGGCGGACGGTCGGCGCGGAAGCCGACGAACTGGAGACTGAGCTCCGAGACGACGTCGCTCAGGGTCTGCGGCTCGTCCTCGGGCAGGGGGTCGTACACGTGCAGGAGGTCGAACTTGCCGTCCTGCCACCGCTCGACCATCTGCGTTCCCTTGGGATAGAAGGAGAAGTGGATCTCGCCGACGTTGCCCCGCGCGCCGGTCCAGTGCGGGTTCGCCTGCAGGAGCGCGTGGTCGTCGTCGTAGTCGACGAGCACGAAAGGCCCGTTGCCGACCAGGTTCTCCGGAGCCGCCCACTCGTCCCCCAGCGACTCGCAACGGTGCCGCGGCCACGGGAAGGCCCAAGGCGAGCACAGGATGTACGGGAAGTAGCTGCGCGGCTCGCGAAGCTGCACCTCGAGGGTGCGGTCGTCGAGCGCTTCGGCGGTCTCGACGTCCTCCATCAGGAACGCCGTCCGGTTCTCCAGCTCCCGCATCCGCCGCCACGCGTAGGCGAAGTCCTCGGCTGTGACGGGCTCGCCGTCGCTCCAGCGCGCGTCCTCCTTGATGCGGAAGAGATACGTGAGCCCGTCCGCGGAGACTCGAAAGTTGTCGGCCATCGCGGGGACGACGTTCAGCTCGGAGTCCACCATGAGAAGCCCGCGGAAGAGGAGCTCGGAGAAGTAGCCGGCTTCCGTCGTGTAGACGTCTCCCGGCGCCAGCTCGCCGGGCTGGCCCGAGGCGGTCTCCAGCCGTTCGGTGGGCGGAAGGCGCGGGTCCTCTCCGACCCGGCAGCTGAACGCCTCGTCGTACATCTCCTCGGCCTTCTCGAAGTCGAACGCGACATGGTAGGCGAGCGCCATCTTGAAGAGCGTGTCGCGGGCGCGGCGCTCGTCGCCGATGCGGGCGAGGAAGGCGCGCGCCTTGGCGTAGTGGTCGAGGGCTTCTTTGTCCGCGTACACGGCCCGCGCCTCATCGCCCGCCTTCAGCAGGTACTCGACCGCCTTCTCCGGGTCGTCGGCCTCGGTGAAGTGGCGGGCGAGAAGCCCGTATGACTCTTCCGGCGTCTCCTGGAAGATCGCTTCCAGCGCTTCGCCGACACGCTTGTGCAGCTTGCGCCGCTTCGAGTCCACGAGGCCTGCGTACGCGACCTCCTGGACGAGGCCGTGGCGGAAGCGGTACTCGGGGTTCGGGCGCCGCCGCTTCTCGACGATCAGGTCGAGTCGCTGGAGCTCGGAGAGCGCCTGCACCAACTGGTCTCGCTCGACGAGCCGCTCGAGCAGGGGGAGCCCAAAGGTGCGCCCGATCACGGCGGCAAGCGAGAGCACATCGCGCGTCTGGGGGTCGAGACGGTCGAGCCGCGCCTGCAGGGTTCCCTGAACGGCCGCGGGGATCGCCAGCTCGTCGACCCCGACGGCGAGCTCCCAGCCGCCGTTCCGGCGCTGGAGCGCGCCCCGCTCGATCAGGTCGCGGAAAGCCTCCTCCAGGAAGAAGGGGTTGCCGCCGGAGCGCTCGGCGAGCAGCTCGGCGACCGACTCGGGGAGGTCGCCTTCGGCCGCGTGCGCCACGAGGACGCGCGACGAGTCGGCCGCGAGGGGACGCACCTCGACCTCGCGGTAGCGGTGCGGGTAGCGCTGGCGCGCCCGCTCGATCAGGCGCCAGGACCCGTGGTCGCGCTCGGGGCGGCAGAGGAAGAAGAGCGCGACCGAGGTCTCGTCGGTGACCCCGAGCAGCGACTCGAGGAGCTCGAGCGTCGCGTCGTCCGCCCAATGGACGTCCTCGAAGACGAGGCAGAGCGGCTGCTCGTCCGCCAGCCTGCAGACGAGCTCGAAGAAGACCTCGAACGTGCGGGACTGGATGCTCTCGCGATTCAGCTCCCGGAGCGCCCCCTGGGCCTCCGGTTCGAGGGTCACGCCGACGAGGCTGGCCAGGAACGGATAGGCCTCCTCCGCCTCCTCCCTGCCGAGGAGGTGTGCCAGCTCGGCCTTGAGCTCGAGGCGGACGCGGGCCTCGGGCGTGGTGGCGCCCACGCAGAGCCACTCGCGCAGGAGGTCGCGGATCGGCCAGTAGGGGAAGGTCTCGGCGTAGGAGACGCCGCGAGCCTCGATGAAGCGGGCGCGGTCCCGGTAGCGGTCGCGCACCTCCCACACGAGCCGGGTCTTGCCGATCCCCGGCTCGCCGATGATGGAGACGATCGCGCCGCGCCCCTCGACGAGCGCATCCATCGTCCGCTCGAGCACCGTCAGCTCGAAGTCCCGCCCGACGAGCGGGAGGCTGGGCGGCGCGGGCTCTGACTCGAGCACGCGCATCACCCGGAACGTGTCCAGCGGCGCGCCGAGCCCCTTTAGGTCCTGTGCGCCCATCGCCTCGAGCTCGAAGTTGGCCTCGACCTGGCGCTTGGTCGTCGGGCCGATGACGACGCCTCCCTGGCCCGCGATCTCCTGCAGGCGCGAGGCGACGTTGACCGTGTCGCCGAGCGCGTTGAACGGGTCGTAGCCGTCGTCCCCGTTCCCGTCGAGGCCGACGACGACGGGGCCGGTGTTGACCCCGATCCGGACGGCCAGATCGACGCCGTACGCAGCCTCGACCTCGTGCGCGTACTGCCCCAGCGCTCTCTGGATGGCGAGCGCCGCCCGCAGGGCCCGCTCGGCGTCGTCCTCGTGCGCGACCGGGACGCCGAAGAGCGCCAGGAGCTCGTCGCCGACCAGCTGCGCCACGGTGCCGTCGAAGCGCCGGACCTGCTCGCTCATGATCCGCATGACCTCGTCGATCAGGAGCTTCGAGCGTTCCGGGCCGAGCTTCTCCCCGATCGCGGTCGAGCCGACGACGTCGGCTACCAGCACCGAGACGATCCGCCGTTCTCCCGTCGCAACGGCCATACCGAAGTTATAGCGGTGAGGCGGTAGCCGCTAGCCGCCGCCGTAGACGGAAATCGGCAGATCGAGGAGCACGTCGTCCTCACCCGGCAGCTCGCCCTCGAGCCGGGCGAGGACGTCCGTCGCGCCTGGCGCCGCCGAGAAGAGGCGCTCTTCGACCTCCGCGAGCGTGGCGAGCTGCACCAGCTCCTGCTTGAAGGGCTTCGGGAAGCGGCCGCGGCCCAGGTACCAGCCGTAGAACTTCTTCAGGAATCCCGTCGCGCGCTGCTCGCCCAGCTCGGCCACGGTGGCACGCATGAAGAGCACGAGCTCGGCGACGACTTCTTCGCGGCCCGGCTCGCCGTTCGCGCGGCCGGCGATCTGGCCGACGGCCCACGGATTCCCCTGCGCCGCTCGGCCGACCATGACCGCGGCGCAACCGGTGTCGTCGAGAAGCTCCTGGGCGCGTGCGCGCGAGGTGACGTCGCCCGACGCGATCACCGGGACGTCTACGCGCTCCACCAGTTCGGCAGTCAGCGAGTGGTCGGCTGTGCCGGTGTACATCTGCTTGGCGGAGCGGGGGTGGAGCGTGAGGGCGGCCGCGCCCGCCTCGACGAGGCGCGGGCCGACCTCGAGCGCGTCCCGCGAGCCGTCCGCGAGCCCGCGGCGCATCTTCACGGTGACGGGGACCGCGACCGCCCCGACGACGGCGCCCACGATCCTGCACGCGCGGTCCGGATCCTCCAGAAGCGTGGCTCCCGCTCCGGTCTTCGTCACCTTGCGCACCGGGCAGCCGAAGTTGATGTCGACGATGTCGGCTCCCGCGTCCTCGACCATCCGGGCCGCGTCCGCCATCACGCCCGGCTCCGAGCCGAAGATCTGCACGGCGAGCGGAGTCTCGTCGCGGCCGATGCGGAGGTAGCCGAGCGTCCGCTCGTTCCCGTGCTGGAGGCCGGCGCAGCTCACCATCTCGGAGCAGACGAGCCCGGCGCCGAAGCGCCTCCCCTGGCGGCGGAACGCCTGCACGCTGACGCCGGCCATCGGCGCGAGCACGAGTCGCGTCGGGATCTCGACCGGGCCGATCCGCCAGGGGGACTGGATCTCGACGGCCATCGGAGGCAATCGTAGCTTTCGTCTCTCGGCGCGTTAGGAGCCCTTGACGGAGCGGCTACAATTCCGCCCACGGCGGCGCACGGTAGCGCCGCATTTCCCTGTCCAGGGGCCTATGGAGGGTTCGTCGTGAAGGAAGTGATTCTCACTCCCGAGGGTCATGAGAAGCTGAAGGACGAGATCGAGCATCTCGAGACGGTGAAACGCCGCGAGGTCGCCGAGCGGATCAAGCAAGCGCGCGAGTTCGGCGACATCGCCGAGAACTCCGAGTACGACGACGCCAAGAACGAGCAGGCGATGCTCGAGCACCGGATCGCCACGCTCCAGGAGCGGCTGAAGAGCGCGCGCGTGATCCAGAAGCGAGAGATCACCACCGACGTGGTCAGCGTGGGCACGATCGTGCGGCTGCGGGACGTCGACGCCAAGGAGACGATCGAGTATGCGATCGTCGGCTCGGCCGAGGCGAATCCCGCCGAGAACAAGCTCTCCAACGAGTCGCCGGTCGGCCGCGCGATCATCGGCCGCAAGAAGGGCGAGACCGTCGAGGTTTCGGCTCCGCGCGGCTCCCTGAAGTACAAGATCATGGACATCAAAGCCGCCTAGCGAGCGCCTGGCCGGCGGGGGCAACCGCCGGGCAGAGCCCGGCTCCGCCCCCGCCTCGCGCCGCTGGCGCCCGGGATGCTTCGAGGGCCCGTGCTGAAGCACTGTGCCCTCTTGCCCCCGAACGCCAGCGGCGCGCCAGACGCCCGCTGGCGAGCGCCTGGTCGGCGGGGGCTCCCGCCGGGCGGGAAGGCCAAGGATTCGCCACAAGACGCTCTAGACTCGGCGCGGACATGAGCGCCCCGCCGAGCCTGCCCAAACGCTTCCCCGACCGCGACGAGGTCGCCGAGGTGCGGGCGGAGGCGGAGGCGCTCGAGCCGGGCTCCGAGGGATCGCAAACCCGGCGGCTGGCCGGACGAGTGCTCGGGAAGCGTGGGCACGGGAAGCTGGTCTTCCTCGACCTCGTCGACCGGACTGGCCAGATCCAGCTGCTCTGTGGCGCCGACCGCTCGGGGCCGGTCGATCTCGACCTCGGCGACATCGTCGGCGCCGTCGGTAAGGCGACAAGGACGAAGCGCGGCGAGCCGTCGCTCGCCGTCGACAAACTCGTCCTCCTGGCCAAGACCGCGAGGCCGCTTCCGGACACGTACCACGGCCTCGTCGATGCTGAGACCCGCTATCGCAAGCGCTACCTCGACCTGCTCGTCAACGAGGACGCTCGCCGCGACTTCGTTCTGCGCAGCGCCATCGTCGCCTCGATCCGCCGGAATCTGGACACCGCGGGCTTCATCGAGGTCGAGACGCCGTCGCTCCAACCGCGCTACGGGGGCGCCTTCGCGGATCCCTTCGTCACGCGCTCGAAGACGCTCGAGGCCGATCTCTACCTGCGAATCGCCACCGAGCTCTACCTCAAGCGGCTCATCGTCGGCGGCCTGGAGAAGGTGTACGAGATCGGCAAGGACTTCCGGAACGAAGGGATCTCCTACAAGCACCAGCCCGAGTTCACGATGCTCGAGTGGTACGAGGCGTACGCCGACTACGAGGACACGATGGAGCGCATCGAAAACCTCGTGGCCGTCGTCGCCCGCGAGACCACCAGGACGACCAAGGCGACCTTCCGCGGCCACGAGGTCGACCTCGCGCCGCCGTGGCGGCGCGTCCGGCTCGTCGAGGCGCTCGAGGAGCACGGTCTCTGGACGCGGGACGAGGCCGAGCTCAGGCGCCGACTCGAGGGGCGCGGAGTCGACGCGTCGGCCGACCACTCCTGGGCTCAGCTCGTCGACCACGCACTCGGCCATTTCGTCGAGCCTGAGCTGATCGAGCCGACGATCCTGCACGACTATCCGGTCGAGCTCTCTCCGTTCGCGCGATCGGTGGACGGCGACCCGAGCATGACCGAGCGCTTCGAGTACTACGTCGCAGGCATGGAGCTGGGCAACGCCTACTCCGAGCTAAACGACCCCGAGGAGCAGGCGCGTCGCTTCGCCGAGCAGGACGCGGAGGTCCGCGGCGAGCCCGGCGACCCGGACTACGTCGAGGCGCTCTCGTACGGCATGCCGCCGACCGGCGGCCTCGGGCTCGGGCTCGACCGGCTCGTCATGCTCTTGACTGGGCGGGAGACGATCCGCGACGTGATCCTCTTTCCGACCCTGCGGGCGGCGCCCCCGGAATCAGCTCCGGAGGCGCCGACCTCCTAGACCGAGGCGACGGTTGGCAGGCTGCACCGGGTGGGGCAACCTGTTAGAAGATTCCCAGCCCGCTTTCTGTGGCATCTGCGTAGCGGGCGATTGGCGTCACGAAGAATCGAGGTGAATGACTCATGTGGCCTTCCTTTGGCAGGCTTGTCGGTGCTGTCCTCGTCTGCGCTGCCGGCGCGCTCACGGCGGTGACGCTCGCCGGCCCCAAAGCAGGGATGCCGGTTACGAGTACGACTACGCCGACGACCACGACAACACCGACGACCACGCCGACGACGACGACAACGACGAGCTCGTCGACGACGACCGAGACGACGCCCGGCGGCGGCTCGGGCGGGGGTTCCACGGTCGACGAACCGGAGGGCGAGCTCTCTTGAGTGGCCTTTCCGTCGGGACGCACCTCCTGATCGCTGGAGCCCTCCTGGTGGTCGGAGTCGTGCTTCTACGCCGAGGTCGGAGCGAGCCCTAGCCGGCCGCCAAGAGATAGACGCTCGCGAGCCCGGCCCATTCCCCGTAGGGCGCGAGGAGCTCGCGTGTGTCCTCGACGTCTGCGGGCCGGCCGCGGAGGGCGGCGCACAGCTTGATCAGGCCCAGGTCACCGACGAGCCCGCGCTCGAAGCGGCCGAGCCCGTAGAGGCAGATGACCCCAGCGGACCACGGCCCGAGGCCGCGCTCGCGCTCGATCCGAGCAGCCGCTGCCGCGGTGTCGACGCCGTGCAGGCGCTCGACGTCCCACTCGCGCGAGAGCCGGACGAGTGCCGTCGCCTTGCGGGCGACGAGACCCGACCGTGCTAGCTCGGCGGGAGAGAGCCGGCCGAAGGTCTCGCGGCCGGGCGGGAGCCGCAGGTCGCCGTGCCGCTCACACGCGCGGCGGAGAAGACGCGCCTCCAGCTGCCGCGCCGTCCTCGACTGGACGAGCTGCCCGCAGACGGCCTTGAGGAGGGCGTGAGTGACTGTCGCCGTCCTCAGCGGCCGGAGTCCGCGAAGCCGGCGGATGGGCCGGCCGAGCAGGGAGTCGTCGGCGAAGCGGCGGACAAACTCCGAGTGGTCGTCGTCCGCGCCGAGCACGAAGCGCAATCGCTCGAGCGCGGCCCCAGGCTCCTCCCCTTCGATCTCGGCTGCGAGGCTGCCGTCGGGGCGCTGGCGCACGTGGGCGACTACCGGTCGGCCCTCGTCCACGAGCGCCATGGTGAGGGCTCCGTCCCGGAAATGACGCGTCGCATCGCTCCGGAGCCGAGCCGAGAGGGCGAGCGAGTAGGGCGGACGGGGGACGATGGTCGCCTCGAGGCTCACGGCGCCGAGCTTAACGTCGGAAGGAGGATGGTTAACATCGACGAAAATCCTGCTGTACTCTGGCGGGAGTCTTTGGAGGGGGTGTGACATGCGGCGACGTCTAGCTGTCTGCCTTATCGTCCTGGGGACTCTGGCGGTCGCGTACGCGTCCGTAGTCGTCTTCTGGCGCGACCCGGCCACGGATCTGTACGCGCGGTGGCAGCAGCACCGGCTCGACGACGAGCTGGAACAGGAGTTCGTCGAGTTCCGCTCGCTCGCGCTCGCCACGGGGACCGGCCCGGCCGACTTCGACCTGCCGGGGGCGAGCCGGGAAGCCGACGTGCCCGATCCGACCGCGGCGGTCGCAACCGACGCGCGCCGTCTGCAGAGACGACTCGAGCTCGGCGATCCGCTCGGCCGCCTCACCATCCCGGAGTTGGATCTCGACGTGGTCTTCGTCCACGGCACGCGCTGGGCCCAAGACCTCTCCCGCGGCCCCGGCCACTACAAGGAGACGGAGCTGCCCGGTCTGGCGAAGACCGCCGCGATCGCGGGGCACCGGACGACCTTCGGGGCCTGGTTCCGGAACATCGACGACCTCGAGCGCGGCGACCTCGTCCAGCTTCGCCTCCCGTACGGGACGTTCCGCTACCGCGTCTTCACCCACGAGATCGTCGAGTCGGACGACTGGAGCATCATCCGCGACCGC
>Ga0081538_10001409_pt1 | contig 24706 bp, 24 predicted proteins | sample TabmetS5T2R1_FD_71022 | JGI IMG/M metagenome (GOLD analysis project Ga0081538, IMG submission 71022) | Tabebuia heterophylla rhizosphere microbial communities from the University of Puerto Rico - S5T2R1 | ecosystem: Host-associated > Plants > Roots > Rhizosphere ... | reverse complement strand
ACTACCAATACTATCAGGCTAGTAAGAGGTCATGACTGGGCATATGATGGCAACAGTGCGTGGCGAACAGATAATGAAAGATGGCTTGAGGAAAACCAACAATGGGTTGGAAGTAATTTCATGGATGATACGGCTAGTGACGATGTAACATTTCTTAATAATCCATTCAATTACGAGCATTCAGAGGAGCAACTTGTGACAAACCCAAGCGCCACGATAATTTTTGATTTTGGGGTAGTGGAGATGAACGCAACTGAAACGGGTGATGAAGTAAATAGGCAGCATTATCCACATCCGGAAAAAGTAGCGATATATGAAATGATCAGTGGCAATGGGAAAGTTATCCATTTAAGCATCTTTTCACACAAGCTGGAAGATAACGAAACATTTCTAGACTTCTATGAGGAAGAAATACTTCCCCGTGCATTTGACGTCCCAATTGGCGGTATCCAGTAGCAGACAGCAGTAACCACATATACAAACACCAATATCCTCATACCATCATACGTACACACCCACATCGATCTCCCTAGAGGTTAGTCAGCATATATGTACGAACCAAATGACGCAAAAATCAATGATATATCAGAGCAATTACCAAAGTTCCCCTAGGCCTACTATTATAAATGAATATTCCAAAGTAGCGACTATGGACGGTTTGAAAATTATTATGGTGCGTGCCAGCAGTAACTCTCCTTCTGTTCTAGGTGGGATTCTGCTTAGCAGCCAACCTGAGCAGGTGCAGGACCTTATGCTCCATTTAGCCTTGCTCCACCCGGGTCGGCAGTTTCATTCCAGTATTAGAAACCTCAGGTTACACACCATCATTGTAGTAGCATTCTAACTGGATATCTTTTCTGTTCCGTTGCCAGTCGTCTCCGGCTAATTATCGCTAATTCGGGTGCCTGCAGCGAGGGAGGAGTTTCCTCTCTTTCGAGTGACCCACTCACTGGCTCACACGCAATATATCTAAGGATACAATCGATATTAAAACTAGGCGTTACTTTTTTAATAGTCCTCGTCTTCTTCTTTGACTAATTTCTTGTCATTTGAGGAAAGTATTCCTCCTCCAGCTTAATCACCTGCTCTTCTGTTTCTGCAGCTGCATAGTCATCCAGAAGGTTTGCGTTGAGCTGAAGAAATGTGTGGCCCCACTTGAACTTGTCCATCATTCTTACCGCAAGCTCCTTTTCATTTAGGATGTAGAGTGCAGCTGCAAGTGCCTCTACGCTCGATAGCTTGCCCAACTTGGCATAGTTGATCGGGTTGGCAGCAAGCAATGCTGGAAGTCTTCTAGATATTCCCCGATCAGTAAGATGTCGACGTTTTAGTACTTCATCTGCGCGTTCCCATGAACAGTCAATAGCGCATAAAGAATCCGCTACAGTTTGATCACGTCTCAAAACAGTATGTTCTGAAAATGGGTCAAGCACAATAGTAGTCCTTGAGATAAATTTGACAGACACTGCTAAGCGGAACCTGACCAGCTTGGCTGCAGTACACCTGAAGGGGTCATCTTGATGCAGCATGTAGACTAACGGCTTCATAGCACGTACATCATGCTTACCAAAGACCATTAAAGTTTTTATTCGCTTGACTTTCACTTGTTGCATGCCGCCAGCGATATCTACAATCCATTTTCCATTTGAATTAAAAAAAGATCAGCTGGAGGCTGCCAAAGCATGGATTAATAACGGCTGCCGGGGGTCTGTCATTTTTAGTACTGGTACTGGCAAGACAGAGATCGCATTTGAGTGTGCAAGGTTGGCATCAGAGCTGTCAGGACGGGATCACTTTACAATATTGTTTCTGGTTCCAAGGATAGTGCTGATAGAGCAAAACATCAGACGTCTGCGACGTTACGGCATCTCTGATGATTACATAGGCATCTATTACGGTGAACGCAAGGAGATTAGAGAGATCACTATCAGCACATACCAAAGTGCCATCAATAATTACAACCTCATAAGGAGTGCTAACATGGTAATACTTGATGAAGTTCATCTTGTCAGCGAAAGCGCAGTAGCATTTGACAGCATCTTTGACATTATTGTAGAAGATTCGCACAAGGCAATTCTAGGTCTCACTGCAACTATAAATGAAAAGGATCCAAAATATCAAACAATTCTAACTGTCGTCCCTCCCGTAAAGAAATACATGATAAGAGATGCAGTGACGGATGGCAGGCTCGCCAAGCCAATTGTCAGAGCGGTGGAAGTCAGCTTTACGTCAGAAGAGCAAAAAAGTTATGACGAGGCAAGTGCTGCGATAAAAGATATCTCCAGAAAGCTTCAGGCCTATGACCCAGTGAGGATGACCAAGATACTCATGCGCGGCGGGTCGCGGGCATCAATGGCAAAAATGTGGTTTGCGCACGTGCGAAAACGCAAAGAGTTGCTCAGTGCCACTAGACAGAAGTTACTCAAAGCAGCAGAGTTGGTCAAGATGCATACAGGAGAGCGCATTATGATCTTTAGTGAAACTATCGACTCAATTCAGCAACTAAAGGCAATATTAGAGACAAAGGGAATACCGGCTCAAACAATACACAACGGGGTCAAACCAAAAGAGAGGAAAGAGATCTTGGAAAGCTGGGGTAAAGATTATTTTCCTTTACTGTCGGTGCATACGCTTGAAATTGGATACGACGTGCCGCAGGTCGGCATTGCAATAATTATTGCAAGTACGTCTAATATGAACCAGGTAGCACAGAGGATTGGGCGAGTAGTAAGAAAAGTAGATGGAAAAGATCAGGCCCTTGTATATGTAGTCTACGTTAGAGGTACCAAAGATGACAATGTACTAAAGGTGGTCAAGGCGGCTATTGAAAAAGAGGATGAAAGAACTGCAACTCCCCGTATCTATAAGGGTAAGAGACCTACACATGGTCAGAAGACAATAACAAAATTCTCATAGGTCCATGCAGGTAGACAACATGCCATCAATGTGTTCAAAGTATGAATCAATATCCATCTCGACTACCTTACCTGCATCAATATTTATGATGTAGGTTATGTGTAGTCGGCCGTTAAGAATCTCATCTTCAGTCACTGGGGGATTCTTGTAATATTTATCACACAATATTTTGACTTTTCTAATTTCACTTTGTCTTCTGTCACGAGGTGGACGCCTGAACAGTGAGGGTATTGGAAGGACGCTGACAGGCGGAGTTGCCAAGACAAACTGATTTGCATGTTTACTATACCGTGCTATCTTGCTTGCAATCCTTGCGGCATAATAGGACAGCGGATCGAGTGCATGCTCGGGAGGAATAAAGCCTGTTTCAATTTCAACAATGGCTACTCCATCCCCTTTTTCCGCATACACATCACAGATCAAAATATCTGTCAGTTGCTTTTCTACGTCAACTTTATACCCGTATCGGATCAGATGCTTGGCGCATACAAGCTCCATCGCTGAATGATTTATCTTGACAAGGTTTCTCATATAGAGCTCGATGAGTCTATTCTTTACAAAATTCATTCTGTCCACCATTTGTTCAGGCTCGCCAGCTGACATTCTATCAGAGAGCGATGTCACATCTGCAACAAAGCGCTGTAAATCCAATTATCACAACATTATAGCAAAGAATAGTTTTAAAGATGATGATGCTGATGCTGCTACTACTACTCAATTAGCAACATTAAAAATTCCCCCAGAAGCATGCTTATCTTATAATGTCACTCTCAACAATCAATAAAATGACCATCCTGGGGTCCGGTATTATGGGCCATGGTATTGCTCAGGTGTCTGCAATGGCCGGCTACACTGTAGCCTTGCGCGACGTCGAGCAATCCTTCCTTGACAAGGCAATGGAGAAAATAAGATGGTCGCTCAACAAATTAGTTGAAAAACAGAAGATATCACAGGCAGAGGCAGACAAAATCTTTGCTAGAATTACACCAGTAGTTGACTTGAAACAAGCACTCAAGGATGCAGATTTGCTCATTGAAGCAGTGCCAGAGGACATGAACTTGAAGAAGAAGGTATATGCAGAGGTCGACAACTTTGCAGAGAGCAAGACCCTTTATGCTTCAAACACAAGCACTCTTCCAATAACTGAAATGGCAGCACTGACAAGCAGACCAGCGCGCTTTATTGGACTTCACTTTTTCAATCCACCACAGCTGATGCCCTTAGTCGAGGTGATACCGGGCAGCAAGACCGACCAAAGCATGATTGACATGGCAACAGGTCTTGTGCAAAAGATTGGCAAGCAGCCAGTGCTCTGTAAAAAAGATGTTGCAGGCTTTATTGTCAACCGCATCTTTATACCGCTTGTTCACGAAGCCGTATATTGCCATGAAAGAGACAAGGTTTCAATGACTACTATCGACTCGGCAGTCAAATTCAAGCTCTCATTCCCAATGGGGATATTTGAGCTTGCCGACTATACAGGCCTTGATGTGATACATAAAGCAACTGAAGAGATGCATTCCAGAGATCAGAAAGTCATCCGTCCTCATCCCAAAATAAAGCAGCTATTTGACGAAAAGAATTTGGGTCAAAAGTCGGGCAAGGGCTTTTTTGAATACAAAGGTGACAAATACGAGCGCATAAACCTCACAGAGGAGGAAGCCTCGAAGTACGATCCAGTTGCACTAATCGGAGTGGCTGCCAACAATGCAGCATGGCTTATTTCCAATAATGTGTGTAGCAGAGAAGACTTGGAAAAAGCACTCAAATTAGGTATGGGGTTGAAAAAAGAACTATTTGCAACAGTGCAAGAATTTGGAGTCAAAAATATCGTTCGCAGTATGCAAGACTTGGCTGCAAAGTATGGGCCATTTTATGATCCCGATCCGTACTTGGTCAGCTTAACATGATATAGCTCTTCCTACAATAATCAAAATTTTAGAAAATACTTCGTAATGCTACAAAGCAGTATATGCCTCATAAACCTTATTTATATACTACATGCATTGAGTGGCTTAGAATTTAGCATAGACTCTATCCATAGGATAGGTTCGTGTGTCTATCTCGAGGCACTATTTGGTTTGTATCATCATGCCTTTACAGTAGTAGCAAGAATCATTTCTACTGCGGTCTTTGCATCTTTTGCAACAGTTATTGAGACCCTGTTACGCTCATCCAAAAACTTACCACCATAAATATCTGCCACGCCGCCACTTCCCGCAATCACTACCATTGTCTTATTAGTCATATAGCCTACACCTAGCTCAATGAGCGTTCCTATGCCGCCACCTACTGCGATTATTCCGTCTGCCGAAGATGCAACGACAAAATCTCTTGCATAGCCTATACCAGTGCACACCACAATGTCACAATATTCATTTGCATACAAGAAATCTTCCTGAGGTATTATCCCAACCGTGGTGCCGCCATATTCTTTTGCACCTTTGCATGCAGATTCCATTACGCCTCCAAGCCCTCCACAGACCAGCACTGCGCCAGTAGACGCAATCTCCTTGCCCACCTCATATGCCATCCTGCTTGCAAGGTCGGTACATCTGTCTTTATTGTATCCAATCACGGCAATCTGTAGCTTACGCACAGGCCGGAGCAATAATCAGCGCATGAATTATAGTTTTCGCAGAGAGGTGTTTTTTATGATAAGATGCGCAAGAAAAATAAAACCAAATAGTGAAATAAAAGAAGTAATAGTAATGATTCACACTCGAATAGTCCACACTATTACAGTTTGGCAAAAGTAGTTGTGACACATCATCCATACGCGGGTTATCGAACCCATCAACACACTCTGTGCAAAGTAAATAACTCGGAGATCCGGCCTCAAGGGCAGATAGAGTATTATTCGATTTTTGGTTTTTGTATCTTTTTTTTCTAGGCACTTAGTGGTAAGAACAGACAGATGCTTAGAAGCTCTTTTTATGGTGAGGGGATCTCAAAGTAAATCTCACGGTCTATTCTTGTTATTGCAAATGCCTATAACGACTAAGGCTTAAAATCATAATAGGGGAAATTATATTATGAAATTCCACAATAGGATCGAAGCTGGTAATCTCCTTGCAGAAAGGCTAGCGGAGAATAGGTATTCCTCTATGATAATACTTGGCATCCCCCGCGGAGGCGTTATATTGGGAGATATTGTAGCCAAGAAGCTTGGCGCCGACTTTGACATTGTGATACCAAGAAAGCTTGGGGCACCCGAGAATGAGGAGCTTGCTATTGGGGCAGTGATGGAGGATGGTACTGTATACATTAATAGATATATTGTCAATGCGTTGCGAATACCCGAGAACTATATACAAAATGAACGGTTACGTCAGGTCGCAGAAATCAGGCGTAGATCTACAGCATACAGAAAGCACGATCTTAGTTATAAGATAACAGGCAAAAATGCTATCATAGTTGATGATGGCATTGCAACAGGTGCTACAGTTATCGCATCTGCAAGGTGGGCAAGAAAGCATCATCCATCAACCCTTACTATTGCGGTTCCGGTTGCGCCCTCCCAAACTGTGGATGTGCTAGAACAGGAGTCTGATTCTGTTATAGTGCTTCATATGCCCCATGATTTCGGATCAGTTGGGCAGTTTTATGAAGAGTTTGGACCAGTCTCTGACGATCAGGTGACCCAGATCATGCGTTCAAGAGGACTATTGCTGTAGAACTAATATATGGCATGAATATTGTCAAAATTGAATGAAATCTCGCATCAAAGACCCCACACTTGCCAAAGAAGGCAAGAACCGTATTGATTGGGCAGAAGCCCATATGCCTGTACTTGTCGCACTCCGTCAGAAATATGAAAAAACCAAGCCTCTTGAAGGAATAAGGGTAGCTGGGTGTCTACACGTTACAAAGGAAACAGGAGTCCTTGTTAGGACCCTCAAGGCTGCCGGTGCCCAGTTGTCATGGTGTGGTTGCAATCCATTGAGCACTCAGGATGATGTTGCTGCCTCCTTAGCTGAGGATGAAGACATTTCAGTATTTGCAAGCAGAGGTGTGACACAACAGGAATATTATGACGATATTCATTCTGCTATGATGCTCGAACCACATGTTACCATTGATGACGGTGCAGATCTGACGGTTGAAATGCACAAGAAAAATTTTGACTCAATAAGAGGAGGTACAGAGGAAACAACTACAGGTGTCATCAGGTTGCGTGCCATGCAAAAGGCAGGCAAATTAATGTATCCAATTATTGCTGTTAATGATGCTGAAACAAAGCATGACTTTGATAACGTTTATGGGACTGGCCAGTCAGCCTTGGATGGTATAATACGCGCAACTAACATTCTGATTTCGGGTAAGAACGTAGTGGTTGCAGGCTATGGTCACGTGGGCAAGGGTATTTCGCGGCGTGCAGCTGGCCTAGGTGCCAATGTTATTGTTACAGAAGTCGATCCAATAGCTGCCCTCAAAGCCAAGATGGACGGCTATGCGGTAACCAAGATGGAAAGAGCAGCTGAGATAGGCGATGTTTTCATCACCACAACAGGTTGCAAGGATATTATTATTGACAATGATATTTCCAAGATGAAAGATGGCGCAATATTAGCAAATGCAGGACATTTTAATGTAGAAATTTCTATACCCGCGATGGAAAAACAATCAGTACGCCAGAATAAGATCAATGAAAACATAATGCAATATGTTCTCAAAAATGGCAGTAGGATATACCTGCTTGGTGAGGGTCGCCTCGTGAATCTAGCTGCAGCAGAAGGTCACCCCTCAGAGGTCATGGATATGAGCTTTGCCAACCAATTTCTATCAGTAATCAAGCTGGCACAGCAAGGCGACACAATGAAGCCGTTAGTATACAATATCGAGAGGAGCCAAGACCAGGAAATCGCACTTGCTAAACTGCAGTCAATGAACATCGAGATCGACTCGCTAACACCTCCACAAAAGGCGTATCTTGAAGGCTTCAATGAAGGGACATAGTATTAATTATCGGTATGCCAAGACCAAAAAAGGCGGATGGGTAGTCTAGCCTGGTCAGGATACCTGTCTCACACACAGGTGGTCGAGAGTTCAAATCTCTCCCCATCCACTTTTGATTTATCCGAGAACTTTCTTTGTATTTTAAAAGATAGCAGCTACAGAGCAAAAGGCGTACGAGATAATCAAAAGTATAAGGAAAAACAACTGATGACATCCAGTAACTAACAATGCAAAAAAGATATACAAGAAGTTCTTTTAAAAGAAGAATCTTTAAGACAAGGGATTATATAGATTTCGAAAATAGATCAATTGAGAAAACGCAGTTTTGTATCTGTTATGAGATGATCGAAAAGATATGTTGAGCCTTTTACTTACTTCTTGGCTCCCAGTGTCCTGTTCTTTAGCCTCATTTGGCTGCCATGGCATTTTCTGCACCTAGTAGTTGAGATGGGATTCTTTGCTCCGCATTTGAAGCATATCTTGAAGAATAATCTGCGTTGCTGTGCAATCTGTTTCTTTGCTGCATCTGTAATTGGCATTTATACTATTCTTATTCAAAGGAAGGCTCTTTTCTACCTTTCTGTTCTCACGTTGCTTATTTCACAGAAATGTAAGAGAGGATTAGCTTATTCTCAATCTTAAGCTAATAGTTGTGTATTGATGGCAATACCAGTAGGATGGGCCGCAATATTTGACGGTGCTTGTCTTACTGTTTCGAAGGTCATAATTCGAATTCTTCTTTACACAGTAGAATAACTTGACATACTGGGCCAGAACTTTTTGGTATATTTCTCTCCGTAGACTAACGCGGAGCTTCTTAAAATGAGGACCGAGATAGACAAAAGAGAGCTGCACCTTAGTTAACAATTAAAAGATCGATCTAAGATAATAAGAGGTGATTAATTCTCCTATTTGCGATTTCAACATACTCTTTGCTCACGTCATATCCTACAAAATGTCTTCCACTTTTGATAGCGGCAATACACGTGGAACCTATACCACAAAATGGATCTAGCACAACTTCACCTTTGAATGTATAAAGCTGTATGCAACGGTATGGAAGCTCAATTGGAAAAGGAGCAGGATGACCTGTACGAGTTGCAGATTCTGCAGGAAAATTCCACGTGCTCCTTGTAAAGGCAAGAAATTCGCCCTTGGTTATTGTATTCTCTCGGTTATGAGAACTGCGATGAAAAGTTCCTTTAGAGAAGATTAGCACATATTCATGCACATCTCTCAATGTCGGATTGGATGCAGATTGCCAACTTCCCCATGCTGTAGAAATCCCAGAGCTTGCAGCCTTGTTCCAAATTATCTCGCCACGCATAAGAAAGCCTAATTCATGCATGTCTTCGATTATGTAACTATGCAATGGGATGTAGGGTTTTCTTCCTAAATTTGCGATATTGACACATGCTCTCCCACCATATACAAGTACACGAAATGTCTCTTTAAAGACTTGCTTTAGCAAGCTTCGATATTCTTTTATGCTCAAATCTTGATCGTAATTCTTGCCAACATTGTATGGAGGAGAGGTAACCATAAGATGAACACTTTGTTCAGGGAGTTCGTCCATCGTTTCGCTGCTCTTACAAAAAAGTTTGTTTAGGTTTTGAGGCTCAATACAATTCTCCCTATAATTGTGTTCATGGTTGATTTCGCCATTATTTGTTGTACTCTGTCTGTAAAGTTTACGACTGTAAAATCTTGAAGAATCATGAGATTCCCTTTTTGAAGCTCCGAAGCCTCTAGTTTCTGTTGATTTTCTCCTTATGGATTGGCTCACATTTGGTAGAATCTTTCTATCCATAGATAAGAATTTTGTGAGAATAAACGTCACGATTTTACTATGTATCAATCAATGATTGATGAAAATCAACATCGAAATAATTCATATTGTGAAAAATTTCTTAAAGAGAGGCAAACGGGCGGATGTTAGAACTTGAAATAAAGTTCAGAAAAAGTAAACCGATAAGATGCTTGCCGAACAGCAGATTGTATTTTTATGTACATTATATTTTCTCAAACTGCTTGTAAAGCAGATACCTCAAGGTTATATAGAAACAATCTGAGCATGACTATACAAACAATACCCCGATTATCCCTACTGGGCAACTAGATTCTCTTCTTATGTTAGAAGAAGAGAACAAATATGTTCACTAAAATAGGATGTATTATACCAAGAAATACAAACTACTGTGAAAAGAGAAAAGTCTGAGTGAGTTAAATTAGTGGGGCCGAAGGGATCTGTCCTGATATGGCTGTTGCCACACTCATTTGAACCCTTGACCCACGGGTTTCTTCTTCTTCCTTTCTCCTGCTAATTTAGCCCTTTTATCAGATCTGGAGCCCGTTGCGATGCCTGGCTTCGCTACGACCCCACTAAGCGTGCATCGTGCTATGGATAGCATAAAGATGTCCGTATAAGTCTTGCTAGAACGTAAGCTCAAGTGAGCTGCTATTCATCATCATCATCGTATCGCTTCTCAGATCCCTGCCGACAAGCTGATCAGTACTATTCAGGTACCAATGCTGCGTCTTAGGAAATAGGGGCAGATGCAAGGTCTTACCGCTATCTTTATTGAGGTAATCTGCTATGAGAGTGTTGTTATAAGACCTTACTAGCTGATGAGCCGCTGTTGGAACAAGGAGGTTAAAGTCGTCTAATGTGCTGTTCGCCATCAATTCTGGAATTGCGCCAAGCACCTGACTTGTATTTGCATTTTTAAGCAGCACATTCCTTTCGCTATTAACCCATTCTTCTTCAAACTGCAAATTCAATAGAGTTACTGCAGCCTCCTGGAACGCTTTATCAAAATTATTCTCTGAGGACTCGATTCCAACTATGAAGCCGTTCCAAATGCCGGTGTCATTGGTAGTGGTGTAGTTACGCGTGAATACCATTGCTTTTCCGGAAATTTTCTTATTTTCTACATTAAAATTGTAATCTACATCATAGCCAGGAACCAGATCAGTGGAATTGCCATCACCACCGCCAACACCACCATATATCGATGCGTAAACTGACTCTGCAGAATCAACAGTGTAGCCGTTCAGATTTCTTGTCAACATTGGTAAAACTTCGCTTGTAAAATACTGCTCAGGCGTTTTAAAGTTAGAAACAGATATCGGGGCGTTTCCAAGAGACATTTCTCGGACCTTCTCTGCAGATAATACAGAACTAAAGCAAATGCGATCGGTTTCGCAAAGTGATGTACTTGGGAGAATGTACAAAGGCATGAATGGCTGAAAGACATATACAAGCGTGTTTTCATCTCCTCTTGCAAAGAATACAAAACCGCTCATGGATTGATATGGCCTAATTATCTGTAGATCTGCACCCCAGCCTTCAGGGAGGAATGTTGTTGCGGCTTTTTCTTTTGGATCGGTCCATTTAACAAAACGACTTTCATTCTGAACCTGCGACTCTGTTCTACCGATCTCGCCTGTATCGTTTAGTGCAATTTGGTAGACACGGCTGTAGATTATATTCTTATTTGCATTTGTGGGTGTCAGGAATTTAGACAGCTCGTCCATACTTTCAACTGGCATGAAAGCATTTGAACGTGATTTAGCACTTTTTGCATCCCACCACTCAGAAGCAAGAATATGTTCATCGGGTGTAGGCACTGAAGATGTAAATTTCGTTATGTCTGTGTGGCTATCCAAAATATCCCAATCCGCCAGCGGAAATGCTGGTCTCTGCGCGGCTGTCGATCCTACTACAAATTCTGGCTGGTGGGCAGGCAAGAGACTACTGGCCAGCATTAGTACAAGCACACAAAAGGTTAGCCAGCCATAACGAATCAACAAGCAGTATCTACCTGCACAATAATGGGATTTAACAATTAACTTAGAGTCATATTCTAATATTATCTTCTATTAGCTCATTTCGAAATTGATAAAGGATTTTACTGGCCATCAGTGGTTGTTGACGGGAGAGACACAGCTACGGGCGAGAAGGACGAGAATAAAGATTCTCAAGGCCATAGCTGATAAAAATGGAGCAGCTGGGTTTTCAGATATCAAGGCTTCTACGGGGCTTTCTACAGGCTCTATCTACTATCATCTTGAGCGTATGGGCAACTATGTCACTAAGAACTCGAAGTACTACATGATCACAGAGGAGGGCCTGCAACTTTTGCGTGAAGTTGATTCCAAATATGCAGATCTTACCCCGCTTAAGAGAGCAGAAGAAACGGTACAGCTAGAAAGTTCGGACACGTCAGAAGAAGCCGTCAAGCGACCCCGCTACCTGGGAGCACGTCACTATGTTTTTCTGGGTATAGTGCTAACAGCCATTGCATTTGCCTCCGTAGGCCTGCTTACAGACTGGCAGGCATTCTTTCTAAATGCTGGTGTCATTGCATCGATAGCAAGTGCAGCTACTATTGCAGCATCATTTTTGATGATAAGGTACTCTTATTCTTCTGTCAGATACAGAGGCATGATGCTTTCAGTTTCAGCCCTTACAGTCCTGCTTGCAGGATTATTTGTATTTTCAGGCGTCCAATTCACGGGTGCGTCCCCAGCGCAGTCCTATGATAACTCAATGGATGCCCTGCTATCCTCATATTCGTTACATTGGCAGATTAGATAGAGGCATATATAGTGCATATGTTGTTGATGATAGAAGGAATCTCTCGACATTCAATTCGTGGGTAGCAATTATATAGTGTTAATCTCTCTCTCTCTTATCTTTACCAAGTAAGGGCTTGGCAATATTGAAGTCAGCATAGATATACACCTCCAACGTAAGTCGAGCTATGCAGAACTCTCAAAAACATTAAACACTTTTGTGGCTTTTCTTGTCATCCTTGTACCTGAACTTATCTAGCTTAATCAGCTGATGGTACGATCCAAATTGCGAGCTGTCGATGCTGTCAAGCGATGATTCCTGATGCTCATTTTCATCTACAAAGACCTTCAGGGTATGGTATGTAGTCGAGCGCTGTACAGGTATTCTGCCAGCCGATCTAATCAGCTGTCGAATCTCTTTGGGTCTCATGAGTTGGCCATGCTGTGCACCTGCAGCGGTAGAAATACTCTCGTTAATCAGAGTACCGCCGAAGTCATTTACACCGGCTGCAAGCAATAGCTGGGACATCCTCGCTCCCTCCTTAACCCATGATACCTGTATGTTAGGTATATGGTTGTTCAGCATTATCCTTGCCACAGCGTGCATCTTGACGACCTCATTACCGTCTGCACCTGGTCTAATTCCATGGATGGCCTTGCGGTGGTACATTGGAGCTTCAGTGTGTACAAAGCTGAGCGGCACGAATTCTGTAAATCCATGCGTCTCTTTTTGGATGTTACGTAAAAGGTCAATGTGCTCTGCCTTCTGACGGGATGATTCAATATGGCCGTACATTATAGTTGAAGTAGTAGGTATTCCAAGAGCATGAGCTTGCTTGATGATTGCTATCCAGTCTTTTGTTGAAATTCTGCCCGGTGAGATTATATCTCTCAGACTCTGGTCAAGAATCTCTGCTGCAGTACCTGGCAAGCTTCCGACGCCAGCCTCTTTTAGCATTTTGAGGTATTCTGGCACCGGGGTTTCAGATCTTAGTGCTCCATATAGCACTTCTTCAGGCGAAAACGCATGGATGTGTATATCTGGCAAATCTTTCTTAACTGCCTTGCAAATATCGATGTAGAGGTGTCCATCCATCTTAGGCGGCAGGCCAGCCTGAATACATATCTCTGTCGCACCAAGGTTTGCAGCTTCCTGAGCCCTCCTCACAATCTCCTCAGTAGGAAGAAAGTATCCTTCCTCTTCGCGAAAATCTCTACTAAACGCGCAAAATCCACACTGCTTGATACAGACGTTTGTAAAGTTGATGTTCCTGTTGACCACATATGTTGTATAATCACCCAAAGTCCTTTTGCGAAGTTCATCTGCCACCATTACTGAGAGGTTCAGCTCAAGGCCAGTAGAATCAAAGAGTTTGACTGCTTCGTCTATTGATATATCCTTACCACTCAGGGCCCTGTCAAGAGCCGACGCCACAATAGAGTCAGCACTTTTTAGCAGTGAATCAATCATCGGCATAAGAATAATCCTCCTTTACCAATCCAGAGTTGTCAGCAATCAAGCTTGCATGTTTTTGCAGCCGCTCCGATGTAATAAATCCACCTTTGAGGAATTCAGGATAGATTGGAAGGCGTGCTCTAAGCTTGTACCCCTTGCTTTCAGTCACATTTCTTACTAGCCCAATAGAAGGCCAAGGAAACTCAGGGTTAACATGATCAACCGTAACGGGAGATATGCCTCCCCAGTCGCTTATGCCAGCAGATATGTATTGGCCAAAGATGTCAGGGTTAAGGTTTGGTGGCACTTGGATGTTCATGTCCGCCATCACGATCCTTGCCATCGCAACTGATCTAAGAAAGTATTCAGGCGATGCTGGTGGAAACTCTGCCATATCGGTATTAGACTTTGGGGCAAAGTTCTGCATTATAACTTCCTGTATGTGGCCATATTTCTCATGCAGTTGTCTTATCACAAACAGCGAATCGATAAGTTCCTCTTGTGTTTCACCTATTCCCACCAGTAGACCAGTGGTCATGGGAAGCCGGAGCTCTCCGGCATTCTCAAGCGTCTTAATCCTTACCCTCGGATTCTTACTTGGTGCATTTTCATGGGGCATACCCTTTTCCATCAACCGTCTGCTTGATGTTTCAAGCATCAGTCCAAGGCTTACGTTAGTGCCTTGCAGCATCGACATCTCCTTTTTGGTCAGGCTGCCGGCATTTGTGTGTGGTAGCAATCCTGTTTTTTCGAGAACAAGCTCACTCATATGGCAAATGTATTCAACAGTTGATGAATAACCAAGAGAATGAAGCCAAGTTCTTACTTGCTCATATTTTTGCTCTGGCCGCTCGCCGGTTACAAATAATGCTTCTGTACAGCGAAATTTCTTGCCAGCCTCTGCTATTGCAAGAACCTGATGAGGGTTCAGCATCGAAAGCATTGGATCTGATAGTTCCTTTTTATAGGTGCAATAAGTGCATGTGTCACGACAGAGATTTATGAGATTAAGGAAGACTTTTCTTGAATATGTGATTATATCGGGCCTTGTCATATCCCTTATCCTGCCTCCGGCCATAACTAGCACATCAGTGGGACATTCTGCCATCAATTGATATGCTTCAGTCTTGGTTACTCCTGACTCTAAGGCATGGTGAAGCACCTCCGCAACAGCATGATTTACTAGCAAATGCAGTAGTATTGGAAAGTGTACATTACTAATAAATAATAACATGGTTGAATGTAAATTAGAATAACAATAATAGTAAAAAGAGGTTGCTACTATGATGGCTCCACATTCTAACAACCCCCACGGGCTAAAGGCAATATTTAGAAACAACTGCAATACCGTGACAAAATTATGTAGTTTTTACCTTTATTTTTCCTGTACGATCCAGTCAGACCAAGGAATTACCCCAAGATGTGGTCTCGGTTCTTCATCCAATATGGCCAAGTATTCTATTAGATGATCATCAGGATCTCGAAAAAAGACAGAAGCTGCTAGCATCCAGCATATTACTGTTGGTTCACCTGTTTCTTGCCCAAAGAAGTCTAAGGGGCTTATTCCTTTTGATCTCAAACGCTTTGGAACATCAAAAAGGTCGTTTACGTTTACCTTAAACGCTATATGCAATTTCAATCCATTAGGGATTGATCCCATAGACCATAATCCAAGCATTGAATGTTTGGAGCCTCCGACCCAAAAGAAAGCACAATTGCGTTCAGGTACTTCTATTCCAAGTTCAAGTCCAATTACATCCCGATAGAATACAATAGACCGCTGAAGGTCGCTGACTGTAAGATGTGTTTCAAACAGCCCACTAACTTGAACGAGTTCAACCATTAATCGTGCTACCTAACAACTGTACTATTATAAACCCTTGAGAAAATTTTTCAAATACATTGAGAAGTATATCTTAGCTAGGATATAGCAACTTATAGCAACTCATTTGCTGAATACCTGGAGCCTTTTTTATCTTGTTTGAGGTCTCAAATGATATATACGTCGATATGTAAGATCAAATAGTATCTTTCGGCAGCAGCATCGAAGATATACCTCTATATTTCGATTCTCATAGAACTTACACTAACTGTCTCTACGCTAGGTGATTGCAATTATACCTTTATGAAGCAACAAGTAGTTACATCACTATCATCATCCTCCTCCTCCTCATTTTTCATCATTTCATTATTCGCTCATCAATTTCTTTTATCAGCCAGTCCTGCGACCATTCAATATCAAGCGGCTGAAATACCTCTGCTTTTTTTACCCCTGGAAAAGATTCCACTTTTCTAAAGATTGTCTCGATATCAAAGATATTCTCGCTATAGAGGTTGAGTATTATAATGTCTTTATGAATTAGAGTAGGATGCCTGAGGAGATACCGGGATAAATCTGAGTAGATCTTTTTGATTATATCTTTGAATAATCTATTATCGACCTGTGCTAATATTGAGAAGTAATTGTATCCTTTCATTGCAGAGGGATTATAAACAAGCCCAAAATTGAGTAGGCGATTCTCTGTCATAACCTCCATTCTTCTAATGATTGTTCTCCGCGAAGCTGAAATTGTCTTCGATATATCCTTGACTTTCATTCTAGGATCGGAAAGTAGGCATCTTATTATTTTCAGATCCGTTTCAATTGGCTTAAAGTGCAATGTATGATAGGCGATAAAGATATCCCTGATGTTTATGAAGGCTTTACCATCTTTTTCGACGATTCCTGATGAATTGCGGTGGTGGGATGTTTCCTTGAGAAACCTTATTTCCTCTTCCATACCAGGCCTGACAATAATTCCAAATACAGACATTCCGCCGATAGCGTTTATGCCAAGGTAGACGTTTCCAAATTGATACAAATACTTGGCGATTTCATCAATGCTTGAATTGTGATGTCTAATTATGAGAAGACAATTCATCTTGTATCCGAGGATAGCGAAATTTAGGTTTGTTATGAATTTCCCTATTATCTTGTTTTGAATCAAGATCTTGACCCTCCTCTTGACAGTATTGGTAGTTAGCCCTAGTGTGAGTCCTATGCTTCTATAGGATGTTCTGCAATTATCAGCTAAAATTCTGAGAATCTGTAAGTCTAAATGATCCATGTGGAAATCGTCCTTTATCCCCTCCAGACTCATTGGCTACTCAACATACCAAAAATTGTTATAAAAATTTGTGTCACCAATGTGCAATTGCGTATACATCAGCACTAAATATAATGACAGACAAAAAGGAGTATCTGAGATTGCTTTGGAAAAAGTCGAATCATCTCATAATGGTAATAATGTCAGGATTCCGTCTTCGGCATGGAAAGTACTCGCAGTTCTAGCCAGCCTCGCAACTATGGCAATGTATGCAGAGACCATGCTGATACCTGCTATTCCTGACCTTATTCGCGATTTTAATGTATCTTATGGTATGTCATCTTGGATACTCACCGCCTATCTAATTTCTGGCGCAGTCATGACGCCGATTGCAGGAAAACTAGCAGACATATACGGAAAAAAGAAGGTTCTCCTCGGAGTATTATCTGCCTACATAATAGGGCTTGCAATGGCAGGCTTTTCACCAAACATCTACTTTATGATTGCAGCAAGGGCAGTACAGGGAGTAGGAATGGCCATGTTTGTCATAGCATTTGGAATAATTAGAGACCAATTCCCTAGAGAGAAGTTGTCCATAGGCCAAGGTGTCATTTCCTCAATGTTTGCATCAGGAGCAGTCTTAGGTCTTTTGCTTGGAGGATTCATAATTCAAAATTACGGGTGGCAAGCAACATTCCTTTCTGCCATTCCAATTGCAATCGCACTGTTTGCGATAAATAGCAAGTATAACTATGAGAAGCAACGCCCCATGGCACAGCAAGGAGCAATTTCTGACAGGATATCGATGGGAACATCGACAATTGTCGATAGTCCTAAACAGGAAAAAGTTGATGTCAAGGGCGCAATTACACTTGCGACGTTTGTTACTTCGTTTTTGCTTGCATTGACTCTTTCAGAAACAAGTGGGAATAATGGCGGTAGCAGTAGTGGGTCAGTCAGTCTGGTCTTTACATTGATCGCATTAGGAATTGCTACATTTGCACTTTTTGTGATTATAGAAAGGCGAGAGAAATATCCTCTTGTTGACTTCAAAGTTATTTTACACAAGGTTATACTTCCCAGTAATTTGATAATATTAGTTGTAGGCTTTTCAATGTTCATGGTATTTCAGACAATACCAGTACTTGTAAGAAATCCTCAGCCCTTTGGATTTGGGCTAGATGCAGCAGAAGCCGGATATGTGCAATTGCCTTTTGCAATTGTGCTTCTAATATTTGGCCCAACTTCAGGGTTTATAGTCTCCAAGATGGGAGCTATCAGACCAATAATCATAGGTATTGCAATTACAACTGCAGGCTTTATGGGACTATTGGCATTTCATGCGGACCTCTTGACGATTTCTCTTAATTTAGCCGTTCTTTCAACAGGGTTATCATTAACAAACGTAGGGGCAATGAATGTCACTATGCTAGCAACTCCTATACAACATATAGGAATGTCACTTGGCACGAACAATCTTATGAGAATCCTGGGCAGTTCAATAGGGCCTGCACTTGCAGGAATGTATATGCAGACAAATCAATCCCCCCTAGTAATAGCAGGGCAGACTGCATCATCATTTCCAAGTGCAAGTGCATACAATTCCATATTTCTAACTGCCGTCATATTATCTGTGGCATCAATGGGTTTGGCACTTTTCCTGCGAGGAAAAGCAAAGAAAATCTCCATAGCAAACCTATCATAGATCATATATACTTCCAAATGAATGGTGTGCTGACTGAAACTCTTTAGCTAAGACAAGAAGAAGCAACTTCAGAGGACAAGTAAAATTATTGTCAAGTTCATGGAAACTATATTCTAATCAATGGTGTGCGCACGCACACAAAAATAGTGATTGCAAAAAGATACTTAGCGACTAGATTAACCAATAAGTCTTATTCCTAGCCCGGCGATTTCTAGTTGGAATAGATTGTTTGTATTCAGCGGGCTACCTTTCATTTTTCGATTATCCTCTTGAATTTGTCAATATAAGCTCCTATTCAAACTAAGCAGTATATTCTCTTCCTCTGTTATCCAACAGACAATGTTATTTTGTAGAAGCAATAACAAAATATTTTTACCGCTAAGGAGATTCTTGCTGGCTAGGCCTGGCTGCCAGAGTTGCAATGACTTCGACTGTCTGACCGTCACGTAGTATTGTAAGTTTTAGATTATCACCTACCACCTTTTCCGTTTCCACATAGGCCAAGATATCATCGATCCTTCTCACAGTGTTGTTGTCGATCCCAACTATTACATCTCCTCCAAGCTTGATCGGTATGCCATCAATGACTGCATCTTCGTCACCTCTTTGGATGCCAGCCTTTTCGGCAGGGCTTCCAGTTACTATATCCATGACCATAAAACCACGAGGCTCGTCAAGACCAAGGCGGTCAGCTATGCCGGGAGTCATATCTGTGCCTGCGACCCCAAGCCATGGATGCTGGTATGACCCTGTGGTAATAAGCGATGGCACGATCTGAGACATCGTGTTTGACGGAATAGCAAAGCCAACACCTGCAAACTGGCCTGTGGTTGAATAGATAGCAGAATTAATCCCTATTACCTCACCTCTCATATTGAGGAGCGGTCCACCAGAGTTACCAGGATTGATAGGGGCATCAGTCTGAATGATATCAGGTATGGTGAAACCTTCTTCTTCTTGCGCAGGGATTTGCCTGCCTACTCCGCTGACGATACCTGTGCTCAAAGAGCCAGAAAGCCCGAAAGGATTGCCAATCGCAGCTACACGCTCCCCTACTCTTACCTTAGACGAATCTGCAAGGGATAATGGGAGAAGTTTTTCCTTTGGTACTCCTTGCACATAAAGGACTGCAATATCGGCAGACGGGTCTGAACCTATCAGCGAAGCGCGATATACACTGCCATCTGGAAAAGTTACATCCAGCCTATCACCTCCGCCGCTGACAACATGATGATTTGTAATGATGTGACCATTGTCATCATATACAAAGCCCGATCCGAGTCGAGATTCAAAGACTTCTATTTCATTGCTGTCAGTTATTTGAACGACGGAGTTTTCTACCTTCTGGAAAAGATCTGGCAATGTCAGCGGCGTATCCGAAGCTTTGACTACACCTACTTGCCCTACACGAAAAGCATACTCATTAAGTCCTCTCCTTCCATCCGTAGGTGTCTGCACAAGATCGCTTACAAACGGCACATCGATACCCAAATAGTCATCGAGATCTGTGAACTGCGAAATTACAAACAAGAGCGCAAATGCAGCAATCACAATAATTGATACGGCTAGAATAGCCTTGATCAATATTGAGAAAAATTGTTACATCTTATTCTAATAATCTTTTGCCCGGTTGAAAAATTTCGGCGTGTGCACCTGTGACGACTACCACTATTGCCTGCTGACGTATGGTGCACTCAACTCTAGTTGAGGCTCTTCTTCAAGAAACTCCACCAAGCGTGTGTAGTATAGCAGAAATTCCCTTCCCTTAGTAGTAGTCCTATATACTACTCCATCTGAGGTAGACACATCCTGTTGTATCAGCCTCTTTCCGATTAGCTCTCCAAGGTAGAGGTGTACCTGCTCGTAGCTTAGGTTTGCTTTGTACATTATGTGGGTCTTTTTTATCCCGGAGGTGGCAAGTGACAACACGTCGCCCATTATCTGGATTTTTCCTCTATTGTTTTTACGTTCATACATCATTTTCATTTCTTTAGACTATTTGATAGATTAGGTGTATGGTGGAACAACCGTTCCATGACACCCGTTCCACCTATGCTTCTGATATATTCTTCTACTAATATTTAAGCTAAAGGATTTTGATTCTTAGTTATAGTATATTTTCTATCTCGCCAACTAACTGCACCTTTCTTCTTTGCATCGGCAATTGCGGAGATGAAACTGAACGATATAAGAGTGCCGCTCAAAGGAGCAGCAAATGCATATAGAGGGTTTTCAAGTATGGCTAACCGGCATTGCGCTGCAATAGTGATCATTATCAAAGCAATGGTTGACACCTGTAATCCAAGTAGTATAGGAAACGATAAGTTCCCAACAAAGCTGGCTACTAACAGATAGGGCAGTGATACAAAAGGTGCAAACAGGATAAAAAATACGGCCGTGACCATCATATATGCATCAACCTTGTCCTGAGAATATACAGGTATCATAAAGCGTCGAAGACCTTGCCAAAGCGTCGGAAGATCTCGCGCCCACACTGCATCTATCTGGTTCTCGCCTCTCAGCATCTTCATTCTGAACTTGCTTGCTTTGACCTTGCCTCCAAGTGCGCCGTCCTCGACCAATTCCTCCTTTACCCCCTCGTGAGTACCGACAGCCTCATAGGTGCTCCTTGTGATGAGGAAAAAGCTGCCAAAAAAATATCCAGTTTTAGTGTTTGGGTCGTTTACGCGAATAGGCGAAAAACGTGTGTGCAAAAAAGTTGCAAGAACAGGCAGGGTCATCTTTGTCCAAAAATCATTGCAGATAAGCCGAGGTACTGCGGTCAGTGCGTCAAGGTTCTGAGACACGAGATGTCCAACCGCAAGAGACATGGCAGAAGGCAAATGTTTGCTATCAGCGTCTGTGAACATTAAGAGTTCGCCCTGAGCATGAAGATATCCTTGATAACATGCCCAGTTCTTACCAGTCCACCCCTCGGGTTTAGGTGTTGCATCAATGTGTATTATGTGCGAGTCTTTAGCTGCATAAGCCTTAATTATTTCACCAGTCCTGTCGGTTGATGAATCGTTAATTGCAATTATTTCAAAGTTTGGATAATCCTGCCCAAGTAGGCTGTCAAGGCAACGTGCAATATACCGGTCTTCGTTTCTGGCAGGCAGGATAACGCTTACTTGGGGAAAGCGCCTTATGCTTGTCCGATCTAATGATTCAAGCATTGGTGACTGCCGAAATGATTTGGTCATATATGCGAGAAAGTATATCCAAACGCCAAAAATGCCGGCCATTATGATAGCCAATACGAGGTTCGTTATTGTAAGGACAAGCTCCATTGAATCATCTAGCAAGAAATAGGGCTATTTATTCGACTGCTTCTGCAATTCGCACAAGTGCTTCATCAGTTCCTTTTGAAATGTGTCCTTTAACCATGCCTGTGAATACAGATAAGAAACCTGTTAATTTAATCTTCCATACTACATCGATCTGCGTCTTGTGATTGTTTAAAGGATGGAGGATGATTGTCTTGGTGCCTTTAATTGGACCCTGTGTTATTATTATTTCAACTGATTTGTTTGGATAGAGTAGGACTGTCTGACGGCATTTTGAGTCTTTAAAAGCAATAGTAACCTCGCGCTCGATCTTGTTGTTGTCTTTGCTAATATTTTTCACAGTTTTGGTGCCGTGCCAGTACTTGGGCTCATTGTCAACATCTGCAATAACGTTCCAAATCCTGTCAATGGGAGCTGATATTTCCCGACTTGTATTGATCGTTATCATTAACCTGATCGTTTATGCAACAATTAATGTATAATAATATTGTAATTTTTTATGCAAGTCCGCATATGGTTGAAGGATATTAGTTTGGCATACATATTTTGGTAACATGCTTTATGTGCCTAACTTTTTCTTTCTGTCCAGAATACAGAGCAATACAGCTTCTGCAATAGATGTGAGAAGTGCGCAGTATGCTCATTGAAAAACTAACTAAATCCAAGTGAAGGCGATGTGATAATAATAGGTAGTGCAGATAATAACGAAAAGACTGCGGAGCTTGGTACCAAAAATGCGGCGCAACTGACAATATTTAGCCATGAGAAGCATCTTGTCATCATCATTGAGCTTGAAGCAATGTTACTTTGTACTAGATATAGAGAGACGATTACGACCTACGTCATCAAAGTTCTTTTGTAGCAGTTGTGGTACGGGGCTTGCATATCATTTTTAAAATCAAACTATTTCTTTCAATCTTTATATCTCCAGGATGCATAAATTTAGCTGTTGGTTTTTACAACAATACTTGTGTGCGTGGACGGTTCAGAATCTTCGATGAAAGCTGCAAACTACGCCATAGAGATTGCAAAAAAACACCAAGCCCAACTTATCACATTATATGTTGTGGTATCGCAGCTTGGATACGCATATTCATCTGGTGCCTTTGGACTTGTTACACCAAATGCAATAAATGAGCTTTTAGAAAAATCAAAGCAAGAAGCACGCAAGTGGTTTGAAGAGATTGAGAAAAAAGCTATGGCTCAGGGGATAGACCTTAAGGTAGAAATGGTAGCCAGCCCAACTTCTATAGTGCCTGCAATAGTAGACTACGCAGAGAAAAATAAAGTGGATCTTATAGTAACCGGTACAAGAGGTCGTCGCCGGTCGGGCATAGCCAAACTTCTTCTTGGCAGCGTTGCATCAGGTGTAGTGAGTTACGCTAATTGCCCTGTTATGGTGGTAAAGTAATTAATTAAAATTGATTAAAACCACCACTTTATTACTTGTCCTTCTTTTATCTATCATGAGTACTTTGTTCAGCGTCATTGGGTGCAGGGACTGAAGATTTGCTCACCTTCCTAGTAGGCGTGGGCTAGTCATACAACTCTAGACCTTTAGCTTGTTCAGTATCTAGGGGTTGCGGGGATACTAAAATACTCTTCAGAGACACACATATAATCCAGAGGAACAGGGAAGGAAAATTTTTTAAAGACCTATGAAAAGTCTGTGTAGGGATTTATGTGAACGCGCATTTCAATAAGACATGACGCTGAGCCTCAAAGATAAGATTTATAGAAACAGCAAGGTCTGAAGATTATTCTACACTCTTTATCAAAGATTACATGCATATATTCAAAGTAATGGATAGCCCTCCTAACACAATGAAAAAAAGAGAAAATGAAAGACAGGATCCACACGACAACCGCGAAAGAATATCGACCGCAAGCTCCAGAGATGTCTCACCCAATACTCCAAAGGGTGAAGATGTATAATCTAAAATTTTTTGAAATAGTTTTCAGGGTTCTGCCCTTCAGGTAAGTCTGCCTTTTGTAGCTCAAGTAACGTCGTCTGAGTTTATAGCATCCTCTGAAGATCACAAGATGAAATATGTGTTTGGCACTAAGAGCTTGAGAGATGAGTCCATTATACTAATCTGACATAATATGATATTCAGGATCTTCATATCTATCCAACATTTCCCAATAACCAAAAATTTTCGTTTTTCAAAGAATGTGGCAGCGCCCAATAAGTGTCTAAACTATGCTAGCAATAGGCTATAGCGCTTATAGCATAATGTAAAAAATTTTGCTTACAGCAAAATGTTTAGTCAGTCAGTCTTTAGATCTCCCTTTAATTTGACAAATTCCCTTGCGCTCTTAAGCTGGATATCATCGCTTCCTGTCACCATCTTTGAAAGTGTAGGTCTTGCATCCTTGCCAAGTAGCAAAGCCTCCTTGCCTTTTCTAAGAAAGGCAAGTGTTACCCCGTTGTCGGACAGCTTACGGGCAAACTCTGATGCCGTTTTTAGCTTCTCAATCAACCCTGTTTCGTCCTCGGATATTCTAAATATAGTAGGCTCAAGCAAATCTACTGCCAGTGTACCATTGTTGATCGCTATTTTTACTGCAGGTTTATTTTCAAAGCTAATGGCAAGTGTGCCTTCTTTTGCAGACCTGAGAGCTTTGCTTAGCCAGTCGGTCAGCTGATCATTCTTGTCTATATGCAGGTGACCATCGCCATGCATAACAGCTATTCAATCCTTCTATGTTACAGTTG
>Ga0081538_10001408_pt1 | contig 24710 bp, 23 predicted proteins | sample TabmetS5T2R1_FD_71022 | JGI IMG/M metagenome (GOLD analysis project Ga0081538, IMG submission 71022) | Tabebuia heterophylla rhizosphere microbial communities from the University of Puerto Rico - S5T2R1 | ecosystem: Host-associated > Plants > Roots > Rhizosphere ... | reverse complement strand
GGGTCGTCGGGTTCTCGGCCATGCCCGCGATCTCGCGGCGCGCGGGCGCCCGCCCGCCGGCGGCGGGCCGGCGCGTGCGTTTCTCCGGCCGGGTCTGCCCGGAGCATGACGCCGCCGTGCTCGCGATCCAGCGCCGCCGCGCGCCGGGTGAGTGGCGTACCGTCCGCCGGACGACTCTCGCCGACGACCCGGGCACTGCCTGCTCCATCTACTCGCGCCGTGTGCGGGTCCGCCGGGACGGTGCGTACCGCGCCTTCCGCCCCGCGGACGCCGATCACGCGGCCGGGAACAGCCGCCTGCGGCGGATCGACGTCCACTGAGAGGCAGTTCGCAGGGACTATCGTTCCCGCGCGATGGCCACGACGGACAAGCGCCAGATCCGGCCCGCCGCGGAATGGCGGCCGGGCGGCGGCGACTACGAGGACATTCGCTACGAGCTGGCCGACGGGATCGCGAAGATCACGATCGACCGGCCCGAGGTGCGCAACGCCTTCCGGCCCGAGACGCTGATCGAGATCTCCGACGCGCTCGAGCGGGCCCGCGAGGATCCCGACGTCGGGGTCATCGTGCTCACCGGCGAGGGCCCGCTCGCCTTCTGCTCGGGCGGCGACCAGAACGTGCGCGGCGACACCGGCTACGTGCCGGAAGGCGCGCGGGTGGGCCGCTTCCACGTGACCGACCTCCATGTGCAGATGCGCCGCACGCCGAAGCCGATCGTGGCCATGGTCGCGGGCTACGCGGTCGGGGGCGGCCACGTCCTGCACGTGGTCTGCGACCTCACGATCGCGGCCGACAACGCCCGCTTCGGCCAGACGGGCCCGAAGGTCGGCAGCTTCGACGGCGGCTACGGCGCCAGCCTGCTGGCGGCCCAGGTCGGGCAGAAGAAGGCCAAGGAGATCTGGTTCCTGTGCCGCCAGTACTCCGCCGACGAGGCGCTCGCGATGGGGCTCGTCAACACCGTCGTGCCGCTCGAGGAGCTCGAGGAGGAGACCGTCCGCTGGTGCCGCGAGATGCTGGGCCTCTCCCCCTTCGCCCTGCGGCTCCTCAAGGCGAGCTTCAACGCCTCGGAGGACGGCATGGCCGGCCTCCAGCAGCTGGCTCACGACACCAACCTGCTCTTCTACGCGAGCGAGGAGGCGCGCGAGGGCCGCGAGGCGTACAAGGAGAAGCGGCGCCCGGACTTCGGCAAGTTCCCGAAGCGCCCGTGAGTGGGACCACCGGGCGCGCAGCCGCCCCCCGCGGCACCCTCAAGCTGTGGCTGCTCGCCTCCCGGCCCCGGACCCTGCCGGCGGCGATCGCGCCGGTGCTGGTCGGCACCGCGCTCGCGGCGACCGAGGACGAGTTCCGTGTGCTGCCCTTCCTCGCGGCGCTCGTGGGGAGCGTCTTCATCCAGATCGGCACGAACCTCTCGAACGACTACTCGGACGCCCGGCGCGGCGCCGACACCGACGACCGCCTCGGCCCGGTGCGCGTCACGGCCGGCGGGCTGATGCCGCCGCGGCGGGTGCTGGTCGGCACGTACGTGGCCTTCGGCATCGCCGTCGCGGCCGGGCTCTATCTCGCGGCCGAGGCCGGCTGGGAGCTGCTCGTGGTGGGCGTCGCGTCGATTCTGGCGGGGGTCCTCTACACGGGCGGTCCGCGCCCGTACGGCTACGAGGGGCTTGGCGAGCTGTTCGTGTTCGTCTTCTTCGGGCTCGTGGCCGTGGCCGGCTCCTACTACGTCCAGACCGAGGAGCTGCGCTGGGAGGCGTTCGCCCTGGCCGTCCCCGTGGGGCTGTTGGCGGCGGCCATCCTTGTCGTCAACAACGTGCGCGACATCGACACCGATCGCAGGGCGGGGAAGCGGACCCTCGCCGTCAAGCTCGGCCGCGACCGGGCCCGGCGGCTGTTCACGGCCATGGTGATCGTCGCGTTCGGCGCGCCCGCCGCCACCTGGGCCGCGGGCGGGCTCACCGCCTGGCTCCTCCTCACGCTGGCGGCCCTGCCGCTGGCGCCGCCGCTGATCGAGACCGTGTCGACCCGCACCGACGGGCCCGCCCTGAACGGCGCACTGGCCGCGACCGGCCGGCTGCTCGCCGTCTTCTCCCTCCTTCTCTCCGCGGGCGTGCTGCTGTCGTGAAGCGCACCCTCCTCCGCCTCTCGATCCCGTTCCGGCAGCCGTTCGTCACGGCGGGCGGCGTGGTGAGCTCGCGCGAGCTCGTCGTGCTGCGCCTCGAGGGAAGTGACGGGACGGTCGGCTGGGGCGAGGCCGCGCCGTTCGAGCCCTACGACGGGGTGCCGCTCGACCGCGCGATCGCCGCCCTCAGCGGCGGCGGCGGGCGGCGACCGCCCCAGGCGCGGGCGGCCGAGGAGATCGCCAGGCTCGACCTGGAGGCGCGCCAGGAGGGCCGCCCGCTCGCCGAGCCCGCCCGCGACGCGCTGCCGGTGAACATGACCCTGCCGGCGGGTCCGCCAGAGGAGGTGGCGGCGCGGGCCCGTGAGGGCCTGCGCGCCGGCTACGCCTCGTTCAAGCTCAAGGTGGGGCTGCCGGACGACCCCGACCGGGTGGCCGCCGTGCGGGAGGCGGTCGGCCCCTGGCCGGCGCTCAGGGTGGACGCCAACCGGTCCTGGACGGTCGACCAGGCGGTCGCCTGCATCAGGGCGATCGAGGACCACGACCTCGAGTTCGTCGAGCAGCCCTGCCGCTCGCTCGACGAGCTGCGCCAGGTGCGCGGCCGCGTGTCGACGCCGATCGCCGCGGACGAGTCGGTGCGCTCGGCGCGGGCGCTCCGGCGCGCCCTCGAGCTCGAGGCGTGCGACGCCGTGAACGTCAAGCTGGCCGGCGCCGGCGGCTTCAAGGCCGCCCGCGAGGCCCTCCGCCTGGCGCGGGCGAACGGCCTCGGGGCGTTCCTGTCGAGCACGCTCGACGGCCCCTGGGGCATCGCCGCCGCGCTCCAGCTGGCGGGCTCGGAGGACGTGACCTTGGCCTGCGGCCTGGCCACGCTAGAGCTCTTCGACGCCCCGATCGCCCGAGCCGTGCCGGCGCCTCGGAACGGAACGCTCAAGGTGCCGTCGGGCCCCGGGCTCGGCGTCCACGCCGAGCCCGGAGCGCTCGCGGATGTGCTTGTCGAGGAGCGGCCGCTCTAGTCGTCGTCGTCCCTGTCGTCGTTCAGCTGGGCCCGGATTTCGCCACCGCCGAACATCGTGCTGTGGACGTTCGCGTAGGTCACTCCGGCCTTGATCGCGCGCAGGAGCTCGTCGAACTCACCTGGCGCGATGCCTTGACCGGTTGGGCCGACCACGTTGTCGGCCGTGATCACACCGGTGATGGTCGCGGGCGAGTCAGGGCACTCCTGCGTGCCCGGGGGCGGCACGATGACCGGCGGGTTCGGGTTCCCGCACAGCCAGACGCTGATGCCGCCGTTCACGTCGCGCTGACCCAGGTGGATGTGCGCCTGGGTAACGTCGCCTTCGAGGTCCTCATAGCGGAGCTCGTAGGTGATCCGGTCGCCGTGGACCCTAGCCTTGAACTTGCCTTCGGCCTCCGTGGACACCACCGGGACCTCCTCGAACCCGGTCAGGCGTTCGCGTATCTCCCTGCCGCCGCCTGCCAACGCCGTGGTGGCGATCACGCTCACGATCGCTACGACGGCAACCGCGGCCGCAAGCTGGATGCGCCGCTGCCTCATGCTCACCTCCATGGGACGGGTGCGGTCGGGTGTACGCGGGGGCGCCCTAGACGGTTCGCAGGAAGCCCGCGATCAGCTCGGCCACCTCCTCCGGGCGCTGCAGCTGGGCGGCGTGGCCCGCGTCGGCCACGATCGCCGCACGCCCGCTCGGGGCGATGTCGGCGATCCGCTCGGCGATTGCCACGTAGCCCTCGTCGCGCGCCCCGGCGATCGCGAGGACCGGCAGGTCGAGGGTGAGCAGCTGGTGCCAGACGGGGTCGAGCACGCCCTGCCCGGCCGTGCGGAGCAGCATGGCGAGGTCGCGTGGATCGTGGCTGAGGCGGCCCGGGCGCTGCTCCTCGATCAGCGCCTCGGACTGGTCGGCGAACAGCGGCTGGCGCTCCCAGATCCCGACGATGTCCTCGATCGAGGCCGCCTCCATCCACGCGGCGAGCCGCTCGTCGGCCTCCGCGCGGGCACTCCGGATGGGTGGGTCGTCAAGGCCCGCGGTGGCGGACAACGTCACGAGGCCCCCGTAGCGCGCGGGCTCTCGCAGTACCGCGCGGAGCGCGAGCCGCCCGCCGAGCGAGTAGCCCACCAGCACGGCGCCGTCCTCGGCAGCGGCGGCGATCTCGGCAAGGCGGCCCTCGAAGGTGTGCTCGCGATGGTCGAGCAACGTGCTCGGATAGCGTTCCGGGAGGAGCTCCGCGACCGGCCTCCAGGCGTCGCCACGCTGCATGAAGCCCGGGATGAAGAGCACCATCGCTCGCGCATGATGCCGATCAACCGGACCTACGCCCCGCTGCAGGCCTTCGTCGACGAGCTCGTGCGCTGCGGGATGCGTCACGCGGTCACCTGCCCCGGCTCGCGGAACGCTCCGCTCGCGCTGACGCTGGCCGGGCAGGACGGGCTCGAGGCGGTCTCGGTGATCGACGAGCGCTCCGCCGGCTTCTTCGCGCTGGGGATGGCCAAGGCGAGCGGGCGGCCGGTGGCGATCACATGCACCTCGGGGACCGCGGCGGCCAATCTGCATCCCGCGGTGGCCGAGGCCTTCGAGGCCCGCGTCCCGCTCCTCGTGCTGACGGCCGACCGCCCGCCCGAGCTGCGCGAGGTCGGCGCGGGCCAGTCGATCGACCAGCTGAAGCTGTACGGGAGCGCCGCCAAGTGGTTCGTCGAGGTGGGGACGCACGAACCCGGCCGCGAGACGGCGATCCACCACCGCGCGCTGGCCTGCCGGGCCTACTGGACGGCGGCCGGCGGCCGCCCCGGCCCCGTGCACCTCAACTTCCCGCTGCGCGAGCCGCTCGCGCCCGCCCCCGAGCCGCTCGACCCGGCCGACTGGGAGGGCCGCCCGGACGGACGGCCCTGGACCGTGCTGCGAGAGCACGCCAGCGCACCGCACGCCGACGACGTCCACGAGCTGGCCGCGCGCATGGCGGCCGTCCCGCGCGGCGTGATCGTCTGCGGCCCGAGCCCCGAGCCGATCGCCGAGCCGGCCGCCCGGCTCGCGGCCGAGTGCGGCTGGCCGCTGCTGGCCGAGCCCACCTCGGGCGTCCGCTGCGGCGAGCACGACCGCTCGCACGTGGTCGCGCACTACGACGTGCTGCTGCGCGCCGGCGACTTCGCCGAGCGCAATGCCCCCGGCCTCGTGGTGCGGGTCGGCGACATGCCGACCTCGAAGCCGCTCCGCGAGTGGGCGGCGGCCGCTCCCCAGGTGGTGCTCGACCCGCACGCGGCCTGGCACGAGCCGACACGCCGCGCGGAGCTGCTGCTACACGCCGCCTCCGCGCCGGCGCTGGACGCACTCGCCGCGGCGATCGAGATGCGGAGCGCGGAGCGCGATCCCGCCTGGCTCGCCTCCTGGCGGGAGGCGGACGCCAGGGTCCCCCCCGCCCTGGCCGCCATGCCCGACCCGTTCGAGCCCAAGGTCCTGGCGGCGCTCGAGCCCGACCTCCCGGACGAGGCGCTGGTCTGGCTCAGCTCCTCGATGCCCGTGCGCGACGTCGAGGCCTGCTTCCCGCAGTCGCCCAAGCGGCTGCGCTTCCTCGCCAACCGTGGGGCGAACGGCATCGACGGCGTGGTCTCGTCGGCGGCGGGCGCCGCGCTCGCCACCGGCCGGCCCACCTGGCTGCTGACCGGCGAGCTGGCGCTCCTGCACGACCTCGGCGGCTTCCTCGCCGCACGCCGGGCCGGCGCCGGTCTCCACGTGGTGTGCGTGAACAACGGCGGCGGCGCGATCTTCGACTTCCTCCCGGTCGCGGGCGAGGCAGAGCCGGCGCTCTACGAGCAGCACATAGCGACGCCGGCCGGCGTGGACCTGACGGCGATCGCGCCCGAGATCGTCGAGGTCCGCACCGACCGGCGCGAGAACGTCAGGCTCCACCGTGAGCTGGTGGAGCGTGTCGCTCAGGCCCTATGAGCGAAGCCCACCCGGTCCACCTTCCGGTGGAACCGCTCGCCGGCCTTGCCGCCCGCCGCTGCCGCGACGAGCGTGACGAGCACCACTGCGATCAGCGCGATCACGGCGCCCGCCGTCAGCGAGCCCTCCTCGATCGGGATGCGCGGCAGGTTCAGCTGCTCGAGCACGTTGTACTCGGCCCCGAACAGCGCGCCGGCCACAGCCAGCACGATCGTCACGGCCAGACCGAGCGCCCAGACCGCGGTGCCCTGGCGACCGCCGTCGAAGCGCGACATGCGACCGCTCACGTAGCCGCCGCAGTAGTAGGCGATGGCGAGCACGAGGATCAGCAGGATGCCGCCGACGATGCCGATGGTCTCGGCGTTCTGCGACGCCTCGGAATCGCTCACCTCGCCCAGCCCGAAGGCGGCGCCGGCCGCGCTCAGCAGGCCGAGCAGGATCGCGGCCATGCCGACCGCGACCAGCCAGCCGAAGAACGCAGAGCCCCAGTTGACGCCGCCGAACTCCTCGCGCTGACGGGCGCGGACATCGCGCACGTCGTCGCGCCGGAAGCGCCGGTTGTCTACGTCCGTGCGCTCTCGCGGCGCGGTGGCGACCCCGCCGCGGGTCTCGTGGTGGTCGCCGTCGTTGTTTCTCTTGAACCGCTCTAGCATCGGGGTTTCTCCTCCCTGTCTCGAATCCTGGTGCCCGCTCCAGGGGGCGCGGAAACGGATGCAACCATCCGCGCGCACTCGGCCGAGCCGAGTGCTTGCGGCTAGGGTGTAGCTGGCTGCGTGCCCGCGCGACCCTCCGGGGCGGGCGTGAACGGCGCCCTGCCGCGGCCGAGCCGCGGGAACCGGTCGTCCTGGTAGAGCTGCGGCGGTTGCACGAAGCAGGGCGGCTCGGCGCCCTCGCCAGAGCCCGACGGATCGCGCTGCTCCCCGCCGTTCGGGTCGCAGTCGAAGCTCTCGATCACGCCCAGCCCGATGCCGCGCTCGTACGCGTTGGGCGCGAGGTAGGTGTTCGCGCGCTCCCAGAACGGGCGGTCGGCGCGCTGCGAGAAGGAGCGCCCGTCGATGATCGCCACCTGCGGGAGGTACTTCTCCTCGGTCGAGTCCGGGTTCATGTAGCCGCCGTCGCCGTTCCCCGCGATGGCCGCGCCGCCCACCGAGATGAACCCGGCGATCTGCTCGCGCGCGTAGGACAGGTAGGAGAGGATCGGGTTCAGCTCCAGCATGAACGGATGGGTGGCGTCGAGCACCGGCTCGGCGCCCCGGAGGAAGCGCGCCGCCGCCGGGATCCCCGTCTCGGACGCGTCGACGAGCGGGTCGATGTCGCGGAACAGCCTCTCGAGGTCGGGCGAGAGGTCGCCGAGGTCGCGCAGCGTCGGCGCGAGATCCTGCGCCGGCTCCCGGAGGTCGCGCACGAGCGGGTCGGTGTTGCGGGCGAAGCGCTCGAGGCGCCCGACCGTCTCCCTCGTCTCGCGCAGGAAGGTTGGGAAGATCTGGAAGGTCTCGGCCAGCGCGTCGTCGCGCGAGGCCAGCGCGGAGAAGGTGGCGTCGCCGTTCACGATCAGCCCGCGCAGCTGGCCGTCCTCGCGCGAGATCGCGTCGAACACGCGGCCGGTGTCCCGCACCAGCTGGCGAAGCGCCACCTCCTGCTCGTCCAGCGGGCGCAGCAGGTCCGCGCCGTCCTCGAAGAACGGGGCGGCGTTGCCGAGCGAGTCGCTGAAGTCGCGCGAGAACTCCTCCGTGGAGACGATGCCCGCCTCGTGCATCCACTCCTGGAAGTTCCTGCGCGTCTCGGGGTCGAAGGCCTCGAACACCTCGTCCAGCTCGACCGTGTCCTGGACGCTGCCGGGCGGCAGGGTCCCGCCCTCCTCGAGGTCGTCGGCGCGCGAGCTGCCCGGCGTGAGCTCGACGTAGGTCTCCCCGAGGAGGCTCTTCTGCCGCAGGATCGCCCTCGTGTCCTCCCTGATCGGCGCGAAGCGGTTGTCGATCTCCATCTCCACGAGCGTGGTCCGCCCGCCGGCGCCCAGGTCCTTCTTCTTCACCTTGCCGACGTTCACGCCGGCCAGCCGCACGTCGGCCTCCTCGACGAGGAGCGCCGCCTCCGGGAACGCCGCCTTGAAGCGGTAGCCCTCGGGCCGCAGCGGGAGCGTGCCGCCGAACGACGCCCAGAGGAACATGAGGAGCCCGAACACCGACAGGGTGAACAGCACCATCGCGGCGATCTTTCCGATGGTGGGCGGGTTCTTGTTCATGGCGCCGGCGTGGGCAAGGCGTTGAAGTTGCAGGAGCCGAACTGCGATTGGAGGACCTGATCGATGGGGCTGCCTTCGGCCGGGTCGAGCGGCGTCCCGCCGATCGCGCCGCCAACCAGGTCCTCCAGGAAGTCCGGGTCGTTCTCGCCGATCTCGCTGGCCACCGTGCCGATCAGGCCCTGGATCACCGCGGCCGGGACGCCGCAGATCGTGACCCGGCGCCACGGGCCCTGGCCGTCGGCGGTCGAGAACAGCGAGGTGCCGTTCTGCGCCGCCCAGGCCAGCCAGTACAGGAGGCCCTCCTCGCGGGCGCGCTGCTCGGCCACCGACTTGCCCTCGAGGCCCTCGGCGCCGCCCGGGTTGTAGGCGCCGATGTTGAAGAACCGGTTCAGCTCCTCGAAGCTGATCGTCAGGTCGGGAGTGGCCTGTGCAACGTCGCGGGCGGCGAGGCGCAGGTCGTCGGTGAAGGGCCGCGCGGCGCGCACGAAGGGACGGATCTCGTCGCGCAGCACCGGCGTCGTCTCGCGCAGGAACGGCGTGACCGCCTCGTTCGTCTCGTCCAGCTTGCGGATCGGCGGCCGCAGCGACTCGAGCGACGAGCGCAGCACCGGCGCGAACTCGCGGACCTCGTTCAGCGTGCGCTCGGAGGCGCGCAGAGAGTCGGGCAGCTGCGCCACGGCGGCCGAGATGTTCTGGTCCTCGCCGGCCAGGGCGTCGAAGACGGTCCGCGACGCCGTGACGAGGCGGCGCAGCTCCGCCGGGCGCTCCCCTACGTGCTCCATGAGCAGCCCGTAGCGGTGGATCAGCTGCTTGAGCGCCTCGCGGCGGCTCGCGGTGGCGCGCATCACCCGGGCCAGGTCCTTGTGGAGCGGCTCGAAGCGCCGGAACACCTCGCGTAGATCGTCTCCGCGGCCTGCCAGTCCCTTGCCCGCGCCGGAGACGAGCAGCTTGAGGTAGGGGCGGGTGTCGGCGTCGAGTGCCTTGTAGATCTCGTCGGGATCCACGTCCGGGAGCGAGTTGGCCACCGAGATGCGCCCGCCCTCCGGCAACACCTCGCCCGTGCCCGGATTGACCTCGACCAGCATGTCCTTGAGCGCGGTCTTGGGCCGCAGGAGCGCGGTCGCGTCCTCCCGGATGAGGTTCTCGTACTTCTTCTCGATCTCGAGGTCGACCACGGCTACGCCGTTCTCGAGCTTCACGTCGGCGATGCGGCCCACCTCCACGCCCGCCACCCGCACGGTCTGGCCCTGGCCGGGCTCCACGGCCTGCGCGTTCTCGAGCTCCAGCGAGACCTTCTTGGGCTGCTCCTCCACGAGCGGGAACCGGAAGTCCTGCTGGCTCAGGATGTAGACCGCGACCGCGATAGCCAGCAGGCAGAGCCCGATGACCGCCAGGAAGTCCTTCCAGTGCTTGCGGATCGCGAGGCTCACGGCGCGGCCCCCAGCTGCGTGTACCTCGGGTCGAGCGCCGAACCGGCGGGCGCCGCCAGGTTCGGGGGCGCCTGGGTCTCGCACGGCACGTCCGGGCGGTGCTGCGGCGGAGTGGTCGGATCGGGCGGCGAGGCCGGCTCGAGCTGGCCCGCCGTGAGCTTCATCGGGGCCACGCCCTGGACATGGAAGAGCGGGGTGTTGGCGTCGTGGTTGCGGCTCTCGCCCGCGAGCCCCACGAAGCTGCGGTTGATCTGCTCGCGCACCAGCTGGCCCGAGTTGCCCTCCTCGATGCTCGGGATCGGGCTTTCCGCGAACGGCACCAGCACGCGGTTGGTGCACGAGGAGACGGCCCGTAGCTGGTCGAGGAACGGGATCAGCCGCTTGTTCAGCTTCACCAGGCTCGGCACCGCCTGGCGCAGGTCGGCCGCCAGCCCCTTCAGCTCGTCCTCCTGCACGAGCTGCCGGGCCTGGCCGATCCAGGGGATCGCGGCGTCGAGCGCTGCCACGGACGAGCGCACGCCCGGCAGCGCCTCGACCGAGAACGTCCGCAGCGTCGGCAGGGCGGCGTTCAGCTCGGCGAGCGCCGGCTGCGCCGCGCGCAGCGTGTCCCGCAGCGCCGGGACCGACGCCTCGAGCGCGCTGTCCTCGCTCGCGATCGCGCCGGCGGTCGCGTTGAGGTCGGTCACGAGCTCCCGCAGCGCCTCCGGGTTGTCGGACAGCGCCTCGAACACCCGCTTCTGGCCGCGCAGCAGCCGCTGCTGGTCCTGCTCTGGCTGCACGCCGAGCAGCGCGTCGTTCGTGAGCGCGCTGAGGCGGTAGGCCGGCTCGAACGAGGGGATGGCCTTGTTGAGCGCCTCGGCGCCGCCCTTCGAGAGCGCCTCGGTCCCGTACTCGCGCAGCAGCGTCTGCAGGTCATTGCGGACGTCGGACTCGAAGACCGCGAGGATGTCCGGCAGCGTCACGGAGGAGGCGGTGCGCGTGATCGGGACCGTGTCGCCCGACTCGTAGTCGCCGGTGCCCGGCGTGCCCGGCTTCAAGTCGACGAAGAAGTTGCCCTCGAGCAGGATCCGCGAGCGGATCTCGAGCGTGGCGTCGTTGTGGATCGGAAGCGCGTCGTCGCGCAGCTCCATCGTCACGCGGGCGGCGGACTCGCCGTCGTCGGCCGCCTCGACCTTGGTGACCTTGCCGACCTCCACGCCGGCGATCCGCACCGGCGCCCGCACCTGGAGGTTCTGGGCGTTGCGCACCACCGCCTCGAGCTCGAAGGGGTTCGCGAACGGGTTCGCCTTGGTGAAGCCGAAGTAGCTCGCCACCACGAGCACGACCACCGCGAGGATGCCTGCCTTGACCGCGCTCATCAGGGCACGTCCTCCACGCTGTCGATGCCCAGCTCACGCGCCTTCCAGGTGCCGCCCGCCAAGCCGGGCGTGTTCGGGTCGAGCACCACGTGGCTTCCGCCGCCCTCGAACCCGCCGGCCGCGTTGTCGGGCGGGTAGCGCCCGTCGGTGATGAGCCGGTCGAGATAGCCGGTCTGACCGACCTGGCAGTCGGCGCGGCCTTGCCCGTCCACCGCGGGCGCGCCCTTCTGCGTGTGGAGCGACTGCTCGGTCGAGGCCTGCGGATCCTGGTCGGCGGGCACGTCCACAGGGCGGGTGGACTCGGTCGTCCCGAGGTTGTTCTCCTGGGGCCCACCGGCGAGCTTGGCCAGGATGCGCTCGCTCGCGCCGCCGGGCACCGGGGACGACTGGTGCGTGCCGAGCGCGTTGAAGAAGTAGACGAGGTGGTTGCAGACCGTCTGGTAGGGCGCGATGAACTCGACCGCCGGGCGGGTGCCGCGCACCGCGACCCGCAGGTCGCGCAGAGCGAGCAGCGTGTTCGGGTTGTCGTTCAGGTCCTCGAGCGCGACGAACAGCTCGTCGAGCCGGTCGCTCAGCTCAGGCGTGCGCCTGAACGCGGGCACGCCCGCCTGGAGCGCGTCGTTCACGAGCGGCAGCGAGCGCCTCAGCTGCGCGGCGCCGGGCTGCAGATCGCGCGAGACCGACGCGAAGCGGGCCAGGAACGGCGTCTGGACGCGGAACGACGTCGTCGCGGCCGCCAGGGTCGGCGGGCTCTCCTCGATCGTCTCGCGCAGCGCCTCCGGGTCGCGCCCGATCGCCGCGAACGTGTCGGCCATCTCGCCGAACAGCCGCGCCTGGACGTCGGCCACGGGCGCCGCCTCGGCCGCCGCCGCGCCGAGCGCCGGGAACAGGTTGCGCAGCTCCGTGCGGGGGCTGGACAGGTTGCGCATCACCGGCAGCAGGTGTCGAAGGAACGGATTGAGCTCGCCGATCGCGACGTTGAGGTCCCCCCCGCGCCCGGCGAACGCGTCGCCGAACCCGACCAGCGACTTGCGAGAGTCCTCGCGCGTCCGAGCCGGGAACGTCGAGAGCACGTCCTCCAGCTCCGGGGTGATCTCGCCGGCGTTCCGCAGCGGCACGGTGTCGCCGTCCTCGAAGGTGCGCTCGGAGCGGCCCGGCTCGACCTGCACGTACTTGAGACCGAGCGCCGAGCGCGGTCGGACGCCGAACCGGCTGTCCACCGCGAGCGGCTCGATCTTCTTGTCGAGCTTCAGGTCGAGCAGGGCGATCGAGCGCTCCTGCCCGTCGACCTGCTTGCGGGTGCTCGTGATCTTCTCGACGAGGCCCACCCGGAAACCGCCCGCTCGCACCTCGTTGCCGGGCACGAGCTTGGCGCCGTTCGGCAGCTCGACCTTCAGCTGGTAGGTCGGCACGAACGGCAGCCCCTGGTTGGCGCTGTATGAGATGAACACCGCCACGATCGCGACGAGCAGCGTCACGGCCCCGATCAGGACCGGGCTGGCGGCGAGCTGTCGGCGGCCGGTCCTCATGGCGCGAGCAGGAAGTCGAGGAGGTCCTCGGCGCCGCGCGAGTCGAACGTGCGCGGCGCGGGCGCCGGAGGCTCGGCCTTGGGAGCCGGCGCCGGCGGCGCCTTCGGCGGGGCGAGCAGCCCTGGCAGCAGGCTCTGCAGCTCACGCGGCGTCGGCGTGCCCGTCGGCGCCCGCGTACCCGCCGGCGCGTCGCGCCGACCCGCGGCCGGGGTCTCCCGCTTCGCGACGGCCGCGGCGGCGGCCGACCCCTCGGTCGGGTCGGGAGTCGTCACGCCGGGCTGGGTCGGCCCGAGCGCCTGGTTGCACTCCTCGTAGAGCTGGTCGCTCGGGTTGGTCTGGTAGCCGCTGCACTCGTTGACGATCACGCTGAGCCGGAGGACGTGGCCGACGTCGTCCAGCGGGTTCGTCGTGAGCGCCTGCCAGTAGAAGTAGTTCCAGATCGCCTCCATGCCGGTGAAGCCGCCGCCCCGGCCGGAGATGTGCGTCTTGTCTCCGGCCGGTGGGTCGGTGGCGGCGGCGCGCGGGTCCGGCTCTACGGCGCGCGCACGATCGTCAATCGTCTGAAGGAATTGGCGGAGCGGCTCGGCGAGCTCCGGGGCGTCCTGGCCGAGGCGGCGAAGCTCCCGGATCTCCTCCTCGCTCTTGCGGACCGCCCGGCGGCCCACGACCGAGGCCTCACCCAGCGCGGTGAGCGCGGGCGTGCCTTCGGCGGCGAACGGCCGCAGGCGCGTGAGGAACGTGTCCAGCTCGTCGGAGGCGGCCTGGAGGTCGCGCAGCACCGGCGTCTGGGCGTCGGTCAGGTCGCCGAGCCGGTTCATGTAGGGCTCCAGCTCGGTGAGGAAGGCGGGCAGGCGCCGGAAGCTCTCGGCCAGGTCGGTGCGACGCGAGGCGGAGATCTCTGCGGTCTGGCCGGCCTCGCGGACGAAGCGGGTCACGTCGCCCTTGCGCGCCTCGAGCTCGCCGATCACGCGGTCGGCGTCCGTGATGAACTGCTGGATCGTCGCGGTCTGGCGGCCGAGGATCTGGAGCGTCTCGCTCGTCTCGCGCAGTCCCGGGTGGGCCCGCCGCAGCGCCTGGCTCAGGTCCTCCGGGCGGCCCGCGAACCCGGCGCCGAGCTCCCCGACGATCAGGCGGAGGCGGTCGCGGTACGGGCGGCGCAGGATGCTGTTGACCAGGTCGGCGGGGATCGTTGAGCTGGTCTGCGCGACCGGCACCCGGCCGCCGTCGGGGAGCGAGCGGTCCGAGGTCCCCGGCTGGCAGTCCACGTAGTACTCGCCGATCAGCGACTGCGGGCGGATCTCGCAACGGGCGTCCTCGCGCAGGTCGGCGAAGCCCGGCTCGGTCACCTCGGCCTTGACCACGGCGCGCGGGCGCTCCTGCCCCTCGACGCGGAAGCTGGTCGTGCGGCCGGCGCGGACGCCGGCGATCTTGAAGTCGCCGCCCTCGGTCAGGCCGAAGGCGTTGTCGAAGGCGATCTCGTAGGTGGTGCCCTTCGCCCCCTCCTCGGTCGTCGCACCCAGCGCAAGCGCCGCCGCGCACACGGCGAGCACCGCGGCGATCGCGCCCAGGCGCCTCACGGGCCCACCGACCTCTGGTTCGGGTCGCAGTCGAGCGCACCCGCCTCGCCGGACGAGAAGACGTTGGTGCCGTCGCCCGCCGGCATCTCGTTCGCGCCCGGGCAGCGGCGGAACTGCTTTGTCTTGGGGCCCGGTCCGTGGAGGATCTCCGCGAAGTTGATCCACGCGCGCGAGAAGTCGCCGAGCGCGTCGTAGGCGCCGGTCGTGGAGAAGTCGTCCATCCAGCCGACGAACTCGGGGGTGTAGGGGCGCCCGAAGGCGATCGTCGGGGCCGCGGCGCGCAGGGCGTCGGTGGTCTCGGGGAAGGCCCCTCGGCGCGGGGCGCCGTTGATGGTTCGCGTGTTCATCGCCACCCGCGTGAGCGGCGGGAAGCTCTTGATCAGCTCGATCAGGTCGTTGGTTTGGCCGCGGCGGCGGATCGTGCGCGACAGGTCGCGGAAGGTGGGCTCGCCGTCCCGTGCGAAGAGCCGGGCCTGGTCGAGGAACGGGCCGAGCCGGCGCACGACCGGCTTCGACGCGTCCACCAGCGGGTCCACGTCGTCGAGCGCGGCGCGCAGGTTCACGAACGTCGTGTTGGCACGGCGCATGAAGGGCGGCAGCAGCTCGACCGACTCGGCCAGCGCCTCCTGCTGGCTGCCGAGCGCGCCGAAGGTGGTGTTCAGGTTCGACACGACGCCGGTGAGGTCGTCGCGGCGGCTCGCGAGCGTGTTCACGAGCCTTGCCGAGTCCACGAGGAACTGCTCGAGCAGCGGCTCGTCCTCGGTCAGCTCCTCGAACAGCCGGCTGCCCGTCGAGAGCGCCGGGTTCAGGTAGTGGACCCCCCTGCGCAGCTCCTTGCCGCGCCCCCGCAGCGTGACGGCCTGCCCTTTGATGAAGTCGCGCAGGGACTGCCGCGTCTGCTCGTCGAACATGGAGAAGATCTGATCGAGCTCGACGGCGGTGTCGGTGTGGTCCGCGCCGATCCGGCCGCCGTCATCGATCTCCTCGCCGCCGTCGGGGCCGAGCATCAGGTCGACGTAGCGGTTGGCGATGCCCGACAGCGAGGTCTGCTTGATGACCGCTCTCGTCCCGCGGCGGAGCGGGGCGTAGTCCCCCTCCACGGTGAACTCGACCTCAGCCGTGCCGTGTTGGCTCACGTCGATGTTCTCGACGCTGCCGACCGTGTTGCCGGCCACGCGCACGGGGCTGCCGTTGACCAGCTGCCCGGCATTGACGAACTCGGCCGTGACCTTGTAGCCGCTGTCCCCCACGAACAGCAGCACGGCCGCGACCACGATCGCCAGAACGACCGCGCCGATCGCTACGACGCGCCCTGCCAATGACGGATTGTCGTCCTGGCGCAGACCGACCCCTCCTGCGCTCACGTACCTCCATTACCCGCCGCATGGGCCGCTCAACACTCTGATCACCACTCGGCAGGGCTTTCTGCCAACATCGCGTCGGCACCCCGGACTACGACGTAGGGAGGAGAGATGGCGCCGCAACGACTCTCGGCGCTGGACGCGTCGTTCCTGGACGTGGAGACCACATCCGCGCACATGCACGTGGGCTGGGCCGCCGCGTTCGACCCCCCGGACGAAGGACCCGCGCCGAGCTTCGAGCAGCTGCGCGACCACATCTCGCGCCGTCTGCATCGCGCTCCCCGCTACCGCCAGCGGCTCGCTGACGTGCCGCTCGGGGTGTCGCGACCCGTCTGGGTCGACGACGAGCGGTTCGACATCGACCGCCACGTGAGGCGTGCCGCGTCGGGCGACCTGCAGGAGCTGGCCGGCACGGTGCTGTCCACGCCGCTTGGCCGCGACCGGCCGCTATGGGAGATGTGGATCGCGGACGGGCTCGACGACGGGCGCATCGGCGTCGTCGGGAAGGCGCACCACTGCATGGTCGACGGCATCGCGGCCGTGGAGCTGGCCGCGCTGCTCCTCGACGCCGAGCCCGAGCCGTCGCCGGATTCGACGCAGCCGTGGGAGCCGGCGCCCGCCCCGGGCGCGGCGACCCGCCTGGTGGAGGGCGTCGTGGACCGCGCCCTCGACCAGCTCTCGCTGTTCGCCGCGGCGGCGAGGCTCGCGACGTCCCCGGCGCGGCTGGCGACAGGGGCGCAGCGCGCCGGCCGGGCGCTGCTGAGCTCACTCGCGCCGGCCAACCCGATCGGCGCGCTGAACGAGCCGATCTCGCCCTACCGCACGCTGGCGACGCTCGGCCGCCCGCTCGAGGAGCTCCGGGCGATCAAGCGCGCACATGGCTGCACGCTCAACGACGTGGTGCTGGCGGTCTCGTGCGGCGGCGTGCGCCGCTACCTCGAGCGCCGCGGCGAGGAGCCGGGGCGGATGAAGGCGATGGTGCCGGTGAACGTCCGCGACGAGGGCGCGGCCGGCGACCTCGGCAACCGCATCTCGTTCATCTTCCTCGAGCTCCCCTGCGACGAGCCCGATCCGGAGCTGCGCCTGAGCGACATCGGCCGCGCGACGACCTTGGCCAAGCAGGCCGGCGAGCCCGCCGGCGCCACGACCGTGCTGGACCTGGCCGCGGCGGCGCCCTCCACCCTCCAGCGAGCCGTGTCGCGCCTGGTTGCGAGCCCGCGGACGTTCAACGTGGTGGTGTCGAACATCCCGGGCCCGCAGGAGCCCTTGTGGATGCTCGGATGCAGGCTGCGCGAGGCGTTCCCGATGGTCCCGCTGGCGGACCGCCACGCGCTGTCGATCGGCTTCACCTCGGTCGCCGGTGGCGCCTTCTTCGGGGTCTACGCCGACCGCGACTCCGTCACGGACGCCGAGCGGCTCGCCGCCGACATCGGCCGCGAGCTCGACGAGCTGGCGCGCGGTGCGCCCGTCAGGCCAAGAGAGGAAGCAGCGCCTGTAGCTTGACCTCGCTCTCGGCGAGCTCCTCGGCCGGGACCGAGTCGCGCACGATCCCGCAGCCCGCATAGAGGTGGGCGACGGGACCGCGGAGCAGCGCGCACCGCAGCGCCACGCAGAACTCGCCGTCCTCGGCGAGGTCAGTCCAGCCGACTGCGCCCGCGTACCAGCCGCGGTCGAGCCCCTCGAGCGCCGGGATCAGGGGCAACGCGCGCTCTTGCGGCTCGCCCCCCACCGCCGGGGTCGGCATGAGCCGCCCGGCGAGCTCGACCGCGGGGATCGGGTCGGCGAGCTGCGCGCGGATCGGGGTGCCCAGGTGCTGGAGGTTCTGGACCTTCACGAGGACGGGCTGGTCGGCGACCGTGACCCACACGCTGACCGGCTCGAGCGTCCGCTCGATGCGGTGCGCGACGATGGCCTGCTCCTCGCGCTCCTTCGGGCTGCGCGAGAGCTGCTCGCCGAGGTGGTCGTCCACGGCGGGGTCGGCGCTGCGCCTGGTGGTGCCGGCCAACGCCACCGACTGGGCGCGCGCCCCGTCGCGGCGCACGAGCAGCTCGGGGCTGGCGCCGACGAAGGCGAGCTCCGGTGTGCCCACGCACCAGCAGAAGCAGGCCGGGAAGACATCGCGGAGCGCACCTAGGATGGGGCCAGGGTCGTGGTCGCGGCCGGCGTGCACGCGCACCTCGCGCGCGAGCACGACCTTCTCGAGTTCGCCGGCGCGGATCCTCTCGACGGCCCGCTCGACGGCGTGCTCGTAGTGGGTGGGCGGGGCGACGCTTGCGACCCTGGCGCGCTCGACCGGGTCGGGGTCGAGGAGGGGCATGGCGGCGGGGACCAGCTCCTCTACACGCGCCACCAGCCGCTCGAGCACCGCCTCGTGGGCCTCGTCGCCATCGAGCACGGCCGCCACGGTCATGCGTGCTTCGCCACGGTGGCGGGAGAGCGAGACGCACGGCAGCAGTAAGGAGGCGGGGCTTAGTGATGACCATTCAGGTGCTGCGCCGCCGTCGTGTGCGAACGCGAATCCGCCGACGAACACCGGGCCGGAGGCGGCCGGGCCCCCCTCGTCGCTGTAGGCGCGCCGGCCCAACTCGCGCGCCGCCTCGGCGACCTCCTTGAAGCGGCTTGGCCCGGCGGCCTCGAGCAGCGCGGCCTGCCCAAGGCCGGCGAGCGCGAAGCCGTCGCGGTCGGGCTGCTCGAAGCAGAAGAAGCGGTCGTCCTCGCGGCGCGCGGCGAGCACGGCTGCGCTCAGATCGAGTCCCGGGTCGATCTCCACCGTGACCGCCGCCAGCGCCCGGGCGCCGTCGCGCCGCGCGCGCTTTATCGCCTGCTCCAGCCGCTCCGCCAGCAGCGCCTGGTCCTCGTTGCTCAGGCGGAATGGGCTGGGGAGGGGCTTGGTGCTGGCCGCCGGCATGCGCTCGAAGGATGCCCGAAAGCCGCCGCACCGACACCGAAACTACGTCGCGCCGCGGCCCCTCGCTACCGCGATCTCGCCGGTCCGCACCATCTCGATCAGGCCGAACGGGCGCACCATCGCCTCGAAGGCCTCGATCTTGTCGTCCGTGCCGGTGACCTCCACGGTGACGCTTCGCTTCGACACATCCACGGTCTTGCCGCGGAAGATCTCCGTGAACTGCATGACCTGTGCGCGCGAGTCGCCGTCCTGGCAGGAGACCTTGAACAGGGCCAGCTCGCGGGCCACGGTCTCGGACGGGTCGAGGTCGCGGATCTTGATCACGTGGACCAGCTTGTGGAGCTGCTTCGTGACCTGGTCGATCGGGTGTGCGGCGCCGTCGACGGTCAGCGTGATCCGCGAGATCGACGTGTCGTCGGTCGCGCCCACCGCCAGCGAGTCGATGTTGAAGCCGCGCCGGGCGAACAGGCCCGCGATGCGGGCGAGGACGCCGGGCTTGTTCTCGACCAGGATCGACAGGACGTGCTTGCGGCCGGTCCGGATGCCGCCGCTGACCTCCAGGTCCTCGAGGTTCAGGACCTCCTTGGTGCCGGGCTCACCCATCGCTCAGCCCACCATGTCCCGGGCGGCCTGACCCGCCGGGATCATCGGGTAGCAGTTCTCCTCCTTCGTCACGCGCACGTCCACGAGGACGGGGCCCTCCTCGGCGAGCGCGGAGCGGAAGGCGTCCTTCAGGTCGGACTTGTCGGTCACGACCATGCCCGTCGCCCCGAAGGCCTCGGCCAGCTTGACCCAGTCGGGGCTCGCGCCCATCGCCACGGACGAGTAGCGCTTGTCCCAGAAGAGCTCCTGCCACTGGCGCACCATGCCGAGGTAGCCGTTGTTCATCAGGAAGACCTTCACGGGGATCTGCTCCGTCACGCAGGTGGCGAGCTCCTGGACGTTCATGATCAGCGAGCCGTCGCCGGCCAGGCACACCACGTCCTCGTCCGGGCACGCGACCTTCGCCCCCATCGCCGACGGCAGCCCGAACCCCATCGTGCCGAGGCCGCCGGAGTTGATCCACTGGCGCGGTCGCGTGAAGCCGTAGTACTGGGCGGCCCACATCTGGTGCTGGCCGACGTCGGACGTCACGATCGCCTTGCCGTCGGTGGCCTCGAACATCGCCTCGACCATGTACTGGGGCTTGATCTCGGAGTCGGCGCTGTCGTCGTATCGCAGCGGATGCTTCTCGCGCCACCCCTCGATGCGCTGCCACCAGCCCTCGAGTCGCGTGGGGTCGGCCGAGAGGGCGCGGTACTCGGCGGTCAGCTTGGGCAGGATGTTGCGCGCGTCGCCCACGATCGGGATGTGGGCGGGCACGTTCTTCGAGATCTCGGCCGGGTCGATGTCGATGTGGATGAACTTCGCCCGCGGCGCGAACTCGGACAGCTTGCCGGTCACGCGGTCGTCGAAGCGGGCGCCGATCGCCACGATCAGGTCCGCCTCGTCCATCGCGTAGTTGGCGCTGCGCGTGCCGTGCATGCCGAGCATCCCGAGCCACTGGTCGTGGTCGGCCGGGAACGCCCCGAGGCCCATCAGGGTGCAGGTGACCGGCAGCTTGTCGGACAGGCAGAGGTCGCGGAACTCGGCGCTCGCGCCGGCGTTCACGACCCCGCCGCCGCCGTAGATGACCGGACGGCGCGCGTTGGCGAGCGCCTTCGCCGCCAGGCGGATCTGCTTGGCGTTCCCCTCGGTGGTGGGCTGGTAGCCCGGCAGGTGCACCTGGGTGACCGGCTCGTAGGGGATGTCGGCGCGCGAGAGGTCCTGCGGGACGTCCACCAGCACGGGACCGGGCCGGCCGGTCGAGGCGATGTGGAAGGCCTCGTGGATCGCCTTCGGGATCTGGCGCGGGTCCTGGATCAGGATCGAGTGCTTGACGATCGGCATCGTGATGCCGGAGATGTCGGCCTCCTGGAAGCCGTCGGTCCCGATCAGCTCGGTGCGCACCTGGCCGGTGAGGAACACCGTCGGCACGCTGTCCATCACCGCGTCGGCGATGCAGGTGACGAGGTTCGTGGCGCCGGGTCCGCTGGTCGCGAGGGCGACGCCGACCCTGCCTGAGGCCTTGGCGTAGCCCTCGGCCGCGTGGCCCGCGCCCTGCTCGTGGCGGCACTGGACGTGCCGGATGCCGGCGTCGTACAGCGCGTCGTAGGTGGGGAGGTTCGCGCCGCCCGGGATCCCGAATACGTGCTCGACGCCCTCGGCCTTGAGGCACTCCATGATGGCGTCGACAGCTCGCATGACGGCGCAGGCTCCTTCTTAGGTTTGGCCAGGCTGGCCGGACGGCCAGGAGCCGGCAGTGTACTCGGCCGGCCAGTCCAGGTCCCGGCCACACTGCATGCAGACCTGGTCCGAGAGCGCGACCACGTTGCCGCACTCGGGGCACTGCCGGCGCGGCTCGTTCCGCTCGGTGCGGTAGAGGACCGCGGCGATCGTTCCGAGCAGCGGCAGGACGAGCCCGATCAGGAACCAGATCCAGAACGAGCTCCCCTTCAGCTTGCCGACCATGCCGGCCGACAGCCCGCAGAAGAACGCGAGTACGACGAACTCCAAGGTTGCTTACTCGGAGCTACGCAGAACGCCGAGTGCCCAGATTCCCGCGATCACGGCGAGCACGATCACGGCGATCCAGGCGATGGCCGCGACGAATCCGATCACGACCTTGAAGAGGATGTACACGACCACCAGCAGCACCGCTATGGCGATGAGCTTGCGGCCGATATCCGAGGCCATTTGTCCCATGCGTCAAGTGTAGGGGTGCTTCAAAGCAGCCTGGCCGGCCGGGTCGGCAGGTACCGGTCCAGCCCCGGGAGCGGCACCGAGCACATCACCCAGCTCGGCCAGTGGATCGTGAAGCCCAGCCGCCGCAGCCGGTCCAGGAGCCACCAGGAGCTCGTCGTGCAGAAGACGCCGAACGTCTCCGGCTCCTGTTGCTTGGCCACGCGGTCGAGCGCGGCCAGCACCACGGGTACGAGGTGCTGGGGCTCCTCCCCGACGGCCGGGCCGATCGCGCCGTCCGAGCTCACCCAGCAGAGCGCCGCGGCTTGCCCCTGGCCGTCGACCGTCGCAAGGCAGGTGCGCGTGCGCCCGAAGAACTCGTGCAGCCGCGGCCGCTCGTGGCCGATGGCGGGCGGCTCGAGCCGCTTCCACTCCGCCACCGCCCGGTCCGGCGTCAGCGCGTGCACGCCGGGCTCGGTGGAGTCGAGCTCCTGGGAGCGGCGCTCGAGGTACTCCTCGGCGCGGTGGCGCAGATGCCAGTGGCCGGTCACCGGCATCACGCCGAACTCGGTGTAGAGGCTTAGGTCGGCGGGCATGCCGAGGCCGAGCACGACCCGCCCCAGCTCCGGCGTCGGCGAGTCGGGCCAGCAGCGCTCGAGCAGCGCGCGCCCCACGCCGAGGCCGGCGTGCGAGGGCGCCACCCACAGCTCGGTCAGCTCGTCCATCGAGCCGAAGCGGGCCACCCGCGCGTAGCCCACCATCTCGTCGCCGTCCTCGCAGATCACGAAGCTGCCGTCCGGCTGGGCGGCGATGAACTCGAGCAGGGGCCGCTCGAGCGCCCACTGCCGCCCGAGGTCCTCGGCGTCCCGCCGGTGGTCCGGCGGGAGCAGGCCGCGCTGCCTGCGGGAGGCGTCCCAGGCCTCCTCACCGAGCTCGAAGGTGGCGTGCAGGTCGGCCGCCTTGCCGGCGCGGTATGCGAGATCGGCCACGGTCAGCGCGCCCTGCGGCGCGCCTCGTCCAGGGCGGGCCGCATCCGCTTCGGGAGCCGGCGCCGCACGCGCCACGGGGCGCCGGCGAACGCGTGATTGGCGACGGTCGCGAAGCCGCCCTCGTCCACCCGCAGCGCGAGCAGGAGGTGGGCGATCCGGTCGGAGGGCGGCAGCTCCGGGTCAGGGGCGCGGACGCAATAGCAGTGGACGCGCCTGCCGCGGGGCGTCACCAGCAGCGCCCCTGCCTCCCCCACGAGCCACACCCCCATTTCGGCGGGCTCGAGGGCGAGCCCCGTGCGGCGCTGGAGCTCACGCTCCTCGTGCCCGAGCAGGTCGCCGAGGAGACCCTGGGCGACCGGCTCGGCCGCGTCGTTGCGCGGTCCCTTGGGTCGCACCACGCTCGCGCCGCGGAAGGCATAGAGCTCCGGAATGACCCACGCGTGGGCGAACGAGATCAGGGCGACGGGGGCGGTCAGCGGCTCGAGCCACAGCATCCCGGCGCCGGCTACGACGAACGGGATCGAGTAGAGCAGCGTCCAGGCGTGCCAGATGCGGCCCCAGCGGGTCAGCCAGCGCGCGTCGGTGCGCGCTCGCCATGGAACCGAGGCGAGCTCGGGTAAGGCGGTCGCTGCGCGCCCGGCCGAGCCGGGCGCTTGCGCACACGGCGCCTGGCCGGCGGCCACCGGGGCGTTATCCGCCGGCGATCGGCCGCCGCATGATCACGAGATCGGCCTCGCGCGGCAGCTCGCGCACGTGTGTCGCCTTGCCAGGCCCGTCGGGCACCGTGCCGATGTAGCCGAGCTCCTGCTGCGAGCGGAACTCCCTGGCTGCCTCGGCGAAAGCCTCGTCGTCGACCGCGGTCCACTCGGCCACCGTCGTGTGCCCCGAGCCATCCATTCGGATCAGTCGCGCCATGCCGAAAAGCATACGCCTGCATGCTGCGCTGCTCTCCGGGTAGTCGCCGCGAAGACCCCACGACTTGGAGGAGGACGCATGGCTACCAGGACTGGAACGCGCAGCGCCGGCAGGAAGGGCGCGAGCACCGGAGGGCGCATCACCGCCGGCCGCGGACGTGCCGGACGGCCGGCGCGTGGCCGCGGCAAGGCCGCCCCGAAAGGGCCGATGGGCCTGCTGAATCGCGTGACGAGCATGGTCGGCCGCGGCGGCGGCCGGGGAGCGCGCGGCGGCGGCAGCATGGTGAACAAGGCGTCGAACTTCGTGAACGGCTTCCTGAGCGGCGGCGACAAGGGGCGCCGCGGCAGACGCCGCCGGTAGCGCCTAGGCGTTCAGGCGATCCCGAATCAGCCGCTGGACCTCGCCGCCGTCGGCGCGGCCCTTCGTCTCACGCATCACCGCGCCGACGATCGCCCCGATGGCCGAGTCCTTGCCGGCCTTGATCTTCTCGACCGCGTCGGCGTTGTCGGCGATCGCCCGCTCGACGATCGCGCCCAGCTCGTCCTCGCCGGCGCGGCCGAGGCCCTTCGACTCGACCACCGCAGCCGGGTCGCCGCCCTCCGCCACGAGCACGTCGAGCACCTCCTTGCCGGCGGAGGCCGAGACCTCCTTCGCCGCCACCATCTCGACGAGGCGGGCGAACGCGGCGGGCTCGAGCTTGGTGGCAGCGGGATCGCCCTCGCCGATCCGGGCGGTCAGCTCGTTGGTGGTCCAGTTGGCGAGCGTCCGTGGGTCGGTGCCGTCCCCGGACAGGGCGGCCTCGTAGAAGTCGCCGAGCTCCGAGCGGAAGGCCAGCAGGCGAGCTGACTCCGCCGGCAGCCCGAGGTCGCGCTCGAGCCGCTCGGCGCGCGCCGCCGGGAGCTCGGGCAGGGCCGCCCGGGCCCGCTCGATCATCTCCTCGGTGGGCGCCAGCGGCACGAGATCCGGTTCGGGGAAGTAGCGGTAGTCGTGCGCCTCCTCCTTCGAGCGCAGCGGGGTGAGGCGCCCCGACTGCGGGTCGTAGTGAAGCGTCTCCTGCTCCACCTCGCCGCCCGCGGCCACGAGCTCCTGCTGCCGCTCGATCTCGGCGTCGATGCCGCGCTCGAGGAAGCGGAAGGAGTTCATGTTCTTGAGCTCGGTCTTGGTGCCGAGCTTGGCCTCGCCCGCCGGGCGGATCGACACGTTCGCGTCCACCCGCAGGGAGCCCTCCTCCATGTTCACGTCGGAGACCCCCAGGCGGCGCAGCGTGGCCTGCAGGAGCCGTCCGAACTGCGCCGCGTCGGCGGCCGAGCGCAGGTCGGGCTCGGTGACGATCTCGACCAGGGGCGTGCCGCCGCGGTTGAAGTCGACGATGCTCGAGGCCGCCCCGTGGATCCGGCCCGACTCGCCGGCGTGCACGAGCTTCGCCGCGTCCTCCTCGAGGTGGACGCGGTGGATGCGCACGTCGCCCAAGCGCCCGTTGCGCGCCAGCGGGATGTCGTACTGGCTGATCTGGTAGCCCTTCGGCAGGGCGGGGTAGAAGGAGTTCTTGCGGTGGAAGATCGAGCGCGGGGCGGT
>Ga0081538_10001407_pt1 | contig 24723 bp, 27 predicted proteins | sample TabmetS5T2R1_FD_71022 | JGI IMG/M metagenome (GOLD analysis project Ga0081538, IMG submission 71022) | Tabebuia heterophylla rhizosphere microbial communities from the University of Puerto Rico - S5T2R1 | ecosystem: Host-associated > Plants > Roots > Rhizosphere ... | reverse complement strand
GAAGCCCCCCCCGCCCCCCCCCACCCCGGGCCCCAGCCCCGCCCCCCCGCCGCCGCCGCAGGCCCGCCGCAGCCCCGCCCCCCGGAGCGGCTCGTTTCGGCGGCGGCCCGCGGTGGGATCGTTCGTGAGCACCACCCCCGGAGCGACGAAGACGTCGTCCTCCACCACCGACCAAGCGGTGATGTAGGCGCCGGTCTGCAGCTTCACGCGCGCGCCGATCGTCACGTCGTTCTCGACCGACACGCCTCGCCCCACCACCGTCTCCGCCCCGATCTCAGTCCGCTCACGCACGTGCGCCTGGTCCGCCACCACGCAGCCGTCGCCGACCCGAGCGCCGGCCAAGACGACCGCAGCGGCACCCACGGCCACGCCGTCACCGAGCACCGCGGGCGGCGGCTCCTCGCGCGATGCGGTCGACCGCCTGCCGAGCGCGGGCGCCTTCCCGACGACGCAGCCGTCGCCCAACCGCACGCCCGCCCCCATCACGGTCCCGGCGTGAACCACGACGTTGCCGCCGATCACGGCGTCTCGGGGCAGGGTCACCCCGTCGCCGAGCAGCAACCCGGGCGCCCGGTCAGACGCGTGCAGCACGCGAGCTCTCCCGCAGCGACTGCTGGAGCGCCTCGAGCACGCGCACCACTCGCAGTCCGGCCTCGCCACCGGAGCGCGGCTCGGCGCCGGTCCGAACGGCCTCGACGAAGTGGCTGCACTCGACGCGCAGCGGCTCGTCGTTCGGCACGCGCGGCGAGAAGATGTCGCCGGAGCGGGCGATGTACTCGCCGTACGACGACCAGCTCTCGTCGAACCCCTTGTCGTAGACGGTCAGCTTGCGCTCGAGCTCCATGTCGTCGAAGGTCGCCATCTTCCGCGAACCCACGACTGTGAAGCGGCGTTCCTTGTGCGGGTCGAGCCAGGAGAGGTGCATGTGCGCGGCCAGCCCGGACGGGAAGCGCAGGTAGCAGAACACCACGTCCTCGATTCCCTCCTGCATGTAGCTCTCGCCCACCGCGCGGCACTCGTGCGGCTCCTCGCCGGCGAGGCGCAGCAGCACGGACACGTCGTGAGCGCCGAGCGACCAGAGCGCGTTCTCGTCGGGACGGAGGACGCCGAGGTTGAGCCGGTTCGAGTAGAGGTAGCGGATGTCGCCCAGCTCGCCGGAGTCGATCAGGCCCTTGAGCTTCTCGACCCCGGGGTGGTACTCGAGCAGGTGCCCGACCATCAGCGTGCGGCCGGCCTCGCGCGCGGCCTCGACAACTCGCTCGGCCTCCTCCGCCGACTGGGCGAGCGGCTTCTCGACGAAGCAGTGCTTGCCGGCCCGCAGCACCCGCTCGGCAAGGGCGGCGTGGGTCGGGACCGGCGTGGCCAGCGCAACGGCGTCGAGCTCGGGGTCATTGAGGAGATCGTCGAGCGAGGTCGTGGTGCGCGTCCCGGGATGGCTGGACGCATGTCGCTCGACGAGCTCGGGCGAGGAGTCGCATAGCCAGGCGAGCTCCGCGAGATGACTGAAGTTCCGGGCGAGGTTCGGCCCCCAGTAGCCGAGCCCGACGACGCCGACTTTCACAGTCGAACCAGGTTCGGCGCCTCGATCCCGCGCGTGACGCCCCGGAAGTCGACCACCAGCGGCGCGTCGCGCACCAGCCGCTCGACATCGAGGTCGGGATGGGCGGTCACGATCACGACGCAGTCGGCGTCCTCGGGCCACTCGCTCTCGAGGCCGAGGTCGGGTAGCTGGGGCACGTACTCGTCGTAGTAGCCGAGCTCGGCTCCCTGCTCACGGAGCAGCCGCATGATGCGAAGAGCCGGTGACTCGCGGAGATCGCCCACGCCCGGCTTGTAGGACACGCCCACGATCGACACGCGCGACCCCTTGACCGGCTTCGCCTGCTCGTTCAGCGCCCGCCCGATGCGCTCGACGCAGAAGTACGGCATGCGCTGGTTGACCTCGCCGGCGAGCTCGATGAACTCGGTCTGCATGTCGAACTCGCGCGCCCGCCAGGCGAGGTAGAAGGGGTCGACCGGCAGGCAGTGCCCGCCCATCCCCGGGCCGGGCTTGAACGACATGAAGCCGTACGGCTTGCTGGCGGCCGCGTCGACGACCTCCCACACGTCGATGCCCATCCGGTCGCAGAGGATCGCCAGCTCGTTGACCAGGGCGATGTTGACCGAGCGGAACACGTTCTCGAGGAGCTTCGTCAGCTCGGCCTCCTCGGGCCCCGAGACGGGGACCACCTCTTCGCAGACGAGCTCGTACAGCTCGACGGCGCGGCGCAGGCACTCGTCGGTGAGCCCGCCGACGATCTTGGGGGTGTTGCGCAGCGTGAAGTCCGTGCGGCCGGGGTCGATGCGCTCGGGGGAGAAGGCCAGATGGAAGTCGCGGCCCGCCGCCAGGCCGGATTCCTCGAGGAGCGGGGCGAAGCGCTCGCGTGTGGTGCCGGGATAGGTGGTCGACTCGAGGACGACGAGCTGACCCTCCTGCAGCACCCCCGCAAGCGCGGTGCCGGAGGCGATCAGCGGCTGGAGGTCGGGCTCGCGGTTGCGCGTGAGCGGGGTCGGCACCGCGACGACGACCGCGTCGACCTTGGCGAGGTCGGCATAGCGGGTGGTGGGGTGAAAGCGCTCCCGAATGCCGGCAAGCCGCTCCGCGGAGACGTCCTCCACGTGCGAGCGCCCGGCGGCAAGGGCCTCGACGACGCGACCGTCCACGTCGACCCCGACCACCTCCTGACCCGCTTCCCCGAACGCGACAGCCAGCGGCAGCCCGACGTACCCCAGGCCGACGATGCCGATGCTCATGCGTCCCCGCCTGAGCGATCGTTCGTGGCTGGCGAGCGAGAACCGAGCATGGCTAGGAGCCGAGCGCAGTCGATGCCGGAGGCATCGGCGAGCATCGGGGACGACGCCATGCGACGATTCGCAGCCGCCAGGCGCGGACGAGCGTGAGGAAGGGGACGCTCATAGTCGCGCAGTGTAGGAGGACACGATGTCGCAAACCCGCTCTGCCGCCCGGCCTCCGCCGTACAGCTCGGGCCGCTCGACGGGGGGCGTTCGCTCGAGCGCGGCGAGCGCGGCGTCGCGGTCGAGGTCCACGAGCGTGTTCCAGCCCGCGTCGACGGTCTCCACCCACTCCGTCGTGTCGCGCAGGGTCACGCAGGGCACACCCAGCAGGTAGGCCTCCTTCTGCACCCCGCCCGAGTCCGTGAGGATCGCCCGTGCGTTGCGGGCCAGCTCGAGGAAGTCGAGGTATCCGAGCGGCGGCACGACCTGGATGCAACTGAGCCGGTCGAGCAGCAGGGTCCCCTCGAGGCGTGAGCGGGTGCGTGGGTGCATCGGGAACACCACCTCGAGGCCGGTGGCGTCGGGCAGCGCCTCGAGCAGCTCGACGAGGCGAACCAGCCGGTCGGGCCGGTCCACGTTCCCCGCGCGGTGCGCCGTGACCGCCACGTACGCGCCGGCCTCCAGCCCGAGGTCGGCGAGCACGGTCGAGCGCTCGGCGGCGATGTCCCTGAAGGCAAGCGAGATGTCCGCCATCACGTCGCCCACCAGGTGAGCCTCGCCCGCCGCGCGCTCGCGCTGCAGGTTGGCCATCGCGGTCTGCGTCGAGCAGAGGAGGAGGTCGCTGGCGTGGTCGGTCAGCACCCGGTTCAGCTCCTCGGGCATCGTGCGATCGAACGACCGCATCCCGGCCTCCACGTGGCCGAGCGGGATCCCCGCCTGGGCCGTGGCGAGCGAGCCCGCAAGGGTCGAGTTGGTGTCGCCATAGACCAGCGCGAGGCCGGGCTCGAGCTCACCCAGCACCGGCTCCAGCGCGCCGAGGATGCGCGCCGTCTGCTCGGTGTTCGTGCCCGAACCGGCTCTGAGCTCCCGGTCGGGAGCGGGAATTCCGAGCTCGTCGAAGAAGACCTTCGAGAGCTCATCGTCGTAGTGCTGCCCGGTGTGCACGATCACCTCCTCGTGGGCCTCGCGCAGGAGCCGGGAGACCGCGGCGGCTTTGACGAACTGGGGCCTGTTGCCGATGATCGTGACGATTCGCACGGGGTGTCCTACAGTGGAAGCGAGATGACGAAGCTACTCGGAGGGGCAGTCGGGCTGGCCACGGCCGTCGCGCGCCACGTGGCGTGGTACGTCTCGCATCAGGTCCAGCCCGATCCGCGCGACCGTCCCTAGCCCGAGCGGAGCTCCTCCAGCACCTGCGCCCGGAACGCCTCGGCCGCCTCGCGCGTGCGCGGGCCCTCCTCGAACTCCACGTCCTCGACGGCGCCGATCGACTGCACCTCCCGGATGGTCGAGGCGAGGAACGCCTCGCTCGCCGCGAACAGGTCCTCGGTGGGACATGACCGCTCTTGCACGTCGAGCAGGCGCATGAGGCGGTCGCGCGTGATCGAGGCGAGGATGTGCTCGTCGAGCGGCGGGGTGCAGAGGGTGCCGTCGCGATCGACCCAGAAGAGCGTGGACGTCGGGGCCTCGAGGACGCGGCCGTGCGGGGTGACGAGGAGCGCCTCGTCGAAGCCGCGCTCCTGCGCAAGCCTGGTGGTGAGCATGTTGGCGCCGTACGACAGCGACTTGACGCCATCCAGCACGCGCGTGGGCGCGTAGGTGACGAAGCCGAGCCGCACGCCGGGCGGCTTCGCCACCATCGGCTCGGTCAGCAGGAGGCGCCGGCCGCCGCGGGTGACGACCACGCGCAGAACCCCGTCGAACGAGCCCCCGCCGCGGGCCTCGAGCAGGTCGGGGATCTCCGCCTCGAGCTCGGTCCGGAAGACCTCCGGAAGGCGAAGGTTCGCCCCCGAACGCTCGAGCCGGTCCAGGTGCTCGGTCAGCGCGAACGGCGTGCCGTCGTAGACGCGAATGACCTCGAACACGCCGTCGCCGCGCAGGAGACCCTCGTCCGTGGCGGGGATGGTGAGCTCATCCGCCGGGGCGATGCGGCCGTCGACCGAGCCGAGCTCGGCAGTGGTCGTGGGGGCGGCTAGTTCGTCAGCCATGTCCGCCATGTTGTCAGACCGCCAGCCCTGCCTCGATCATCCGGGCGGCCGCCTCCACCAGCACGGACTTGGGGACCTCAGGGTGGTCGATCCACCACAGCACCATCCCGGCGAGTCCGCTCGTGAGCAGCTCGGCGGTCGGCTCGATCTGCTCGGGCGGGACTCGCGAGCCGGCCTGGTCCGCGATGAACCCTGCCAGGACCTCGCGCGCGCGCACGTTCACCTTGCGGCGCATCTCCTTGATCTCATCGTCCCCCGAGCTGTCGCGGAACAGCATCAGCCAGGCGTGCTGGTTCTCGCGCACGTAGTCGAGCCACCGCTCGAGGATGGGCCGGACCCCGTCGGGCTGCTCCACGAAAGTGGGCAGATCGTCGCGGTGCTTCGTCAATAGCGCCAGGTAGAGCGCCTGCTTGGAGTCGAAGTGGCGGTAGATCATCGGCTTCGTGACGTGCGCCGCTGCGGCGACGTCGTCGAGCCGGGTGCCGGCGTAGCCGTGCTGCGCGAAGAGGCGGCCGGCCTCCCTCATGAGAAGAGCGCGGCGGTCGGCCGCGCGCATCCGCCTCCTCTCCTCTCTACCCCCCACGGCCATAGTTACCGAAGAGTAACTTACGTGCTACCCTCCTGCCATGTCCGCACAAACCCGTGACCCAGTCCACGGCGCCCGCTACGCCTTCGAGCCCGATGGCGAGAACCTGTGGGTCGACACCTGGCTCGAGCCGGGCGGCGCGCTGCCCCCACATTTCCATCCGCACCAGGAGGAGCACTGGTCGGTCGTCGAGGGCGAGGTGCGCTTCCAGCTCGGAAAGGAGAAGCGCGTGATCCGGCCGGAGGACGGCGCGATGATCGTGCAGCCGGGGACCGCGCACGGACTCGAGAGCACGACCGACCGGGAGGTCCACCTCCGCTGCCACGTCATCCCCGCGCGCAACCTCCAGACCTTCCTCGAGGACAGCGCGGCCGCTGCCCGCGAGGGCCTGTTCATGCGTGGCGGCATCCCGAAGAACCTGCGCGGCGCCCGCTGGGCGGCGCGGTTCCTCAAGCAGCACCGCGAAGAGGTCGTCATGACCTTCCCGCCGCGCTTCGTGCAGTCGGCGATGATCGGGCTGCTGGGACGCTGAGCGGCCCTAGAACCGGCGGCCGGCGGTGACGCCCGAGCGCAGCGCCGACGACCGCGGTTCCTACAGCCGCCCACCGTACGAGGGCGAGCCGTGGGCCACTGGCGCTACTCGGAGGAGCGGGCGGGAGCTGATCCTGAGCTTCCGCTTTCGCGCCGTACTTGGGTGTCGTCGCGGGGGATCAGCCGCGGGAGGGGCGATTGAGGGTCTCGGCGCGCGGCACCCCTTCGCTGAGCTCCCGCTCGCGTTCGATCTCGGCGTTCAGCTCGGCACCGAAGAGCAGGGCGACGCAGGACAGCCACAGCCACGCGACGAGCAGGATGGCCCCCGCGAACGCGCCGTAGAACGCTCCGACATCCGCGACGTTGGAGACGTACGCGGAGAACCCAAGCGATGCTACAAGCCACAGGAGCACCGCCACCACGGCGCCTGGCGTGAGCCAGTGGAACCCGCGCTGCTTGACGTCTGGCGTCACGTAGTAGATGAGCGCGAAGACCAGCATGGTCACAGCTGCGGCGCCCGGCCAGCGGGCCACCGCCCAGACGTCCGCGGCGCTTGCGCCGAGGCCCGCGAAGCCGAGCAGATCGGCCGCGAGGCGCCCGCCGACGAACACCATTACAAGGCTGGCGAGGGCCAGCGTCATGAGCACGACAGTGAACAGCGCGTCGATCGTCTTGCGCCGCAGGAAGCCGCGGCCGCGGCCCTCGAGCTCGAACACGACGTTGAGCGCGCGCCGGATCGCCTCGAGCGCGCCGGTCGTCCCGTAAAGGGCGACCACGACGGAGACCGCCAGGGCGGTGGCCGCAGTACCCTTTTGTTGCAGAGCGTCGCGCAGGGAGCGGTCGAGCGGATCGACGACCGAGCTGGGCGCGACGTCGCGCAGGTAATCGACGATCGCGTCGTAGGTCTGCGGGTACTGGCCGAGCAGCACGAGCAGCGAAAGCGCCACCAGCACGGCCGGGAAGAGCGACATCAGCGAGTAATAGGTGAGGGCGGCGGCGTGGTGTGTCATCTGGTCGTCGTAGAAGGACCGCAGCGAGCGCCCAACGACGACCGCGGCTCGCCTGATGGCGCCGCGATCCGCTCCGCCTGTTCCCGCCGGCCGGCGCGGGTCTGGGTGAGCGAGGTGCCTCCGCTCTGGACGAGTTGCGTGCGACAGCGGGCGCGTCCGGCCCTCGCTGCCTCGTTCGGTTGGATGATCCACGGCCAAGCGGCTACATACCCTTCCCAACTCCGGCTCAAGCCAGGCCACCCGCGCGGTCCAGCCGAGTTGAGCGACCGGATGCCTATCCACGAGCACTCCCCGCGCTCCAAGAGCGAGGGCGGCAAGGAAACCGTGGACAACGCCATCCTGGCGCACCGGCTCTGTAATCGCATCGACTACTCGATGCGTGTCGGCCGTTCGTACGCGAGCGATCTCAAGAGAATCAGGAAGGCCCGCGAGGACGCGATCCGCCTCAACGACGAAGGACCGGACGCCTAACGCGAATCTAGGCGGGCGAACCCACGCGACGGGCTGGCTGTCCTCCCCATCGACCACGAGCCCCGCGGCCTCCGCAGCGGGCTTCAGCACCCGCGGCCACGTTAGGGCGGTTCAGCGGCGTCCCGGTAGCCGAGGCGAAGACCGGCTCCGTCTCGCCGCGGTAGGAGTCCCGGCGCCACGCCCGCAGCCGCTCGGCCATGCCCGGCGACAGCGGCAGCTCTCGGCGGGCGGTAACCCGCCACCGGGTGATCAGGCGAATGCGATAGCGGGCTTCGACGACGGCGAACATCATCCGAGGATCGGGCTACGTTCGTGACAACATGTGAACGGCGACGTCGAGAGCTGGCTGCGGCGCGGCCGGGGGAAGCCGTCGCGCCCCGATCGGGGGATTTCTGGGCGCGGCCGCGGTCTCCGTCGGCTCCGCGGCGTGTCGCTTGGCGCCGCACGCTGGCATCAGTTCGGCGCTGGCGTTCGTGACTGCGCGTTGAGCTGGCCGACCCAGGGCAGGTGGAAGTGGCCACGCGCCTGGTGCTCGGGGGTGACCGCGCCGTCGTCGCTCGCGCGCACGAATGCCCACGTCAGGACCGTGCCGACGGCGGACAGGCCCACGAGCAGCCACATCGAGCTCGACAGGGCGGAGGCGAACGCCGTCGGCTCGGCCCGGCCCGCGTGCCGGTCATCGTCGAGCACGGCCTGAAAGACGGCTCCGCCCGCCGCGAGCGTGATCGCGCCCGCCAGGACGCGGTTCATCGCGAGCACGCCGGCCGCGATGCCCGCCTTCGCCTGCGGCATGGCCGTCATCGCCGCCGTCGACATCGGCGCATAGACGCAGCCGAGCGAGATCCCGAACAGCAGGTAGCCCGGGAATAGCAGGCCGTAGCCGCTCGAGGTGTCGACCTGTGCGAGCACGACCAGGCCGGCGGTGCCAAGCGCCATGCCGATGGTCATGATGGAACGGAGGCCGAACAGCGCGATGAGGCGTCCGCCCAGCGGCGAGATCGCGATCATCGGCGCCGTCATCGGCAGGATCAGTAAGCCGGTCTCCAGCGCGCTGTGGCCGAGGTCGGTCTGCAAGTACTGAGGCTGCAGGAACATCAGCGCCCAATAGCAGCCGATCAGGGAGAACCCGGCGGCGCTGGCTCCGAAGTAGGGCCCGTTGCCGAACAGATCGAACTCGACGATCGGCCACGGGACGTGGTGCTCGATGAACCAGAACGCCACCAGGAGCGCAAGGCCTGTCGCGAAGACGCCGACGGTGGCGACCGAAGTCCACCCCCACACGTTGCCCTCGACGAGGGCGATCACGATCGCGGCCAGCCCGAGCCCCACGGTGATCACGCCGGGAATGTCGATCCGGCTCGCCGCGGTCTCGTCGCGCTGCTCGGCGGTCGATGCGAGCACGAGCACGGCGCCGAGCAGGCAAAAGGGCAGGTTCAGCCAGAACAGCCACCGCCAGCTGACCGCTTCGATCAGGGCGCCACCGACCACGGGTCCCAGGCCCAACCCGAGCGCCGACACACTGGCCCAGATTCCCAGAGCGCGGGCGCGCTCGCCAGCCGGGAAGACGGTCGAGACGATCGCCAGCGACAGCCCCGCCAGGGCCGCGCCGCCCAGACCCTGCAGGACGCGTCCGGCGACCAACACCTCCTCGGAGTCCGATATCGCCGCCACCACCGAGCCGCCCGCAAACGCCGCCATACCGTTCAGGAACACCAGCCGCCGCCCGAGGATGTCGCCCAGGCGGCCCGCACTCACCACCAACGAGGCCAGCACCAACAGATAAGCGTTCATGACCCACTGCAGCCCGGTGGTGGTGGCGTCCAAATCGCGCGCAATGTCCGGGAGAGCGACGTTGATCACCGTCGAGTCGAGCATCAGCACGAACAGGCCCATGCAGGCCCCGGCAAGGGTCCACCAGCGGCGGTTCCCGTCGGTCAGGCCGGGAAGCGCGCCGAGGCGCGTAGCAGGAACGGCCATCACGCAATTGTCCCGATGTCCCCCGCTCGCGCTCAAGGCTCCGCCAACAGCTGCCCCGGCGGCCGACTCGGTGGGCGTGCGGGCGATCGACCATCCGTGGGGAGCACCGCCTAGCGCGAAACGGAGCTGTCTCCGAGGTCACAGCACGGCAGCTGCTGTGGACGAGTCTCGAAAGTGCCATCGCCGCCGACACGGACGGCTGCCCCCACGAAATGAGCAGCAGTGCGCTGCCGCGCTGGTGGCGCTCCTGGCGCTCGTCCAACCCAGGCCGCGACGCCTCATGGCCTTACGCCTGTGTCTGTCTCAACAAAGCAGGAGCCGCCTGGCGATGTCGCAGGAGAACGTCGAGCTTGTGCGGGACATCAAACCGCACAATCGCTTCGGGTCAGGCACAGCTCGGCGATTTTGGGATTGCGGTCCTGATGGACGCCAACGGCGAAGCAGCTCCTCTCGGCACGCCAGCCACCAGGGCGCCAGAGGTCACTGCTGGCGGCAACACAAGCGTGGCGAGTGACGTGTACTCGTTGGGAGCCACGCTGTACGCGCTGCTCTCGGGCCAGTACTCAAACGTGCTCGGTGATCCTCCGATTCGCGACGTCGCTCCCCACCACCGGCTCACCCGCCGAGTTCGATGCCGCCCCAAGGGGACTTTGTCCGTGCCGCGCCGAGCGTGGTGGCGGACCGACGAGCATGCGGCATACCGCCTGCTCCGGCCCGTGGATTCCGCTCTACAGAGCGGCTCCCAGTGGGCCGTGTAGGAATCGAACCTACAACCTTGAGATTAAGAGTCTCCTGCTCTGCCTAGTTGAGCTAACGGCCCGGAGGATCCAGTCTAGAAAACGCCCCACGGAGCGTCTGCCCTCGGCTATTCCGCGGTCGTGACCGCCGCGAGCGCGTCGTCGCGCGAGGTGTGGATCGGGAAGACCCGGTCCAGACCCGTGATCTCGAAGATCTTCGTGATGTTCTCGTCCGTGCACACGAGCGCGAGCGAGCCGCCGGCCGGACGAAGTCGCTTCACGCCTCCCACGAGCACGCCGAGCGTCGTCGAGTCGATGAACGTGGCCTTCGAGAGGTCCACGACGATCTGCTTCTTGCCGCCCTCGATCAGCTCGATCATGCGCTCCTTGAACTCCGGCGCGGTGTAGAGATCGACCTCGCCACCGAGCTCGATCACATGGGTGGCGTCGTCGATCGCCTCGTCTTCGATGTGGAAGTTCACGCTTCTCCCTGGAGTCGTCCGTTGATCCACAGGCCAGGCTGCGAGCCGAAAGGGTACGCCAGCCGCTCGATCACTGCTCCGGTGTCTGCTCCGGAGGCGGTGGGGCCTCCCCCTGCGGGGCCGGCGCCTGATCGGTGGGGACCGGTTTCTTCAGCTGCTCGACCTGCTGCTTGACCTGCTTGCGAAGCTCCTTCGGGGCCAGATCGACGGCCTTCTGTCCAGCAAGGTCCGCGGTGCGTGTGTCCCCCGCCGCCGCCGCCCGCTGCACCAGCGCGAGGTAGGACTCGAAGTCGTTCGCGTCCTCGGCGACGATCCGCATCGCCTGGGCCGCCTCCTTCGGCTGGTTGAGGGCGATCTGGTCGTAGAGCGTCACGGCCAGCCGGGCGAGCGATGGATCCGGCTCCCCATCCTCGACCTCGAGGTAGCGCTGCCAGTACGCGGAGGCCTGGCGCAGCTCGTCCATGGCCTCGTCGGGATACTGCGACGACCCCGACGGGATCTCCGCGCCGGCCGCGGCGTGGTAGTCGCGCACGAGCGCCTTGATCGTCGCCTCGCTGCTCGGGTTGGTCTCGAGCCTCCCCTCCAACCGGTCGATGCGCTCCTCGAGCTGGTCGGAGGAGGCCCCGCCGCTGCGATCGCTGAAGGCGTCGAACAGGCCGCCGGACACGTCCCCGCCGATCCCGAAGAACACGAGTCCCCCGCCCATCAGGAGCGCGAGGGTCAGATATGTGGCCTGCACCGCCCGGCGGCGCCGACCTCTCAGGTCGAACAGCATGCCCGGCGAAGGCTAGCTAGATGAGCCCTCAGGGGCGGGCTCTTCCCCGACCTCTGACACGGGCCGCCCCCAGGCCGCGGCCATCAGGATGCTGAGCTCGAACAGCAGGTACAGCGGGATCGACTCGAGGATCAGCGTGACCGGATCGAGCGTCGGCAGCAGCGAGGCGAGTACCACGATCGCGACGATCGCGTAGCGGCGCGAGCGGCGCAGCTTGGCGGCGCTCGTCACCCCGAGCTTGCAGGCCGCCAGTATGCCGACGGGGATCTGGAAGCCGAGTCCCATGGCCAGCATCAGCAGCGTGACGAACGAGTAGTAGTCGCGTGCGCGTACCTCGGTTTGGAACTCGTCGGCGTTGAAGTTCAGGAGGAAGTCGAGCGCCGGCGTCAGGACGACGAAGTAGCAGAACACGACCCCGGCGATGAAGAGGGTCGGCACCAGGAGGAGCAGCGGGGTGGCCACGCGGCGCTCGCTCGGGCTGAACGCCGGCAGGATGAACGCGTAGAGCTGGTAGAGGATCACCGGGAGTGCGATCAGCAGCGCGGCGTAGGCCGAGTTGGTCAGCGTGGTGTAGAACGCCTCCGCCGGACCAAGCGTGATCGGCTCCTTGACGTTGTCGGGCAGCGGCTTGTTGACGATCTCGAGGACGAGGTCGTTCTGCCAGGCGGTGATCGCCCAGGCGGCGACGAACGCCACCGCCGAGACGATCAGCCGGCTGCGGAGCTCGTCGAGGTGGTCGACGACCGACAGCCGGTCCTCGTGCGATATCGGCCGGATTCGCCGCACGCCCTACGCGGCCTCCCAGCGCCTACGACTTCTGCTCGGAAGCCGTGGTGGTCGTGGCGGGCTCGGGCTGCTCGGAAGCCGTGGTGGTCGTGGCCGGCTCGGGCTTCTCGGCGCTGCCCTCGGGCAGCTCGTCGTCCTTGTCCTTGCCCGTGACCGAGTCCTTGAACTCGCGCATTCCCCGCCCGAGCGAGCGCCCGAGATCGGGCAGCCGCTTGGGGCCGAAGATGATCAGCACGATCACGAGGATGATCACGATCTCGAGTGGGCCTGGAGTCCACATGGCCAAACCCATGGTAGCGGCGCGTGCCCCGTCGGTTGTTGTTGATTGGATTTGTGTCGTGATCAGCTCCGTTCTCTCCGACGGCACGATCCGGCGACTGGTCGAAGAGGGCCGGATCAAGATCGACCCATGGGATCCGGCGATGGTCCAGCCGGCGAGCGTCGACCTGCGGCTGGGCCGCTCGTTCCGGGTGTTCCACAACCACCGGCTCCCTGCGATTGACCTGGCGGAACCACCCCAGGGGGTGACCGAGCTGGTGGAGATCGGCGCGGATCAGTCCTTCGTCATCCACCCGGGAGAGTTCGTGCTCGGCACGACGGAGGAGTGGGTCGAGCTGCCCGAGGACGTCGTCGCCCGAATAGAGGGCAAATCCAGCCTGGGCCGTCTCGGCCTGATCGTCCACGCCACCGCGGGCTTCGTCGATCCGGGCTTCAAGGGCACCCTCACGCTCGAGATCACGAACCTCACGAGGGTCCCGATCGTCCTCTGGCCGAGCAAGCCCATCGCCCAGCTCTCCTTCATGGCGCTCGACCGTCCGGCCGAGCGGCCGTACGGCCATCCGGAGCTCGGTAGCCACTACCACGGGCAGACCGATGCCACCGAATCTCGCTACGAGGGTGGTCCGGCCGACCGGCCGTTGCGTAAGTAACGGCGAGCCCGTTCCTCGGACACTTCGGAAAGACCGAAATTTGTTCTTCAAGTTCGGTGGCCCGGTGCCGATACCGGGATCAGAGGATGCGAGAGATGGAAAGCCACGACGAACAGACCCACTTCGTGAAGCGCGTGGTTCTCCCGAGCGGGAAGACGATCGAGGTCGTCTACTTCAAGGAGACCGACCAGCCTCAGCCGGCGCCCGACAGCCCGGCGGACGAGGCCCCGCGGGCTCCCGAGCATCCGCCCGCCGAGCCCCATCAGGACCTGCATGTCTGCGTCGACTGCTCCTCGGAGCTCGTCTACCCGGTCCAGTGGGAGGAGTCGGGTCCGGAGAACTGGAGCGTCCTGCTCCACTGCCCGAACTGCGACGTGTACCGCGAGGGCATCTTCACCCAGGACACGGTCGAGATCTTCGACGAGGAGCTCGACCGCGGCGCCGACGCGCTCGCCCGCGACTACAAGCGGCTCATGCGCGCCAACATGGCCGAGGAGATCGAGCGCTTCGTGGGCGCGCTGAACTCCGACGCCATCCTGCCTGAAGACTTCTAGGCGTACCGCTCCACCACGCCGTCCGCCACGAGTCCCAACGCGTGCCGGCGGGCGGTCGGTAGGTCGAGGTCCGGCAAGGACGCCTTCGCCTCCGTCACGTGGATCAGCGCGCGCTCGCGCGCCTCATCGAGCGCTCCGGTGGCGGCGATGCGATCGCAGATCGCCGCGGCCTGCTCGGGGGTGAGCGAAGGGCTGAGCTCGCTCAGCCCGGGATCGCGGCGGCGCGCCAGGATCAGCGGCAAGGTCACGGTGCCGTCGAGCAGGTCGGTTCCGCGCGGCTTTCCGGTCCGCTCCGCGGGGCCCGCCACGTCCAGCACGTCGTCCAGCATCTGGAAGGCCAGGCCCAGCTGCTCCCCGAACCGGCCCAGCGGATCCGCGAGCGGCGGCCGGCCGCCGAAGAGCGCGCCCAGCCGGCAGGAGGCCTCGAACAGGCTGGCGGTCTTCAGGCGGCAGCGCTCCAGGTAGCGCTCTGGCGACACATCGGCGCTCCAAGCGTCGGCGCGCTGCATCAGCTCGCCGCGGGCTAGCGCGCTCGAGGCCCCCGAGAGGGCGCGCACGGCGTCCTCGCTGCCGGTCGCGGTCAGCTCGGCGAAGGCCCGCGAGAAGAGCAGGTCGCCGGTCGCGGTGGCGGCCAGGACGCCGCCGTCGGCGTACACGGTCGGCCGGCCGCGGCGAAGCGCGGCACGATCGAGCACATCGTCGTGCACCAGCGTGGCCATGTGCAGGAGCTCGACCGCCGTGGCCCCCGCCACCAGGCTTTCGTCGGCGTCGCCGTTCGCGCACAGGAAGACCAGCATCGGACGCAGCCGCTTGCCGCCCGCCGACAGCGTGCCCGCGGCGTGCCGCCCGAGCTTCGGGCCGTGGCCCTCCGCCACCTCGGCCAGGCGGGACTCGGTGCGCTCGAGCAGCCGCGTGAGCTCCGGCCCACCGGCCGCCAGAACCGCGCCGAGCTGCGCCTGGGCGGTGTTCATCCCTGACGAGTTCCCCCGTGCACCGCGATGATGCCTCCGGCCGTGAGGAGCCAGCGCACGTCCTCGAGCCCGGCGGCCGCCATCTCGGCCGCGAGCGCCTGCGGGCCCGGGAAGCGGCGCACGCTCGAGGGCAGGTAGGTGTATGCGTCGGGGTCGCCGGCCAGGCGGCCCAGCGCCGGCACCACGCGGTCGAACCAGAGCCGGAAGAACCACGACAGGGGCGGCTTCTGCGGCGCCGTGATCTCGAGTACCACCACGCGGCCGCCGGGCTTCGCAACCCGCGCCATCTCCGCCAGCCCCTGCGCGAGATCGGCGAAGTTCCGGGCGCCGAAGCCAACGGTGACCGCGTCGAACTCGCCGTCCTCGTACGGCAGCTCCAATGCGTTGCCGCGTACCCACTCGATTCCCGGCGCCTTTCGGCGGGCCAGCTCCAGCATCGGCTCCGAGAAGTCCAGCCCGGTCACGTCCGCTCCGCGGCGCGCGAGCTCGATCGCGAGGTCCCCGGTGCCAGTGGCCACGTCCAGGGCCCGCGCGCCCGCTCCCACCCGCGCGAGATCGGCCGCGCGCGCCCGCCAGCGGTGGTGCAGGCCCGCCGTCATGACCGAGTTCATCAGGTCGTAGACCCGGGCGATGCGGTCGAACATCGCGCGGACCTGCGTCTCGGGCAGAGTGCCCGAGGCGGACCTGGTCACGGAGCTATTCCTCGCCCTTGAGCGAGGCGACGTACTCGACGAGCTTGTTGAACTGCTCCGGGTTCTCCCGCTGGAACTCCCTGTACGACGGCATCGGCGACGTGGGGTTCACGAGCGTCCTCGCGATGGCGGGCGGGCCGAGACGATTGCCGACCTCGGTCAGGTTCGGCCCCAGCGTGTTGCCGTTCTCGCCGATCTTGTGGCACGCGAGACAGCCGGCCGACGCCGTGATCTCCTTCCCCTCCTCGTACTGCTGCGCCGTCGCGAGATCGATCTCGGTAGGCGACCCCGCGAGGGCGCCCAGCACGCTGAGGTAGGCCATGGCGGCGATGGTCGCGATGCCCGCCGTCACGGCGATCGGGCGCCGCAACGGGTTGCGCTCGGGGCCGCGGTCGTAGAACGGCAGCAACAGGAGCAGCACCAGGCAGATGGTCGGGATCCCAACCGTCGCGAGGAAGACGAGCTCCGGCGGCTTCACCACGCGAAGGAGCTCGAACAGGAAGAAGAAGTACCACTCGGGCCGCGGCGTGTAGGTCGTGGTGGTCGGGTCCGCCTTGGGTCCCAGCTCCGCGCCGAACAGGATGGCCATTGCGATGATCACGCCGAGCGTGATCGCGGCCATGACGCTGTCCTTCATGATCGCGTAGGGGAAGAACGGCTTCCCCTGACTTTTCAGGATCGAATACTCGCGAAGGTACTGCTCGCGCTCGCGTGCGTTCACGGTGGAGTCAGACCTCCTCCTTCAGGAGGTCCTTCTTCTCGGCCTTCAGCCACGGCGGCGCCGTGGTGCCGAGCTTGACGACCAGGTAGAGGTGCGCGCCGATCAGGGCGATGATCAGGCCCGGGATCAGCAGCATGTGCAGGGCGTAGAAGCGGCTGATCGTGGTGGGCCCGAACTCCGCGCCCGCGCGCAGGAAGTCCGCCAGGTAGGGACCCACGATCGGGCCCGACGCGTTCAGGTTCACCGCCACCACCGTCGCCCAGAAGGAGCGCTGATCGAACGGGAGCAGGTAGCCGGTCAGGCCCATCATCAGCACGAGGACCAGCAGCACCACGCCGATGATCCAGTTCAGCTCGCGCGGATACTTGTAGGCGCCGAAGAAGAAGGTCCGGCCCATGTGCAGGAAGATCAGGATGATCATCACCGTCGAGCCCCACTTGTGCATGCCGCGGACGAACTCGCCGAGGAAGACCTCGTTGGTGATGTGCGAGGCGGACTCGTAGGCGCGCGTCGGGTCGGGCTCGTAGTACATCGCCAGGAACACGCCGGTGACCGCCTGGGAGAGGAAGGCGAACAGGGTCGCCGAGCCGAGCGTGTAGTACCAGTTGGTGTAGGGCGTCTTGCGATAGAGGAGGAACCGCAAGATCGGCGAGGCGCCCGTGCGCTCGTCGAGCCAACCGATCGCCGACGCCGCGCCCTCGACCGCCTGCTCCTTCGCGGTCGGCTTGGTCGGGGGCCCGACACCCTGGCCGTCGCGGCCATTCCCGCGGTCGCGGCCGGGGCGAGGGGGCGATGGGCGCAGCAGCTTCATGTCGTAGGCCTCGAGGGATAGATGTACTGCCACAGCCCGTCGAGATGGTTCGACGGGTCACGCGGCGAGAAGCGCTCGAAGTGCGAGTTGAGCGAGAAGCGGTCGCCGATCTCCACCCGGCCGGCGGCGACGCGCGTGTAGAAACGGTCCAGCGGGCGGACCGGGGGGCCGCCTTCCACCTCACCCTGGAAGCCGTACACCCCGCCGTGGCAGGGGCACACGAACTTCTGGGAGGCCTGGATGTAGCGCACCGGGCAGCCCACGTGCGCGCAACGGGTGGAGATCGCCACGTAGGGCTGCGGCTCCTGGCCCTCCACGGTGGTGTCGCGCTCCCGGTTGAACCGGCGCACGTAGACGGTGGTCTTGCCGGGGTCCCCGACCTCGGGGACGATGTTGATGACCCGCGCGACGTAGCTCTCGTCGTTGAAGTCCCCCTCGGGCCCCACGTCCTGCCAGCGCGTGGGAATCGTGTCCTCGAAGATCGGGCCGAGCGCGAAACCGAGCGCCGGCAGCGCGAAGGCCGACACCGCGACGAGGCCGGCCAGCTGCGCGCCGCCCTCCATCAGGCGGCGTCGCGTGACGGTCTCGCCCTCGAAGGCGCCGGCGGTGCCGCGCCCCTCGGTGTAGCGGGACTTCTTGTCGAACTTGGGTGGGTCAGCCACGGGTGAGGAACGAATCGTGAGGCGAACTGAAGGCTATCGCGAGCCGGTGGCCAGCACGCGCGAGGCAGCATCCCAGAGCGTTTCGGCCACCTCGCCACGCCCCTCTGCGTGCGCCTGCGCCGAGCGCGAGATCAGGTCGGACAGCTCCGCGACCGCCGGCAGGTCGCCGGACTCGGCGAGCCGGGCGAGGCCCAGCGCGTACAACGCGTCGCCCGCGAGCAGCCGCAGGTCGCCGTCCATCCCGTCGAACAGGCGCGGCTCGCCATAGTGCAGGAGGTAGCCCTCGTAGACCGCCTCGAGGACGAAGTGGCGCTCCCCTACGTCGCTGAACCGGGGCGGCCCGGGGTCGGCGACGGCGTACGGGGCCAGGGCCGGGCCGGCCGCGGCGGTCACCTCGCGCAGGACGCTCACAGCTCGCGCAGCACCTCGCCCGCGGCCTCGACCGTCCGGTCGACGTGGGCGTCCGAATGCGCGAGCGAGGGAAACCACGCCTCGAACTGCGACGGCGGGAGGTACACGCCACGGTCCAGCATGCCGCGGCAGAAGGCGGCGTACCGGTCGGTGTCGCAAGCCCTGGCATCGTCGTAGTCCCGAACGGGCTCCTCGGAGAAGAAGACGGTGAGGAGACCCGTGGTGTGACTGACCTGGACCGGAACGCCGGCATCGGCCGCGCCCGCTCGCAGGCCGGCGGCGAGCCGCTCGGTTGTGGCGTCGAGGCGCTCGTAGGCGGCCTCGTCCAGCACGCCCAGCGTGGCGAGCCCCGCCGCGGTGGCGAGCGGGTTGCCGGACAGGGTGCCGGCCTGGTAGACGTCGCCGGCCGGGGCGATCCGCTCCATCAGCTCCCGCCGGCCGGCATAGGCCGCGGCCGGCAGCCCGCCACCGATGACCTTGCCGAGGATCGTCAGGTCGGGCGAGACCTCGTCCCGCTCCTGCACGCCGCCGCGGCCGACCCGGAACCCCGTGATGACCTCGTCGAAGACGAGCAGAGCGCCCGTCTCGTCGGCCCGCGCCCGCAGCTCGCTCAGGAAGCCCTCCGGCGGGAGCACCAGGCCCATGTTGGCCGGGTAGGCCTCGCAGACGATCGCCGCGAGCTCGCCGTCCGGGAGGGCCCCCCACGGGACCACGACGGTGTCGCCCGCCTGCGCCGCGGTCACCCCCGGCGACGCGGGAATGCCCTGGGTGGCGAGCCCCGAGCCCGCCTCGGCCAGCAGCCCGTCCAGGTGCCCGTGGTAGGCGCCGGCGAACTTCGCGATCCGGTCGCGGCCCGTCACGGCCCGCGCGAGCCGTAGCGCGCTCATCGAGGCCTCCGTGCCGGACGAGGTCATGCGCACCATCTCCGCCGACGGCACCCGCTCGACGACCTCGGCGGCGAGGTCCACCTCGGCCTCGGTCGGGGCGCCGAAGCTCGTGCCGGCGCCGGCCGCGGCGGTCACCGCGGCGATCACCTCTGGATGGGCGTGGCCGGCGATGAGCGGGCCCCACGACATGACCCAGTCGACGTAGCGGTTGCCCTCGACGTCGATGATCTCGGCGCCCTCGCCGCGTACGACGAAGACCGGGTCGCGGCCGATCGAGCGCATCGCGCGGACCGGGGAGTTGACCCCGCCCGGGAGCAGCTCGAGGGCGCGCGCGTACGCCTCGGCGGATGTCAGACGTACTGCGCTTCCCACTCCCGGTGGGCGTCCGTGAAGTAGAGGAGGCGGATCTTCTTGAACTCGGTCGACGAGTAGAGGGTGCGGCGCTCGTCGATGCCCGTCTCGGCCGCAATCGTGTCGAGGATCGCGTCGCACTCCTCCCGCGAGCGCCCGTGCGCCATCGTGAACACCGAGTAGGGCCAGTCCGGGTAGGTGGGCCGCTGGTAGCAGTGCGAGATGCCGCGGAAGGCGGCCATCCGCGGGCCCAGCTCGAGGATGTGCTCGTCGGGCACCTTCCAGACGCCCATGCCGTTGGCGGAGAAGCCCGCGCGGCGGTGGAACAGGATCGCGGCGACGCGCCGCAGCGCACGGCGCCCGCGCATGTCCTCGAGGTGGTCGAGGAGCGCGCGCACGGGCATCCCGAGCTCGCCCGCGGCCCTGGCGAACGGCTCCGGCACGGCCTCCATCGGGCCCTGCGTGGCACGGATCACGGCGCGATCGAGGTCGGACAGCTCGATCGCCTCGGGCTCCTGGTGGTCCACCGCCTCGGCCGCCGTCGCGAGCGCCTCCGTGCCCCTCTCCATCTCGAGGTCCATCCGGATCTTGAACAGGCGCAGGGTGGGCAGCTGGCGTACCGACTCGGCTCCGGTCAGGCGCTGGAGCACCTCGAGCGTGCCGTCGAGCCCGAGCCGCGAGCCGGGCTCGGTGGCGATCGTGAACCAGATGTTGAAGTCGTGGTCGCGCAGGTAGTTGTGGGACACGCCCGGGTGCGAGTTGATGATCTTCGCGGCGCGCCAGGGGTGCTCGGGATCGACCTTCGCGGCCACGAGCATCGAGCGATAGCCGAGCACGCGCGTGTCGAAGATCGGCGTGACCTCGCGGATGATGCGCTCCTCGAGGAGACGGCGCGTGCGCCGCACCGTCTCGTCCTCCCTCAGCCCGGCCAGCCGGGCGACCTCGGCATACGGACGCTCCGCGAGCGGGAATGAGCCCTGCAGCAGGTTGAGCAGCTTGCGGTCGGTCTCGTCGAGCGGGACGGCGGAGCCGCCCTTCCGCGAGCGAACCTTCCCTACCGCAGCCATTCGGCCACCTGCTTCGCGTGGTAGGTGATGACGATGTCGGCACCGGCGCGGCGAATCGCGGTGAGCACCTCGAGCACCACGCCGCGCTCGTCGAGGTAGCCGGCGGCGGCCGCGGCCTTGACCATCGCGTACTCGCCGCTCACGTTGTAGGCCGCGACCGGGACGCGGGTCGCCTCCTTGACGCGACGGATCACGTCGAGGTACGGCAGCGCCGGCTTGACCATCACGACGTCCGCGCCCTCGCTCACGTCCAGCAGCGCCTCGCGAACGGCCTCCTCGGCGTTCGCCGGATCCATCTGGTACGTGCGCCTGTCGCCGAAGGCCGGGGCGGAGTCCGCGGCCTCGCGGAACGGGCCGTAGAACGCCGACGCGAACTTCGCCGAGTAGGCGACGATCGGCAGGTCCTTGAAGTCCTCGGCGTCGAGCTGGGCCCGCAGAGCGCCAACGCGGCCGTCCATCATGTCGCTGGGCGCCACGGCGTCCGCGCCCGCGCGGGCGTGAGAGATCGCCGTTCTGGCGAGCAGCTCGAGCGTGAGGTCGTTGTCGACGGTCCCGTCGTCGAGCACGACGCCGCAGTGGCCGTGCGAGGTGTAGCCGCACAGGCAGACGTCGGTGATCACGACGAGCTCCGGATGCGCCTCCTTCAGCGCCCGGACGGCCAGCTGCACGACACCCTCCTCGTCGTAGGCCCCGGACGCCTGCTCGTCCTTGTCGGCCGGCAGCCCGAAGAGCAGGACGGCAGGGATGCCGAGCCCGTGCGCCTGGCCCGCCTCCTCCACGGCCTGCGAGATCGACAGGCGCTCGACTCCCGGCATCGCCTCGATCGGGGTGCGGTCACCCTCGCCGAGCTGCACGAACATCGGGAGGACGAGATGCGAGGGGGTGAGCTCCGTCTCGCGCACCATGTCCCGCAGGACGCCGGTCTTGCGCAGGCGGCGCAGGCGTGTCGCGGGGAAGGCCACTCCTTCAGGTTAGGCGAACCGTCGCAGTGCGAGGCGGCTCAGCAAGCCAAACGCCAGCGCGAGGCCGGCCAGGTGCAGGAGCGGGCCGGCCAGGCCGCCGGCGTCGTTGAGGGCCGCGTCCAGGGCGTCGAGCGCCGGCTTGAACGGGAACGCCGCGGAGACCGCGCGGATCACGTCATACAGCGCGGGCGCCACCGATCCCGATGGGACCAGCGCCAGGAAGGCGAGCGGCAGCGAGAGCATGAACGCCAGCAGCGAAGCCGAGCGCACCTCGCGGGCGAGCGCGCCGATCGCCAGGCCGAGCGCCGCGAACGCGAGCGCCGCCACGATCACCGCCGCCAGCCAGAGAGGGAAGCGGCCCCAGTCGATGTCGACGAACAGGCTGAGCCCGGCCAGCATCACCAGGCAGACGGCGCTCGAACACAGCGCGGCCAGACCGGCCTTCTCGGTCAGGAGCACCGTCCGCGACACGAGCCCGCGCACCAGCCGGGTGAACGCGTTCTCCTCGCGCTCCACGGCGAGCATCCCGGCTGCCAGCAGCAGCGTCACGAACATCAGCGAGACGCTGGCGGCCAGCGCCACGGCGAACGCGCTGAGCGAGGTGCTGCCGCCCTCGAGCGCCTGTGCCCTCACCCGGATCGGCTCGCCCACGACGGCCAGCACGTCGTCCGAGAAGGCGAGGTTCTCGCGGGACAGCTCGCCGAACTGGATCACCTCGTCGAGCCGCTCCCGCTCCGGTGACCCCGGCGGCAGCTCCTTGCGAGCCTCCTCGAGGATCTGCTCCGCGCGGGCCAGGCCGAGCACGTCGAAGTCCTGGCCCAGGAAGCTGTAATGGCCGCCGTCGCTGATGAGGTCGAGCAGCTGGAGGGCCTCCTTGGCGACTCGTTTTGTGAGCGCGGCGTTCGCCGCCTGGACCTGCGCCTCGATGGTGTTCTCGACGAACTCCTTCTTGGCCGGGTCCTCGGCGTTGTAATAGACCTCGACGGACCCGGGCTCGAGCGCGGACTGCAGGTTCGACGCCAGGTCCTCGGGGATGATCAGCGCGCCGAGCACGTCGCCGTCGCGCACCTTCTGGATCGCCTCCTCGCGGCTGTCCACCCGTACCGGCTCGATCTCGTCGAACAGCCGGCTGCCCTCCTCGTTGAGGTCGATCCGCTCGCCACCGAGCTCCACAACAGCCGGCCGGCCTGCCAGCCCGTTGTAGAACGCCACCTCCGGCTTGTCGGGCCCGCGCGAGAGGGCGAAGCCGATCAGAACCGCGATGACGATCGGATACAGGACCAGCAGGCCGACCAGGAGTGGCGAGCGCCGCAGGATGCGGAGGTCCTTGAGGAGGAGCCAGCGCATCCCGGCTAATGGCCCCGCTGGTGGAGGTACTCGACGAACGCCTGCTCGAAGTCGAGGCCCGTCGTCCCGGTGGCCTGCTCGAGCTCGCGCGGGGAGCCGTCGAAGACCCGCTCGCCGTCGGCGAGTACGACAAGCCGGTTGGCGTAGCGGTCCGCCTCCTGGATGTGGTGGGTCGCGTAGACGACCGTGGTGCCGCCGCCCGCCAGGCGCAGGATGAACTCCCACAGGCGCTCGCGCTGGCGGGGGTCGAGCGCGGCACTCGGCTCGTCGAGCAGCAGGACGTCGGGCTCGCCGAGCAGCCCGATCGCGATGTTCACGCGCTGGCGGTTGCCGCCTGAAAGGGTCGCGACCTGGTCCCCGGCACGCTCGCCCAGGTCGGTCAACTCGAGCATCCGGTCCACGGTCGCGCGGGGATTGCTCGCGCGCTCGAGCCGGGCGAACAGCATGAGGTTCTCCTCCACGGTGAGCTTCCCGTAGAGCGCGGGCTGCTGCGGCACCCAGCCGATCGAGGGCGACCCCTCCACGGTTCCCTCGTCCGCGGACTGGATGCCCGCGAGGATCGAGAGCAGCGTGGTCTTGCCCGCCCCGTTGGGGCCGATCACCGCGACCAGCTCGCCGCGGCCGGCGGAGAGCGAGACGCCCCGAAGCGCGACCCGGTCGCCGAACCGCTTGACGAGGTCCCGCGCGGCGATCGTCGTGGCGGTAGCGGTCTCCACCGAGCGCACATTGGCAGAATCGCTCGCGGTGAAGCTCCTATTCGTAGGCGACGTGGTGGGCGGGATCGGGCGGCGTACGCTGGCCGCGCTCCTGCCCGGACTGCGGGACCGGCACCGGCCCGACTTCGTGGTCGTGAACGGCGAGAACGCCGCCGGCGGGGTGGGCATCACGCGCAAGACGGCGCGCGAGCTGCTGGACCTCGGCGCCGACGCGATCACGCTCGGCAACCACGCCTACCGGCACCGCGAGGTGTACGACTTCCTCGATCAGGAGCCGCGCATCGTGCGGCCGGCCAACTACCCGAAGGGCTCTCCCGGGCGCGGCCACGTGGTCGTCGAAGCCGGGGGCCGGCGCCTCGGCGTGGTGAACCTGTCGGGACAGGTCTACCTGGAGGCGGTGCGCTCGCCGTTCGCCGAGATCGACGCGCTGCTTGCGGAGCTCCGCGGTCGCGCCGACGCGGTCCTCGTGGACATGCACGCGGAGGCGACGAGCGAGAAGGTGGCGATGGGCTGGCACGTGGACGGCCGCGCCCTTGCCTGCGTGGGGACCCACACCCACATCCCGACGGCAGACGCCCGGGTACTGCCCGGCGGCACCGCCTACGTGACCGACGTGGGGATGACCGGCCCGCGCGGAGGCGTGATCGGCGTCAAGCGCGAGCAGGCGCTCGAGCGCTTCCTCACGCTCACGCAGGTGCGCTTCGAGACCTCAGACGAGGACCCGTGGCTCAACGCGGTCCTCGTGGAGGGCGACGCGAACGGGCGGGCGCTCTCGATCGAGCAGCTGCTCCTGCCGAACGGCGCGTAGGGCGAGCGCCACCGCGGCCAGCAGCAACAGGTTCCGCGCGGCGACGAGCGCCACCGGGAGGGTGTTTCCGTCGACGAGGTCGAAGTAGCGCCCCGGGAACTCGATCTGCGTGAGCACCGCGGCGAGCCCCACCGCCGCCGCGAGCGCGTGCATACGCCAGGCGAATGCCAGCGCGCCGAGCGGGACGAGCCACAGCATGTACTGGGGCGAGAGGACCTTGCCGAAGGCGGCGAACGCGGCAACCGCCGCGAGCGAGGCGAGCACGAGCCGGCGGCCGTCGCCGCCCCGCGCGGCAACCGCCAGCAGCGCCACCACGCCGAGCATCACGGCGAACCCCGCGGCGGCGAGGGCTCCCCCGGTGGGGTGCTCCAAGCCATCGGAGCGGTGGCTCTTCACTGGCTCGGGGTCCCCCAGCGCCCACAGGATCGACGCCGGCAGGCTCTCCACCTGCACCCGGCGGTCGAGGGGGTACTCGATCGCGTCGAGCGCCCCCGCCG
>Ga0081538_10001406_pt1 | contig 24724 bp, 22 predicted proteins | sample TabmetS5T2R1_FD_71022 | JGI IMG/M metagenome (GOLD analysis project Ga0081538, IMG submission 71022) | Tabebuia heterophylla rhizosphere microbial communities from the University of Puerto Rico - S5T2R1 | ecosystem: Host-associated > Plants > Roots > Rhizosphere ... | reverse complement strand
GGAAGGCGAACGACAGCCGGCCGGCCCGGATCGCCGCGGCGATGCCCGCCATCGGCAGCCCGGCCTGCTCGCAGGCGGTGGCCAGGCGGACCTTCTGGGCGTCGGGCTCCAGGAACGGGCCGGTACCGTCGCGGACCACCAGGATGCCGAGGTCGACCAGCCGCCGGACCTCGGCCTCGGTCACCCCGGCCAGGTCGGCCAGTCCCGCTGCCGACAGCGTCTTCATGGCGCCGTCATCCGAGGAGCGAAGGTATCGACCATCGGCGCGCTCGGTGCCCGTGCTCAGCGCTGCTTGCGCCGGGCCCGGTCGGTGCGCCAGTGGACGAACCGGCCGCCCAGCTCGACCACAGGGCCGCTGGTGTTGAGTGGCCGGACCCGGGTGTTGTGGAACGCGGTGACCTGCCAGCGTCCGTCGCGCCGCACCACCACCATGGTCTGCCGCGACAGTCGGCGTCGGCGCATCGTTTGCCGCCAGCCCTCCACCACCGAGCCGGTCAGGTGCACCACGGCCACGTCGGGGGTGACGTAGCGGATCGATTCGACCTCCCCGGTCAGCCGGCTGCCGTACAGCACCGTGCGAAACAGGTTCTGATGCGACCTGATGCTGTCGGCCTTGTTGCGCCGGGAGCCGTCGAAGGCCACGTAGTCGGCGTCGTCGGTGAGGTCGGCATGGTAGGCGACGGCATCCCCGCGGCCCCAGGCGTCGAACATGCGGTCCACGATCGCCCGGATCTCGCGGTCGTCTTGCGCCCGGGCATCAGTCTCGGTCGGCCCACTCATGGGCAACTCCCTCTGCGCGCGGCGTCATCCCGCATCCTAGCGCGGCACTGCTGCGGCACCACCGTGTCTACTTCCTGCGCGCGGCCTCCCAGGCGTCGAGGCGGTCCAGACCCACGGCACAGCCCGGCCGGGATCAGCCGGGTCCTGCTCTACCGGCACTTCGAGTCCAAGACCGACCTCTACCGGGCCGTGCTGGACCGCGCGATCGGGAGGCTGACCACCGCCGTCGGCACCCGCGACTACACCTACGCCAGCATCGACGCCCTGCTGGCCGCGGCCGCCGAGGACCCCGACGGGTTCCGGCTGCTGTTCCACCACGCCGCCCGGGAGCCGGAGTTCCGCCAGGAGATGGACCGGTTCCAGCGGGGCATGGTCACCACCGCCCGCCGTGAGCTGGCCCGGCTCCTCCCGGACCGGGGCTGGGGCCAGTGGGCCGCCCAGCTGGCCCCGGTGGTCGCCACCGAGGCGGTGATGGCCTGGCTGGACGCCGGCCAACCCGACCCCGACCAGGCCGCCGACCGCATCCGCCAGGCCCTGGCCGGCGTCATCAGCGCCGCCCAGTAACCCAGCCACCGCCCCGCCGGGCCGCGACTGGCCAGTCGGGCTGGCCACTGGCGGATGCGAAGATCGGCCGGCGCGAACCAAGCTTGGCGGGCCGCCGACCCGAGCCAAGGACGAAGGGGACTCGTCATCACCAGCGCCACCGAGATCCGCCCGTTCCACTTCCGGAGCGTCGAGGCCAGACGGACGTGATCCGCTCCGTCATCATGACCGCGGCGGCCGCGGTTGCCCGGCTGGCCGCCGCGGGTCTGGGCGTACGCCTTCACCTTCGGCTAGTCGGGACAGGTGGACAGCTGGCTGACCGGCGGGTGAGCATCGAGCAGGAGCGAAAGGAGTGAGCGATGGGCATCGTGTCGCGAGGGTTCAAGGGCCGGCGGCGCCCCGGCGCCGAGCTGCCCCCGGGCCAGTACCTGGTCGAGGACTTCCCGGTCCTGTCGGCCGGGCCGACCCCCGACATCGACCTGAAGGACTGGGAGTTCACCATCACCAACGAGACCGGGGACGAGCAGCGCTGGGACTGGAACAGCTTCCGCGCCCTGCCCAGCGAGCAGGTCACGCTCGACATCCACTGTGTCACCCACTGGTCCAAGCTCGGGACCAGCTGGGAGGGGGTGTCGCTGGACACCCTGCTGGAGGGGGTGGAGACCAGCGCCAGCCATGTGCTGGCCGAGTCCTACGGCGGCTACACCACCAACCTGCCGCTGGAGGACCTCCTCGACGGCCAGGCCTGGATCGCCTTCCGCTACGACGGCCAGGAGCTGGAGCCCGAGCACGGCGGACCGGCGCGGCTGCTGGTGCCGCACCTGTACTTCTGGAAGAGCGCCAAATGGGTGCGTGGCATCCAGCTGCTGGACCACGATGAGCCGGGCTTCTGGGAGAGCCTGGGCTACCACAACTACGGTGATCCCTGGCGCGAGCAGCGGTTCTGGGGCGACTGACGGAGGTGGCAATGACCGGCTCGAACCCGTGGAGCGACGGCAACGCGCTCGCCGGCCCTCTCCAGGGCGTCTTGGGCGTGGAGGTCACCACGGCCATCGGCCGCTGCACGAGGTGTGGGCGCACCGCACCCATGGCCGACGTGCGCGTGTTCGACCACGCCCCCGGGGTGGTCGCCCGCTGTCCGAACTGTGACCAGGTCCTGCTGCGGCTGGTGCGAGACTCCGGCCGGGCCTGGCTGGACGTGCGCGGCCTCGCGTACCTGCAGCTTCCCGTCCCCGAGCAGACCTGAGCCGCCCGAGGGGAGGAGGCGAGATGGACAAGGACCGGGCGCGAGCGCTGCTCGCCGGCGAGCGAGCCCGCCTCCAGCGGCTGCTCAAGGCCGCGACCGGCAACCCGCAGGCGGCCGAGCTGGGGGATGAGGTCGACGACGCCGACCGGCGCAACGCCGAGCAGACCGACCTGGCCGTCGACCGGCTCCTGCGAGCGCGGTGGGCGGCGCTGGAGCGGGCCGAGGCGCGGCTGGCCGCCGGCAGCTACGGCCGTTCGGTCCTCAGCGGCCAGCCGATCCCCGACGAGCGGCTGGAGGCCGACCCGCTGGCCGAGCTGACCGTCGCCGAGGCGGCCGCCGCCGAACGCGGGGCGCCCGAGGCGGGCGACGACGCGGTCGGGTTGGTGTCGGCCGGCCATCCCTTCGAGGTCCTCGCCGATCCCGACATCACCCCAGAGGAGGAGCAGGCCGCCGAGGAGGACGACGACGAGCCTGATCCGGAGCCGATCCCGGACCTCCACCTCGAGCAGGACGACGGGACCCGGTAGCCAGGGCTCTCTCAGACGATCACGGGTCGAGGCGAGCAGGTCCTCGATCGATTCATCGCCGGGCTGTGACCCGGCATAGTTGACATTGACTATCCAGTTCTGGATACTTGATCTCAACTATAGTCCCCGGACCCGGAGACGCGGATGGCCACGCGACGCAAGGTCGCCAACCTGCTGGCGCTGGCGGTGCTCGCCTACCTGGCCAAGCAGCCCATGCACCCCTACCAGCTGGGCCGCACCCTGCGCGAGCACGACGACGCGCGCAGCATCAGGTACAACCATGGCTCGCTGTACATGGTCTTCGAGCAGCTCACCCGGGCCGGCTTCATCGTCGCGCAGGAGACGAGTCGCGCTGGCCAGCGCCCCGAACGCACCGTCTACGCGCTCACCGACGCCGGCCGTCGCGAGCTGCGCGACTGGCTGCGCGAGCTGGTCGAGGAGCCCCGGCACGAGTACCCGCAGTTCGTGGCCGCGCTGTCGCTGATCGGGGCGCTGCCCCCGGGTGAGGCCGTGGAGCTGCTGGGCAGGCGGCTTGACCGGCTGACCGCCCAGCGCGCCGAGGTGCGCGGCCTGATCGACGGCACGCTGGCGGCAGGGGTGCACCCGCTGTTCCTGGTCGAGGAGGACTACCGGCTGGCGCTGCTGGACGCCGAGTCCGTGTTCGTCGAGCAGCTCATCGACCGCATCACCGACCCGGAGACCGGCTGGGGCCCGCAGTGGGAGGAGGTCTACGGCCAAGCCGCCAGCAGCCACGAACGGCCGCCGGCCTGAGCCGCCCGCATCCGGCCAGGTGGCACAGCGCCGGACCGGCTGGCGGCTCCCCGACTTCACGCGAACCACCACCCGACCAGAGGAGCTCCGCCATGGCGCGTCCTGTCGACCACGCGACCCTGCCCACCAAACCAGCCCCCGCCGCCCTGGCGACCCCGCGACCAGCCCGGTGGCTGGCGCTCGGCGCCGTTGCGAGCCCGATCCTGTTCACCCTCACCTGGGTCGTCCTCGGCTTCGTGAGCCCTGGCTACACCCTCTTCGGCACCCGGATCGCGCCCTACTCGCCCGTCAGCCAGCCGATCAGCGGCCTGGGTCTGGGCGACACCGCCCCGTTCATGAACGGCGCCTTCATCCTCGGCGGGCTCCTGCTCTTCGCCGGCGTGATCGGCGTGTTCCAGACCATCGGCAGCGCCCCCAGGCCGGCAGCCCGCCGGGCGAGTGTCGCGCTGCTGGCGCTGACGCCGTTGGGCATGGTGACCGTCGGGATCTTCACCCTCGAGGCGGTCCTGGCCCACCTGGTGGGCTTCCTGCTGGCCGTCGGCACGCCGGTGGTGAGTTTCCTGGTGGCGGGACGATATCTCCGCGGCATCCCAGGCTGGCGGCGGTTCGGCACCTGGCTGCTGCTCGGCAGCCCGCTGACGCTGGTACTGATGGTCCTCTTCTTCCTGACCTTCGTCCCGACAGCCGCCGGCGCTCAGGAGGGGGTGGGAGGCCTCACGCAACGGCTGCTGGTCGTCGAGGTCCTCGCCTGGTTCGCCGCCATGGGCTGGCTGGCGTTCCGCCGGTCGGGCTGACCATCGGGAACCCCTGGCCGAGTCGCCCCGTCATACAGGTGGGGTCGACCAGGAGCAGATGATGGGCGACATCGGAGGGATCTCTCTCAGCCGCCGCGCCGCGCTGACCCTGCTCGGCGTGGCCGGACTGGCGGCCTGCGGCCAGGCGGTCGGGACGGACGCGGCCTCGGGCTCGGACTCGGCCTCGGGCTCGGACTCGGCGGGCCGCGCCCGCCCGCAGTCTCGCCGTGGCTGCGAGCCGCCCGGGCTCCCGCCCCGCCGGGCGGCGGTGCTCGCCGTCGACGCCGGCGGCCAGCAGCGCTGGTCGGTGGATCTGCGGGTCGGGACGGACATGGACGCCAACGTCGGTCCGCTGGTCGACGGCGACACGGTCTACACCACCGAGGGCGACGAGCTGCGCGCCCTGGCCGCGGCCGACGGCCGGCAGCGCTGGCGGCTACCGCTCGGCGGCCACGTCTACGACGCCTCGATCCGCGACGGGATCCTGGTGGTGCGGGTCGGCCCGCTGGACCGCGGGCGCCTGCTCGGCGTCGACCCGGGCAGCGGCCGGGTGCGGTGGCGCTACCCGCCCGAGCCCGGCCGGCTGTCCTGGCAGCATGCCTCCACCGCCGACGGCGGGATCGCCGCCGTCGGCGACCGCGGCGCCCTGGTGGCGCTGGACCGCCGCGACGGCACCCCGCGCTGGTCCCAGCCGTCGCGAGGACGGGGGATGCCGAAGGTCTTCACCACCGCCGGCGACCGGGTCCTGCGGCTGGACCGCGGCGCCCTGGAGGCCTACGACGCCGCCACCGGCCGGCTGCTGTGGCGAACCGCGGGCGTCCATCGCGGCCAGGACTTCGAGGCGAACCTCACCGTGCGCGACGACGCCGTCGTGGTCTGGGAGGGCAGCAGCGCCGCCACCGCGGTTGCCGCCTACCGCCTGGACACCGGCGAGCGGCGCTGGCGGCTCGGCGGACTGCGCGAGCCCGCGGTGATCGGGGTGGGGCCGGCCGGGGTCGCCGTGGTCTCGTGGATCGACCGTGACCAGCGCCACGAGCTGCTGCTGGTCGACCCGGCCAGCGGCCGGGTGGGGTGGCGTCGGGGGCTGCCGGGGCCGCTGGACCTCGACATGAATCCTGCCGTGGACCGGCTGGCGCTGGTCACCGGCAGCGAGGTCGTGCTGGTCACGCGGGGGCCTCGCGGTCAGGCGCCCATCCTGCTGGCCGCCCACCGCGCCCAGGACGGGCGGGGAGCCTGGCGCGTGCCGCTCCAGGCCGACCATTGGCCGACCTGGACGCCGGACGGCCGGCTGCTGATCGTCGGCTCACCGCCTGACAGCACCGCCCCGAAGCCGTCCCTGACCGCGGTGGACCTGCGCGCCGGCCGGCTGCTGTGGCGCAGCGCCCTGCCCATGATCGCCAACCGTCCGGCGACCCCGCTGGGCGATGGCGCCGTCCTCCAGGTGAGCGATCCGCCACGCGCCTGTACCGCTATCGGCACCGCCTCCGTGGGCGTGGGAGATCGCGGCGCCTTGAGGTGACGCCCGCCTACCTGGCGAGCAGGCCGATCTCCCGCACCCGCTGGACCGCCTGGCCGCGCGAGGAGACGCCGAGCTTGCGGTAGATCGACAGCGCCTGGCTCTTCACCGTGTGCTGGGAGACGAACAGTCGCTGGCCCATCTCCCGGAAGGAGAGATGGCTGGCCAGCAGCGGCACCAGGCGCAGCTCGGCGGTGCTGAGCGGCGCCGCCCCGATGACCTCGCCGCGGACCTGGTCGAGTTGCGCGCGCAGCTGGCTGGCCTGCTCGGGGAGGGTGCCGAGGTCGGGCCGCCACCGCAGCAGGTCCTCGACCTCGCCCAGGACCCTCCGGGCGGCGGCCACATCGGTCAGGGCGAGGTAGGCGCGGGTCAGCTCCAGCCGGGCCTGGACCGCGTAGTACGGCAGGGCGCGGGTGGCGTGGGGCCGCAGCCGCTGGGCTCGGGCCAGATCCTGCTCGGCCTGGGCCAGGTTTCCACGGTGGATGGCCAGCCGGGCTCCGGCCGCATGCAGCACCAGGCTGGTCACGCACTCCCCCAGGTGTGAGCCGGCGACCACCGAGCGGGCCTGCTCGACCAGGGTCTCGGCGTCGTCCCAGTCCTGGCGGCCGATCGCCAGGATGGCCCGCTCGGCCAGGGCGACGGAGGCGGCGACCGTCGCCCCGCTGTCCTGGGCCACCTCGACGGCCTCGGCCACGACACGATCAGCCACACCGAGGTCACCGGCGAGCAGCTGTGAGATCCCCAGCAGCAGCTGCGCCGGGGCCCGCCAGAGGCTGCCCACCGGGATCAGGGTCAGGGCCAGCTCGGCGTCGGCCCGCATCTGCCCGATCCCGTGGCGGCACAGCTTGGCCCGCAGGAGCGCCCGCCAGCCCTCGATCGAGGCGCTGCCGTCGGGCAGTGTCCCCTCATGGGATCCCTGCTCGGCGGCATCGGCCCACCGCTCGGCGGCGACCGCGTGGCCGCCGAGCGCCTGCACCCAGGCCCCCAGCACGGCCACCGCCGGGTACTGCTGGATGAGGTCGTGGTCGTCGAACCAGTCGAACCATCGTTGGACGGTGGCCAGCCGCCCGCTCCGGTAGACCGAGATGGCCGCCTGCTCGACGCACCGGGCGACCAGGTCGGCGTCGCCGGCGTCCATGGCGTAGCCGATCGCGGCCTCGGGCAGGTCGTGGCGCTGGCACCAGCGGGCCGCCCGGAGGGTGAGCTCGCCCGCCAGCTCCGGCTGATGGCGCTCCAGCTCCCCTCGGAGCAGCTCCCGGAACAGCGGATGGTAGCGGTACCAGTCCCGCTGGCGATCCAACGGGGCGATCAGCAGATTCGACCGCTCCAGCGACTCCAGGACCGCCGCCGAGCCGGTGGTGTCCAGCACCGCATCGCACAACGGCCCGGTCAGGCGATCCAGCACCGCGGTCCGGGTCAGGAACGCCACCCGCTCGGCGGGGAGGTGGGCCAGCAACTCGGCGTGCAGGTAGTCGGCCAGGAACTGGTCGTCGCCGGTGAAGGCGAACCCGGCGCCGCCTGGCTGGCCGCTGGCCTTGTGGGCGAGGGCGGCCAGGTAGAGGGCCACCGGCCAGCCCTCGGTCCGCCGGGTCAGCTCGGCCACCTCGGCATCAGGCAGCTCGACCCTGGTGGCTGACAGCAGCGAGCCGGCCTCCACCGGGCTCATCGCCAACTCCCCCGGGCCCAGCTCGGCCAGGCGGCCCTCGGCCCGCCAGCGCGCCACCGGCAATGGGGGCTCCCCTCGGCTGGTCACCGCCAGCTGCGATCCCGGCGGCAGGTGGTCGACCAGCACCGCCACCGCGTCCAGGCCCTGCTGGTCATGGAGCTGGTCGATATCGTCCAGGATCACCAGCACCGGAAGGGCCTTGCTGGCCAATGCGGCCCCCAGCCGGGGCAGGACCGTCTGGCTGATCGAAGCCCCTCGTGAGGCCAGCACCCCCAACACCTTCGGGTCGATCGGCTCCACCCGGTCCAGGCCGACCGCCAGATAGGTCAACAGCACGGCCGGGTCGTTGTCGTGGCCGTCGATCGACAGCCAGACAACCGGCCGCGGGTCCCGCTTGGCCCACTCGGCGGCGAGCACGGTCTTGCCGTATCCGGCGGGGGCGCAGACGGCGATCACCGGCGTGGCGGCCGAGGCCTCCAGCCACTCCAGGAGGCGAACCCTGGACACGAGTCCGGGACGCGTGGGCGCCGGGGTCAGCTTGGACTCGAGGATCGGGAACGAGGGCGCGGCTGGAATGGGTCTCCACGGCTGAGCCGGGAAGGTCGACGGGCTGCGGATCATGGCCTTCTCCCGGACACTCCAGACGCTTGGGACATCGGATCGCCGAGGAAGGCTACAACCAGCCGACCAAGCAGGCTTCACCCTCAGCGGGTGATTTCCGCCGCCGCCTGGCCAGCAGGAATGGACATCTGGAGGCTGGGACCTGTCGCGGGGATGAACACCTGTCGTCAGCAACCGGTCGGCGCCGTCGTCGGTCAGTAGTCCTTCAGGACGACGGCGTCGGCGGCCTTCTGGACCCCGCCGGCGACCAGGCCTCGCCAGGGCATGTAGGGCAGCGCGCGGATGAACTGGTTGCGCAGCCAGATCTGGGACCGCGACCGCGGGATGAGGCCGGCGGCGTTGCCCTTGGCGAGCCCCTGGCCCTTGGCGACATAGTCGCGCAGCCCGTCCTCGTACCGGGCGAAGGCGAGCTGATGGTCGCCGTCGGCCGCGGCCAGCTCCCCGGCCAGCACGTAGGCCCCGACCAGGGCCAGGCTGGTCCCCACCCCGGCCAGCGGCGAGGGACCGTAGGCGGCATCCCCCAGCACCACCACTCGCCCGGCCGACCAGCGGTCCATCCGGACCTGGCTGATGCGGTCGAAGTAGAAGTCGGGGGCCTCCGCCATCGCCTCCAGCAGCCGGGGGACCTCCCAGCCCTGCCCGGCGAACGCGTCGGCGACGAACCTCCGCTGCTGCTCGACGTCGCGGCGGTGGAGGTCCAGCGGCGGCGCGATGAAGTAGAACGCAGCCTTGGCCTGACCGGCGTGTCGCACCGGATACAGCGCGGCGGTGCGGCCGGGCGCGCTGTGCATCAGCTCCCAGCCGTCGAGGTCCAGGTGGCTGGTGGTGGTGAAGATCGCGACGTAGGCGCCGAGGTCGCGGACGTACTTCGACTCCGGGCCGAAGGCCAGCCGCCGCACGCCCGAATGGACGCCGTCGGCGCCCACCACCAGGTCGAAGGACCGTGGGGCGCCGCGCTGGAAGCGCACCTTGACGCCGCCGCCGTCCTGGACGATCTCGGTGATGGCGTCGCCGAAGCGGTACTCGACGTCCTCGCGGGTGACGGCGTGGAGGATGTCGGTCAGGTCGCTGCGGAGGATCTCGATCTCGGCGATGGCGCCGCCCGAGTCGCCCAGCAGGTCGGCGGGCATGCTGGCCAACCGCCGGTTGGCGGCGTCGACGTAGGCCAGGCCGCGGGTGCCGGTGTGGGCCTGGCGGAGCGCGTCCAGGATGCCCATGCGGTCGGCGACCTCGCGGGCGGCGCCGCGCAGGTCGACCGCCTGGCCGCCGGGGCGGAGGGCGGGGGCCTGCTCGACCACGGTGGGGCGAAAGCCGAAGCGGCGCAGCCAATAGGCCAGGGCGGGCCCGGCGATGCCGGCGCCGGAGATGAGGATGTCTCGGTTCGTCATTGGACCTCCCAGCAATGTCGGCGAAGCCAGGTCGCGCAGGTGGACCCGGGTCTGCGCTGGCTACCGTACACTCGTCTTATACGTTTGTCTAGAACAGGTGTTCTAGACGTTTGTCTGATGGGCCGGTAGGATGGGCGGCATGGGAAACCGCGAGGACCTGCTCGAGGCGGCCAAGCGCTGCCTTTACGAGAAGGGCTATGCCCGCACCACCGCCCGCGACATCGCCGCCGCCTCGGGGGTCAGCCTCGCCGCCATCGGCTACCACTTCGGGTCCAAGGACGCCCTGCTGAACGCGGCCCGCATCCAGGCCATCGAGGAGTGGAACGACGAGCTCGGCCGGGCGCTGGCCGCCGAGGCCGACCCCGACGCCACCCCGATCGAACGGTTCGAGGCCATCTGGACCCACATCCTGGAGCTGTTCGCCGCCCACCGGCCGCTCTGGATGGCAAGCTTCGAGATGCTCGCCCAGCTCGACCAGGCCCCGGAGGTTCGCGAAGCCGTCGCCGCCGCCCAGCAGCGAGCCCGCCTCGGCCTGGCCTCGCTGTTCCACCATCTCGACCCCACCCTCGACGAGCGGTCGGCGTGGGCGGTCGGCTCCTTCTATCTGGCGTTGCTGCCCGGGGTGATGGCCCAGTGGCTGATCGATCCCGACCACGCCCCCTCGGGCCGCGACCTGGCCGAGGCGCTCCGCGCCATCGTCGCCGACGTCGGGGCTGACAGGACCCGGTCAGGCGGCCTGGCCGTCCAGGACGAGCGCCCAGGCGAGCAGGCCGAAGGCCGTCGTTGACGTGACCACGCGGGCGAGGTTCCAGCTCCTCCAGCGCGCCTCGTTGAACCGCGCGCGGACCCCGGCCAGGTCGGCGATGCCATCAGGGTCCCCGGCCGCCTTGATGCCGTCATTGAGCGGCACGTTGACCGCCATCGTGATGACGACCGCGACCAGGTAGAGCGCCAAGGCCCCCGTGATCCACGGCAGCCCGTCCCGACCGATCTGCGCCAGCGCGGCGACGATGGTGAACACCAGCGCGCCGAAGAAGCCACCGCCAAGGAACCACGGGTTGATGATCGCCCGGTCGATGGACTGGAACGCCCCGACAAAGGTCCGGTCGTCGGTCCTGCCCAGCCCGGGCATGATCGTGTGCGCATAGAGGACGAACACCCCGGCCACCAGGCCCATCGAGACCGTGGCGACCAGTAGGGAGCCGGTCCGCAACCCGTCCATCGTGTCCTCCTGCTCTGTTCTCCATCGCACGGCGGCGCGCTCGACCTAGACGCTAGAGGCCTCCCCTACCCGGGACATCACCCAAAGGTGCACCTGGCGGTGGACCTTCAGGGATCCGGAACGCGGATGGTCCGGATCAGGTGGGCGACCTGCTGGGGCTCGTCGAGCTGCACATAGTGGCGCGCCCCCTCGAGCAGGAACAGCTCGGAGGTCGGGAACAGCTCGTGGAAGCGGCGGGCCACCCCGGCATTCAGGTAGGGATCGGCGGCGCCGAAGATGATCCGGACCGGGCGGGGGAACCGGCCCAGCCGCGGGAGCGAGGTCCCGCCGGCCGCCACCGTCGCCAGCAGGTCGCGGTTGAGGCCGAAGAAGGCCTCGTGGGCGCTGGGGGTGGCGGCGAACTGGTGGTACAGCAGGGGCAGGAACTGGTCGCGGACCTGCGGGTCGCGGAAGAAGCGGCCAACCTGCCAGCGGTACAGGCGCCGGAAGGCCAGGTCGCCGAACAGCCGCGAGACCGGGCGGGCGACCGATCGGAGGATCGGGGTGGAGAACAGCCGGATCGCCTCCGGCGGCCGGAGTCCGGGCATTGGCGCGTAGTAGGTGTTGAGCAACACCAGCCCGGCGACCCGCTCCTGGTGGTCCAGGGCCCAGTTGATGGCCGGTGGGCCGGAGGCGTCATGGGCGACGAGCACGACCGGGCCGAGCCGGAGCCGGTCGATGACGGCGTCGAGGTCGCCGAGCTGGTTGGCGGCGGTGTAGGGATAGCCGGTGGGCTTGTCGGAGCGCCCCCAGCCGAGGAAATCGAAGGTCACCACCCGGCGTCCGGCGAGCTCGGGCACCAGCCGGTCGTACAGATGCAGGTCGTCGGGGAACCCGTGCATGAGCACGATCGCCGGCCCGGCGCCCGGATACTCGCGGGCGCGCAGCCGGTATGGGCCGCGCGGGACGCGGTGCTCACGGTAGCCGGACCCGCTCGAGGTGGCCGCTGCGGCGGAGTCTTGGTATTCGCTCGGTCCCATGGCTTCCTCCTTATAGGTGTAGTTACACCTATCTGCCGCGCGTCAGACTGCTGATGCCCGCGCGGTGACCTCCTCGAGGCGGTCGGCCAGGGCCGGCCACGACCCCCGCGCGATGCGGGCCTGGGCCTGCCGCCAGAGCGGGTAGGCGCGCCCGATGGCCTCGCGGCCATGGCCGGTCAGCCGGACCATCCGCATCCGCCGGTCCTCACCGGCCGCGATCTCGACCAGCCCCCGCTCGCGCAGGGGCGTGAGGTCGCGGACCAGTGTGGTCCGGTCGAGGCTGAGGGCGTCGGCCAGCCGGGTGATCGGCACCGGCTCGCTCAACGCCACCGCCACCAGCAAGGTGAACTGGGTGATCCGCAGCCCACTCGGCCGCAGGGTCTCGTCGTAGAGCCGGGTGACGGCCCTGGCGGTCCGGCGCAGGTTCCAGCAGGCGCAGCCGGCCGCGACCTCGGCCAGCTCCGCGCGTCCAGGCGTCCGCTTCTCCATGGAAAGAGTGTAACTACACCTATCGTCTGACCACCAGCAATCCAACCACTGCGCCCGCTTGTTCAGCTCTGGAACCGCCGCCGTTCACCGAGATGTCCATGACCTGTTGGTGGACGTGCCCTCCCGCTCACCAATACTCAGGTCGTAGAGATGAAGAGAGCTGGCAGGGATGACCAGCCTGGCGGCCAGGGGGTCGCTCGGATGCATGCAGGCACCCAGGGTGCCGTCACCAGACGCGCCACCGCGTTGATGCGCCCGTGAGGCGCGCCGTCAGCCTCGGGCTGGCCGCGTTGCTCTCCATCGGGGTGGCGACCGCGATCGTCGCCTCGGTCAGGGATCGGGTCGACGCCGGCAAGCCAGCGCCGCTGACCACCGTCCGCGGGGTCATCGGCTCCGAGAAGCAGCCGTTCTTCCGCGACCCGGCGGTGGTGGCCGTCTTCGCCCGGCACGGGCTCAGCGTAGCGGTCGAGATCGCCGGGTCGCGGGAGATCGCCACGGCGACGCCGACGCGACGGTCGCGTTCGCTTCCCAGGCGCTGGCCGAGCTGGGCGAGGACGAGTGGATGCTGCAATCCCAGGCGCGGGTGCAGCTGGGCCGGGCCGAGTGGCTGCGCGGCCGGCTGGCCGAGGCCCTCGCGACCTACCGGCAGGCACTCGAGCTCAGCCCCGCGACCCACCGGCCGGTCCTCCCCGCCACCATCGCCTACGTGGGCATGGCCGAGGTCGCCTACCAGCGTGGCGAGCTCGACGCCGCCCTGCGACACGCCACCGAGGGCATCGCCCTGGCTCGGCAGCTCGCCAACACCCAGTGGCTGGCCGCGGGTCTCGCCGTCCAGGCGTGGACCCGGCAGGCTCAGGGTGATCCCGCCGCCGCCCTGGCCGCGATCGACGAGGCCGAGCGGGTCGCGCCGGGCCCAGGCGTGACCAGCCTGGCCAATCCCATCCCGGCGCAGCGGGCGCGGCTGGCGCTGGCCCAGGGCCGGGTTGGCGACGCCGCCGCCTGGCTGCGGGACCGCGGACGCAACCTCGACGACCAGCCCAGCTATCCCCGGGAGCCCGAGTACCTGGTGCTGGCGCGGGCGCTGCTCGCCAGCAACCGGGCCGAGGAGGCCCGCGACCTGCTGGGACGGCTGCACGCCGTGGCCGCCGGGCAACAGCGGACCGCCAGCGTCATCGAGGTCCGAGCGTTGCAGGCGCTCGCCCTGCGCGCGGCCGGCGACCAGCAGGCCGCGCTGGAGGCCCTGGCCGAGGCGCTCACCCTGGCGGCGCCCGAGCGCTATGTGCGGGTCTTCGTCGACGAGGGCGCGCCGATGGCCACCCTGCTCCGCAAGCTCGCCGGGGCCGCCGCCAAGGGCCAGGCCGCGGCCGCGACACGGCTGCAAGCTCCCGACCTGGAGCGCCTGCTGGGCGCCTTCGCGCTGGCCGGCCTGCCGGTGCTGGCCCCGCCCAGCCGCGGCGGGGCGGCCCCGGGTGGGCTGGTCCTGCCGCTGAGCGGCCGCGAGCTGGAGGTGTTGCAGCTGCTGGCCGACGGCCGCTCCAACCGGGCGATCGCCGAGGAGCTGGTGGTCACCGTGGACACCGTCAAGCGCCACGTCAGCCACCTCCTCGACAAGCTCGGGGCGGCCAACCGCACCCAGGCCGTCACCCGGGCCCGCCAGCTGGGACTGCTCGAGTAGCCGGCGACGGCGCCCTACGGGACGAGGCCTTCCGGCTCAGGTCCCCGACGACCTCAGTCGCATCGACTGGCTGTACGGCGACAGCGCCGCCTGACCTCCACCCGACCCGCCGCAACGGGGCGGGCCGGGCCAGCCGATCGGGGCGCTGCTGGAGGAAACTTGGCGCGACCTGCCCGGCGGGGGCAGGCCCGGCCAAAGGAGCCCAGCATGGAACCCACTCGTCTGCTGCCGATCATCGTGCTGTTCTCGCTGGTGGCCGTCGAATACGGTGGCTGGGCGCTGCTCGGCTTCCTCACCGGTCGTGGGGAGCTCGGCGCCTTCCGCGAGCAGTTCTTCCGGGCCGGCCACGCGCACGCCGGGGTGCTGCTGGTGCTGTCGCTGGTCTACTTCATCCACCTGGAGCGGGCCGGCTACTCGGAGGGCATGCAGTGGCTGGCCGGCCTGCTGCTGCTGGTCGGTGTCCTGGCCCAGTCGGGCGGCTTCTTCGTGCACCTGGGGGTCGGGCAGGAGCGGCGCAGCTCGGCCGGCACGGTGCTGACCAGGTCCGGGGCGCTGCTGATCGCGGCGGCCCTGGTGATCCTGGCCATCGGGTTGATCTGAGCTCGCGGGACGCTCCCGGCACGGGCGGCCCAGCCGGTCGCGTCTGGTCACGCCTGCCGCCCTGGGAGACACTGCTGCCGTGGCCTTCCAGCCCGGACTCGGCGATGAGCACGCCCGCGCGTAACCGCGCACATCGCGCGCGGGTCGTCCTGGCGCCTGAGATCGCCGAGATCGCCGGGTCTGTCCGGACACGGCTTCCGGAGCTGGTCGACCGGATCGTCCAGCGCATCCTGGCCGAGATCGAGTTCTACCGTGACCGGGAGGTCGTCGGCGTCCAGGATCTCCGGGAATCCGTCGGCAGCAACCTGGAGTCGATGGTCGCCCAGCTCACCACGGACCGGCCGCCCGACCTGCTGGCGCCTCGCGCCACCGGCCGCCGCCGGGCCGAGCAGGGCACGCCACTGGCGGACATCCTGCACGCCTACCGGATCGGCTTCACCGAGTTCTGGGAGGCGATCGTCGAGGAGGGCCGGCGGAGCATGCGCGCGCCACCCGACACGCTCGTCGACGCCGCGAGCGACGTGTGGTGGCTGATCGGCGAGTACACCCAGGAGCTCACCGTGGCCTACCGGGAGGCCGCGGCGGAGTTGCTGCTGGCCGGGGCCCGGGAGCGCTCCGCGCTGGTGGAGGCCTTGTTCACTGGCGGGATTCCCGACCGGGACACGCTGTGGGAGGCGGCGAAGCTGCTGCGGCTGCCATGGGAAGGGGTGTTCGTCGTGGTGGCCGCCGAGGCCCCCGGGCTCGCCCAGGAAGGCCTGCCGGATGTCGAGGCACTGCTGGCCGCGCGGGGCATCGGGTCGGCCTGGCGGCTCCACCCCGACATCCAGACGGGCGTGGTGTCCCTGCGGCGCGAGGACGTCCTGCCCGTCCTCCTCGAGCTGCTGGGTGGTGGGGCGCGCGCCCGGGCCGGCGTCAGCCCCATCTACCACTCGCTCGGTGATACGCCTCGCGCGCTCCATTACGCGCGGCTGGTCCTGGGCAGCCTGCCGGCAGGCGCCCCGACGGTGGCGCAGTTCGAGCAGACCCCGCTTCGCGTGCTCGCCGCCGCCGCTCCGGACGCCGCCGCCGAGCTGGCGCGGACGGTGCTCGGACCGGTCCTGGACCTGCCCGACCAGGACCGCTCCAGCCTCCTGGGCACCCTGCAGGCGTGGTTCGAGGCCGGCGGCTCGGCGGCCGAGACCGGCAGGCGGATCTACTGCCACCCCAACACCGTCCGGTACCGGCTGCGAAGGCTGCAGGAGCACACCGGCCGGTCCCTGGAGGACCCAAGGGCCGTGGCCGAGCTGCTGACCGCCCTGGACGCGCTCCGCCTGGCGCGTGGCGGGAGCTGGTAGCGGGCCCCGGTTGTGGCCGGCGACAAATCCCTGACCCGAATGCTGTCCAGCGGGCCATTGCCCTCGGCGTCACCCGAGTGGACGCTTCCAGGCACCAACCGATACCTGGAGGCGGCGATGGCGAACCTGGCGCTGAACCTTGTCGAGGCCACCGACATGTACCCGACGCGGCCGGCGGTCCGGCTCGACGATTTCCTGCTCACCTACCAGGAGCTGAACGAGCGCTCGGCACAGGTCGCGGCCCTGCTCGCCGAGGGCGGCCTGGAGTCCGGCGACCGGGTGGCCCTGATGCTGCCCAACGTCCCCCAGTTCCCGATGCTCTACTACGGGATCCTGCGCGCCGGTGGGGTGGTGGTGCCGATGAACCCGCTGCTGAAGGCGCGCGAGATCGAGTACTACCTCCAGGATTCCGGGACCAGGCTCCTGTTCGCCTGGGAGGCGGCCGCCGCCGAGGCGGCCAAGGGCGCCGAGGCGGCCGGGGCCGGTTTCGTCCGGGTGGCGCCAGCGGCGTTCGACCGCCTGCTGGGCGAGCAGTCGCCGGCGACCGCGGTGGCCGGCCGCGCGGACGACGACACGGCGGTGATCCTCTACACCTCGGGCACGACCGGCAGGCCCAAGGGAGCCGAGCTCACCCACGCCAACCTGCGGCGCAACGCCTCGGTGTCGGCGACCACCCTCTTCGGCCTCGAACCGGAGGATGTGGTCATGGGCTGCCTGCCGCTGTTCCACTCCTTCGGCCAGACCTGCGGGCTGAACGCCGCCATCGGCAGCGGCGCCTGCCTCACCCTGGTGCCGCGGTTCGACCCGGCCAAGGCGCTGGCGGTCATCCAGCGGGACCGGGTGACGGTCTTCGAGGGCGTCCCGACGATGTACGTGGCCCTGCTCAACCACCCGGGCCGCCGCGAGGTGGACGCGCGCTCGCTGCGGCTGTGCGTGTCCGGCGGCGCCGCGCTGCCGGTGGAGGTGCTGCGCGGCTTCGAGGACGCCTTCGGCTGCATCATCCTGGAGGGCTACGGGCTCTCGGAGACGTCCCCGGTCGCCTCGTTCAACCACCCGGACCGGGAACGCAAGCCCGGCTCAATTGGCACCCCGATCGACGGGGTCGAGATGCGGCTGGTCGGTCTCGCCGGCAACGAGGTGGCGGCCGGCGAGGTGGGCGAGATCGCGGTCCGGGGCCACAACCTCATGAAGGGCTACTGGGGCAACCGGGACGCCACCCGGGCGGCCATCCCCGACGGGTGGCTGCGCACCGGCGACCTGGCCCGCCAGGACGAGGACGGCTCCTACTTCATCGTCGACCGCAAGAAGGACCTGATCATCCGCGGTGGCTACAACGTCTACCCCCGGGAAGTCGAGGAGGTGCTCTACGAGCACCCGGCGGTGGCCGAGGCGGCCGTGGTCGGCCTCCCCCACCCGATGCACGGAGAGGAGGTCGGGGCCGCCGTGGTCCTCAAGCCCGGGGCCGAGGCCACCCCGGCGGAGCTGCAGGCCTTCTGCCGGGAGCGGATCGCGGCCTACAAGTACCCCCGGCACGTGTGGCTGGAGGCGGCCCTGCCCAAGACGGCCACCGGCAAGCTCCTGCGCCGCGAGGTGGTACCGCCCGAGGGGCTGTCACCGTGAGCGGCCGGCCACCCGCCGGCCCCCGGGCGCCGGGCGCCGACGCCGCGGCTGCGTCCCTGGACCTGCTGCTCGCCGCCGGCGCGCTCGGGCCGGCGCACCGCCTCGTTGCGGGCGGCGCGGGTGCCCGGTTCGCCACCGCCCTGGCCGGCCGGCCCCACCGGGTCGCCCGCCGGGCGACCGCCCTCGCGGGCGAGCTGGCCCGGGTCGGCCTCGGCCGCTCCAGCCTGGCCGCGGCACCCACCGACCGCCGTTTCACCGACCCCGCCTGGACGTCCAACCCGCTGCTGCGCCGCCTCCTCCAGGCCTACCTGGCCGCCGGACGGACCGCCGAGGAGCTCCTGACCGACGCCGACCTGGCATGGCGCGACACCGAGCGGCTGCGGTTCGTGACCGACAACCTGGTCCAGGCGCTGGCCCCCAGCAACCAGCCGCTGACCAGTCCGGACTTCTGGAAGGCGCTGATCGACTCCCGCGGCGGCAGCCTGGTCCGCGGCGCCCGGCACCTGGCCGCCGACCTGGCCGCGCCACCACGGGTCCCGACCATGGTGGCCCCCGACGCCTTCGAGGTGGGCACCGACCTGGCCGTCACCCCCGGCGCGGTCGTGCTGCGCACGCCCGTCTTCGAGCTGCTCCAATACCGGCCGCGGACGCCAAGGGTCCGCCGGGTGCCGCTGCTGGTCGTCCCGCCGACGATCAACAAGTACTACATCGTCGACCTCGCCCCAGGACGCAGCCTGGTCGAGTACCTGGTCGACAGCGGCCAGCAGGTCTTCGTCATCTCCTGGCGCAACCCCGACGCCCGCCACCGCGACTGGGACGCCAACACCTACGGGCAGGCGATCCTGGACGCGCTGGAGGCGACTCGGCGGATCTGCCGGGTCGACCGGTCGGCGCTGCTGGGACTGTGCTCGGGCGGAATCCTGGCCGCCATGGCCCTGGCCCACCTGGCCGCCAACGGCGGCCAGGACGGGGTCGCCGGGTTCGGCCTGGCGGTGGCCGTGCTCGACCAGACCCGGGCGGGGACGGCCGGCGCGGCGCTCGACGAGCGCACCGCCCGGGCGGCCGTCGCCGCCTCGGCGGCACGGGGGTACCTGGACGGCCGGACCCTGGCCGAGGTGTTCGCGTGGCTGCGTCCGGGGGATCTGATCTGGCACTACTGGGTCAACAACTACCTGCGGGGGCGAACGCCGCCTGCCTTCGACATCCTGTACTGGAACGCCGACACGACCAGGATGGCCGCCGGCCTGCACCGCGACCTGGTGGGGCTCGCCGTCGGCAACGCCCTCACCCGGCCCGGCGCGGCCACCATGCTCGGCTCGCCGGTCGACCTGGCCACGGTCGATATGGACGCCTACCTGGTCGCCGGCGCCGCCGACCATCTCTGCCCCTGGCAGGCCTGCTATCGCAGCACCCGCCTGCTCGGCGGTCGTTCGCGGTTCGTCCTGTCCACCAGCGGCCACATCGCCTCCATGGTCAACCCGCCGGGGAACCGGAAGGCCAGCTTCCGGACGGCGCCCGACAACCCGCCGGACCCGGCCGACTGGCTGGCCGGGTCGACCACCGAAGGCGGCTCCTGGTGGCCCGACTTCGTCGGCTGGCTGGAGCAGCGCGGCGGTGGGGAGAAGGCCCGGCCCCGGCGACTCGGCGCCGCGGGCCTCCCGCCGCTGGACCCAGCGCCTGGCTCCTATGTCCTGGACCGCTGAGGCCACGCCGTGAAGCGGTCCGCGCGCGCCGTCGCGGTCGGGGACCAGCAGCTACGGGTCGCCGTGCGGGCAGGCGACGGGACCCGCACCCCGCTGGTGCTGGCCAACGGCATCGGGGCCAGCCTGGAGCTGCTGCAGCCGTTCGTCGACCACCTCGACCCCTCGATCGAGGTGGTCCGCTTCGATCCCCCTGGGGTTGGCGGCTCTCCCCTGCCCAGGGTGCCCTACCGGCTGCCACGCCTGGCCCGCCTGCTCGCCCGGCTCCTCGACCAGCTCGGCTACCAGCGCGTCGACCTGCTGGGGATCTCCTGGGGTGGCGGCCTGGCCCAGCAGTTCGCCCTGTCCCAGGGCGACCGCTGCCGTCGGCTGGTGCTGGTCGCCACCGGCACCGGCACGCTGATGGTGCCTGGCCGCCCGAGGGTCATGGCGCGCATGGCGACCCCCCGCCGGTACCTGGACCCGGGCTATGCCGAACGGGTCGCCGCAGACCTCTACGGGGGCACCATCCGGGCCGACCCGAGCCGGGCCCGGACCCTCCTGCACGAACACACCCGGGTCGGGCCCCGGCGCGGCTACCTCTACCAGCTCGCCGCCGGCGCCGGCTGGACCAGCCTGCCGGCGTTACCCTGGATCCGGCAGCCGACGCTGCTGCTGGCCGGCGACGACGACCCCATCGTCCCGCTGGTCAACGCCCACATCATGCGGCGCCTGCTCCCGAATGCCGCGCTGCACGTCTACCACGGCGGCCACCTCGGGCTGCTCACCGAGGCGGCCGAGCTGGCGCCGGTGGTGGACCGGTTCCTGACCCGTTGAGGAGGTTTCGCCATGCCCGCCGATGCCGACTTCTACGCCCTGGAGCTGCTGCTCGACGACCGGGACCGGGCGCTGCTGCAGCGGGTGCGTGGCTTCATGGAGAAGGAGGTGCAGCCGATCATCAACCGCTACTGGACCAGGGCGAAGTTCCCGCACGAGCTCGTGCCCGGCCTGGCCGAGCTGGGCATCGCCGGGCTCCCCTATGCCGGCTACGGCTGCCCGGGCAGGAGCCGCCTGCTGGACGGCATGGTGGCGATGGAGCTGGCCCGCACCGACCCATCGATCGCGACCTTCTTCGGCGTCCACGGCGGGCTGGCGATGGGCTCGATCTACCTGTGCGGGTCGGAGGAGCAGAAGCGACGGTGGTTGCCGCCCATGGCCCGCCTGGAGCTGCTCGGCGCGTTCGGGCTCACCGAGCCCGAGGTCGGCTCCGGAGCCTCCCGCGGCCTGGCCACCACCGCCCGCCGCGACGGCCAGAGCTGGGTGCTGGACGGCCACAAGAAGTGGATCGGCAACGCCAGCTTCGCCGACCTAACCGTGATCTGGGCCAGGGACATCGAAGACGGCCAGGTCAAGGGCTTCGTGGTCGAGGCCGGGTCACCCGGGTTCAGCACCGAGAACCTCGAGGACAAGATCGCCCTGCGGGTGGTGCAGAACGCGCTCATCACCCTCGACGGCGTGCGGGTCCCGGAGGCCAACCGGCTCCAGGCGGCCAGCTCGTTCCGGGACACCGCCGCGGTCCTCAGGATGACCCGGGCCGGGGTGGCCTGGATGGCGGTGGGCTGCGCCCGCGGTGCCTACGAGCATGCCCTGGCCTACGCGTGCGAACGCGAGCAGTTCGGCCGGCCCATCGGCGGCTTCCAGCTGGTCCAGGACCTGCTGGTCCGGATGCTGGGTAACATCACCGCCTCGGCCGCCCTGTGCGCTCGGCTGTCGCAGCTGGAGGCGGCCGGGCTGGCCCGCGACGAGCACGCCTCGCTGGCCAAGGCCTTCTGCACCGTGCGCATGCGCGAGACGGTCGGCTGGGCCCGGGAGCTGCTCGGCGGCAATGGCATCCTGCTCGAGCACCACGTGGGCCGCTTCGTCGCCGACGCCGAGGCGATCTACTCCTACGAGGGCACCCGGGAGATGAACACCCTGATCGTCGGCCGTGCCATCACCGGCCTCAGCGCCTTCGTCTGAACCCGCCGCATGGATGCCGCCGGGCGAGATCGACTACGCCCCGGCGAGCCCTGGCAGCCTGAGTCGCGCCGCTGACCTGCGGGATGGCCACAACGGGCCGTGGTGCGGCAGGTCATTCCTGGGCGCCGATCGCCTCGACCGGGTCGCGCCGTAGCAGGCTGTGTGCGGGCAGCTCGCCGGCGCCGAGGCCGAGCACCGCCGCACCGGTAAGGACGCCGACCACCACCTGCCAGGGCAGGGACGGGATGGCCGTCTCCGCGACGGCGAGGCTGAACGGCACCAACGTCGCGGCGGCGATCACCAGTCCCAGGAGCACGCCGAAGCCGATCACGGCGAGGGCTTCGACGCGGATCATCCGGGTCACCTGCCGCGGGGTGGCCCCGACGAGGCGAAGCAGCGCCAGCTCGCGGGCGCGCTCGCCGGTGGCCAGCACCAGACTGTTCACGGCGGCGACGGCGATGAAGGCCAGCAGCACGCCGATCATGAGGTAGTTCACCCAGCCGTTGACGCGCGCCTGCTCGGCGTCGGCCGCCCGCATCGTGGCGCGGTCCACGACGTTCACGCCGGGGGTCTGTGCGGCGAGCGTCGCCAGTCGCGCATCCAGCGCGGCCACGTCGGCGCCGTCGGCGTAGCTGACCAGCATCCGGGCGTCCATGGGGACCGACACGTGCGCCGCGACGACCTCGCGTGGGAGCACGAACTCGCCGAACCCGAGGTTGGAGGCGTAGGTCGCCGCGACCCGCAGCGTGGCCGGCTCGCCGTCGCCGAGCCGCAACGAGACCGGGTCGCCCACGCCCACACCGAGGGATCGCGCGCGATCCACCGCGACGGCGACCCCATCCCTGGGCAGCGCCGTGAGCGAGCCCTCCCGCACGTCGAGGTCGAGGGTCCGGTCGATGCCGCGCTGCGAGATCCCCACGGCCGGGAGGAAGTCGAAGGTCGACCCGTCGAACTCCCGGTAGATCGCCCCGACCTTCGTCGGCAGCACGCTGGTTGCCGCCTCCACACCCGGCAGCGCGCGAAGCTCGTCGAGCAGGCCCGGGGGCAGCCCGCCCGGCGCGGCCAGCACCCGCTGGGCGAGCACCTGCTGGCGTGACTGCTCCGCCGTGGCCTTGGCCTGCACCGTCAGGCTCCCGACAAGGGCGAGCGAGAAGGCGACCCCCAGGGCGATCGACGTGGATGCCGAGGCGAATCGGCGCGCCCGGGTCCGGACGTTGGCCATGGCCAGGAAGCCGCTGGTCGGGAACAGGGCGGCGACGACGGGTCCGTAGCCTGCCGCGGCCATCCGGGCGAGCGCGGGCCCGAGCAGACCGACGGCGACCATGAGCACGAGCACCACAAAGAACGACGCCGCGGCCGCCGCCTCCCCTTGCAGGGAGTTGGCCGTCGCACTCAGGAGGACTCCCCCGGCCAGGAAGCCGAGACCGAGCAGCACGCGTACCGGCCCGATTCGCTTGGGCTCGGCGGCGGCCTCGGCGAGCGCGGCGGTCGGACGGATCCGCGCCGCCCGCCGCCCGGCGATCCAGGCCGCCAGGCAGGCGGTACCCAGGCCCATCCCGACCGCGATCACGGCTGGCAGCGGCCCGATCACCAGGCTGGCCGTGTCGGCGCCGATGCCGCGGCGCTGGAGCTGGTGGAAGAGGACCCACCCGAGCAACCCGCCGGGCACCAGTCCCACCAGGCCGGCGGCCAGCGCGACCACGGCGGCCTCCCCGAGCAGCAGCCGCCGGATCTGGCGGGGCTTGGCGCCGACCGCGCGCAGCAGCGCCAGCTCCCGGCCGCGCTGCAGCACCGACAGCCCGAGCGTGGCGGCGACGACGAAGACGGCCAGCAGCACCGCGAACCCGCCGAAGGCGCCGCCGAGCGAGATGAGCTCCTGGTTGCGCTGCGTGGTCGCAAGGGACTCCACGCCGCCTCGGTCGCGGCCGGAGTATGCGGCGACTCCCCCGCCGACCGTCCGCTGGACCCGTCGGGCGACCTGCTCGGGGTCCGCGCCATCCTCCAGACCCACCCCGAGGGCGTCGACCCGCGCCGGGTCGGCGGACAGGCGCGCGGCCAGCGCGTCGGTGACGAACACCGCCCCCTGCCAGCCGCGTCCCTGTGGCGGGCGGGCGAGGCCGACGACCGTGTAGCCACTGGTGCCGTTGGTAGAGGTGATCCGCACCTGGGCGCCGACGCCGACGTCGCCCTGCGCCGCCATCGTGGCGTCCAGCACCACCTCGCCGGGGGTGCCCGGCGACCGTCCGGCGGCGAGGCGGTAGGGGGTCAGCGCGGCGCTGCCCCAGCCGTGGCCGACCACCGGCCCCCCGTCTGGACCGGAAAGGAGCCGCCCGTCGGCGGTCGCCACCGTGGTGGGGATCGAGCGGTCCGCGATCACCGTCTGGACGCCGTCGACATCGGCCACCCGTTGCGCCAGGGCCACCGGGATCCGCGGCCGCTCCGGCAGCAGGAAGGACTCGACGGACTCCTCTCCCCCCGCACCGAGCTTCACCGGGATTCTCTGGTCCGCGGCGACCACCACCGGCACGGCCGCGTACCGCTGGACCGGGGCGGCTGCCCGCATGCCGGTCTCCATCAGGATCCCGCAGGCGAACACCAGCGCGACCGCGAGGCTGAGCGCCGCGAAGGCACCGACGAAGCCGTGCCGCCGCGCCCGCATCGTCTGCAGCGCCAGCCGCACCATCAGGCCACCTCCTCCGCGCCGGTGAGGGCGGTCATCCGCTCCGCGACGGCCTCGGCGGTGGGATGGTCCAGCTGATCGACGATGCGGCCGTCGGCGAGGAACAGCACCGAGTCGGCATACGAGGCGGCCACGGGGTCGTGGGTGACCATCACCACGGTCTGTCCCAGCGTGTCGACGAGCTCCCGGAACAGCCCGAGCACCTCCCGGCTGGTGCGCAGGTCCAGCGCACCGGTCGGCTCGTCGGCGAACAGGACCTCCGGCCGGGTGATCAGCGCCCGCGCGAGCGCGACCCGCTGCTGTTGGCCGCCGGAGAGCTCCGCCGGCCGGTGCCGGCGCCGCTCGGTCAGCCCGACCCGCCCGAGCACCTCGGCGACCAGGCGCCGGTCGGCTCGCCGACCGGCCAGCCGCAGCGGCAGGGTGACGTTCTGCTCCACCGTGAGCGACGGCAGCAGGTTGAACGCCTGGAACACGAACCCGACCCGGTCGCGGCGCAGCTCGGTGAGCCGCGTCTGGCTCAGCTTCGACAGGTCGA
>Ga0081538_10001405_pt1 | contig 24724 bp, 20 predicted proteins | sample TabmetS5T2R1_FD_71022 | JGI IMG/M metagenome (GOLD analysis project Ga0081538, IMG submission 71022) | Tabebuia heterophylla rhizosphere microbial communities from the University of Puerto Rico - S5T2R1 | ecosystem: Host-associated > Plants > Roots > Rhizosphere ... | reverse complement strand
GTCGGTGTCCCATGCGGCGAGGGAGAGGACGACGCTGCGTTTGATGACCAAGACCCTCGAATCGACGACCGCCTCCGCCGAGAATGCGTGCTCCTCTCCGGTTTCCAGACCGAATATGTCGCCCGGCAGATAGAAGGCTCCGATCTGGCGCCGGCCGTCGATGAGCACCTTGTAGGTGCGTACTGCCCCGCTGATGACCTTGTAGAGGTAATCGGCGGGCTCCTCTTCCCCATACACCTCCATGTTCCGGGCAAACGACATCGACGCGCCCATTAGCTCGATCGGACCAGTCAGCACCTGAGGACCAACCGACGGCTCCCGCATTGTTCGGCCAAACAGATGCCCAGAAAGACCATTCCGAACAGCCGTTTCGGTCAACATGGCCGACTTCTCGCGCTTACCGATTGATATCCGCGCAACGTCGTATTCACGACACATCTATGCGAGCATAAGGAAGAGAGCGGTGCAGTGTGACCTCGTAAACTTGCGAGGTATCGCCTGAAAAATTACTGGTGCGGGCGAATTCGCCGATCGACGGCCGAAGATGACTGCGGACGCAAACCCGGCGAAGAGCGATCAGCCGATATGATTGAGAGACGTGTCAGCCCCCCGTTAGATCGTCACAATGCCGTGCTTGATGGCAAAATGAATGAGCTCGGCGCTGCTGTGAAGCCCGTGCGCTTCCATCATCTGGTATTTATGAAATTCGACAGTGCGTGCCGAAATCGCCAGCGTCGCGGCGATTTCCTTCGCCGAGCGGCCCTCGGCTAGCAGCTGCAGGATTTCTCGCTGCCGTGGGGTCAGTGGTGGGGCGGAGTCGCTCATGTCTCGCGATCCGTGCTGGACCTGCCGCAACACGTCGCTCGCCAGCGCAGGTGTGATGAACGTCTGACCTTTGAGGGCGGCGTGAATGGCCATGACGAGTTCCGCCGGGGCGGAGTGCTTTATCACAAAACCCGCGGCGCCGGCTGCCAGCGCACGCCGCGCATAAGCTGGATCTTGATGCATCGTCAGGAAGACGACCTTGACGCCGGCGTTGTCCTTCTTCAGTTGCGCCATCGCGTCGATTCCGTTGAGGTGCGGCATAGTGATGTCGGCGACGATCACGTCGGGCTGCAGCTTCTTGGCGGCGGCCACCAACGCACGTCCGTCCTCGACCATGCCGACCAGTTCGAAATCGTCGGCGAGGAGGCGCTTCAATCCCTCGCTGACGACACGGTGGTCGTCAGCCAGCAGCACGCGCGGACGGCTCACTGCGTTCCTCCCTTAACGGTACCCATGCCCGGATTATCGTACCGCGGCCGGGGCTGCTGTCGATCTCGAGCGTGCCGCCGAGCAAAGAGGCCCTCTGTCGCATGCTGGCATGACCGAGGCTCGTCCCGGCCCGATGCTGCGCGGGATCGAAGCCCGCACCATTGTCTCGAACAGCAAGTTGCAGCCCGCCGTTCAGGCGCCGCAGGGAAACCTCCGCCTGGCTCGCTCCGGCATGGCGCACGATATTGCGCAACGCCTCCTGGGCGATGCGAAAGAGACAGAGCGCGACGTCGCGCGGCAGCCTCTCGGTGATCTCCTCGGCGTTCATCTTCAGGCGAATTGAGTCCATCCCCGAGAACCGGTCGCACTCGGACTTCAACGCTTCGATCAGGCCGAGATCTTCGAGGATCGAGGGATGGAGCCGATAGGACAGGGCATGCACATCCTCGCTCAATCGGACCAGACCTTGTTGCATCGTCTGTATTGCGGCCCCTCCGGCAGTGCTCGACAGAGTGCGTGCTTCGCGGCCGGCGTCGATCGCCAGTAAAGCCAGGCGCTGGGTCACGTCGTCGTGCAGCTCACGCGCCAGGCGCGCGCGCTCCTCCTCCTGGGCGTTGATGAGCCGGCCGCTCAGCTCGTACGCCGCTTCTTCCGAGTGCTGGCGTTGCCGCCGCTCGTAGAGCAGCCAAAGAATCAACGCGGCCTGCACCAGAATCGCAGAACTGACAGCAAGGATTTGCGCGCGGTATTGTTCCCATGCGGTCGGACTTCGAAAGTGGATCTCGCTTCCCGGCGGCAGACGGCTCTCGCTGATGCCCCAGCGCTGCATTTCTCTCCAGTCGAACTTCGGCGTTGCAAATCCGATGGGTGGTATTTTGATGTCGCCTGCCTTCTCGCCGCCAAGGATGCGAAAAGCAACCTCGGCTGTCTGTTGGCCCACTTCGAGCACCGGGACGTGCGGGCCGCCAACGATCTCACGGCCGAAGAAGGCATCGGTGTAACTGAAAATGGGCGCGTTGGCGACGGCATGAAGCCTTGTTAACGCTCGGCCCTCTTCGTGCGGGACACCCGCCGCATCGACCACCATCAGCTCCCAGAAGATCGCGGACTGCGGCGGAAGCGCGGCGGCGTGTTTCAGTATGTCTTCGAACGATAAATCGTTGTACCATATAAATGCGATCCGGTCTGAAAAGGGCTTCACCTCATTGCCTATCTCCTCCCTCCAATATCGTTCGATGGGAGAATTACCGACCACCACGGCCACAGTTTTGGTATCCGGCAACACTCGCAGGATATTCTCGATGGCGCCAAAATAATTGATGGCAACCGCGAGAACGGCGTCATTCGCGGTAAGAACGGAATACTGAACTCGGCGCTGATCCACCACCGTCAACAGCATGGGGGTGGTGGGAAACAGCTTTTGCCGATGCCGTTGGACAAAGCCGGCCGCGGGCGCGCCGATGCTCACGATCAGGTCGGGCTGGCGTTTGGCAAAAAGGGCACCAAGGTAGGCGGCGAACGGGGCTTCCGGGTTTTCACCGCTGAACCGGGCCGTCACGAGCGAATGCTCATACAGGTCCAGCGGCCATGGTGATTGCCGATTCAGTTCCGCACGGATGGCCTTTGCATATTCGCTCCAGGGCTTAACATCCTGGCCAAAAGAATGAAGCAACAACACCCGTTTGGGCTCGGCCGCTGCCGCGGCGAGCGTGACCAAGAACAAGAGCATCGCGCCGACCCAGGTCGAACCTCGCCGAGTCATCGCCTTCGATATGCCTCGTGCCTATCTCAACCGCCAGCGTGCGCCGTTTCCAGCCTGACTGCAAGGCAGCCAAGCGCCTATCCGCTGTCGGTCTCCCCGCGCTGAATCAAAAGACGTCTGGTGGCCGCGACAAACGGACCGGGAGAGGCAACTGCGTAGCGCAGGTGCACCAGTAATTTTTCATGTCGATACCTCGCAATTTTGCGAGGTCACACCCCGTCCTCCAACCCGTTACATGCCGTTTGCAGTCGTCGAGCGCGACCGCTTCCGTTCAGCGCGTGCAGAGAAGCCATGAGCAAGGACATGCATTGCGTGCTGCTGGCGGACCCGCACCATGGGCTGAGCGAGGGCGTCCGCAGCTTGCTGGCAGCGACATTCGAGGCGGTGGTGATGGTGGCCGATGAAACGTCGCTATTCGAGAGCGCCGGCCGCCTGCAGAGCGACCTAGCTGTGGTGGACCTGGCGCTGTCGCGCGGAAACGGACTCGAGTTCGTGCGCCGGCTGCGCGGCCGTTTCCCGGAGATGAAGCTAATCATCGTCAGCGTCCACGACCAGTCGATCTTGAGCCGTTTGGTACTGGAGGCGGGGGCAAACGGGTTTGTTGTCAAACGCGCCATCGCCACTGACCTGCTCGCCGCCGCTGACGCAGTGCTCGCTGGGCAGTCATACGTGTCGCCGGCGGTCGGGGAATACCCGACGAGAGACTCGTCATGAAAGCTGAACCTGAACGGGCGACAACTTGATGTGGATCAAGACAAGGTCGCCCGATCTCAGGTTTGCCTGGTAAGGGTACCCGGACGACACCAGTCACAGACCAATGCAAGGGTGACACATGAGCGGCAGTCGAAATCAGTCCACAGAACGTGGCGTCGTCTCTGCATTTGGCCCCTTCGCCCCCGCGATCGAATACATGGTCGACGCCGCGCAACGCAGCGTCCTGTTCTGGGACGTGATGCGCCAGCGCGGCAATCAGTATCGCGAGCATCTGGCCCAGGTGGCGCCACACGTGCTCAGCTACGCGGCAGAGCTCCTCGTCGATGGCCGCACGCTCGAGCGGCCGGTCAATTACGCCCTGGTGCGGATCATTCCCCCGAAGGGGGTCGAGATCGATCCGACCCGCCGGCCTTTCGTCGTGGTCGACCCGCGCGCCGGGCATGGTCCCGGAATCGGCGGGTTCAAGGCCGACAGCGAGATCGGCGTTGCGTTCAAAGCCGGCCATCCCTGCTACTTCATCGGCTTCCTGCCCGAGCCTATGCCGGGCCAGACCATCGAGGACATTGCGCGCGCCGAGGCGGTGTTCCTGGAAAAGGTGATCGCCCTGCACCCCGGGGCCGACGGCAAGCCGTGCGTGATCGGCAATTGCCAGGCCGGCTGGGCGGTCATGATTCTTGCTGCGCTGCGTCCCGAGCTGTTCGGGCCCATCATCGTCGCCGGATCGCCGCTGTCATACTGGGCCGGCGTGCGCGGCCAGAACCCCATGCGCTACAGCGGCGGCCTCTTGGGCGGCAGCTGGCTCACGGCGCTCACCAGCGATCTCGGCCACGGCAAGTTCGATGGCGCCTGGCTGGTGCAGAATTTCGAGAACCAGAATCCTGCCAACACGCTGTGGACCAAGCAGTACAATCTTTACGCCAAGATCGACACCGAGGCCTCGCGCTATCTCGGCTTCGAGCGCTGGTGGGGAGGCCACGTCAATCTGAACGCCGAAGAAATCCAGGCCATCGTCGACGACCTGTTCATCGGCAACAAGCTCGCGGCGGGCACCATCCAGAGTCGCGATGGAACGACGATCGACCTCCGCAACATTCGTTCGCCCATCGTGGTCTTCTGCTCGAAGGGCGACAACATCACGCCGCCCCAGCAGGCGCTGGGATGGATCCTCGATCTCTACGAGAACGTCGACGAAATCCGCTCCTACGGACAGACCATCGTCTACACGATCCACGAGTCCGTCGGTCATTTGGGAATCTTCGTTTCCGGCGGCGTCGCGCGCAAGGAGCACGGCGAGTTTTCCAGCAACATCGACCTGATCGACGTTCTGCCGCCCGGCCTTTACGAGGCAACATTCGAGGCGAAGACGGAGGACACGGTCAGTCCCGATCTCGTCTCCGGCAATTGGGTGATGCGCTGCGAGGCGCGGACCCTGGACGACATCCGCGCCCTCGGCGGCAACGATGCGGCCGACGAGCGCCGCTTCGCGACCGCGGCGCGGATATCCGAGATCAATCTGGCGCTCTACCGCGCCTTCGCCCAGCCGGTGGTCCGGGCCACGACGTCTGCCCCGATGGCCGAGTGGATGCGACGGCTGCACCCGTTGCGGCTGCAATACGAGCTGTTCTCCGACGCCAATCCGCTGATGGCCTCGGTGAAGACCATGGCCGATCGCGTGCGCGAGGATCGCCAGCCCGTCAGCGCCGACAATCCCTTCGTTGCCCTGCAGCAAACGATGTCCGAGCAAATCGTTGCGAACCTCGACGCATGGCGGGACATGACCGAGACGTTCGCCGAGCGGATGTTCCTGTCGATCTACGGCTCGCCGCTGCTGCAGGCCGCCGTCGGCATCGATCCGGCCGATACGCGCCCGCTGCGCAAGGCGGGAAAGACCCCGCTGCATCGCGAGCTCTTGAATTCCCGGATTGCTGAATTGAAGTCGCGCATCGCTACCGGCGGTCTGCGCGAATGCCTGGTGCGCGGCATGCTCTACGTCGGCATGGCGCGTGGCGGCGTCGACGAACGGGGCCTTGCGGCCATCCGTCGCCTGCGTGCCATCGCGGATGACAAGCCGCGGCCGACGCTGACCGAGTTCAAGGCGCTCTTGCGCGAGCAATACTTCATGCTGCTCATCGACCAGGAGGCGACGCTTGCCGCCATTCCGGCGCTGCTGCCGTCCGACAGGGAGCTGCGCCGCAAGGGCTTTGCCGCGCTCCGCCAGGTGTTGAGCGCACGCGGAGAGATCACCGGCGAGGCGGCGGAGAGATTCCAGCGAATTGCCCGGTTGTTTGGCGTCGAGCAGGAGCCGACCGTGGTCGCACCGGCAGACGCGCCCGTCCAAAAGACCAGAAAGGCGTCCTGAGCCCGGGCGGCGAGGCGCCGACAGCGAAGGAGTTTGCGTCATGGCAGTTTCCCAGGTTGCTCCGGCGGTACAGACCCATGCGAAATACGAGCGATTGGTCGCCCGCGCCAAGGAGGTGCCGGCGGCCACGACCATTGTGGTGCACCCCTGCGACGAGACGTCGCTGCGCGGCGCCATCGAGGCCGCCGAGGCCGGCATTATCGTGCCGATCCTGGCGGGGCCGGTGGCCAAGATCACCGCCGTCGCGCGCCAGCACAATATCGACATCGGCCGTTTCGAGATCGTCGATGCTGCCCACAGCGAAGACGCGGCCGCCAAGGCCGTGCAGTTGATCCACGAGGCGAAAGGCGAGCTCCTGATGAAGGGCAGCCTGCATACCGACGAGCTCATGCGGGCGGTCACTTCCTCCAAGACCGGCCTGCGCACGGCGCGGCGGATCAGCCACGTGTTCGTCATGGACGTGCCGACCTATCCCGAGCCCCTTTTCATCACCGATGCGGCCATCAACATCTTTCCCGACCTCGACGCCAAGCGCGACATCATCCAGAACGCGATCGACCTGTTCACCCAGACCGGCCTCGGCACGCCGCGGGTGGCGATCCTCTCCGCGGTGGAAACCGTGACGTCCAAGATCCCGTCGACCATCGAGGCGGCGGCACTGTGCAAGATGGCCGAGCGCGGGCAGATCACCGGCGGCGTGCTCGACGGTCCGCTCGCCTTTGACAATGCCATCGATCCTCAAGCCGCGAAGATCAAGGGCATCAAGTCGGAGGTCGCCGGCCGGGCGCAGATCCTTGTCGTGCCCGATCTCGAAGCCGGCAACATGCTCGCCAAAAATCTCGCGTTCCTTGCCCAGGCCGACGCGGCGGGGATCGTGCTCGGCGCACGCGTGCCGATCATCCTGACCTCGCGGGCGGATAACGTGCGCACGCGCATGGCCTCCTGTGCGGTGGCCGTGCTGTATGCCGACGCGCGCCGCCGCGCCGCCGCAGTACCGGCCGCGTGACCGCCATGGACGCGATCCTGGTCGTCAACGCCGGCTCCTCGAGCCTCAAGTTCCAGGTCTTCGGGACCGACGGGACGGCGCATCTGGAGCGCCTGGTGAAGGGCCAGATGGACGGGATCGGCACGCGGCCGCGATTGCGCGCCGGAGCGGCCGACGGAAAGTCTTTGATCGACCAGGCCTACGCGGCGGACAAGGTCCCGGACCTCCCGACCGCGATCCAAGCCGCCGCAGCCTGGCTGCGCGAGACGCAGAAAGTCGATCTCGCTGCGGTCGGCCATCGGGTCGTTCATGGCGGCCCGGAGTACGACCGGCCGGTGCTGGTCGACGACGAGGTGTTGGCGCATCTCGAGCGCTATGTCTCGCTGGCACCGCTGCACCAGCCCAACAACCTGGCGCCGATCCGCTCGCTGCTCGCGCGCCGTCCGGAACTGCCGCAGGTTGCTTGCTTCGACACTGCCTTCCACCGCGGTCATGATGCGCTCGCCGATCATTACGCGATACCCGAATCCCTCCATGCGGAGGGGGTGCGCCGCTATGGCTTCCATGGCCTGTCCTACGAATATGTCGCGGAGCGCCTGCGGCAGGTCGCGCCGAGCATCGCGGGCGGCCGGGTGATCGTCGCCCATCTCGGCAGCGGCGCCTCCATGTGCGCGCTGTCCGGCGGCCGCAGCATCGAAAGCACGATGGGCTTCACGGCGCTCGACGGATTGCCCATGGGTACCCGGCCGGGACAGATCGATCCCGGCGTCGTGCTCTATCTCTTTGCCGAGAAGGGCATGACGCCGGCCGCGGTTCAGGACCTGTTGTATCGCGAGTGCGGCCTTAAGGGTCTCTCCGGCATCAGCAACGACGTGCGGGAGCTCGACGCCAGCGCCGACCCGCGCGCGGCGTTCGCCATCGACTATTTCGTCTATCGGGTGGGACTCCTCGCCGGCATGCTGGCGGCCGCTCTCGGCGGGCTCGACGCCTTCGTGTTCACCGCCGGGATCGGCGAGAACTCGGTGTCGCTCCGCGCGCGCATCGCCGAGAGGCTCGCCTGGTTGGGCGTCGCGCTCGATCCGGCCGCCAACGCGGCGGGAAAGACGCTGATCTCGCGGCCGGACAGCCGCGTCGCTCTCCATGTGATCCCGACCGACGAGGAGCTGATGATCGCGCGACATACGCTGGCGCTGCTGGCGAAGCGCGGCGCGCAGATGGTCGGCGAAAACATTGTCGGATGATCACCAGGGCGGTGCGCGCCCCGCGGAAGAAAGAGACGATTCGTTTGATCTGGATCAAAATTCAGGCTGGCGCAGTCGGCAGTCTAAGATGCGGAGGAAGATGCGTTCTTGCTCGACTGCCGCCGATGCCGTTTCGGCGATGCAAGCGGCATGGGGACGGACTGCGCGATGACGACGCCGATCAGGCCGGACCTGAGCATGATGATATCTCGGTCTTGAACGCATCATTCTTCCAGCGCGCCCACGCCTCTTCAAACGTGGTTTTCTTGGCCTGCTTCGCTGTATTTCTGGCTATGCCTCGTCAAATGGAAGGCAAAGTTATCGACGTGGACCTTGCACACGGGCAGGTCCTCCATGCTCAAGCTCGGCTACCGCATCTGATCGACGGCATTTGGACTCGGCGATTTGGCCGCACGCCTAGAGGCCGGGTCGACATCACAACCTGGCCGGCTGCTGGCTCCACTGCTGCACCCCCGTGCGCGCCACGCGCGCGAACAGAACAATTCGATACGGGAGGGATAAAGAGGGGTGCCATGGGATACGAAAAGGATAAGCTGGAACGCAAGGAGCAAGCCTGGAAACGACTGGCACGTGAAAACGGCTGGCGTTGCATGTACGATCACGCCATTCCCTATTGTGACTGCGAGACCTCTTGATGCGCGGCCGGCGGGTCCGCAGGATCAGGACAATACAGGGAGGATCCGCATGACGAGCCGGGATCTGGAGAGCGTCGGGCTGACGCTGGTCGCCGAGGGGAAGGGGATCCTCGCGGCCGACGAGACCATCCCCACCTTGACGAGGCGGTTCGACACGCTCGGGATCGAGTCGACCGAGCAGAGCAGGCGCACCTACCGGGAAATGCTCTTTACCTCCCCTGGCGCCGCCGAGTTCATCAGCGGTGTCATCATGTATGACGAAACGATCCGTCAAAAGAGTTCCGGCGGCATGCCGCTCGCCGAGGTTCAGACGGTCCAGGGCATCCTTCCCGGCATCAAGGTCGACACCGGCGCGAAGCCCCTCGCCGGCTCTCCTGACGAGACCGTCACCGAGGGGCTTGACGGTCTACGAGATCGCCTCTCAGAGTACCGCGCCATGGGTGCCCGCTTCGCGAAGTGGCGGGCGGTCATCCGTATCACGGACGCGCTACCGAGTTCCGCCTGCGTGAGTGCAAATGCGCACGCGCTGGCGCGGTACGCCGCCCTCTGTCAAGAGCAGGAGTTCGTGCCGATCGTCGAGCCGGAAGTCCTCATGGACGGGTCGCACACAATCGAGCGCTGCGAGGAAGTCACCGGTGTCGTCCTTCACGCGGTGTTCCATGCCCTCTTCGAGCAGGGTGTCGCGCTCGAAGCGATGCTGCTCAAGCCCAACATGGTCCTCGCAGGCAAGGAGTGCACCCGCCAGGCCTCCGTCGAGGAGGTCGCGACTGCGACATTGCGCTGCTTGCGCCGGCACGTACCTGCCGCGGTGCCTGGCATTGTGTTCCTGTCGGGTGGCCAAACCGCAGGCCTTGCGACCGCCCATCTAAACGCAATCAACCGGCTGCCGGGCCCGAGGCCTTGGAAGGTCAGTTTCTCCTACGGGCGGGCGCTTCAGGATCCGGCGCTCGAGGCTTGGCATGGGCGGGACGAGAATCTGGCGGCCGGCCAGCGGGCCCTCTACCGCCGGGCCAGTTGCAACGGGGCGGCGAGTGTCGGGAAGTACACGGATGAGATGGAGGCGGCATCGCCAAGCGCAGATGATCCGCCGCATCGCCGCGACTGGCGCGACGACTGATACGCAGGACCATTCTACCGCGTCGGCGCAATGCGCGGCTCGATGACACGGGATCAGGAAGCAATGATGACAAATGCGCTGTCTGACAGCCTGAAGATCACCGGCTAGAGGTGGGTGCAGGAAGCGGCTTCCGCAGGGGTCCGTTCGACAGAGGCCGACAACCACACGGGGACGACGGACATCCCGTTGACCGACATGGCCGCCGGCTTGCGGAGCGGGTGCGGTCCGGTCTCGCCAGGAATGCGCTCCCGGCCGCTGTCGGGCCACACGAGCGGTTCAGGGCGGGTGCCCGCTCAATAAGGAATGTCCTTTGGTAACAGGGGAGCGATCGATGCGGCAGCCCGAGAGCAGGTGTGTGATCACCCGCGACCAGTACGACGCCGTCCTTCTGGACCTCGACGGTGTGATAACGGACACCGCCAACCTCCACGCGGCGTGTTGGAAAGAGATGTTCGACGAGTACCTTCAGAAGCGTGCGACGCAGAGGTGAAGCATTTCTCCCCTTCGATCTCGCGACGGACTACCGGCTCTATGTGGATGGGAAGCCTCGTTTCGACGGCGTTCGCGACTTTCTCACATCGCGCGGTATCCAACTCGCCGAGGGAAGCCCGGACGACCCCCCACAGGTCGAAACAGTGGGCGGGCTCGGGAACCGCAAGAACGACTTGGTCAACGAGGCCATTGAAGACATAGGGGTGGAACCTTACGAAGGAAGCGTTAAGCTCATCCATCAGCTCCACCATCAAGGGTTCAAAATCGCCGTCGTCACCTCGAGTCAGAACTGCACGGCCGTCTTAAAGGCCGTCAAGTTGGATGCCTTCTTCGAAAGAGGCACTTATTGGAGCGAGCTCGGATGGCGACGACAGCGAACATGAATCGGGCGGAGAGGCCATGAGGGTCAAGTCGTCGTTCGCCGGCAAGCGCAAGCGTGCGGCAATGCGGGAAGATCAACCGGATGCACTGAAGTCGACCCTCAAGGCCGTGGCCGAACGTCGGCCCCAGTTCAAGAGCGTTCTGGTCATCGACGTCGGTGGCACTTCGGTAAAGATGCTCGCTACCGGGCAACCAGAAAGTCGGTCGTTTCGATCCGGACCAAAGCTCACCCCCAGGCGCATGGTGTCAGGAGTGAAAAAGCTTGCCGCGGATTGGACCTATGATGTGGTCTCCATCGGCTACCCCGGCCCAGTCTTGGGCGGCCGGCCGTCAGCGGAACCTGTGAACCTAGGGCGTGGCTGGATCGCGTTTGATTTCGCGCAGGCGTTCAGTCGTCCGGTCAAAGTGATGAACGACGCCGCCATGCAGGCCTTGGGGAGCTACGAAGGCGGCAAGATGCTGTTTCTGGGTCTGGGAACAGGACTCGGCACCGCCTTGATCGCCAACGGCGTGGTAAAGCCGATGGAGCTCGGCCATTTGCCGTACAAGAAAGGCACCTACGAGGACTACGTCGGAGGCGCCGGCCTGGAGCGCGGCGGTAAGAAGAAGTGGCAGCGTCATGTGGCCGACGTCGTCGAGCGGCTCATGGCGGCCCTGCGGCCGGATGACACGGTGATCGGAGGAGGTAACGTCAAGAAGCTCGACGCACTGCCTCGGCGGTGTCGTGCGGGCGAAAATGCCAACGCTTTTCGCGGCGGATTTCGCTTGTGGGCGGGAACCGATGTTCTCCCGTCGAATCTGCCGCCCGGACGGGCTCGCTCCAAACAAAAAACGTAAGGCTCGGAACATGAGCTCGCCGACTGGATTGATGACGCGCGAACCGTCATTGGCAATCTCCGTTACGCGCACGAGCACACGACCAACTCGGCGGAGCTTGTCAGGCGGTGCTGAGTTGTGCGGGGCGGTTTGGCCTTCAGCGCCGTCGGCATGTGCGGGAGTAAGACCAATGGACACAACTGACGTCACCGCGTTCAAGTTCGTGCGGACATGACCAGAAGGGTAACGCGCAAATGGGAGTTCCGCTTTTCGGAGGTTTACAATGAGCAACGACGCCCCTCGCTGGGCCTCCTTCTCATCGGCTTTTTCAATCATTTTGAGCTTGGCCAGCAACCGAATTGCCGAGCTTGGTTGTGCTCCCGTAGGCGAGGATCCAAAGGCGTTTGTCGATCGCGGAGGCTTGCGTCGCCTGGAAACTGAGGCTGCCGACGCAGCGATCAGGAGAGTTCACGAGGCGGCCTATCCCCTCATCTTTAGGCTGTTTGGCTCCGAAATGCCTCGCGGCACTGAGCGCAAACTGGTTTTGATTCGGCTCGGCGAAGACATGGCCCGCATTGAAAAGGCCCTGGGCTATGGACCACGAGCCACGCGGGGCGATCTGCACGAGCAGACGCGCGAGCGCATGCGTCGTGACGGGAAGCGGATCGCCGCGGCGAAACTTCGAAAAAAGTAAAACCTGACGGGCCCATTGTTGAGGTTCTCCGACGCTCCCCGCGCCACCCACGGCCCCATGAATCTGTGCAAGCGTAGACACGACTCCACGAAGCGGTTCGTCGAGACGCACGGCTTCCGCCCCGACATCCCTGGATGGATGGCCTCTGGACCCGCGCCACCCGGCCAATCGCATGCGGTGAGGCCTCAGTCATCGCCCCTCGCGAGCGATCGATAATCCGGCGCGCCACCTTTCCGTCGCGCGCGTCAGCTCCATGGCACCCGCACAAGCACCAGCGAGCTGCGCGGGTCACGCGGTTGCGCGGTCGCGACCCAATGCTGACAGGAGGGCGACCCGAAGCGTACCCAGGCCGGCAGCCACGTCGGCGCCGAGATGCGCGCGCAGCGCGCGGCGATCGCGCTCCACCAGAACCTCGAAATCTCCTCGGGCCTGGGCCGCCTTGACCACACCAAAGGTGTACTTTCGTCCCGGCACGGGCAAATCGACGGCGTCATCGCACGTGATCTGCAGGAACACTCCTGTGTTCGGGCCACCCTTGTAGGCCTGCCCCGTTGAGTGCAGGAAGCGCGGCCCGAATTCGAGACACGTGGCGACCCGCCTGATATCGCGGACGCCCTGACGGATCTCCTGCAACACCCGCTCGTGCGCCTCGTTCATCTCGATGTACGCCAGAAGCGCAAAATAGTCCCCCTCCCTGAGCCGGTTGAGGTGCGCCTCGAGATACCCCGCCAGCGTGGGCGCGCCGTTCACCGGCTTCGCTAGGCCAGCCGCATTCTTCTCGTCGGTGAAGAGCTCGATCCCGTTCCCCGTGAAGATGGGCGTCTCCCGGGGCAGCGCCCCGCTTTTTTCGTACTCGTCGGTCAGCTTTCGCGTCGCGATCTTGCTGGCTTCCACGTCCGGCTGATCGAATGGGTGGATGCCGAGAATCGAGCCGGCCACTGCGGTGGCGAACTCCCAGCGGAAAAACTCCTCTCCGAGGTCGTACGAATCGCCTACCGCAATGCGAACCACCGGGTGACCGGCGCGTTCCAGCTCGTCCACGGACGCATCCTGAGCCGCGTCCGGTGCTGACGACAATCTCAGATAGACAAACAGGCGATCGCGGCCATAGACTTCGGGCTTGCCGAGTGCTTCGCGATCGATTGGAATCAACCCCTTGCCGTCTTTCCCTGTGGACTCCGCTACCAGCTGCTCCAACCAGGCACCGAGATCGAAAATCCCCGGCGAAGCCACGATCGTCACCTTGTCGCGGCCGAATTCCTGCGCCGCCACGCCGAGGATGGTGCCGAGCACGACAGCGGGGTTTTCTGCAACAGGAACGGACGGCATACAGGCACAGACCATCTCCTCGGTCCGGTCCAGGAACTTCGCCACATCCACGCCCATGATGGCCGCCGGGACCAGGCCGAAATCGGAGAGAACCGAGTAGCGCCCCCCGATGTTCGGCCAGCCGAGGAAGACGCGCCGAAAGCCGTCGCGTTCGGCAACGTGCTGCAACTTCGAGCCCGGATCCGTGATGGCGATGAAGCGACCGCCCGCTTCCTTCGGGCCGACGAGCCGCTCGATACGGTCGAAGAAATGCTGTTTGAAAACGTTGGGCTCGAGCGTCGAGCCCGACTTGCTTGAGACGATGAAGAGCGTGTTTTTCAGATCGACTCTGTTCTCGAAGGACTTCACTTGCGCCGGATCGGTGGAATCGAGCACGTAAAGTTCCGGGAACCCGCTGATCGTGCCGAAGGTCGTCTTGATGACTTCCGGACCGAGGCTCGATCCCCCCATGCCCAGCAACAGGACATGGGAGAAGCCGGCACTCCTGGCGGCTTCTCTGATGCCGGTCAGGCGCTCGATGTGGGCCAGCTGGCCGTTGGTAATGCCAAGCCATCCGAGCCACCGCGCTTCATCCCTGCCGCTCCAGAGCGACGCATCCCGGCCCCAGAGCCTTCTGACCTTGCCCTGGGCGTGCCACTCCGCCAGCGACTCTTTCACGGCAGCGGCGAGCGGCTCGGGAAGCGTGTACGTCAAGCGATTGAGCCTTCCCGCGCCTGCCTGCCTGGTTTGCTTCTCCACCGCCTTCAGCAGCTTCCCGAAGGCGTCGGAGAAGAGCTGCACGCCTTCAACGAGCAGCTTGTCGGTGACATCCTTCATGGAGATCCCGACTTCGGCGAGCGTGGCCATCGTGTCAGCGGCGGACTCCACATCCTCCACGAGGCTTGCGCGCGGCCGCCCGTGGTCGCGAAAAGCCTCGAAGGTCGCAGGCGGGATCGTGTTGACGGTATCGGGCCCGATCAGTTCCTCGATATAGACCACGTCGCGGTAGTTGGGGTTCTTTGTCCCCGTGCTGGCCCAGAGCAGCCGCTGCGTCTGGGCGCCCTGGCCGGCCAGGGCCTGCCAGCGCCGCCCGCTGAAGAGCTCCCGGTAGCGCTGGTAGGTGAGCTTGGCGTTGGCAATCGCGACCTTGCCGGTCAAGCCGCGCAGCACGCTTGTCTCGTTCGCATTCGTCCCCGCCTGCAGCCGCGCCGCGGCGAGCGTATCGATCGCGGTATCAATCCGGCTGATGAAAAAACTGGCTACGCTGGCGACTCGCTTCAGGTCGCCGCCGCGGGCGGCATATGTCTCCAGGCCCGCAATGTAAGCTTCTGCCACTCGCTCGTACGTGTCCTGGGCAAACAGCAGTGTCACATTGACGTTGATCCCCTCGCCGATGAGCTCGTGGACAGCGAGAATCCCTTGAGGCGTCGCGGGGACTTTGATCATCAGATTGTCGCGTCCGACGGCTCGCCACAATCGCCGGGCTTCGTCGAGCGTGGCCGCCGTGTCGTACGCGAGGAGAGGTGAGACCTCCAGGCTCACGTACCCGTCACGCCTGGACGTCTCATCGTACACGCGGCGGAGGGCATCGGCGGCATCTCTAATATCCTGGACCGCGAGTCGCTCGTAAAGCGTGTTCGCATCCAGCGTCCGAACGTCGGGCAGCTCGAGGACCGCGCGGTAATCGGAGCTTCCGGTGACGGCTTTCTCGAAGATTGCCGGGTTCGAGGTTACCCCTCGCAAGCCGTCCTCATCGATCAGGCGGCGCAACTCACCGCTCGTGATCAAGCTGCGGCGGATGTAGTCGAGCCACACCGACTGGCCGAAGACCTGCAGCGCGCGCAACGGATTTTCGAGCGCGGTCATCTTGGCGAGGCGGCGCCGATGGCGCGCCTCGTCGGTGAAGCGAGCGTTCAGGAACGCGCCAATCAGCTCGCGGGCGAGCTCGACGCCGACGATACGACCGCCGAGCACCAGCACGTTCATGTCGTCGTGCTCAACGCCCTGGTGCGCCGAATAGGTGTCATGGCACAGTCCGGCGCGAATGCCTGGAATCCTGTTCGCGGCCATCGACGCGCCAACGCCGCTACCGCAGAGCAGGATGCCGCGCTCGGCCCGGTTCTCGCGCAAGGCTCGACCGACGGCCTCCGCATAGTCGGAATAGTCCACCGGATCGGTGCTGTGGGTGCCCAGGTCGAGGACCTCGCAATGCTCCGCGGTCAAGAAAACCTTCACCGCCTCCTTCAACGCGAACCCGGCATGATCCGAACCTATCGCGACGCGCATCGCTCACCTCGCTTCTGCGATCTGGTGCTTCGCCGCCGCGATAATGTTCTCGAGGGTGAAGCCGAACTTCTTCTGCAATTCCTTGAGCGGCGCCGAGGCGCCGAACGTCTCCATGCCGATGCTGTGACCGCTCCCGCCGACATACCGCGTCCAGCCGAGGGTGGACCCCTTTTCCACCGAGACGCGCGCGGTGACCGACTCCGGCAGCACCTGCTCGCGATACTCGGGGTGATCGTGACAGTAGTGCTCGAACATCTCCCATGACGGCATGCTCACCACGCGGGCCTTGATCCCTTCGGCCTTGAGCGTCTCGTACGCTTCGACACAGAGCGCGACTTCACTGCCAGTCGCCAGGAGCAACACGTGAGGCCGGCCGTCGTCGGCATCCGCGAGAATATAGGCGCCACGCTGCAGGCCTTCCGCCGCCGCGTATTTCGTTCGGTCCAGCGTCGGCACCGCCTGCCGCGTCAGAATCAGCGCCACCGGTTCGTGGCGGAACCCCGCAATGACGCGCCAGGCCTCGGCTGTTTCATTGGCATCGGCCGGTCGCAGCGTGATGAGTCCAGGGATCGCGCGCAGAGACGCCAAATGCTCCACGGGCTGGTGTGTTGGCCCATCTTCCCCGACTCCGATCGAATCGTGGGTGAAGATGTGAATCACCGGGATTTCCATCAAGGTGCTCAAGCGGATTGCCGCGCGGCCGTAGTCGCTGAAGATCAAGAACCCCGATCCGAACGGTCGAATCTTCGACACGGAGAGGCCATTGAGGATGGCGCCCATGGCGTGCTCGCGAATACCGAAGTGGAGATTCCGCCCGGCCGGGTTCTGCGCACTGAAATCTCCGGCGCCTTCAAAAGTCAGCCGCGTCTTGCATGAGGGCCCGAGATCCGCAGAACCGCCGAGCAGCCACGGTACGTGGCTGGCGAGCGCGTTCAGCGCCTGACCCGAGGCGTCGCGAGTGGCAACGCCTTTCGCGTCGGCGGGAAACGCCCGCAATCCCCTGTCCCAGCCATCCGGCAGCTCACGGCGCAGCATGCGATACCCCTGGTCGGCGAGCTCGGGATACTGGCGTCGATACCCCTCAAACTCAGCCCACCAGGCTCGATGCAGTGCCGAACCCCGCGCCCCGATACCCTGCTCGAAATGCTCGCGCACCCCATCCGGGACGAGAAACTTCGCGTCCGGCGGCCATCCGTAGTGACGCTTTGCCAGCCTGATCTCTTCCTCGCCCAGCGGTTCGCCGTGCGCCGCGCTCGTATCCTGCTTGTTCGGCGCGCCGTAGGCGATGTGGCTGTCGACGATGATCAGGGTCGGTCGATCGCTCGTGCTCTTGAACGTTCTGAACGCACGCTCGAGCATCTCCAGGTCGTTGGCGTCGCCGACGCGCGTGACGTTCCAGCCGTGCCCAATGAAGCGCGTGGCCACGTCATCGCTGTACGCCAGCGCCGTGTTGCCCTCGATGGTGATGTGGTTGTTGTCGTAGATCCAACACAGGTTGTCGAGCTTAAGGTGTCCTGCCAGCGAGGCGGCCTCGCCGGAGATCCCTTCCATCATGCAGCCGTCGCCGCACAGGGCGTAGATGTCATAGTCGAACAGATCGAACCCCGGACGATTGAAATAGCTGGCCAGCCAGCGCTCGGCGATGGCCATGCCAACGCTCGTCGCCAACCCCTGGCCCAGTGGGCCCGTCGTCGTTTCAACGCCCGACGTCCAACGGTATTCCGGATGGCCGGGGCATTTGCTGTCAAGCTGGCGGAAGTGCTTGATGTCCTCCAGCGTCACCGACAATCGTCCGAGCGTTTCGTACTTGGGATTGACCGCCTTCACCCCGGTCAAGTGCAGCATCGCGTAAAGCAACATGGACGCGTGACCAACCGACAACACGAAGCGGTCACGGTTGGGCCAGATCGGATGACTGGGGTCGAAGCGCAGGATGCGCTGCCACAGACAATAGACCACTGGTGCCAGCGCCATCGGTGTTCCCGGGTGACCCGAGTTAGCTGCTTGTACGGCATCCATCGCCAGCGTGCGGATGGTGTTGACGCACAACTGGTCCATCGTGTCGCTCGTCGATTTGGTGACGCTCGGTGCGGCGTGTGCCGTGACGTCAGTTGTGTCCATCGGTCTTGCTCCCGGATGGTGCCGGCGGCGCTGAGCGGAGCACGCTGGCGGGTGTGCTCCGAACGCCGGCCGGCCGAAGTGCCGCGCAGCAAACCTCAGTATGGCCAGGTCCAGTTGACAATCTCCGGCCGGTCGGTGCCGTGCTCGTGCGCGTAGCGGAGATTGTCGATAACGGCGTTCTTCATCTCCTCCTTGAGGTGCGCGGCCTTCGTGCGCAGCTTCGGCACCCGATCGATCACATCGATGACGAGGTGGAAGCGGGATGTTTCGTTCAGCATCGCCAACTCCAGCGGCGTGTTGATATTTCCCTTTTCCTTGTAGCCCCGCACATGCAGGTTCTCGTGTCCCTTGAACCGGTAGGAGAGCTTATGGATGAGCCAGGGATAGCCGTGGAAGTTGAAGATGATCGGCTTGTCCGTGGTGAACAGGCTGTCGAACTCGCGCTCTGTCGACCCCTGCGGATGCTCGGATGCCGGCTGCAGCTTGAACAGGTCCACGACGTTGACGAAGCGCAACTTCAGATCCGGCGCTTTCTCGCGGAGGATGGCGGCCGCGGCCAACGCTTCCATGGTCGCCACGTCGCCACAGGAGGCCAGCACGACATCGGGTTCCTCGCCCGCGTCGGTGCTCGCACGTGCCCAGATGCCAAGGCCCTTGGTGCAGTGGACGATCGCCTCGTCCATGGTGGTGAACTGCAGATGCTTCTGCTTGTCGGCGACAATGACGTTGATGTAGTCGGTGCTGCGCAGACACTGGTCCGCAACCGACAGCAGGGTGTTGGCGTCGGGTGGCAGATAGACGCGCGTCACGGACGGACCCTTGTTGGTCACCAGGTCGATGAATCCGGGATCCTGATGAGAGAATCCGTTGTGATCCTGGCGCCAGACGGTGGACGAGAGCAGGATGGTCTCGGACGCGACTGAGGCGCGCCACGGTACGTGGTTCTTGCAGATGTCCAGCCACTTGGCGTGCTGGTTGAACATGGAATCGATGACGTGGGCAAAGGCTTCGTACGTATGAAAGAACCCATGTCGGCCCGTGAGCAGATAGCCCTCCAACCAGCCTACGAGCGTGTGCTCCGAGAGCATCTCCATCACGCGCCCATCGGGCGAGAGCTCGCCGCCGTCGGCGTCCTCCGGCAGCGTCTCCGCCATCCAAGTCTTCTTGCTCGCCTGGTAGACCGCCTGCAGGCGGTTTGAGGCGGTCTCATCGGGGCCGAAGACGCGGAAGCTGGTCGGGTTGTTCTTCATCACGTCGCGAAGGTAGTCGCCGAGTGGCCTCGTGTTCTCGTAGACGGCCGTGCCGCGTCCGGTCACCTCCACCGCGTAGTCGCGAAAGTCAGGAAGCTTGAGATCCTTGCGCAGCAGTCCGCCGTTGGCATGCGGATTGGCGCTCATGCGCCGGTTCCCCCTGGGTGCCAGCGCCTTGAGCTCCGGCACCAGCCGGCCGCCCTCATCGAACAGCTCCTCGGGCTTGTAGCTGCGCATCCAGCCCTCGAGAAGTTTCAGGTTCGCCGGATTGTCCCGCACATCGGCAAAGGGCACCTGGTGCGAGCGCCAGGAACCTTCCACCTTGTGTCCCTTGATCTCCTTGGGCCCGGTCCACCCCTTGGGCGATCGCAGCACGATCATCGGCCACCGCGGACGCAAGGGCTCGTTCGAATCCCGGGCGGCTTTCTGGTGGGCACGAATCTCCCCGAAGGCCTGTTCCAGCGTGGCGGCCATTCTCTGGTGCATCAGAACCGGGTCGTCACCTTCCACGAAATACGGCGTGTACCCGTAGCCGACAAACAAGGATTCCAGCTCCTCGTGGCTCACGCGTGCAAGGACCGTTGGATTGGCGATCTTGTAGCCATTCAGGTTCAGGATCGGCAGCACAGCCCCATCACGAACGGGGTTGATGAACTTGTTGGAATGCCACGCCGTCGCCAGCGGCCCGGTCTCAGCCTCACCATCCCCCACGACGCAGGCGACGATCAGATCGGGGTTATCGAGCGCCATGCCGTAGGCGTGCGAGAGGCTGTAGCCGAGTTCGCCTCCTTCGTGGATGGAGCCCGGCGTTTCCGGCGTGACGTGGCTTCCAATGTGGCCGGGAAAGGAGAACTGCTTGAAGAACTTCTGCATCCCTTGCACGTCCTCGCTCTTGTCCGGATAGATCTCGGAATAGGTCCCCTCAAGGTATGCCGGCCCCAGCACCCCGGGCGCGCCATGGCCGGGCCCGGCCACGAAAATCACGTCGAGGTCGTGGTGGACGATCATCCGGTTCAGATGTACCCAGACGAAGGACAGTGCCGGGCTCGCGCCCCAGTGGCCGAGCAGCCGGTGCTTCACATGCTCCGTCCTCAAGCGCTCCCTGAGCAGTGGGTTGTCCCTGAGATAGATCATCCCCACGGAGAGGTAGTTGCACGCCCGCCAGTAGCCGTTCATCAACTCCAGCTCTTTGTCCGACAACGGCCCCGTGCTGGCATCCTTCAATTCCGGCTCTTGAGTCGATCGCGGCTTTTTCACGACATACCTCCCATTCGTTGTCCGTCCATGGCTTACGGCGGCGTACGCCGCACACGACGACCGATTCGCTTATTCCATCGAGGGCGAATATCTGCCCAGAATCGCCACACTCGCACCTGGAACGATCCCCTCGTCTCATCCCACATGATGACGCGCTGATGAAGTCCGAGACGCCCGGCGTCGTGAACAAGATCTCTTGATAGGCGCGGCGGCTCTCCAGTGTCGATTCGATCATCAGCGCCGCGAGGCGCCTGGTCGCGGCCGGGACAGGCTCGTCGGCCGCCACAAGGCCCCTTCCGTCGTGCGCCTGTGCGGTCTTGCCCGAGTCAATGGTGCTCACAACACCCTCCCAGATGCTCCGATGGTCAGCGTTCCTGCGCGGCGCTGCTCGATTGACTTGGCAACAGCGAAGCTAATGGGATTCCTTCCACAGCGACCGGGGCGTTCCACCGCTTGATCGCGGGGACGCCCCGGTAGTAGCTGAGGACGCTCACCGTCGCGGTGTCGAGAAGGAAGTGACACCCTGCCGCGGCTGGAAGGCCGATCCATCGCGCCACGAAGACCCTGAAGACGTGGCCGTGGGCAAAAAGCGCAACATGCCCTTCTACGGCGCGCACGCGTTCAATCACTGAGTCGACCCGGCGGCCAACGTCTTCCGGGCCCTCCCCACCAGGACAGCCGTCCCTGAAGAGCATCCAACCGGGCGCCTTCGCATGGATCTCCTTCGGGGTCAGGCCTTCATAGTCGCCATAGTTCCATTCCACGAGGTCATCATCGATTTCAGCCCGCTCCCCGAGACCGGCCAACGCGCAGGTCTCGCGGGCACGCTGGAGCGGGCTCGTAAAAATTCTGGCGAAGGTCACCTTCGCCAGAATCGGTGCCAGCAGTCTGGGCATCGTCCGACCGTTCTCCGTGAGCGGAATGTCCGTGATGCCGGTATGCTGCCCGCTCAGGCTCCACTCCGTCTCACCGTGCCGTATCAGAAAGACCCGCTGGATCGACATACGCCGCCAGTCCTCATTCCATGACTCCCGCCAATGCCCTGCTGATGATCGCTTGCGCTTCCTCCTGGATGCGCCGCAAGTGGTCGCTCCCACGAAAGCTCTCCGCGTAGAGCTTGTAGACGTCTTCCGTGCCGGACGGACGCGCCGCAAACCACCCGTGCGCGGTGACGACCTTCAGGCCGCCGATAGGTGCCCCGTTGCCTGGCGCCGTCGTCAGCATAGTCTGGATCCGGCAAGCTCTGAGGCGCTGATGTCTCCCGGCGACAGGTCGAGAAGAGCCGCTTTTTCTTCCGCGGTGGCGGGCGCGTCGATTCGCTCGTAGACCGGTGCCCCCAGCTCACGGGTCAGCTCGGCGTACAGCTCGGACGGATCGCGGCCGGTATACGCCATGAGCTCCACGGCCAGCAGGTCCATGATGATCCCGTCTCTATCGGTTGTCCAGACGGTGCCGTCACGCCGAAGAAACGAGCCGCCCGCGCTCTCTTCGCCACCGAAGCCAAGCGATCCGTCGAGCAGGCCCGGCACGAACCACTTGAATCCGACCGGCACCTCGAACAGCGCGCACCCGACCTTGGCGACCACGCGGTCGATGACGCTGCTGCTCACCACGGTCTTGCCGACCGCTGCCTCGGGGCGCCAGCTCGGACGATGAGTAAAGAGATAGAAAATCGCCGCCGCGAGCTTCGACGCAATGAATGGATCGACCTCTTTCGCCAGTTGCTCGCAGTCCGCTTTCTCAAGCGGCCCATCAGGAGTAATAACTACGACGGTTCGGTCGCGCAGCAGTTCAAAATGAATCATAGAGTATTTCCCTTAACTCCTCCGCAAGTATCCTCCGGTTCGGGTTGCGCGGACCTTGTCCGGGCGGCTCAACAGCACCTGGCCGGAACTGGTGAATTGGATCTTCTGCAACTCCGATGTGACCACTTCGATATCGGAGTCGAAAGAGATCGAGGCGTTTTTCTGCGCCGTGACGTAGTCGGACATCGCTTTGAGGATTTTGCCCGCATCTTGCGCCTGCGCACATGGCGTGACGATGATGCCAACTGCAAGGGCGCCAAGAAATGCTGCCATTCCCCTGCCCATTGCAGGTGCGATTGACCACGACTTCTGGCATGGACTCATGACCATCTTCCTTTCGTCCAGGTCCGCTCAAGGAGCATTTTCGTTGGATGTTGACCTTTGGATTGTTGGCATGATCTGCGCCGAAATTTTGATCTGGGTCAAAAAGGAGCCCGGCCCGGGTGGTATTCATCTCTGGGGACTTTGCAAAGGTCTAGCGCCGTGGGGTATGATTTCATCGATTGCCACCCATTGGGTGCGCGTTCCTATTGCAAAATTCAGGGCGCGTTGCAAATTGCGTCGCTCTCAACCGAAACGAAGCGAGGTCGTGATGCTGCAGCGAACGGATGACAAGAACGGCGAGACCAGGATGAAGCGGAAGGCCTACGAAAAGGAGCTGCAGAAGCTTCAGGTCCAGCTTTGCCACCTGCAGACATGGGTGAAGCACCAGGGGCTGCGCGCCATCATCGTGTTCGAGGGGCGCGACGCGGCCGGCAAGGGCGGGACCATCAAGGCGATCACCGAGCGGGTCAGCCCGCGCGTCTTTCGTGTCATCGCCCTGCCGGCGCCTTCCGACCGGGAAAAGACCCAGATGTTCCTACAGCGCTACACCCAGCATTTCCCGGCCGCCGGCGAGATCACCATCTTCGACCGCAGCTGGTACAACCGCGCCGGCGTCGAATACGTCATGGGATTTTGCGACGAGGAGCAGCATCGACGCTTTCTCGATCTTTGCCCGCAGATCGAGAAATACATCGTCGACGCTGGCATCACCCTGATCAAGCTGTGGCTGGAGGTCGGCCAGGACGAGCAGGAACGACGATTTGCCGCCCGCATCGACGATCCGCTCCGGCAGTGGAAACTGAGCCCGATGGATGTCGAGTCGTACCGGCGTTGGTACGACTACTCGAAGGCGCGTGACATGATGCTGGAGGCGACCGACAGCGAGCATGCGCCCTGGCACATCGTGCGTTCCGACGACAAGCGGCGGGCGCGCCTCAACTGCATCTCGCACATCCTGAAATCGATTCCGTTCAAGAAGGTGCCGCCGGCGAAGGTCAAGCTGCCGAAGCGACCGAGCAAGGGAAAATTCGACGATCAGGCTACTCTGCAGGGCAGGAATTTCGTTGCCGAGAATTATTGACGGCACAGCCGCTGCGTGCTGCAGCCCCGCGTGGTTCTGACGAACTGGGGATACCGGCAGGTCCTGGTGCAGGTCTGCTACGAATAGCGCGGCGCGACGGCGCCAGTCTAGCCGATCGATCGTCTATCCGGCCATCTCGCGCGCCTTGGCCGCTGATTTCTTGCTGCGCTTCTGCGACGGTTGCGCACCGCCAGCAAGCGCCTGTTCGACCAAGCGGTGGATTGCTTCCGTCTCATTGGGCGCGGCGCCGTCGGGAGGGGCGGGGGCGGGAGGTCGGCCGCTGATGTCGCCATCGTGAGACCGACGAGAGCCAGCAATCCGATACCAGAAAGCAAGTGTCCTAATCATGGTTGAACGCCGGCCTTACATGGCAGCTAGAAATCGACTGTGCCCCTCGGTACTTTCACCGTCTAGTGCAGAAAGTACCCAGTCTTTCAACAAGGAGCTGCCGTTGGCTCAGCTTCGCGCGACATGGTTAATGATCGCTTAGATCGCGGCTAATCCGCAGGCTTACCGACCGTCTCGTGCGGATCGCACCGCCGAGCAGGCCGATTACTCCGCTTGGAAAATCACGGCGCTGCTAGAGCGGCATGACGTGAAGCCCAGCATCATTCCCGGGCGTTTATGGAGGCGGCTCTACATCCAGGGCCTCTCATCGCAGGATGCCCGGGCGACAGCCAATGAGACGGCGAAATCCGCGAAAACTGAGATTTGGCTGAGAAAGGCGGATATGAACCCTCTGCTCAAGGAACTCCGTCATAATCCCATACTCTGGCTGCTGGCGCTTGTTCCGGTGACGTTGTTAGCCGCCAAACTCGCGC